>JAABUW010002810.1_pt1 | contig 25792 bp, 23 predicted proteins | sample 5560081 | NCBI WGS metagenome assembly JAABUW01 (sample SAMN10711882, study PRJNA513363) | rock metagenome | isolation source: Antarctica rocks | place: Antarctica: Victoria Land, Knobhead sud | reverse complement strand
GCCTCGGGGTCGGGAGGGGATGTATATTCTGCAGTTCACGACGGATAAAGGTACGCTGGTTTCGTGGCCACCTGAACGAAATAAGTGCTGACGTAATTGACGCAACGTAGACGCCAAGGAATTCGTCGAGGAATGGACTAGACTTTGTCGCTGATAACGCAGGCCTTCACGACTCGACGACTTCACGACTTATGAGTACCAACTTCAGCGCTGCGTTATCGTGGTGCTCGCTGCTCGTTCATGGCGAGGCCTCGCAACTCTTGTTTTATCTGGTGTCCAGCGTTCTCAGCGTCTCCTTGAAGCGTAGCAGCAAGCCCGGAGTTCAGGAGATGAGCATGGGAAGTCCATACTCCGCTTAGTTTCTTTAATTTAAGCTGTCTTCCAGGGAACTCTTTGCAATCCTCGCAATTGGAAGCTTGACGTGTGACAGGAGAGCTAAGTGACCTACCCAAGCAAGCTGCCAGACACTTTGGATTACCAGCATCTTACAAAGAGGCTAGCAAATCTTTGCAATCTACATACGGTACTGCTCCTCGTCTATCTTGGCCAATGTTGACGGAGCCACCTTACCTGACCTCAACCCGTACAAATGCTGAAAGCTCATGATCATCGGCCGCCATGCGTCCGGATCCACTCGATTTGCGTGGCCCGGCAAGCGAAGAGCTTCATCAACGTGTGTCTGCAGCACTTCAACCTCGATGACCTGTACAGCGCCTCCAAGCATCTCGTAGGTCCCTCGAAACGCTGCTTCCATCTGCACCTGACAGTCCTGTATCCGCAGCGGAGCCACCTTTGTCGAATTCTGAGGCGTGAGTCTCGCAGCGGCCCATTTGTCTTTGACGTAACGATAACCTCGCTGGAGTTTATATTCCGGAACGGACTTCGTGCCAGTGGTATGCGAGAGACCATTCACGGCGTCCGCCATATCGTCGGAAGCGAGATTGAGCACGCACTCGCCAGTGCGGAGGAGATTCTGGGTGGTTTGTGACGATGTACCAAGCCCGAGTATACAGCGGTTTCCGATCCAGAAGGCTGAGGACATCGGACCAATGTTTGAAGTTCCGTCTGGGTTCAAAGTCGTTATGAGGACAACAGGCGTGCCCCAATACAGGACAGCGGGGCTTATGGTAGAGTGCGTCATTGTCGGCGGGCTTGATGTGGTTGATGGCATTGTGGTATCTGGTGGATGTTATCGAGTTTCTGTTGTTGGATTGTGGCATACACTCACGATGTACCGTTCTACTTATAGGGTACACAAGCCCCAGGAACTCGACGAAGTCGTAGACAGCTTACTCACCGGATCCACACTGCGTGTTGACCCGGTAATGGGTGCGGTGCATAACTAGTTGTTCACCATACTGTAGCTTGCTGCAAAGGCCACACTCGGAACTCCGTGCTGAGCTTGGGGCGATGATCAATCAATGGTAGTTGTCAATGGCGATACCGTCGAAAAGTCAACGCGCTTGTTCAGTCAGGATCGCGATGTCAAGCTCTTGGTCTCTACGGAGTGCCGGCTCATTCGTTCTCATCAATTACGTCGATCGCTTGGCCAGCTGGTGGTAGAGTGGAAACTCAACCCAAACCCCGTCTATTACCGAAAGCCTCAGACTGTCAAGCATGGGAACGATGAATTGAATCGGGAATGAAGGTACAATCGGTTCAACTAGGTATTGACGTTCTGATTGATTCAATGTGGTATTGACATTCTAGGTGCTCCTAGCAGTTGAGCTAGGTGACGAGAACGCTATTGAGCTCACTACATCTCCCGCAACAGAGTCTGCGAAATCTGATCCGAAGGGAATCGCAGACATTTGGAAACCTGGCACCACCTGCCCTGCTAACACACGCCTTGCAGCTTCCGCGGATACGATGGCGATATATGTATAGCCGTTGACAGAATGTAGCGTCGCGCGCTGCACGTCTCCACTGGCTGTGGTGACGGATATTGCGGCGTCGTACGGACTGGCGTCTCTCTCTTCAGCGGTCGGACCCGCAGGTAAGGCTTCCAGGTCTCCGCTCGGGAAGGCGGTCCCTGATGCGTGCGCAAAAGTTCGGATGGTCGGGACGCCAAAAAACTTGTGTACAGTAACCAGGTCGGGCAACGTAACAGGAAAGCAGTCCACGGGCCCTTGACCGAAGTCGAAGAGCGCGGTATCGGTGGCCTTGCGGCTGGTCAAAGCTCCATCGTACCTCTTCAGAGTCTCTGCTTTGATGTTCTGTGATGCAGTAATCGCCGATCCCCGAGACATTGGACCAGATACGTCCAAGGCAAGATCCACGCTGACCACAGGCCCGTCAATTCTGTCCAAAATACGCGCTGCGGGGCACCCAAGCATAGCAGTACTGCCACCACACCCAGGGATCAACATTACACCTGCAGCCTTTGCGGCGGTATCGTTTTGCTCTGCATAGTCGTAGCTAATCAGCTCCGCCGACGTGTCGAGGTAGTGAACCCGATTGCGAATGCATGCGTTGGTCAATCGTTTGGCTGTCTGTTGAAATGGGCCGGCGCAGTTCAGAAGGACGGTGATTCCAACCAAGTTGTCGTCGATGACAGCCTCATCGACAAGATCGAATACACGGGAAGGAACTCCCAGCGCAGTGGATGTCGCCAGCACCGAGTCCTATGATCTTCCAGCAACAATAAAGTCGAGTCCCATGCTCTCCGCCTGATCACTGATGAGGCGGCCCGTGTAGCCAGTAGCTCCGTATATCAGAAGTTGGGCCATCGCGGTGAGATGGACAGCGCGACAGGGAGAGGCTGCTAGGTCGATGGCGGTGGTATTTGGTCTGAGCTGGTGACGAGAATGTGAACTCCAAAATCACCAGAATCGATACGGGCTTGATAGCTTTATGTTGCTTCGCGTATGCTGAAAAAATGGCGGGTGGTTAACCGGAGCTCCGGGCTCACAGGTCCAGACCCTCTGGTTCCAAAGCAACGACGCTCACTTCGGCTGTCAGTCTTGTGGACGAAAGCATTCTCAATCTGACTAACCTTCTGCCATAATCATCAATCCATACTCATCAGCCTCAGCAAGCCAAGACTCAGTCCTAACATCGAGTTCAGCGCCAGCCTGTATGGGAAACAACTTAGCCATGGCGTAGTATCCACCCTTCCAGTGGGCCCGCCACTTCTGATAGGACGCGTCCCACACCCGTTCGTTCTGCTCTTGCCAGAGATGCTTGGGTGCAGGCGTGGGAAGTGGGCCAAGCTCAAGGCATATAAGTTCAGGATAGCCGTTTAGAACACACCACGCCCACTCTATATGATGCAACGCGAGAATGGTCCTCCGCTTCGCTGATACGATCGCCCATTCCGCCCACTTTGGAGACAGATGGCGTATCTCCTGCTCGAGAAATAGTCCAGTACCCGCGAGTCGATGTTTCATCTCCCTCATCACAATGAGAAGCCGGACAGCTTGATCGACCGGCAGAGCTGGTTGTGCTCCACCGGCAAACAGGAGAATGATTAGTAAAAGCACTGTCGACTGCACAGCACTCAGAAGGGTGGCGTCGTCATACGACCGATGCTATATAACATTAACATGTGCTCATGGAGGTCGCATAGACAGCTCGCTCACCTCGCAAGACATCCTCTCCACTTCGTTGATCATGCTTAGTTGTATAAGTCCGCTGCTGCTGCCTTCTTCGGCCCACGTCTCAACAAGAGAGCAACAGTTTGCCAGCGGAGCTGGTATGCCGTCCTTGAGTTGTAGCTCGTGGATCATGGGAGGTAGAAGGGTGAGACGGTGTGTCGCCATCTTACGTGGCGCTACGTGGCCATGATTTCAGCACTCGGACCACAAAATGCATAACGTGCCACGTCTGAGCAACAGATCTCGGCGAACGCCAGTTGTCATCGAGGAGCTCTCGACGACGCTGGTCAGAGAGCAACAGCCTCGGTGGTTCAAAATCAGGTCTGTTTCCGGAAATCATGATGACCGTTCGGAGTCGAGTGTTTCTCACTGGAGACCTCGTCCGTCACTAAAGACTCTGGCGTGTCTGGCCCCTCGAAGTCGCAGGTGGTGTCGCGGGTTTGACATGCGCCGCACTTTGGTCTTGCCAGATCGTACCTGGTCTTCGCGACTGCGCATCGATTGCAGGGTTTCTTTCGGGTGGTGCCTTGCGTCTTGTGAAGACATCGTCTCGCATGTCTGGTCTGCGATGATTCTTGCCAATAGCTGATCAGCATACTGGGACGAGATGGACCCTCCACGAATACCTACTATGAGCAAAACGCTTCGGACAGTGCTCGCAACCCAGAGTGTCGTTTGCCATCGCCATAAGAATTTCCACAACCCTAGAGAGAGTGTCTAAGTGCCTACATACTTTATACATATGAGCTGTTTAAGTTTCGTTGGATATAATCCCAGTCTAGCCGCATCTGCTCGCTGCATCTTTGCTGACTCGTGTGCTGACTAGTTTCTCCTGCAGAACCCGTGCCGGACTTCAGCTCTCCTACTCCATCTAATGAACTATTACCTTTTCACCACTTTGTTGTACTTCTTGACTTCGGACTTGGGAGGACATCGGCTTCTGCGGGGAATACGAACAGAATCCGCTGAATATCCCGTATCGTAGCAGCTGAACCGTTTGCAACATTCCACTAAAAGGCCTCCCAACTCCATTGACCAGGCAATAGGCGGTAAAGATCGGAGGCCCACTGTGATCGAGAACGGAGAGGAGAGCGAGTAAGTGTTCGTATTGATTACACCTACCCACAATCCTCCCACTCTAGTGTTTCAATCTGTGCCGTCTATCCTCTTTCTTCGCCATGCCAATGGTCCTTGGCCTCAAGCCCCTGCACTGTTGTGATACACGGCCTCCCAGCTGATATGGCAGACTGGATCGCGTACAAAAGCACCGTAGTAATGCGGGTGGAAGTGGGACCTCAGCCCTGGCCTGGCGCACCGTCGGACACACCGCCGGCCTTGACTGCAGCGGCGTGGAACCGATCGACGTCTTCGTTGCCTGCAAGCTATCTTAGTATACTCAGCCTCTACACAGTGGGGTGGGAGGATTACTCTGCGCTGCGAAAACTATGTGTGTTGCTTTCAATGCCGCTCTCAGTGGTTCCTCATCAGCGCTGCTTTGTGGCAGGGACCGAACCCAAAAATTGGGGCCACTGGTAGTCATCCCAAGGTGACCGAAGGCGCAGACGAGGAACGCAACGAGTTCATCGCGTTTGGCAGCGGGTACGACAATCGACGAGTGATTGATGCTGAGCATGTTTATATGGTCTGGTAAGATGACCGGACTCTGGTAATAAGCAGGAACAACTCGCAAAGTGACAAAGTAGCCCGCCGAGGTGAGCAGACCATTTTTGATATACCACAAATTTCTATACGCTTCAAACATGTTCACGTCAGCATTCGACTTTTGTGAACTCGAAGCCAGGCATTCCGAGTTCGAGCTCGGAACTCCGGCCTCAGCCCTAACGTTCTGGGCTCACGGCTCTGGGATCGGTCAGCCGTTTTTATAAAAATTTGGATGAGATGCTGTTCTCTTCGGAACCGGAGCTCTCAGTGCTTTGACTTCATTGTAGAAGGATGCACAAAACATACTGTATGCATACTCATGCGTCAGCATGAAAACATCTACAGCTTTGAACCAAGATACTGCTGATCAACCGCAGTATGTGACATTGGATTGATAATGATGGCAAGCAGTAACTACTCCCACGCCTGAACAAGAGATCGTATATGAAGCGCCTACAGTAAGTCACTACTCGTCTCTCTCCATCATATGTCAACTACCACAAACCAACACACCCATCACATCCAACACAACCAACACACCCGCCACATTCACCACTCCACCATGCTCGTCCTCATCACCGGAATCACAGGCAGTCTCGGCCAACGTCTCGCCAACGTCGCTCTATCCCGAGGCCTCTCAGTCCGCGGCCTTGGCCGTAACCCAGACAAACTCCCCACGTACCTAGCCTCACGCCTCGAATCTTTCGTCGAAAGCACCTCCTACTACGACATCCCTGCTCTCGAGAAAGCCGTAACCTCAGTCGACGCGGTCGTCGCCGCCTACACACCGCACCCCGTCTTGGATCTCGACGCGCAGCTCCTCCTCCTACGCGCCGCCGAGCGGGCCCAGATCAAGATCTTCGTCGCTTCGACTTGGAGCCGGGATTGGAGTAATTTGAGCTATGGGGAGTTCGAGCACTATAATAACCATATTGTGTTTGAGCATCAGGCTGCCACGACTAGTTCCACACGGCCGATTAATATCTTTAGCGGGTTGTTTGCGAATCTCCTGTACACGCAGTACGGGCCGGGAGCATTTGATGCGAGTGGTGAGCAGCCGGAACTTTCTTACTACGGAGATGGCGATACCAACAATTGGCCATGGAGTGGCCAGGACGATGTTGCTGAGTGGACGATTGATATTCTGCTCCATGGAGATGGCGTGCAGGCTGGAGAGGGAGATTTCTTAAGGATCCGATCTGGGGTGACGACTATCAAGGAGCTTGCGAGTGTGTATGAGCAGGTGTTTTCGGTTCCGGTTAAGGTTACTCGTAAGGGTACTTTGCAGGATCTTAAGGCTGAGCTGGCGAGGCTGCGAGAGGAGAAGGGAAGGGCTGGGTACTTTGAGTATATGGGTGAAGCTGCGGCGGTGGTTGCGAGTAAGGGAGGATGGGAGAACACGGATGTCACTTTGCTGGACCAGTTCCGGAAGCCTACTTCGCTTGAGGAGTTCCTTGTCGAGGAGGAGCGCGAGGGCCGAATGTCTTAGGGCAGATGGTGTGCATTCAGCTTGCGTGTGGCCGCAATTATACTGGCAGCGAGATTCATGTTGAAAAAAAGCTTCGTTACTCCTCATCTTCGTCCTCGTCCTCGTCGTCACTATCGCTTGGTAGCCGATCTGGGAACCAGCCGTAAGTCCCGAAGTCCACTGTTCGCTCACCAAGGGCGCCTCGTCCGACTTCCACGCCTTCTGCTTCAAGCGCTGTCTCCTGTCTCGCAGCACCTCCCGCTCCTCTACAGTCTCGAGCATCAGCTGTCGCCAAACACGTATTAGAAGGCGGCAAGCATACCTATTGCTGATAACACCCTTCGAGTTGATCACCCGCTGCCATGGCACGTTATCGCCGTTGTAGCGGGAGTCCGGTTGATCAGAGCTGTCAGGCAGATGCTTGAGGCAAAGGCCAACTTGTCTGTAAACTGTCATTACAGGAGGCACACGCCCCGCCACACTACTTCCTACCTTGGCCGCTCAGCTGTGTTATCTCATCAGCCAATGTCACGCTTGACAGTGATGCCAATCAACTCACGATACCCAACTAGATTCGCTATATGTCCGTAGGATGTCACTTTGCCGTACGGTATCTGTTGAATCGCCTTGTAGACCACGGAGTACCACATCGCGGCTTCCTCCGTTCGAGGCATAATGTCGGTCGTTTTGTCACATTGTTGTGTGATGTTGAACGAGGTAGATTTGAGGTTAAGTTCAAGGTTAACGGCGGAAAATCCGCTTAGTCATCCACTTGACTTCACATGCAACTTCTTGAACTTCAGATCGCTAAACCGACCATACCGCGTATACAAATGGCGCTCGCCGACTACCTCGCAAAGAACTACCTCTCCGCCGACTCCAGACCCTCCAAAAAGCGCAAGCGGAAAGACGCTGCCAAAGCAGACGGCATCACAATCGCCGAAGACGATATCGACGACTGGACCAAAGCAAGAGAGCACGCCGACGACGACGATGCACCCACCATGGTCGGCAACACCCTCTCCAGCGGCCTAAACAAACCAGCAGAGAAATCAAAATGGCTTAAGGTCGGCGCCGCAGTACCTTCGAACGCAGAACAAGCGGCCGCGGATGAGATTCTGGCTGGCGCACAAGCGGAATCAAATGCTCGCGCGCAAGAAGACGACGATGCGCCTGCGGTAGTCGACGAGGATGGGGAAGCGGTGGACGGGCCTATGATGGCGTCTGGAGCTATGGCGGGATTACAGAGCGCGGAGCAAGTCACCAAAGCGCTGAAGCGGAAACAGAAGGCGGAGATGAAGGCTATGCAGGACGCTGGCTTGGACCCGACGGGTAAAGCGCAGGAGACGATATATCGAGACGCTTCGGGCAGGATCATCAATGTGGCTATGAAGCGGGCGGAGCTGCGAGCGAAAGCTGACGAGGAGGAAAGGAAGAAGGTCGAGGAGGATGAGGCTCGGAAGGGCGATGTGCAGAGGCGGGAGAAGGAGGAGCGGAAGCAGAGGTTGGAGGATGCGAAGGTTATGGGGGTGGCGCGGTATGCGGATGATGCTGAACTGAATGATGAGATGAAGGATGTGGAGAGGTGGAATGATCCGATGGCTAAGATGGTGACGAGTAAGAAGGGTGGTGGGGGGAGCGGGAAGGGTAGGGGTGGTGGAAAGATGTATCAGGGTGCGTTTGAGCCGAATCGGTATGGGACTAAGCCGGGCTGGAGGTGGGATGGGGTGGACAGAGGGAATGGATTTGAGAGGAAGTGGTTTGCGGCGAGAAATACTGCAAAGACTCGGGAGGCGTTGGAGTATGCGTGGCAGCTGGACGAATGATCATACGATGAAATGCGGATTCTCTGATCACGAAGTTCTGCAAGTATTTGACCACCTATCGTGCGCGACACTATTGGTGCGAGGCCACATGTGCATGGTAGATTGGGGAAGAAGGGCATGCTGAGCCCCAGTTCGCACCAGTCTAGCGCCTCCCACCTTCACGCAAACTCTGGGACAGCGTTTTTGACCCCATCGACTCTTACCTTGGCGGTGTTTGCGTTCCGGAACTGCAGTCGTTAGGCGTGAGCCACGTCTCTACACTTCAGTAGCGGACCTGCCTTGCCCTCCTTGAAACACACCAAACAGATCCCACAGCACATCGTGTCTAGCTCGACCGAGAGCTCTCCAACACCGCCTCCCTGCCATCCGTAGTAGTCCTCGATCGTCTGCATCTTCCTAAGCTGCGCGGTAAAACAAGCAAGCTCGTCTTCGTCGAAGTTTGGTGGCCAATGTCGCCAACCGAACGCATCGCGAAAGTGAAGCGCGCACTTGCCATAATCAGCCGTCTTTTTCTTGTCAGGCGTAAACTCGGTGATGATCTTCCGCTGAGCAGCACTCCGTTTCGCTTCGAGGTGATCTAGTACTCTAGTTAACTCGACAGCTACACCTGAGCGCTGGCGAATCTCGAGATTCGGCACCTTGAAGGGTTCAAGCGTTATCACTTACAGAGGATCGATGCTGGGAAATGGCAGCTCCACTCCTCTCGAAGTAACTCCTGATATGGTTTTGCGAACTCGGAGACCAAGTGTTCGGTCGAAAGGTAGAATGCGCGAGGATTATCTAGCAGGTAGGCGGCGCACATCTGTTGCCCGTTGGTGATCATGTCGGTGCTGTTGAAGGCATCGAGGTTCGCAAGCAGTATCCACTGAGTACACATGCGGTCGTACAGCGCCTCGGTGCAGCCGTACTTGTCGACGGTAATAGCGAAGCGCAGGACTCTGGGGGTGTCGACTGCTTTGAGGAACTTGTCTATGTGCGTACCGTGCAGGAGGTAGCACATATCTGACATGGTCTCAGGGTCGTCATGCGGCAAGCTGATCTCCTTGGGCTGTGTAGTGATGTTTATACCCTGACCTTCGCGGAAGTTGGGACCGAGTAATGCTGTGAACACCCTGGACGAGCCCATGAGGGTTGAAGACGAAACCATGAGTTCTATGGTACCGGATAGAAGCGTCAGCGGGTGTCTCGGCCTTCCCATCAGTATGACAGTGTGGCCACGTCCAACAGGGCCTCATCTTGTTTGAGAACGTCTAGGAGACTCAGTACGACTTACTGGCTTCTGCTGGCTCGCCTATGAGAAGAACCACATCCGGAGCGGCGCAAATATGCTCTGTACGGATCTCTTCGGCTTCCGTCATACTGTGCGTATGAGCTTCCCGTGGCGGCGGCGGTATACATTGGTGTTGCTGAGAAGGACCCTCGGTCTGGAAGATATTGATACTCCCAATGGAAACTTCTAGGGCCCAGCCAAGCAGCAATCACATGCTTCTTTACGTCATGTCCGTTAGGAGAAGAGTGCTGAAGCGAGGAGCGAGCACATTCGACAATCTACGCTCAAAGATGTGGTCCATTACTCTGACGAGTGCAAACTGTCATACTTCCACACTCATGAAAGTTCACTAAGCTTGAGATCAACTCTCAAAATCATGTCCACTTCATAGCCTTTTGACAAACATCTCTGCTCCTTGCGATCGATTCACATCGTTCAATAGTCTTTCGTCTCGCTACACATCGTCTCCCGTAGCATTCGCCGTTCTCTGCAGTTTGTGCTGATGTGTCTGTTTCGCGCTCTCCTCCGCCACGTCACGAACGCCATCATGGATAGGCATGCGCTGCATCAGTATATTTGCTGAGGATATCCGCCTTCCGCTCCCTGATGCACGCCATACAAATTCCACCACACATTGTCTCCACCTTGTCTGCAAGAAGCCGGAGATCTCCAGCGTACATCATCGTTCCGTCCGGGCTACCGATGGTGGGCATCTGCCTGAGACGAGAGGTGAACGAGGCGATGTTGTGATCTTCCAGCTTGGGAGGCCAGCTGGCCGTTCCAAGCCCGTCGCGCAGTTGATACACGCATTTCCCGTAATGGTTCGAATTGTGGTCGTACGGGGCGGTACCAGACGTTGGAGAAAAGACGAGCTCGCGTTGGGCGGTGCTGCGCCTCACTTCAAGAGCATCTGGCAATGACCATTAGCTATGTCTCCCAATAGAAGCGGACTACATCTTCTCGAAGTCGGCGTCAGCGCAATGCTCATTTAAGGCACTCTGCGACCACTTCGTTTTCGGTTCACTTACAGAGTACCAGTGTGGGAATATGACAGCTCCACTCCTTTTCGAGCAGAGTGTGATACGGTTTCGTGGTACCAACGAGCAGATTCTTTGTCGATAGGTAGAAAGCACGTGAATCTTGCAGAAGATAGGCGGCTACCATGCGTTGCCCGTTCGTCAAGAGCTCATTGTCAGGGTAGAACTCGAGGTTCGCAAGAAGAACTGCGTGTGATTGCATGCGCAGTGCATCGACGCACCCGTACTTATCGACGGCGACTGCAAAGTCCAAAACTTGTGCGGTCTCAGTGGCTGTTAAGAACTTCTGGACACTCTTGCCGTGTAGCAGGTAGCAGATGTCCGACATCGTTTCCGGCTCATCGTCCGGGAGGGTGACTTCCTTTGGGTGTGCGGTGGAGATATCCTGGCCTTCTCGAAACTTGGGACCGAGCATGGCGGCGAATACCACGGATGAGTTGCTGAGTGTTGCGGATGAGACCATGAGATTGATCTTTGGTGGCGTGCCGACGACCAGGACGACGTCTGGAGATGGGGAGATGAGCTCCGTTGATATCTCCTTGTTTTCCGCCATGTTGAGGATGTTGGCGAGGTTTTCGCAGGTGCAGAGGATGATGTGGCACAGGAGAGATGGTGAAGGGCGGAAGACACAGGGAGATGAGGACTTTCACCGTTGTTTGCTCACCTGATTATAGCGCAACGCTAACAAGTGAATCTGCATCAAGTTCGACGTCATTGTCTTCCGTCTCGAACATTCACTTTCCATGTGACTGAGACAGAAGCTACGCCACCATGTCTCTCACCTTGTCTCCCAGTAGACGTGATATCGGACTTGGCATCCTTCCGTTAGATGGAGATGCTCGTAGGTTGAGCATAAGCACACCCCGTAAACTCTCGCCCCGGCCATCAGTTTCTCGCTTTCCCACTCCGACTTGCCCCAGTATCAGTGTTCATCTTTTTCACACATGTCATACGTGTCCCACACATCCGCCGAGTGCTCCTTGACGCATTCTAAGCAAAGACCACCACACATATCCTCCAGCTCCTTCGCAAACCGCACAAAATCAGTGCTTTGGCAAGTCGAAAGCCGCGTTGACGCCATTGTCTTGAGGTTCTGGATGATAGGGACGCAGTCCCGTGGGAGGAGACCGGGCGACGCAAGCTCTGGCGGCCAGAAACGAATGCCGAACGCTCTTTTTAGAGGCCTCACATACGCCTCACCGTACTCCTCCTTCAGGTAACCCGGGACGACTGGATTTCCTAGACGCATCAGGTCGAAACTGACTTTACGTCGTACGGCTGACCTCTTCAGTTCAAGACAGTCTTGTCTTCACGTCAGCTTTGGGCTTGAGCTTTTCCGAGCGGCATAAATTTACTTACATAGAACGTGAGCTGGTATGTGGCCGCTATCGACGAGAAGGTGGTACGGCTCTGACACACTTCCCACCAGGCGCTGGGACACGAGGTTGAAAGCCCGAGCATTGTCGAACAGGTAGGCGGCGACTAAGCGACGACCCTCTCCGTATGGGTCGTGCTTACCATGTGACCGGTCGAGATCCGACAGCAGGATTGCAGTACTGTGCATGCGAAGTGCTTCGACACATGCGTATTTGTGGACGGTGACGGCTTGACCTGAGGAGGCTGGCCAATAATCAAGGGGATATCAACTGCATCTTGAGGACTAATGTTCTCCGTCTGGATCTCTGCGATCTCTTTGCGGTCGGCCATGTTGTGTCTCTTCGCGTTCATTCCTGTCAACGAGAGCGTGCGAAGACGAAGGTTGGAGGAATAACCGGCGGAGCAAGCCTTTGGTCTGCTGACCTGTTCCTAGCGCCATACTAGCACGCAGGCGAAGAATTTCATATGTCCAACGTCACCTCTGCACTTCAGTTCACCTCACTTCATCCTATTATCTGGCGTACTCCATCTCCGCCCAAGATGTACGGCCGTCTCTGCAACGTCGTCTCGCAACCCAGCAACGCCAAACCACTAGCTAGGACGACCCCGAAAACTCTGGTTGTACTCCTTAACGCACTCCTCCGTCTCCACGATCAGACCCTCAACGAGCCTCTCCTTGTTCGTCTTCGGGTACCACCAGTAACACGGTCGTTGAAGGACGCGCCTGAACTTCTCTTCCAATTGAAGGCGCTCAAGCATTCGATGCGGCCTAGGGTCGATACCCCCAAGCGTCGTCCTGACGAAATGTTGATCGCTCATGTCCAAGTGGAACGCTGCGTAGATGTTCCTTCCCAACTTCCTCGCTTCGCCATCCGTGAGGCGTAGTCCCGCAGGAGACGGACAAGCTTGTCGGTGAGTCAACATCGGCCATAGTGGCCTTAGCTCGGCAGACAATGGCAGTGGGATAAGAACGTTGGTCTCTGGGTCAATGGTATGGCAGGCAGCATGCTCACGATGCACGCAAGCTTTCAGCAATATTCACTCACCTACTCCTAGCGCTGTGCTAAGTCATAGTGTCCACAAGCTACTTTCTTCCACAAGCCATAAGCAAACCACGTGGCAATCTGCTCGTGAATCGTGATCATCGTCCACGTTCCTCACTGCATGCTCCCCATCCCACCGTTCAACCCGGGATTAGGCGCCCCAGCACCAGCCTGGGCCTGGTAAAAGTGACTGAACGCTCCATATTGATCGTCGTCCTCCACCAGCCATTGCGGGTCTTCTTGTTCGGTCGGCAAGGTCCTCATCAAGCCATAACCCGGTCGTGGATAGGTGGGCGGATGTCCTTCAGGAACGAAGTCGTTCGGTGGTGCGCTCATGAACGTATTTTGGTACATTGGTGGAACTGTTGCTTGCTGGAAGCTTGCTTGAGGGGGGGCGCTGGCCAGTGGACGAGACGTGCTCATGCTTGAGCTCTGGTAAGATAGTGATGGGTGCCCGTGGCCGTTCGTGGGAGTCGCTGTCGGCGCAGTCGCAGATGATGTATTCGCGCTTGCGTTTGCGCGAGCTTGGAAATCAGGTGCAAACAGTGGCAGGTCGGGTTTCAAGGTTGTTGCTTTCGTGAGTAGTGTGACAAGTAGACCAGGCGGTAAGCTCGCGAAGTATCTTTGCCTCTGTCATGACATTAGCTGACATCTCTTCCTAGGTAAAGGAACACTCACCTGCTCAAGCGGCGCACCAGGCGCGCTGATATAGCTGGAGATCTCAGATTCAGGCACCGGCACGACACGCTCCTTCTCGCACTGCTTGCAATACCACTCCTTATCCACCTCGTCTATAACCGCCTGATCTATAGGCGGATGGTGACAGAAGCGATGATAGGGCGTATTGCAGCCATCGCAGAACACGATCATGTTGCTCGCCGGACTTGTGCCTCGCAGACACACCTTGCACACAGCTGACTCCGGGTTCCTTCGGTAAGGCCGCTTGCGCTTGTTTGTAGATGTCGGTGATGGTGGAGGTGGGACAAAAGAAGTTGGCTTCTGTATAGATCGGCCGGACTTCGTCATGGTGACTGCTGGCGAGTAGACCTCGCTGTCCTCCGAATCGCCATCCTCGCCATCCTCCCGCTTACGCTTGCCTCCCCTTCCGCCTCCCCGTCCTCTACCTCTCGGTCTACCACCGCCTCTCCCTCTCCCTCGTCCCGTGGAAGCAGGTTTCGTTTGCGACCCATCACCCTCCGTCTTGACCATAATCGTATCTCCATTGCCAGTTAAGCTAGCTCGCTTCCCACCACGACCTCCTCGCTTTGGCACCGGCGTCTCTCGCGGCGGAGTTGGCGTTGGGAACTTATCCGAAGTGGCCATGTCCTTCATGATCTGCTCCTTCGCAGCTTCATACCCCGGTGTCCCAGAAGCGGCGGCATTAGCAGCGGTATCGTTGATGCGCTTGAGTATTGATTCGGTGTTGGCTGAGAACTGCGGTTCGGCGAATGTTGGCGGTGTCACACTGTCATTCGTTGGGCCTTTTGCCAGTACAATCGTCTCGTCAGCAGCTTCCAGCTCGTCAGTCATTGGAGCATCCGACAGGGCTGAGGTTGATGGTGGAGCTTGAGAGCTCGGCGTCGGTGCGACATCGTTACCATTAGCAATGCTCGCATCGACTGGCGCTTGCTCCATCGTTACGCAATCTTGTCAATGATATTGTGGTAGTCCTTCCGGTAAGAAGAGCATTGCGAATGCACATCTCAATTCGTCTCGACGAACGACACGAAGTCGCAGTTACCGCGGCAGGGGTACGACGGGACGAAGCGGCGCTAGTCAGAGCTTGTTGCCTCGCAGCTTCCTCTTTGGGCGTTTTATGCTTCGTCTCCTTACTCTCTTCTCTCTCCTCCCATCTATGGTAGGATATGCTCTTCCTGCTATGGCCACGAGTACCGGCATCAAGTAATAAGACCCGACGCAGCGACAATTGGCATTCAGCGACAGTCAAGGCTGCATCATATAACATAATTAGACCCAAAGTCCAGAGACATGGCGATGAGACAGATGAATCCACCAAGATCGACTGCTCAGCTCCACGAGAAACAGAAACTTCGCAGGCGTGCGGAGGGATAAATAATTCTGCACTTCATGTTGACTCCGTCTTTCGCCTTATACAGCCAGCCTCCCACCGTCTATTGGCAGATTCACACCGGTCACGAACGACGCCTCGTCACTAGCAAGATACACCGCCGCATTCGCGATGTCCTGCGGGTCTGACATCCTCCCCAACGGTACCGACTTAGCGAACCTCTCCCTCTCCTCTGGCGTATCTGCCACGCCACTAAACATCTCTAGCAGTCCGGTTGCTCCCCTCAAAGGGCATATCGAGTTGACTCTAATGCCATCTGGGCCGTATTCTGCTGCTAGACCTTGTGTCACCTGCAAAGGTCAGCGAGGTCCAACGGTGGAAAGGATGGTCGACTCACAGTATTGAGAAATCCTTTCGTTCCGCCATAGAACACTTGTCCCGGCCTTGTCCTTGCACCAGAAACCGAAGATGTGCTAAGATAAACACCCTTCTTCTGCTCAACAAAGTAAGGCATCACAACAGACACGCTCATGAAGATGCTCTTGCAATTGACGTTCACTATCCGGTCGAAGTCTTCTTCTGTCACGCCCATCGATGGCTGCTTCTTGTAAGTTGTTCCGGCATTATTAACCACGATATCGAGCTTTCCGAGCTTCGACTTGGCCAATTCGAGTGCTTTCTCCCAGTCTTCTCGCTTGGTTACGTTGTGTTCGACAAAAATACCAGAGCCACCTCCCGGGTATGCTTTGGATGCTATCTCGGATTCGACCCGCTTACCACCCTCGACCGCAATGTCGCTAATCAGAACGTTGGCGCCTTCTTTGACGAAGGCGTGAGCGATTGCTTCTCCGAAACCAGATCCTGCTCCGGTCACAATAGCCGTCTTTCCATCCAGTCTTCCCATCTTGCTCTACGTTCGAGACGATTGATACGACTCAGGTTGGACTGTACAAGCGTTTCGTGATCTGTTTCGGTTCAACGACCAACACGGTTTCATGAGCAGCTAGCTGTGTCGATCCCACAAGATCTGTTATGGGAGCGAGTCTCAGTCGATGTTCTTCCTTTGGTGATGGTACAAGGTTTGCGATCAAGATATGTTACTCGGTTCGAGATCGTTCAGAGGCCGTCAGGTAGTAGAGCTGCTCTCCTCTATTGTGGACCTCCGACTTCGGCAGGCAGTTCATACACATCAAAGCACCAGTTAGACCACGATCAGGGTCTTCGTTGTCGAGACACGAATGTATTGCACAGACGTTTAAGCCCGTATATCATAATTTCGGCCTCGAAACTCAGAAGCCGCTCTACCAACGTCATCAAATTAAAGGGCTACCGTGATACTCTTGATCTCAGTATACTCGTCAAGAGCCTCTCGGCCACCCTCACGACCCACCCCAGACTCCTTGATACCGCCAAACGGTTGCTCACAAGCCGAGATCAGCCCACATCGCACACCCACCATACCGCTCTCTAATGCTTCCGCTACCTTCCATAGTCGCGAGATATCCTCGGTATAGAAGTACGAAGCCAGTCCAGCGTTCGTCTTATTCGCCATAGTGATGACTTCCTCGTCTGTGTCGAATGGAACTAAAAAGGCGAGAGGACCGAACGTCTCCTCTTGCATGAATCGCATGTCGGCCGAAGCGTTCTTGATTATGGTGGGAGGATAGAAGTTGGGACCGTAGTTGCCGTTAGCTTTACTCGAGCTGATGAGCTTGCAGCCTTTCGTTTCGGCGTCCTCGATTTGTGCTTTAATCTTGGTGAAAGCTTTCTCCGAGTAGAGGGGGCCGAAGTTGACCTAGATGCAACGATCGTTAGCAAGACCCCTCAATCCGCAGCAACGTGAGCAGAGCATGAGATATATTGTGCTTGAGACTGAGCAACAACGTACATCTTTGTCCCATACCGAGCCAAAGGTGAACGTCGAATTCATCTTCTCCTCGAGCACCTTAGCAAACTCGTCGGCGATCGATCTGTGCACGAATATTCTGTTTGCACAAACACAAGTCTGTCCAGAAGACCGGAACTTCGAGGCAATCACACCTTCAGCGGCACTATCAAGCTTAGCGTCGCCGAAGACAATAAATGGTGCATTGCCACCCAGCTCCATCGAAGTCTTGATGAACCTTCTAGCCGCCTCAGCGTGCAAGTGCCTCCCAACAGCTGTCGATCCAGTAAAGCTCAAGTGCTTAACGATCTCGTTCTGCGTAAACTCTTCGCCAATCTCTGGCGACTTCTCGACACTCGAAGTGACAATATTCAGGACACCAGGCGGTCCGCCAGACCGGTCGAAGAGCTTCGCCAAAGCAATAGCGCATAGTGGTGTTTCCGGAGCTGGCTTGAGCACGACTGTGTTACCGGCAGCAATGGCTGCCCCAACCTTCCTGGTTACCATCGCTACAGGACTGTTCCATGGCGTTATAGCAGCGACCACTCCTTGCGGCTGCCGAATGGTGAAGATACGGTTGTTGCCCTTGGCCGCAGGAATCGTCTCACCATACTGACGTTCGATGTCGCCCTCGAACCAGTCAAGGAAATCAGTTCCATACTTCACCGTGCCTAGACTCTCCGTAAACGGCTTGCCCAGCTCCATAGTACAGATAGCAGCTAAATCCTCCTTGTTCTCCTTGATCTGATCTGCCCATCGTCGGATGAGCCCACGTCGCTCTCGGTTGGTCCAGGTCTTGTACGAGACGAAAGCTTTCTGCGCGGCCTCCAACGCCTTTCGCGCGTCTTCGCGGCCGAGGTCTGCGACATCACATAGCTTTGCGTTGTCTTCGGGATCTTCATCAAAGTTAGTAACGACTGGGTTTCTTCTGTGCAGAGTTGAGCAGTACCGTAGACGGAGAAGATGCTTCGATCGCTCGCTCCGACCCACTCGCCCCCGATGAACGAGCGGTTGTCGAGCAACGCTGGCGTTGAAGCTTTGAACTGCCACAAGCTTTAACAAAGTACAGGTCGATTTGCTAAGATCGAGAGCTTTCCTTACCTTGTACGGAACATCTTTTAGCAGGATATCGTTCTTGTCCGATGTGGTCGTCATACTTACGATGGTGTGATCTTGATTCTGAAATCGATTCCACTTTGAAACAGAAGAGGTATTGCAATGGTATGAAGACTGGGAGGTTGACTAGAAGTGGTAGAGGTACAGTACCTTAGTCCTCCGGTCTCGGGTCGTTATGAGAAGTGTACCCCACCTTCACCTCTTCCACTGCCGAGTCACTTATGTGCGGTAGTTTCCATGAAGGATACAGTGTCTTGCATTGCAGCCCGAGTAGCGCAGTGGTGCTTCAGTCTGCCAATATAGACAGTCCGAAGAACGGTAAGATGTCTATGCCACCACACCTTCACTTCGAAGATTCTCGATCTCCGTGCTTTCCAACCCCAAGCCTGCCAGGATCTCGTCCGTGTTCTGACCCAGTGTAGGTGGCGGAGTTCTGATACTGGGTTTCGCCTCTGAGAACTTCACGGGTGGGCTGACAAGCTTCATCGGACCACACGACGGATGGTCCACTTCCGTGATCATGTTGCGTGCTATGACTGTTCGGAGTCAGTATACGGTCTACAATAGACTTTGCCGTTCAACTTACCATGCGGATGCTCGAGTGTCTTTTGAACATCATTGATGGCCGAGTAGGGCATGCCGCTGCCTTCCAGTGCTTCGAGCCATTCTGCTGTCGTCTTGGTACGCGTTATCTCCTCGATGAGTCCTTCAAGCTCATCGCGATGCTCAACTCGATCTGCGTTGGTCTTGAACCTGCTGTCTGTGACCCATTCGGGCTTTCCTAGACGATCACATATAACGCCGTAAAGACGGTCATTACCGCCTCCAAGCATGATGTCGCCGTCCTTGGTCTTAAAGCCTTTGTACGGTACAATCGAAGGATGAGCTGTGCCCCACCGACCAGTATCTGGCTTCCCACTAATCAGACACGAGCTGGCGATATTTGCGAGACTGGCCACTTGACAGTCTGAGAGAGCGACGTCGATGTGCTGGCCTCGTCCCGACTTGGCGCGACTGAGCAGTGCCGCCATTACGGAAGTGCTGGTGTACAGGCCTGTCGTCAGATCTGTTATCGCAACTCCGACCTTCGCAGGAGGTCCATCCCGATGTCCAGTAATATGCATGAGGCCCATTTCGGCTTCCACCATGACATCGTATCCTGCTCGCTTGCTGTTTGGTCCATACTGGCCATAGCCAGTGATGCTGGCGTATATGAGTTTTGGGTTGACTTTGGCAATGGTTTCGTAGTCCATGCCATATTTCTTGAGTGCTCCTGGAAGATAGTTCTCGACGAGTACATCGCAGTCCTTGGCCAGCTTGTGAAGGATATCCACGCCTGATTGGTGTTGGAATGACAGGCCCAACGACTTCTTGTTGCGGTTGACCTACACATACTTCAACGGTGATCATTGGGTGGGGTATCGAAGACCTACGGCAAGAAAATAGGCACTTTCACCGGGACCGCTCTTCCCACTGCTTTCGCTGTAGGTAGCATACGGTGGACCCCATGCTCGAGTGTCGTCTCCGCGTGTTGGGTGCTCGATCTTGATCACTTCGGCGCTGTAGAACGTGAGCCACAAGACTTCAAGACACCAGACCTGGCCGGACGTGGTCGTACTGGGCTCATCTTCCGTACCCTAAATCACCAAGAATCTGTGTACAATATGGCTGGGGTATCATTAGCATCTGAGAGACTTGACAAGCGGCTTGGAATACATACGCCTGCTAATACCCTCGTCATGTCCAGAACTCGAATGCCGGCCAAAGGTAGTGTGGCGGCCTCTGCAGCTCCTACAGGTGTTGCGAGCCATCGTCTTTGGGCAGTGAGGGCATAAGACGTGCTTCGCGAGCCAGTCCGCCTGCTGAACAGGCTTAATGGCCTAGCAACAGACATATCGACTTCTCAAGAATATGGATGGCATGGAAAGTACTCTCTGATGATATTTACCCTATACAAGTTCAGCGTAGTCAATGGTTCCTCAAACGCCTCGGTTCGGCGACATTCGGCGTTGTAGAACTAGGGGATCGGCGCCGTTCGCCGATTCAGGTGATGCCTTGATCTTAGGCATATGTGTGTGCCTTTGTGCCACTGTCATCTACACATCACGACCGACGATGTTCACAGGCATTGTCGAGACAGTGGGCAGTACGTCGTGTCTTCTGCTTGTCTATAGTGCCATGCTGACGCCGGTCAGCTGTCACTCGCCTCGACCAGCATGATGAATCTGCCAGCGGCGGCGGCGGCGCATCATTGACGATATCCGACTGCGCTGAGATCCTGGATGATGCACACCTCGGAGACAGCATCAGTATAAACGGAACCTGCTTGACAGTCACGGAGTTCAGTAAAGATGAATTCAAGGTCGGCGTGTCGCCGGAGACACTCCGCTTGACAAATCTGGGGAGCCTGAAGGAGGGCAGTGGAGTGAATCTTGAGCGTGCTGTGAGTGCTACGACGCGGATGGGCGGTCACTTCGTGCAAGGCCATGTGGATACGATTGCCAGTATTCTGGAAACGAGGCCAGACGGGAATGCAATAACGTTCCGTCTTCAGCCGAGAGATAAGAGCGTACTGCGGTATATCGTGAAGAAGGGCTATGTCACGCTGGACGGTGCGTCTCTGACCATCACGAACGTCAACGATGAAGAGGGCTGGTGGGAAGTCATGCTCATCGCATACACACAAGAGAAGGTCGTGATGGCGAAGAAGAAGCAGGGCGAGGATGTCAACGTGGAAGTGGATATGGTTGGCAAGTACGTTGAGAAGAGCGTAGCTGCGTACTTCGAAGGCAGCGCTTGGGAAGGAGGCTTTATGATGGAGAAGATGGTTCAGCGTATGGTGGACGAGAGGCTGGAAGTCAAGCAATAGAACTGGCTGGCCCGTTATATGCCAACCGCCAGACCATCAACCTCATCTCTGCAATCCGGAATCCTCGATTGACTCCACACAGCTTCACAGCGTTCGGACGAACATAGGGCTATGGCACGCACGTGATGTTGACGAGATGTAGGCCTTTCGGGCTCTTGCGTAACCTCGTGGCGATTCAGCCTTTGCAAAGCGTAAGAAGCATAGTGAGGACCCAGATCGATGGCGTGATAGACTTTCGTGTCGTGTCGCTGTCGTCGGACTCGTCCTTCGGTCGTACTGCTCGTCTAAGACGTCTTGAGCTTAACCTGATCTGGCATAAGTCCTTGGCCTACTCGACCGCACTTCATAACTCCATCTACCATCAACGTGAAATACCAGACCGTCGACACGTTCACGCAAGCCATCACATTGTAGAGCCCGAGAATCACCCTGAGGATGCTAGGCGGGCTACAGGGTCGCGTGCGACAGTCTGATAGCCGAGCACACTGAGATGCCCTTCAGAGAGCGGGGGTGGTGTCCCGCGACCAAGACTTCCAAGAAGACGCCGATATTTTCGTCTTGGCCGGAGTGCGTGAGGTCTGAGATCAGCGAGGATGACGCGCGAGAACGACTGTGGACGACGACATGCACAGTCATCGAAGGGATTGCACACGCGAAAATTTGATATACATCAAGGCCCATCGGGTTGTTCAGCAGCGTCTCGTTTCCGACCCAGCGATGTCGATACTGGGATTCGTACGGAGCATTCCACGCTTGGCCGAAAGATAGCTGTCTGCATAACAAGACGCTATATCGCGACGGGTCCAAACGATGCCTGTATGGCCCCCGGGATGGCCGTTACATGCGTCTCACAGGGCGCCTCGACCCCCCCCAGTAGGTGATCTTACTTTTTCTTGTCGTCGTCCAAGATATTCCAAGCGATGAGGCTTCTCATCTGCCCTCGTGGCAAAGGTACTCTTATCTCCAGCTCGTGGTTTTTAAACCGCAGTGCTTCTCCCAAGCAAAATAAATCTCAAGTCGTCTTCTCTTGCACTACTACTATTTTGTCCAGGATTCAGCGACATCTCGTTGAGCAGATACGATGGCCTCGAAGTTCTTCGGCGGTGGCAAGTCGCCTTTTGCAAGGACGACTACGAACGACAGCGATACGTCACCTTCGTCACCCCCCGGCTACGACAATGACAACGAACGTAGGAACTCTGCGTCAGCGACAGTGACTGGACTCAAGGACACCACACACCGCGGACTCAAGGCTCGTCACATTCAACTCATCGGCATTGGAGGTACCATCGGTACAGCACTCTATGTTCAGATCGGACGTGGCCTTATGAACGGCGGCCCTGCTAGTCTCTTCATCGCCTTCAGCATCTGGTGTTTCTTCATCTTGGCAGTCACTATATCTATGGCAGAAATGGCTACATATCTTCCCATCTCATCTCCGTTCATTCGATTCGCTGGAAGATATGTCGACGAGTCGTTCGGTTTCGCGGCTGGCTGGACCTTCTTCCTCTTCGAAGCAATCATGGTACCCTTTGAGATCACTGCATGCAACTTGATTCTCCATTACTGGACCACAGCCATCCCGACGGGCGCGGTCATTGCCATCATCATAGTTTTATATGCGATCATCAACGTGACTGCTGTGAAGTGGTACGGGGAGACGGAGTTCTGGGCCGCACTTGGCAAGATGCTTCTCATCATCGGACTGATCATCTACACTTTTATCACTATGCTTGGTGGCAATCCGCTTGGAGATCGCTATGGATTCAGATACTGGAATGACCCTGGCGCCTGGAACTGGTTATACTACGACAATAAGACGGGCTATTTCCTCGGGTTCCTTCAATGTCTTATCCAGGCCAGTTTCACGATCGCTGGACCTGACTACGTCTCTATGGTATGCAGAAGTCCGGTCATTGCTCTGTCCATTGCTAACGTCAAGTAGGCTGCTGGCGAGGCTGAGAACCCACGTGTCATCATGCCAAAGGCCTACAATGCTGTGTTCTACCGTCTCACCGCTTTCTTCGTTCTCGGGAGTTTGGCAGTCGGCATCAATGTACCATTCGACGACCCGACTCTCATCGACGCCTTCGCGAATGCCGAGCCCGGCGCTGCAGCTTCTCCCTACGTCATTGGTATGATCCGACTCAAGATCCAAGTCCTGCCTGATATCGTCAACGCCTTAGTCCTCACCTCGGCCTTCAGCGCCGGTATCAGCTATCTCTACTGCTCGTCCCGCTGTCTGCTCGGTCTGGCTCTGGAAGGCAAAGCGCCCAAGATCTTCAGTCGCACTACCCGTAACGGCGTCCCTATTTACGCCGTCTGCTTCGTGCTTCTGATCAGCCTTCTCGCTTTCCTCCAGGTAGTGGAGAATACTGCAACTGTGCTAGGATGGTTTGTTGCCATCATCACGGCATCTCAGCTTATCAACTTCGCATGCATGTGCTTCACCTATATCCGCTGGTTCAACGCTCTCAAAGCACAAGGCATCGACCGCCGGACACTTCCGTACCGAGGATGGTTCCAGCCGTATGCGGCTTACACTGCCATGATCGGATGTTTGGTCATGACGGCGGTCGGCGGTTATCAAGTGTTCCTCGACGGTTACTGGGATACGGCTAGCGTAAGCATACCAATGCACAAAACCTGCATTGCCAGTGAACATTACTGACCGTTGGAATAGTTCATCTTCGCCTATTTCTCAGTGGCCCTGTTTCCAGTTCTGTTCTTCTCCTGGAAGGCTGTCAAGAAGACCAAGTGGAAGAAGCCGCACGAGATCGATCTCAAAGGCGAGGTTGAGGAGATCGAGCACTATACTGCGAACTTCGTGCCACAGCCCTCAAAGTCAGTTGTCTCTTCTGTCCACTGGCGTGCTTTCACTGACCTCTATGCAGGAATGCATTCGACAAGTGGTTCAATATCATCTTCGGCGGCGTCGACTACGACAAGGAGCTCGAACGTATGCGAGAGCAGGGCACGTTACCGGAAGGATACGTTGACAACTACGACAAGAAGGAGTAGCTTACTCCTCTCCTTATTAGAGGGACGCAAAAGGATATTAAAGCACTGGTGGATATGTCTGCGTTGACGATATCTCAATGTACGCATCTAGCTTCCCAAAAGCCACTCTGGCTAACACAAAATCAAACTCGTGGGTATCACTGGAATCCAAAAACCTTCGCACTTCACGCTGGACCCGCTACACAAAGTCATCGTACCCCATGTACCCTTCAAGGGCCACTTCGCTGTAGTTGTCAACCGCGCGTGCATAGTCGGGGTCCTCGCCAATGCTTTCCCGATCGGACTGATCAGCGTAAGGGTTCTCTTCCTCAGAATGGTAGTAGTCGTCCGGGTCGTCCTCCATCTCCGCATCCTCCTCTGCTGCCGCCTGGGCCTGGATCGGAGACTCCGGAGCAGGTGTCGATGTTGTGCTGGCGTTCTCCGCCGCTGCATCGGCAGCAGCTGCGTTCACCGGCTTCGGATATTGCGTTGTAACAACATCCGACAGAGCTGAGGGCGATGGACTTAGTGACTCTGTTCGCCGAATTGCTCCTGCAGCATTGGCGGAAGATGGAGTGGCAACATTACTCTGGCCACCTTTTGACGTCGGCGTCGCGCTACCACAAGTGCTCGTAGCACGAGAAGACTTCGCTTCGAAGATGTTGTTCAAAACGTGCCAATCGATGAGCTTTGAGTAGTTGGCGTTGCGTTTGTCCATCATGACATGAATACTATCGGCTGGCGTTTCGATAGGCGTGGTGGCTTCGGCGAGGGTAGTGCCATCTCCCATCTTGCTCCTCTTCTTTTTGGCACCGCCTTTGCCACCCTTTCTCTTCCCCTGTGGCTCCTTACCATTCTCCTTTGCGACCGACTCAACGATGGCCTTCTCCTGTTGGATGCGAAGCCAGTCAACATTATGGTGGACCCAAATCTGCTCCTTTACTCTCTGCTCGTTCTCGTTGAGCAAACAATTTTGCACTTCAGGGTCGTTGGCGAACTCGGCCTCGAGGTCCTCTGGTGTGAGTTCCTCGTCGCTTGTGTATTCGTTGACCCAAGTGATGCCCGCGGCTGCACGACGAGCTTTGGTTTCGCCGGCCGCAATCTGCTTTTGTAGGACGGCGAGTTGCTCGGCCTTGTCTAACGCTGCTTTGGCTTTTTTCTCTGCTTTTGCCTTCTCGATGTCGTCACGTGAGTTGATGATGTCTTCGTCGTTCAAGTTGTCGTTGATGTCATGCTCGAGCTGGTTTTCTTCTGTAAGCTCCTCCTCTGTAATGATGATAGGTTGTGGTGGGGCTCTCTTAGGCCGTCCTGGCCTGCGCCTTGGCTCCTCCGTTTGTTCTCGATCTTGATCCTCTCCTGCAGGCGTCTGCGTCCGCGCAGCAGGTAGTGCCGGGATGAGGAAGCCATCCGCGTCTCGTCGCGGCTCCTGCTGTGTGGGCGGAGGTGTGACCGGCTCTCCGGTGGCGGTCCGCTGTCTCTTGCGCCTTGCTTCATCATCGTCCTCGATCACCATTGCTGCAGATGCGGTTGAACCTTCCCTACTCGGCTGCTGAGAACCAAGGCCTGCGAGCTCGGCTGTGTTCCTCGCCATACTCGACTCTGCTCGCTTCCTCT
>JAABUW010002807.1_pt1 | contig 25842 bp, 30 predicted proteins | sample 5560081 | NCBI WGS metagenome assembly JAABUW01 (sample SAMN10711882, study PRJNA513363) | rock metagenome | isolation source: Antarctica rocks | place: Antarctica: Victoria Land, Knobhead sud | reverse complement strand
GTCACGTCCTGAGTCAGTCACAGCTCCCGCCGCCAAACGAGCACCGGGGCGGCAGCGCGGCGCCTCCTCGCTATCAAGGCGCCCGACGTGGCCGCCCTCGAGAACGTTGGCGCCGGATGTCGCCCGGCGCGCCGAGTGCCATGGTTGCGGCCCACGGCTTCAGACCCGGCCGTCAACCCGATGACTTCTGAACACGTTTGAGCCGGCTCAACTCCGAGGGTCAGCACGATCACCAGTCCCTCAACTCACAGCAAGACGCGCTGACCGCCTCCTACTGCCAGCGGATCTTCACCGCCGATCTCAGGACCCGGCACTTAGTCTGCCGTAATGAAAACGACTCGGATTCTCACCAGCTGGGGTGACACCCGTCGTTTGGCGCTGGGGGCGGCGTGCGGCCTGGCCTTCGGGCGAGGCATGTCACTCATCCCCAGTCCTGGCACCAGCCGGCTCTTCTGGATCGGCAACCTCTGTGCCCCGTGGCTCGCACTAGCCTTCGTCGTCGGTTGGAGCCAGAGCACTCGTGGGCGGGCAGCCGTCGCCGGCATCATCACTGAAGTCTGCTGTGTGCTCGGGTTCTACGCACACTTCCTTTTCCTCGGGCCGATCGCTGTCGGCCTGCCAGAAGGCACCCAAGTGTCGCGGTATGCGGAGCGGGCCCTGGCTGGGTGGTTGCACTTCATCTCCCTTTGGCTGGTCGCGGCGGTCATCGCCGGACTGACGTACGGCTTGTTGGGCAACTGGTGGCGGCGGTCCTCAGCCACAGCAGTCGCCCTCGCCGTCGGTCTGCCCTTCTTGGCTGAACCTGTCTTGTGGAACGTCCGCGTTGGGGGGCTGCACCAACAGCCGTGGGTGGTATGGGGCCTCGAAGCGAGCGTGGGACTGCTCATCGTGGGAGTGCCATCGCGGCGCCGGCGAGTGGCGCGCGGCTGAGCGCAGGTACGGTCGCCCATCTTCTCGCGGTGACGACAAGCTGCCGAAGCCGAATACAGACGGTGCATACGTCCGCCGTCAGCCGCTGACACGGCTCAGCTCGTAGCTATCGACAAAGCTCAAGCGAGCCAGCGAGCCAGCGAGCCAGCGAGCCAGCGAGCCAGCGAGGGAGCGTCAGTGGGGCATTTACGCGCCGATGGCCACGCTGACCGGCGGCGGATCGGGCAGGGCAAGTCCGGCTCCGACCAGGACCGCTTGGTAGGACCCACGGGGCAGCGGCGGTGGCTGGCCGTCGGCGCTGCATGTCGGGAGGGGTCTAACGGACTGGCCCCCTTTGCTCAGGCAGCTGGAGTAGGTGGTTTGCACCGTGACCTCGAGGGTGCTGCTACCTGCCGGGATGAGGAACGGCGCGTTGGTGCACTCCATGGTGAACGCTGCGTTCGGCGGGATGTGGCGGTTGGTCAGCACGACCTGGTATTTGGGTCTGCAGCCTGAGGTGAGATTGACCGGGACATGTCCGCCGTTGGTGATGATGAGCTTGCCGGCGATGGTGGCGCCGGCCACCACATGGGACTGTTTCAGCTGCAACCGGACGTGCAATGTGGCCGCGGCGGGAAGTAGCCCACGTTGAGATCCGCTTCCGCCGGCGCTGCTAGCCGGGGCACCTTCTGGAGGGGTGGCAGCTGCCCGAACACCACAGCCACCGGCGCCGCCGATGAGTCCGATCAGGCAGATACCGACGACCAGCGAACCGCCTGTCGGAGTCCTCACGCCGCTTAGACGCCGGCCTCGGATGAATGGTTCCCTCTGAGTTGTAGTCTTCACCGCTGAGCAATCGGCTACAGGGACTGCGTCTCGCTGGTCCTTCGCCGGGCGGGGCGCGCGCGGCCGCGAGCCACGCCTCGATACTGACCTGGTGAACCAGAGCGGACTGCCGGTCACGGCGGTATGCCGTGCTTCGCACGCAGATCTCGACTTGTCGTCTTGGCCGGCCACCCTGCCATGTGTGCGCCAGATACTCGATGTCGGGCTAGAGCTCGGTCCGCTGACGATCCTGGTGGGGGAAAACGGATCAGGAAAGTCGATGTTGATCGAGGCCATCGCGCAACGGTTCGGACTCTCATCGGAAGGAGGATCGACCGGCGCACGACACACCACGCGTCCATCCGAATCCCCGCTGTGGCAGGCATTTTCGTTACGCCGTGGCATCGGGGCCTCAAGATGGGGGTTCTTCCTCAGGGCCGAGACGATGCACGGCTACTACAGCTACCTGGAGGACAACCCGAGCAGAGGGTCGGAACCGGTGTTCCACGAGCTGTCCCATGGTGAGTCGTTCATCGAAGTCCTCAACAGCCGATTCACCGGACCCGGCCTGTTCGTGCTCGATGAGCCCGAGTCCGCGCTCTCCTTCACCGGCTCACTCGCGCTGGTCGGCATCCTGGCACGTATCGCCCGAAGCACGACCACCCAGGCGATCGTCGCCACCCACTCCCCCATCATCGCCGCGACACCTGGGGCACGAATCCTGGAGGTCGACCCGTCCGGCCTCACCGAACGCACCTGGAGCGAACTCGATCTCGTGGCGAACTGGACGGCCTTCCTCGACAACCCCGACCGTTACCTGCGCCATCTGATCGACTAGCACTACAGGATCGGCCTACGGCTATACCGGCCTCACATCGCGGGAGGCGAACCGGAGAACCTTGCCCTCGGTGAGCGGCAACGGGCCGGAGACCCCTCGGGCGGCGGCGGTGCAGAACGTCTCCACCAGCTTGTGCTGGCCTCACCCCGAGACGTACTCCAGCTGAAGGTGGTCGTGATGCTCGCCCCACGTCAGGTCAAACGACCAGCAGCCTGGCGCAGGAAGGTCGATGGTGGAAGGTCCCGGACCACCGTCGACTATGCGAGTCTGCGTCTGGCCCGTATCGGGGAGTGTCGCCTGGATCCGCAGCAGCCCACCAGCCTTCGAGCTGGCCCGGCACACCCACAGGATCTTGTTGTTCCGGTCTGCGGCCGCGGGCACCTTCAACGGGTCGTGATCGGCCCAGAGGACGGCGATGATGTCGCCGCTGTCACCGAGGACGTAGGGCATGGGCTGTGTCGGTGGGTCGAAGCCAGCATGGGCCCACGAGGGAAGGGGTCGGGGCGCGAGATCGGCCCTACATGCCTGCCCGGCCGCGGCCCGGATCTCCGCCATGCCGCGTCCCTGGCTGGCAGCTGGGTGGGCAGCCAGCGACCCACCCGACGTGCAGCCTGCCAAGGTCAATGCAGTCAGCAGGGCGACCCGCTTCATTGTTCGAGGCTACGTCCGACCTTCACGCGGGTGCACGGCCCGTGGCGGATCGTCTGCTTAGTCGGAGATGCCTACAGCCGGGCGCCCTGTGTGAAGCAGGCGTTGGTGGCCGCTGGGAGACGCCTTCGAAGGGCCGACTACCAAGGCGGGCTGGCTGCACGGTGCCGCCAACGATGGTTCTTCCCCCCGGGGTGCTGGCCGGCTTCGCGGTGAGGATCGCCGCAAGCTATCCCGGCTTCTTCCTGGCGAGGGATGCCTTTGGCGTCGGGCTTGAGTTCAAGTCGCTGCTGGCCTTCAGGGAGACACTCGTGGTGCGGTGCTGCCGTGGCCGGGCTGGTGGGTCGGTGGCTCGGCGCCGGGGCTCCACGCCCATCGGATGGTCCAGGCCAGCGCCGCGGTGACGGCGAGGGCGCAGGCGCCGCCGGTGATAAACGTGGTTCGTGGGCCGAGGGTGGCGCCGGCGAAGCCGCCGAGAGCAAGCGCGGTGAGGGAGAAAGCGCGGGAGGCACCCATCGCCGCGGCGATCACCTGACCGCGGCTGGCCTCTGGGGTCCGGCTGATCAGCAGGGTCGAGGTGTTGGTGTTGAGGATGCCGTTGGCCACACCCAGCAGCGACCAGACAGCGGCCAACGCGACGACGGACGGGGCCAGGCCGGCGAGGCAGATCATGAGGGCCTGGCCGGCCGCAGCAAGGACGACCCATCTCAGCCGAAGGGAGAGGCTGGTGTCGCGGCCACCGAGCAGTGAACCGGCCACGATACCGGCGCTGGCTGCCATCCCGACCAGGCCGTACTGGGCTGCTGTCCCGTGCAGTGCGTCGCGGACGAGGAACACTTCGACGACGTTGGTGGCCTCCCCCACCACGATGTAGGCCATCAGCGCGGCAAGGACGGGCCGCAGGACGGTGTCGCGGGACAGCAGCCGCAGCCCGTCGAAGGCGTGTGGCCGTCGAGTGGACCCGTCGGCCGGGGGCGACCATCGGCCCCCACGACGGGTCCGGACAGCCAGCCCCGCCGCGGCGAGGACGGCGAAGGTGGCAGCGTCGCCGAGCAGGGGCAGCCGGGCACCGCCCAGGCCAGTCAAAAGGCCGCCGGCGGCCGGGCCGGCGACCGCCCCGACGGTGAGCAGCGCCGACATGCTGCCCTGGGCCCGGGCGATGTCGGCCTCGCCGACGACCTTGGGGATCAGCGCCCCCCAGGTCGGGTTCGCCACGGCCTGCCCGGCCTGCAGGACGATCACCAGCAGGTAAACAAGCCACGGCGACGTGCTGAACGCCAGAGCGACACACACGCCCAGTTGGGCCGCCGCCGAGGCGGTGGTCAACCGGCGGGAGTCCCACCGGTCGGCGAGCCGACCCGCCCACGGGGCCAGCAGCACCGTCGGCACCGCCGCCGACATCAGCAGCAGCGTCACCCCGGTCGGGCCCCCACCGGCGTCATGGACCCGCAGCAGCAGCGCGATCAGGGCCAGCTCATCGCCGAGCACCGACAGAGCCCGGGCCGGCCCGACGATCCGCAGGTCGCGATGCCGCCACACCGATCCCCGCCACCAGCATTCGAATGATTGAAGTATCCGCTTCACGATCCTGAAGGTACTGCTTCAGGTACGGGGTTCGCAAGGCTCGCTAGGCTCTGGCTCGTGGCCAGACGACGCGGCACCCAGCCGCCGCAGCGGGTCGTGCTGACCGACCCCAAGGCGCTGCGCGCGCTGGCTCACCCGGCCCGCACGGCGGTCATCGACGAGCTGTACATGGGAAACGTACGTACCGCCAGCGAGCTCGCCGAATTGACCGGGCTCACTCCCAGCGCCATGAGCTACCACCTGCGGGCCCTGGAGAAGTGGGGAATCATCCGCCGCGCCGAGGCCACCGACGACGCCCGGGAGCGACCCTGGCAGCGCAGCGCCGCCACCTTGAGCTGGGAAGGAGACACCGCGACCCGCAGCACCGGCGACACCGTCATCGGCCTCTACCTCGACCGGCTCCGCCGCGACCTGGCCGCCTTCAGCGCCAGCTCCCAGGCCATGGCCAAAGACTGGCAAGAAGCCGCCGTCATCTCCCGTGGCTTCCCCTGGCTCACCCCCCACGAGGTCGCCGCCGCCACCACCGCCGTGCAACACGCCATCGAACAGGCCAAAGGCCGCACCACCCACGACCACCCACCCGGCGCCCGCCCCGTCGCCTACTTCTGGGCCGTCACCCCCCTCCCCGACGAGGCAGGCACCAGCGCCGGGCGCGCCGACGCCTAGCCGAACAGCGCCACCGGCTACCCGAACCCGCCGGCGGAGGAAGCTGCAAGCAGCAGCGGCCGCTGACAAGGGTTCGTATGAGGACCGCCTAGATCTTGTGTCGGAAGGAGATCCCATATGACGCAACCACCCAGCCAAGCTGCGACGACACGCTCTTTCCGTACGCCAGTTCCGATACCACGACACGCTCGGGCGCCGTGACCTAGAAGCCGCCTTAGCGCTGTAGCGGAAACGAGCGATTGTGGGACTGCCACAGCGCAGCTCAGGCCATTCGCCTCATCGCTAGCCGGCCGGGTCTCGCCCGCGGCTCGACTTGTCGGATGGAACCGAAAGCGCGACCCTGTTGTCTTAGATGCTGTGAGGACATCATCGCCGGCGACGGCGACCACCCCGGCGGGGCAGGTCGACGAGGCGGCACTGCAGGCGATCTGGCCACGCCTCGTCCGACTCGGTCGACTCTTGACCGGTTCTCAAGAGCAGGGTGAAGACATCGCCCAGGAAGCCATAGTCGGGCTGCTGCGCCACGACGCCGTCCTGTCACCGGAGGCGTATCTGCGTCGCAGCGTCGTCAACCTGAGCATCAACCACACGCGGCGATCCGTCCGAGAACGGACCTACCTGAAGTCATTGGGTAAGCCAGAAACAATTCAAGCACCGGTGACCGACGAGATCTGGCCGATCGTGAAGACACTCCCGGCCCGGCAACGCGCAGTTCTGGTCCTTCGCTACTACGAAGACCTCTCTGAAAGCGACATCGCCGCGATCTTGGATTGCCGCCCAGGCACCGTGAAGTCCCTGGCAGCGCGGGGACTGGCGCGCCTACAACAGGAGATAACCTCATGACCGAGCTGGAAACGCGGCTGCGCACCAGCCTGCACAACGTCGCCCAGACCACCACCATCCCGCCGTTGAGGTTGCCGCCCACCTCGACGGCACGCACGCCACGTCGGACGCGGCGGCTGCACCGGTCAGCTGTCGCGATCGCGACGACCGCCGCCGTCCTGGGCGGCGGCGCTGGGATCGCCGCCGCGACCGGGGTCACTCCCCAAAGTCTGCTTCAGGACCTCGGCTGGGCCGACCCGACCCCGGGCGCATACAACCCCATCACCAGCAGCCGCCATCTCCTCATGACCGTGCCCGGACCCGACGGGAAACCCATGGAGGTCTGGTACTCCGCCGCCACCAACCACGGCTACTGCGTTTCCCTGCTCCAGCACGACCCCAACACCGCCTACAACCCCGGCACCGACCGTTTCGCTGCCGGCGGATGCTCCGGGAACGTCGGGGACCGCTACTGGAAGCAATTCGGATCCTCCGCGTTCAGCTCGGGAAGAACCTTCGCCGCGCACGTACCTGGCGCCGTGACCGTCCGACTCGTCCTCGCTGACCGCACATCCCGACGGCTTCAGGTCGCAGAAGGATGGGTCGCCGCAACGCTCACCAGACATGAGCAGGCCGCGAACCCCACCATCGTCGGATACGCCGCCAACGGACATCAGATCGGCCGCATCCCAGCGCCGACACACTAGAACGGCCAGCCTGGAGCCGAAGTCCGCGACGACACATGGGCTCAACTATTTGGCGACACCTACGAAGGCCCCTCTGCGTCCTTGCCGATTCGTCGAGTCATCCGTTCTGCATCTTTGTGGGCTGATCGGCAAGTGTCGATACAGACGCTGAGATGCGGCGCCATATCACCGCGGGGTTGGGCTGCCTCCTGGGCGTGGCATCTCCGAAAGTTCACCTGTAACGCGGGAGGCTTTCGCGACAGGTAGGGAGCATGACCACAACAGAGCGCGGCCTCGGGCCGACACCAAGGGTGGACGCCGCGTTGCGCGCCACCGATCCTGCCTTGGCCTACCTCGGTTCGCCGGACGTCGATCAGGCATTGGACGCCCTCGGTGTCCTGCTCCTGGCGCGCGGCCCGTCCGCCTCCACCCCAGCGACACGGGAGCCACGGCGTCGGCGCATCGCGCTCGCCACCGGACTCACGGCGTTCTCCGTCGTCGTAGCGGGCGGTGGGGCAGCGGTCGCGGCCGGGTTTACCACGCACACAGGGTTCTTCGGCTGGGACGGGGCTGCCCACAGCGAGTGGCTACAGCCGGGGGCACCGGACTTCCTGCCGTACGCCCGTCAACTCACCGCGCACACCCAGTTCGCCCCTGGTGACAGTGCGGAGAACTACTGGTGGATCTTCCTGGTCAACAAGAACGACGACGGAACGTACGTGCAGTTCAGCACGACCGGTGTGAAGAGCAACATCGCGGACGCCGCCAGCTGCTCATGGCAGCGCGCCTGGCTCACGGCGCATCAGGCCGGTGACCATCAGGACATGCAGACCGCCTCGACCGCCCTTCACCAGGCCGCGCGCTCTGACGACCTGCGCAACAACAACAACGCCAGCTACACCGAGCACCTCATCGACGCCGCGGACTCCGGTGACCTAGGCCCACTGCAGACCAGCCTCCGCATGGCCTGCCCAACACCAAAGCCGACGGCCCCGTGATCCACGACGAAGGGAACCGCGCCCGCTTCGAGGCGCTCTACGCAACCCACCGCAGGGACCTGCTCGCCTACTTCCTGCGCCGCGCGGAGCCCTCGGACGCCGCAGACCTCCTGGCGGAGACCTTCCTCGTTGCCTGGCGTCGCCTCGATGCCGTCCCCGCCGAGAAGGACGCCCGCCTCTGGCTGTTCGGTGTTGGGCGCCACCAGCTCGCCAACCAAAGGCGGGCGCTTCAAAGCGCCCGCGAGGTGTCGGTGATGCTCAAGGGGGCACTCGTCGCGGCCTCGCCGCACGGGCCCGACGTGAGCACCGGCATCGCCGTGCGTCAGGCGCTCGACCGACTGAACCCTGCCGACCGCGAAACCATGATGTTGACGGTCTACGAGGAGTTGACCCCAACAGAGATCGCTGAGGTCACCGGGCGCACCGTCGCGGCCGTCCGCGCGCGGCTGCACCGCGCTCGACGCCGTATCGCCCGTGAACTTGGGGAGGAACCGACCGTCACAGCCCGTCCACAACCGCAAACCGCCCAAGGATGACGGCCAAACAAGGCAGCGATAGGTGCCCTTCGCCAGTCGGAAGCGCTTGCCGCAACCCGGCGGGCCTGTCTCACAAACGGTGGCGGTCCGGTCGTTTGCGGTCTCGCGCACCGTTCCAATTCCGGCCATGCACTCCGCTGCCTGGCGATGCTGAGACAGAACCCGCGCGATTGACCCCACCGGAGCGGCCTGGGGTTGGCGGCCTTAGGCTTCCGTGTACGGCGGGATGACAGGTGGGATGTGTGGCGGCGCCGCACAGCAGCTGCTCCGCCTTCTGATCAATCAAACGCTCCCACTTCGTCGACGGACACCGACGTTTTACTCCCGCGTGTCAGAGTCCCGAGCTACCCGCGATCTGCTTGACTTCCTGCATGACTCAGTGGGACAGCGCTGCTTCGGCGCACCTTCAGACCGTGGTGGCCGACCTGCGCGAGACAGGTGTCGCTCGGATGCTCGAGAAGCAGGTCCAGGCCGTGTGGCGCCGCAACGTGGATGGGCACGACCCTCTGCTAGGCGACACCAGCTTGTCGCTCGGCATCGACTGCTCGGAGAACCTCCGCGAGCTGCTGGTGCGCAACTGCGCAGGCGCCGGTTCGGGCTGGCGCGAGCGGGGCGTAGCAACGTCGGTCACCGATCGTTCGCTGCGGTTGGACGTGGCCGGAGTGCGTCTGGGGCTGATGAAGGCACCGCCGTCGTCGGCGCGTACACCCGACTGGACCGCCTCCTCGTTTCACTGGGAGCAGGAGAGCGATGTTCGCCGGACCGCGGCGGAACGCAACACCTCCGCTTACCGCCCCTGCGAGTCAGACCAGCCCTATCGTCAGCTCGCCCTCGCTGTCGAGGTCGAGAAGCCCGCCGCGACCGAGATGCGGGACCTCCTTGTTGTCTGGTCCGGGCAGGTCGAGCCGGCATTGACAGCAGGCTGGCTGGGACTGCCGAGCCTCGTCCAGCCTGGCTGGTTCGCTGTCGAGTTGCTGTGGTGGGATGAGGCAGGTGAAGAAGGTGTACGACGTCATGACGAAGACCTGCCGTCTGACGGCGACAGCTTTGCCGACCTGCCCACGCCACAGCCCAACGTCACGCTGAAGAACCGGCGCGGCGTCACTGGCGGCCAGTCGCCGGCGTGACCGACTCACCTGCGCGCCTCGCGGCCCGTCGGCGCCGAGCCGCGGGCACAGCCACGGACTTCGATGGCGCCCGACTTGCCCTAGCCCGTCGCCTGGCCCGTCAGCCCAGAACCGCGCTCGCCGCTACCACCAGCGTCACAGCGACGGCCATCACCCAGTACGAACGTGGTCAAGCACGCCCGACCGTGCCTGTCCTCGCGGAGCTCAGCCTGGCGCTAGGCGTGCCCGCCGACTTCTTCCGACATGGCCAGCCCATCCAAGCGCTCTCCCCCAATGCCGCCCACTTCCGATCGCTACGCGCGACCCCGGCGCTCGCCCGCGACCAGGCGCTCGCCTTCGCAGAACTCGCCTTGGCCGTAGTTGAGGTCGTCGAGCAGTACGTCGACCTGCCGCCCGTCGACCTGCCCGAGTTCCCGGTCGCACCAGACGCCCCGGCCTCAGCGGTCGCCGACGCAGCCCGTGCCACACGAGCCCACTTCCGGATGGCCAGCGGGCCTATCAGCCACGTCGTCCGTCTCCTCGAGGCGCACGGGGTACTTGTCCTGCGCCTCCCTGACGAGTGCGTCGATCGGTGTGTAGACGCGTTCTCGACCCGCGCTACGACGAGGCCGCTCGTCCTGCTCTCACCAATGAAGGACGACAAGGCGCGTAGCCGCTTTGACGCCGCGCACGAGCTCGGGCACCTCGTGATGCACCCCGACGTGGAGCCCGGCAGCAAGATCGTGGAGAGCCAAGCACACGCCTTTGCAGCTGAGTTCCTGATGCCCGGTGATCAGGTGCGGGCCGACCTCCCGCAGCGCGTCGACTGGGAGCGATTGCATGCGGCTAAGCGGCGTTGGGGGGCGAGTCTGCGCGCCCTGGTGTACCGCGCGCACGCGCTGGGCCTGCTGTCGGAGCCGGCCTACCGCCGCGCCAACATGCAACTGGCTCAGGACGGCAATCCCGAAGCGGGACCCCTGGGCCCACCGGAGTCCCCGTCGTTGCTCGGCAGCGCGTTCAAGTTGCTGGCCGATCATGGAACCACGGTCGACCAGCTCGCCAGCGCGGCCCGCCTGCCCCTGGAGCAGGTCCACCATGTGCTGCGGGCCGGCTCCGATACGCGACCACGGCTTGAGTTGCCAGGACCGTAACCGCAGGTGGAGTCGAAGATCTCTCGCGTCTTTGGATCGTCCGCACACGCGGCAGCCCGTCGCGGTCGCCCTCCCCGCAGCCGCCCGCCCGCTCCTCTAGGGTGGGCCGGGTACTGGTGGCTGGAGCGGGGAGCGCGGCATGAGCAAGGCGGCAGCTCATGAGCCTCGCTCGGAGCAGCAGGTAGCGCACGAGCGTGCGATGACCGAGGTGGCCGACGTGCTGCTTAACGTGGAGCACGCCATCGCCCGGGCGAAGAAGGCCACCAAGCGCCTCGGGGACGCACCCGAGGAGCACAACGCCAAGCTCGCTCTCAGTGACGCCCTGGAGCGGCTGGAGGCGGCCCGGCGCCGGCTGCAGAAGGACGCCTACTTCGGCACCGGCGAACTGCGGCTGGTGTAGCGGCCGGTGCCGGTCCGCAGCGGTGAGGAGATCCAGGCCGCGCTGGGTCCGTTCCTAGACCGGTGGCGCGCCTACGCCGGCTCGGAACGTGCGGAGGCGCAGACCTTCTTCAACGAGCTCTTCACGGTCTACGGCTCCGAGCGCGGTGCGGTCGGGGCACGGTTCGAGGACTTTTCCTCCTCCGCAGGCTTCATGGACCTGTACTGGCCCGGGGTGTGCATTGTGGAGATGAAGGCACCCTGCAAGCCGATGGCGTCCGGCCGTGAACAGGTCAAGCGGTACCGGGAGGAGTCCGCGGATGAGGACGCGGACGTTCGCAAGAGCTTAGAGCACCTAGCTCCGGTCATCAGCGGAGCATAATGCTCCGGCCGCCATAAGACGAACGTCCACAGAGCGCCTCTCTGTTCCGGCGTCACGGCCCCTCGTTCGTCCTTGGGCTCAAGCTTCAACGCTATCAGTCAACATCGTTGCAGAATCCCTCGAGCAGCTCTGAAACCTCGCGCGAGACCTTTTCTCGAGGGATGAGAGCAGCAACCTCTGCTGCGTCACGCTCCTTCATAAATCGCAGACCGTAGCGGCGAGCTACTCCATCAAGCAGCTCATGACCCGGTACAAGGACTAGGCGCTGAGCAGGCCAGTCGGCTTCCACCTGCGCCTGGGCTCGTTCCACTTCGCTTTCGACTTCCGCCTGACGTTCCCGCAAGTGTTCACCGGAGTCCGCTAGGATTCGTGCAGCCGCAATGGCCAACCCCTCGTCCCCCCACGAGCTTAAGAAGGCCCGGCGATCTGGATAGAGCGGACGGCATAGCGCTGCTGCTACCCGCTTCGCGACCGCCAGCCCCTTCAAGTCCTCGGCCACCTCATCAATTGCGGCCGCGACCGCTTCGGTGGAGGGCACATCTATGCTCAGTCCCGCCCGCTTCGCCTTCTCCGCCATGAACACGGACAGGGCCTGAGGGTCCACCAAATAGTTCTCGATCTCGCGGCACTCAAGCACGTGAAGATGGGCCTGGTCGCCAAGTTGGTGAGTCAGCTTCTCCATCTCGTTGGAGGCTTTCTCATCGCGATCCAAGACGAACAGTGATTTTACGCGCCTCTTCGCGAGTAGCGAGATTGTGGCCTCGGCCGCGTAATGCGTGAAGTTGCGAGAACCTCCCATCACCACGAAGCCGACGTTCGCTTGGCCTAGGTTTAAGTCAAGGGTTTTTGAGAACTCCCGCAGCACCGCCTCGTCGGAGGTGCCCTCGACGAATATCAGGCGGTCATACATGAACACACTGCTAAGGCGAAGGCCGAGTTCCTTCGGTAGTTCCACTTCCGCCTCGTCCAAGCTGACGTGTTGGACTCGCGTTCCTGACGGCCGACTGACTAAGTAGACGTTTCGCATGTCGCCCGTATCCAAGAAGTTCGTGGAGTGGGTGGTCAAGAAAATCTGGGCACTCCGACTGACCGTCTGCAGGTGCCGCATCATCGCGATCTCGAGCGCGGGATGTAGGTGGACCTCGGGCTCCTCAACCAAGATAATCTCGGGCTTCTGGAACTCCACATCTAGCACCAACCGCAGGGCTTCGCGTATCCCACTCCCGTTGGCCTGTACGAGGAACTTGTCGACATCAAGCTCGGCGACCGGCTCGGCCGGGAGCCGCGTTAGACGTCGTAGTGAGTCCCGACTTGGTTCGGGACGTTGCCCTTGAAACGCGTCAATCTCAACACCCAGTAGTGTGTTGACGGTATCCTGAATCGTACGAAGTACGGCGCCGCCGCCGCGACTCACTTTTAGCTGCAGCAATTTCTCTGCTTCGTCAGCGCCAATCTGCTGCCGCCTGTCCGCTAGGTGCAGAAGCCGTACTTCGCTGAGCCGCTGCAGCAGCGCTTCCACGTAGGCTGGCGATCGGTCGACGTTGCCCGCGAACGTGCCAATGCTCTCGGCAAGCGGATCATCCGCGTCGGCGACGACAGCTTGTAAGGCGCCGACAACGTCGCGGATGGCCGCCCGGGCAGACTCGGCATCTTCGCTCCTCGTTAGTGCGCGCCTAATCTCGGTCTCGCGCTCGCTTGAGAGCTCCCGAAGCATCGCCGGTGTCGGTAGACGGCGCTCTCTGAGTCGAGCTAGGTCGTCGACATCCGAGGTCTCGAGGAAGCGCTTCAGAATGCTCAGGTCCCGGCCGGCCTCGCCGAGCTGCTGCAGACGACCCGCGATCTCGCTTGCGGCTGCACGGGGGACCTCTAATAGGAACGGACCGGCATCTACGGCCTTGTCCTCGCTACCAAGGCGGACTGACTCAATGTAGGCCACAAGGGAGCTGGGAGCAGTTCATAAACTGTCTCAACTCGCAAGAGCTTGTACTCTCCGCCTGCCGGAACTGCGTTCCGCACCTGTGGAAAGTCCTCGCCCACCTGTGCGAGGAGCGCATAAAGGAACTGGGGCTCGGGTTCTAAGGTGACAGCTAGGCGAACCGGGGTTGCTGTCTCCCTATTGTAGAAGTCTACATCCCGGACTAAAGGCGACGCATGTGTCGCTAGGACTCCTTGTGAAAGCATGCCCACCGCAACATCCACGGCTGCTAGCAGGTTCGACTTCCCCGCGTTATTCTGTCCGATGGGGACGTTGAATCTTCCACAAGCCTCGAGGGAGGAACTCGCGATACTGCGTAGCCCACGCACGTCCAGCCGAACAATTCGCACCTGATCGCCCTCTGCTCGATGGATGCTGAGAGAGCACCATACGCTCGGCGCTCTGCTTGTAACGCCGCCGTGGCTGGTTGAGTCATCGTGGCCCATGCAACACCAGGTCATCGTGGGGTTGGGAGGCCGCCAACCCCTTCTACCAGCGCATCGCTGGCGGTAACCCGAGGGACGAGTCCTGCCACATCGTCAAGTTCGTCACGCAAGGGTCGGTTCCGGGGGTACCGCGAAGTTTCCCGAGTTTGCCGTAGTACACGGACACCAGCCGCGAGACAGCTGCTCCTGCTCGACGGCACTCCGGCGACGTCCCACCCGTCGAACTCGAGGCGGCCTACTACGCTCACCACCGAGCCCAGCCAGCCGCTGAGCTCTCAAACCGGTGAGTCTCCGGACACACCCCGGGGCGATTCAGGCCGTGGCATGTCTCGTGGCATGAACTCGTGGTGACTGCTGCATCCCGAGACGCCTATGCAGCACACGGGCGGAGCGTGGAACGCTGGAGAAGACGCTGGAGGCACGGTCGCTCGCCTTTGCAAGGCGGGGGTTGTGGGTTCGAGTCCCATCGTCTCCACCCCGTCCGACCTGCATATTCGCAGGTCAAGAGGGGTCCTGGGCAGTCCGGCCCGCTGCCGAAGCCGACCGCCAGGCACCGCCATAACCCTGGTTGTGCCCTCCGTTAGGGCACACGAAGGGCACGTGATCTTGGGACCGGCGGGGGCTGAGCCGCCGAGCTACGGACGTTCTGCGCCGCCGCGGCCACCTGCCGCGCCGACCTGGCGACGCCGAGCGGCACGTCGTGGATGGCCGGTCGGCCAGGCGAAGGCAACGAGCACTACCGGCACGATCGCGGTGAGCAGCAGCGTCACGCCGGCCGTGCGCTGCCAGGACGACACCGTGGCAGTGGCAGTGGCATCGGCCTCATGCCCTGCTGGCTCTGGCGCCGTTTGCGGAACCCCGCCGCGACGCTGCGGCCCTTCTGCCTTGGACATGACCGTCCATTTGCGAACGAAAGTCCGCGTTCTGTTGGTGCGCCCGGAGCCTGGCTAGGCGTGCGCCGTGACGCTCGGGCTGGGTGCCGGCTCGTCCACAAAGACGCGGTCGGCGCGCTGCTGCAGCCGGTCGAAGGACCGTCGTACAGCGATGATGGCCGCGACGGTCAGCAGGCCCGTGAGCACCGCGCCGACGACGGTGATCATGGTGCCGACGCTGGTTGCTCTGCTGCCCAGGGCGTAGGCGCCGTAGGCGTAGAGGGTCGCCCACAGCGCGCCACCGGCCGCGTTGGCGAGCAGGAAGCGGGACCAGCGCATCCTGCTCATCCCGGCGAGGAAGGCAGCGTAGGTGCGCAGCACCGCGATGAAGCGCCCGAGAAAGACGACCTTGCCGCCGTACTGGGCGAACAGGTAGCGGCCGACCCGTAGCTTGGCCCCATCGAGGCGCACGAACCTGCCGTAGCGGTCGGCCAGCCGCTGGCCGCCGGTGCGCCCGACCCAGTAGCCGGCGTTGTCACCGAGGATCGCCGCCGCGATGGCGACCGCCGCCAACACCGTCACGTTCAGGTGGTGTGTCGTGCCGGCGTACAGCGCTGCGGCGATGAGCGCGGTCTCGCCCGGCAGGGGCACTCCGAGGCTCTCCAAGGCGATCAGTGCGAAGACCGCGTAGTAGCCGTAGGAGACGAGCAACGAGTCGATCAGGTGCCTGCTCATCGGGTCACCTCTGCGAGTTGACGGGTATACGGCACGCGCACCGGCGGCGTGTGGTCGGCGTGGCGCCGGGACAGGACCGCGTAGGCCGCCCAGCCGGCGCCGGCGGCGAGCCACAGGGTCACGAGCCGGTAGGCAAGGGTGGCGGTGAGCGCGTGCTCGGCGTCGAGGCCGGCCGCGGTGAGGGCCGCGGTCAGCCCGAGCTCGACGGTGCCGAGCCCGCCGGGGGTGAGCGCCAACGTGGTGATGCCGGCGCCGGCCAGGTAGACCAGCAACAGCGACCGCCAGGGGACCGCCCCGCCCGTCGCCGCGATCGCGCCGGCCAGGGCGAGGCTGTCGGCCAGCCAGTTGGCTAGCCCGAGCAGCGCGAGGAGGGACCAGGACCGTCCCGGCAGCCGTAGAACCCCAAGCTGCTCGAGCAGCCGCGGCAGCGCTGTGCGGACCGCGCGAGCCGAGCGTGCCACGACCGCCGGAGACCGCAACAGCAGACTGTCGGCGCGGACCAGCAGCCGGCGGCGGATCTCCGCTTGGCCCAACAGCGCTACCGCCGCCCAGCCGGGTACGGCGACCAGCAGAGCGCCGGCAGCGCCCAGCAGCGCCCCCCAGCCGGTGCCGGTAACGGCGGCGCCGGCCACGACCAGCGCGGCGAAGGCGCTCGCCGAGGCGATGCCGGAGACGAGCAACGTCCAGCCGGCGGTGGCCTGACCGGCGCCGCGGTGGCTGAACTCCCGATAGTTAACGGCGGTTGCTAGCGGCGCGCCGACGACAGGCAGGGTCAGCGACACCGCGTTACCGGCGTAGACGATGGCGAGCACAGATCGGAAGGTGAGTCTGCTGCCGCCGGCCCGCAGCAGCTGCCGGTGCGTGCCGGCGACTGCCGCCTTCGACGCCACCTCGGCCAGCAGCACCAGCGGGACCCAGCGCCACCGCACATGCCCGAGCGCCACCACCGACGACCCGAGAAGGGACCGGTGGGTGTTCGCCAGCGCGATGACGATGACCGTTGCAACCGTGACCGCCAGCCAGCGGAGCCTTGACCGGACCGGGCGGCCGGTCGGTCCGATCGATGTGCCCAGCCCGACCGAGGTGCCACACCGACGGGCGGCTGCCCGGCGCCGTGCCGTCCCCGCTTTGCCGCTGGTGGCGGCGGTCCGGCGGGCTGTTCCCGGCCGGGCCCTGTCGCGGGAGCCCGGAACTCGGCTCGCCGTCCGGCCCGATGCGCCGCGACGGGCAGAGCGGTCAGGGCGACCGCCCGCAGGTGCCTGGCGCGTACCGCTCACCCCGGAACCTCCCGTGCTGGCTGCCCGCTGGTCGCTGGCCTACTCGACGCTAGGCACGGGAAGCCCTCGTGGCGTCGGACTGCGGGATGGAACCGCGGTCATCCCGAGGTCGTACGGCACTGCGCAAAATTGCTGAGACGCGGTCGGCTGGCGGTGACGGACCTACGGTCCTTGGGGTCGACCAGGACCAAGGTCGAGCGGCCGGGGACTCGCTCAGCCGTGATAAGCGGCGGTGGCGATCTGCACGAACGAGCGGATCAAGGGGTTGTGGTCGCCGAACTTCCAGGCGGTCACTACCGGACTCGGCGCCATGTCGACCAGCGGGACGACGGCCAGCATGTCGCCCAGGTCGTGCCCCAGCGGGCCCACGCCGACGGTGCCGTTCCAGAGCACGGCCTGCAGGCACTCCTGGATGGTGCGAACTACGGGGCCCTCGCGGGACTTGCCGCCGTTCCAGTAGCTCTGCCAGACGGGATCCGTCCCGTCCGGGAACTGAAACCAGCGCCGATCGGCCAGGTCGGCCAGGTGCACGTGATCGCGGCGGGCCAGCGGGTCGTCGGCGCGCAGTACGACGCCTACCGGGTCGGCGCGCAACTCGCGCACCGCGAGGCCGGTCTGGTCGAACGGCCCCCGGGTCAGGGCGACGTCGACCAGCCCGGCGCGCAGCCCGAAGGTCGGGTCGGTCAGGTCGGTCTCATGGGTCCGGACCTCGACGCCGGGATGCCGGCGGCGGTAGTTGGCGGCTAGCCGGGTGGCTCCCCGCTCGGCGCTGTCGCCCAAGATGCCGACCGTAATGGTCGCGGCACCGGCCACCGCAGTCACACGTTCGCGGGCCTGATCGGCTTGGCTCAGTAGGGCACGCGCCTGGTCCAGCAGCTCCGCCCCGGCCGGGGTGAGCGTCACCCCGGCAGTGGTTCGGTGCAGCAGAGCGGCGCCGATGTCGGTCTCGAGCTGCTTGATCGCCCGGCTCAGCGGCGGCTGGCTCATGTGTAGCCGGGTGGCTGCCCGGCCGAAGTGGAGCTCCTCGGCGACGGCCACGAAGTAGCGCAGCAAGCGAAGCTCCACCGCCGAGACGATACCCGCTGGGTATCAAGCCGACGCAATCAGTCTTGGACGTGGTGGCCGGCGAGCGTTGCAATCGAAGCATGACGAATGAATCGCTGCCCGACCAGACCATGCCTGACGCCGCTGTGCAGGATGTCGGCGCCCAATTGTCCGACCCCGCCGTACAAGTCGCGGGCGCCCTGGAGATCGCCCCCGACCTGGTGGCGATCCCGAACAACCGAGTCGACCTCGTACCCAACATCGGCATCATCGGCGGCACGCAGGCCGTACTTGTCGTCGACACCGGCATGGGCACCGCTAACGCCGAACAGGTCCTGGCCCTCGCGACCGACGTGGCGAAGGGTCGGCGGATCTACCTGACCACCACTCATTTCCACCCGGAGCACGCGTTCGGCGCGCAGGTGTTCACGGGCCACGCCACGTACCTCGTCAACCGCACCCAGGCGGAGGACCTCACCCGCAAGGGGGAGCCGTACCTCGAGCAGTTCCGGGGCTTCGGCGGCACGATCGCCCGCCGCCTCGAAGGAGTCCGGGTGCCCACTCCCGATCGGGTCTACGACGACGCCTACGACCTTGACCTCGGCGGTCGCATAGTGCGGTTGCGCCCCACTGAGCGGGCCCACACCAGGGGCGACCAGGTGATCGAGGTGCCCGATGCCGGCGTGTTGTTCACCGGCGACTTGGCCGAGACCGGGCAGTTCGCGATCTTTCCCTGGTTCCCGCCGTACGACACCGACGTCTCGGGGACCGGCTGGCTCGGCGTCATGGAGCGACTGGCCGAGGCGGCACCGCGCGTGGTGATCCCGGGTCACGGCGACATCGGTGGCCCGCAACTGCTGGCGGACGTCCGCGATTATCTGCGGGAGCTGCGTGATGAGACGTGGCGGCGGCGAGATTCCGCCATGAGCGTGGACGATATCGCCGCCGAGGTCGGCGCGCTGCTGATCGAACGGCATCCCGAATGGCACGGCCAGGAGTGGATCAGCCCCGGCGTCAAGTGTCTGTGTGCGGAGCACGAAGCGGGGGCGGCCGGGCGGCACGCGGAGGAAGGGCCGGCAATGCGGGGGCAGGGTAATGAGTGAGCGGCGCGAGCGCGGCATAGCCGCATACGCACGCATTTTCGACGTGCCGCAGGAAACCGTTCCGGCGGTCATGGAAGAGCAAGTCGGCTCGGTGTTCGCCGACGAGGCCTTCATGGCGGCCGGCGGGATGGCCTGGGGCGGCCAGCTGCTCACCGACCGGGACCGCGCGGTCGCTGTCCTCACAGCCCTGATCGCGCAAGGGATTTTCGATAACCGTCTGTCGACCTACGCGGCGCTCGCCGGCCGCCAGGGGCTCGACCTCGACGCCCTCAGCGAGCTGATGGTCCTGCTGGCTGCATACCTGGGTTACGCCCGCACCTCGCTCGCAATGCACGCAATCCGCGAGGCGACGCCGGCCCAGCGCCTCCCCTGACTCCAGGGGCGAGGCTCGGCCCACCACCTCGATGTCAACGAGGGGAAGTCATCAGGCGAGCAATCCGCTTCAGTACGTACGGAGAGCCGTCAGTCCTGCGGATGGAGTACGTGCCGCGTCCCGAATCACGCGACGGGGAGGCGTTGGTGCGGGTCGCGTCCACCGGCTTCAACCCGATCGATGCCACGATTCGCGCCGGGCTCCTGCAGCAGGCCCACCGCTGCAGCTGCCCCACGTGCCGGGGGATCGACGTCAGCGGCACCGTCGTCGCCCTCGGACAAGACGTTGGCGAGCCACTCGTCGGCGCGGAGGTAGTCGCCTTCGTGCCGGGCACGGCGCCCAGGGCGGCCCGCCGAGTACATCGTGGCGCCCGCCGAACTGCTCGTCCGGGCACCCAAGGCTGTTTCACCGGCTCCACCGGCGGCTCTGAAGAGCAGACCGGCCCAGCCGCTCTTGAAGACGCCCGCCTCGGAAGCGGGAGCGCCGCTGGGTGCGGCCAGGGCACCGTTCGGTCCAGCGCGGTGTCCAGACGATTCCAGGTAATGGCGGCGCCGACCGCCTGAACCCGCCGGTCATCACCTGCCGCGAGCAGGCTGATCCCTCCGCCGTAGCTTGCGCCGGCGAGGCCGATGCGGGGCACACCGGCGTGATCGGGCCGGACGTCGGCTCGTGCACCGGGATAGTCGAGCGCTATCTGGCCTCCGCTACGGCCGAACCCGCGGGCGGAGTACGCCAGGACGATGTAACCGTGCCGCGGGAGGTCTGCCGAATCGGCGGCGACGTCGGTCTTGTCCCCGCCGAACCCGTGGGACTCGATGACCGCCGGCGCGGGGTGAGCGGCGTCGGCCCCGACCGGGACGTACGCGGTGGCATCCAGCCCACGTCAGGCATCGATTCCTGCGGCCCGCTGCGCCATAACCCGCCCGCCAAACCGGCGGTGGAGCTGGCTCGGCCGGTTACCCAGCGCAACACGTGCAGCCTTCGGCTCGGCGGGGGTGATTTCGAGCCGCCGCAGACAGCGGGGGACCTGCGAACGACGCGGAAACCGTCGAGGTCGAGCGCGGGGGTGGAGCCGGCATGTCCGGATCCCTTATGAAGTAGTGCCTTGTTCCGGTATGCGCCCGATTCTCCGTCACGGGTCCTGGTGTCCCCGTCATTTGAAAGAGAAGTGTTCGGCATGGATGTAGTCGCGTGGCACGCCGGCTCGGTGGAGGTCACGGGTGAGGTTGTCGATCATCGGGCCGGGGCCGCACAGGAACACGTGCGTCTCAGGTGTGACCTCGGTCAGAGCCGCCACCCTCGCGCCGGTGAGGTGGCCGGTCACGCCGGTGACCACCTGGTGCACGCGCAGCAGCGGGACGAGGCGCTGTTCGGCCGACTGCAATTCCGCTAGGTACACGGCCTCGGTCTCCGTGCTGGTGCTGTAGAACACGTCGATCGTGTACGGGTCCTCCGCATCGAGAACCGTCAGCCAGCTCAGGAACGGGGCGATGCCGATGCCTCCAGCGATCCAGATCTGGTGAGCGCGCCCGACGGTGTAATCGAACTTGCCGTACGGACCGGTGACCGTCGCGCGCAGCCCGGGCTGGAGCCGAGCATGCATCCGTGCGGTGTCGTCCCCCACCGCACGGATGGTCAGACGCAGATGGCCGGCGGCTGTAACCCCAGCCACGGTGAATGGGTGCTCGCGCCAGGCATCGTCGCCGCTGATGCGTACGAAGATGAACTGCCCGGCGCGGGGGTGGAGCCGATTGCTGACGGGGGCGAGGTGACATGCGGTCGAGGCCGCCGAACCACGGCTCGAGCCACCGCGCCTTCGTAGCGAGCAACAGTGAGCAGCTTGATAGGTAAATTCCGGCCACGCCGATGACCTCACCCCAGAAATGGCCAAGCGTCACTACCTGCGGGCGTCGCCCGACCCACAGGGCAAGGAGCAGTACACCGAGTGCGAAGACGACAAACGGCCCGGCTCGGCGCTGTTTGAGGCGGGTGTCCATCGGCTTGCGTAGTACGCGCGCGGCATAGAACAGGAAAGCGACGATGACCGACACGGAGAGCTCCCTAGGTCGATGCCGATGGCGTCTGCGGATGCGTTCGAGTGAGCGGCGGTACGCGCAGTGCACGAGCCGAGAACGACGTTAGGCGCGGAAGCCGGTCCCGTCGTCAGACGAGAGGACCGAACCGGGGAGCCGGGTTCAGACCTGGGAACGAGCCGCGGCTGCAACCAGCGGATGACCCGGACGTTCTCGTGGGTTACTCGGTTACGGGCACGAGAAGGCGTTATGGCTTCGTGCCGACTGCCGCCGTCGGTCGGCTCAGGGTCGGGCGACGCCGAGCTGGTAGGCGAGGATGACGACCTGCACCCGGTCGCGCAGCTGCAGTTTGGCGAGAATGTGGCCGATGTGGGTCTTGACGGTAGCTTCGGCGAGCACCAGCTCTGCGGCGATCCCGGCATTGGTGAGACCGGCAGCGACGGCGGCGAAGACCTGCCGCTCGCGCTCGGTGAGTGCTGCGAGGGCTGTGTTGGCGTCCCGGCCGGCGGCAGTGTCGGGCAGGTGCGGCGCGAAGGCGTCGATGAGGCGCCGGGTCATGCTCGGCGCGATGATCGCCTCACCGTCGGCGACTGCACGGATCCCGGTCAGCAGGTCGGCGGGTGGCACGTTCTTGAGCAGGAAGCCGCTGGCGCCCGCCCGCAGCGCGGAGAAAGCGTACTGGTCGACGTCGAACGTCGTCAGGATGATCACGCGCACCGCAGGAGTCTCGGCGGTGATTCGGCGGGTCGCCTCGATGCCGTCCATGCCGGGCATCCGGACGTCCATGAGCACGACGTCCGGCAGCAGGGAGGCGCAAGCACGGACGGCCTGGGCGCCGTCCGCCGCCTCGCCGACCACGTCGAGGTCGTCCTCGGCCGACAGCACGAGACGGTAACCCTGCCGCAGCAGCGGCTGGTCGTCGGCGAGCAGCACCCGGATGGTCATGCCGGAGCCGTTCGCGGGGCCGGCGCCCGGCCGTCAGAGGGCTGACCCTGCAGGGGCAGGTGCCCGTGCACGTACCAGCCGCTGCCCTCCGGGCCGTGAGGTCCCGCCCGCAGTTGCCCGTCGAAGGCGGCCAGCCGCTCGCGCATGCCGATGAGGCCGTGTCCGGCCGGCTGATGGTCGGGCTCCGGACGAGCCTTGCTCGGCGTCAGAGCGCCGTCGTCTTCGACGTCCACGTCTACCGCGTCGCGCCCGTAGCGCAGAGTCACTGTCACCCGGGCGACCGACCTGCCGTGCTTGAGCACGTTGGTGAGGCTCTCCTGCACGAGTCGGTAGACGGCGAGCTGGGCGCTTTCGGGCAGGCCCGCCGGTGAGCCGCTCTCGATGAGGTCGACCCGCACGCCGGCCGCACGTACGGGCTCGAGCAGGTCAGCGATCCCGGCGAGACCGGGCTGCGGAGCGAGGTCGTTGAGGTCGCCGTCGTCGAGGTGGCTGTCGGTGCGGTCGCGCAGGACGCCGAGCAGTCGGTGCATCTCGGTGAGCGCCTGCCGACCGGTTGCCGATGCTTGCTGGCTCGCCTGCCGGGCGGCCACAGGGTCGCGGTCCATGGTCGCGGCCGCTCCGTCGCTGAGGGCGACCATCACCGTGACGCTGTGCGCGATGATGTCGTGCAGCTCCCGCGCGATCCGGGTGCGTTCCTGCGCGGCGGCGAGGAGCGCCTGCCGGTCGCGGTCGCGTTCGGCGGTGCGGGCGCGCTCGAGCACCGAGGCGAGGAAGGCCCGGCGGGTCCGCACGTACACGCCAAGCACCCAGGCCGCTGTGACCGTGCCGGTCAGCAGCAGCAAGGCAGTGAGCAATTGCCGCGGTGGTGCCCACCGCACGGCGGCGAGCACGACGCCAACCTGCGCGATGCCGGCGGCGAGCACCACGGCTCGCCAGGACGAGACATGGACGCCGACGGCGTACAGCCCGAAAAGCACGGCAAAATTGGCGTCGGCCGGCGTGCCGAGCACCCATTCCAGCAGAGCGAGCGCGGCGATGACCGCGAACGCCGCCATCGGGCGGGTGCGGCGGGCCAGCAGCGGTAGCGGCAGCGCGACGTCCAGCAGGTACGCCGCGGTGGAGGGTTTGCTGTCACCTCCCCACCTGGCGTGGGCGAGGCTGAACGACACCACAACCACCACCAGCAGGACGTCCCCGCGGCGGCCACTGAGCAGCTGCCGCAGCTGGGGGAGGGGGATCGCGCCGTCGCCGGCCGGCGCGCCCGCGGGGACGCTCCGGCCGGCGAAGGCGCGACGGCTGATCAGGCGTCCCTCCGGCGCAGCTGCACCACAGCCACGGCCAGGGCGGCTACCACCCACGCCACCAGGACCGCCAGGCCGGTCCACGGCGCCAGGGAATCCGGACTCCGCACGCTGCTGATGAAGGCCTCCCCGGCGTTGCTGGGCAGGTAGGGAGTGATGTGCGAACTCAGGCTAGTGGGCAGGAAGCCGGTCAGCAGCGGAAGCACGAGCAGCAGGCCGAGGTAGGTGGAGATGCCGCCGGCGGTGTTGCGCAGGATCCAGCCGATTGCTGAGCCGAGCACGCCGACGAGCGCGAGGAATACACCGGTTCCGATGACGATGCGCAGCACGCCGGGCGCCGTCAGCGCGGTGCTATGCCCGTAGTGGGCGAGGAACAACTGGCCGCCGAAGAAGGCGGCGAAGGACGCGGCCACCATCGCGGGCAAGGTGATGGCGCCGAACACGAGGGTCTTAGCTGCCACCACCGGCGTCCGGCGCGGGACCGCGGCGAGCGTGGAGCGGATCATGCCGGTGCTGTACTCCCCAGTAACGAAGAGCACCCCCAGCACCCCGATCAGCATGGTCACCAGTCGGTAGCCCTGCAGCACCGCAGACGGGGCGGAGTCCTCCGGGTCGAGTCCGGCCCAGTTGGACCCGGTCGTGTAGCCGAGCACCAAGGCGAAAGCGATCAACGACACCACCGCGGCAAGCAGCATGACCCAGCTCGAGCGCAGCGTCCGGAATTTCACCCACTCGGACCGGACCACGTTGGCCGCAGTGACCTGGACGACGTCGGCAGGTCGACCCGACCCAGGGCCGGAGGCGGCGCGCCGCCCGGGCGCGGAACCGGCTGTCTTTCGGGTGGCAAGGGTCGCGCTCATGCCGCGACCTCCTCTCGGGTGTCGCTCCTGGTTGTTCGGTTGATCCGGACGCTGCCAGGCCGGTACTCGACGGCGTCATGCGTCAACTCCATGAAGGCCTCCTCGAGCGAGGCCTGTACGGGAGTGAGCTCGTGCAGGACCAAGGTGGCCGAAGCGGCGCGCTCGCCAATCTCGTCGCTGGTCAGGCCGTCGACGATGAGCTCGCCCTCGGCGGAGCTCGCGACCCGCACGTCGTCTGCCAGCAGCACGTCGCGCAGCTGCGCCGCCTGTGGTGAGCGCACCCGCACCGACGCCGACGACGCCGCGGCGATGAAGTCCTCAGTCGATTGGTCGCGGATGAGGCGCCCCCGGCCGACCACCACGAGGTGATCGGCGGTCAACGCCATTTCGCTCATCAGGTGCGAGGAGACGAAGACCGTCCGGCCCTCGGCGGCGAGCCCGCGCAGCAGGTTGCGCACCCAGAGAACACCGTCCGGGTCGAGGCCGTTGACCGGCTCGTCGAGCAACAGGGTCTCCGGGTCCCCGAGGAGCGCTGCGGCGATGCCGAGGCGCTGGCCCATGCCCAGCGAGAAGCCGCCGACCCGCTTGCCCGCGACGTCGCCGAGACCGACCATGTCGATCACCTCGTCCACGCGCCGCTGGCCGATTCCGCACGTCGCTGCCAGGGCGAGCAGGTGACCCGCGGCCGAGCGGCCGGGGTGCACGCTGCGCGCCTCCAGCAGCGCGCCAACCTCCTGCAGGGGTGCCGGCGCGTCGACGTATCGCCGCCCATGCACGCTCACCTCGCCGGCGGTCGGCGCGTCCAGACCGATGATCATGCGCATCGTCGTGGACTTGCCTGCTCCGTTGGGCCCCAGAAAGCCCGTCACGATTCCCGGCTGCACGTCGAACGTCAGGCCGTCGACAGCAACCTTGTCGCCGTATCGCTTAGTCAGTGCATGTATCTCGATCACAAATGCCTCCGTCTCGTTCCCTTGCGGCGCTTGCCGCGGGGCCACCAACGACGCTAGGGACGGCAACAGACGAAGTCGTCAGACGACGGGACCGATTCGGCATAGCCACTGTCAGCATCAGGGAGCAGATCAACTACGACCAGCGGATGAAGGGCGGGGAGCAGCTGCGGCAGCGTGAGTGCGGCGCTTCTCCCGCACTGGACGGGTTCGGCGAGCAGCAAGCGGTATCCGTGGCGATCGCCGCCAGGGAGCAGGTTGACGAGTGTCCAGCCGCGGTCGCTACGGGTCAGCCGAACCGCAGCCGGGGACCGGGCCAGCGACTGCGCGTCGTCAAGGCCGCGGACGGCAGGGTGGCTGCCATGTAGCCCGAGTGATCTAACTCGGCATGTGCCCGAC
>JAABUW010002804.1_pt1 | contig 25854 bp, 23 predicted proteins | sample 5560081 | NCBI WGS metagenome assembly JAABUW01 (sample SAMN10711882, study PRJNA513363) | rock metagenome | isolation source: Antarctica rocks | place: Antarctica: Victoria Land, Knobhead sud | reverse complement strand
CAGCTCAAACTCTTTGCCTTTATTGACCACAGTGTAAAGCCCCCATTTCGGGTCTGAAAGGACAGTCGGTACACCCGGCTGCCCCTTTTTCGCCAGCAGTGCAAGATGTACAGCCCGCATACACGCATCGCCTGCGGCCCAGCCTTTCCGAGGACCTGCGTTGGGAGATTGTCGGTAGATCCGGAGGGGTCCAGCATCGACGAAGGCATGAGAAACTCCCGCCAATGTCTGCGATTTAGTGCATCCCAACAGGTGGCACGTTACTGCTGTAGAAGCGATACGGACAAGTATCGTGTGATCAAGACCCATTTTGTTGAAAGCGTTACGAATCTGGAAACAGCCTTGAATCTCATACGTTTTGATTATAGCAAGGAGCACAGTCTTCATTGTCAGTGGTGGCCACCCGTTAGTGTTGGCGGTACGACTGAGCCAATCTACAACGGCGAGTATAGCCCCAATATTATCTACAACCATCACATCAGCCTACCATATATCTATAATGAGAACAAACTGAGCTCAGCCTACCAGAAGGATGACCCCATTCCGCCCCAGGAAACGCATCATTGTGATCCAAGTAGCGAATCAAGCTACCAAGGTCGAAAGCTCCTTTGACAGGATCCAATTGGAACGAAGTACCTGGCAGCTTGAACCCTTCAGGCACCAGGCTTCCAGGCACAACAGGGCCAATGATGGCGCGAGCTTCGGGGCTCTCTCTCAAAGTTTCAAAGACGCATCCCAAGGCATCGAAGAGTGCAAGCTTCGCCCGCGCCCACGCCTTGGAAACTGGAGGGACTTCGTAGTGGAACACATATTCCGTGATATCGACGAGCACTTGGTCATACGGGAGCCGTGTACTGTCGTCCGCGGTCTCGATACTGGTTTTGGATGTAATCTCAGGCATGGTTTTGGAACAGCTGGACTGGACTCTCTGGGTCTTTCTTGACACTAATGCTAACGTTGAACAAATGTGGGGGTTTGTGAAGAGTTGTTTTTCTAAAAAGTAAGAAATGCAATTGGAATCCTGCGGGATTCGGGCAAGGCTACCATGGCAACGGTTGCTTCTCGGACGAGACTTAAGTGGAAGTGGAGTTTGCAGATCAGAAATGCATCAAGTCGTGTTTGTGAGCAGGTTCTAGAGTGCAATTAGGTTTACGCAGATGCACGGCCGGCGAAGTCCAACGCAGCATACGAGCTCGCAATAAGGGTAACTCTGCTCGAGGTATGCTAAGTTCCGCCGAACCCGAATGACTCTTTGGTGGCGTTCCAGACAACATCAATGTACACCGTGCATCTACTGACATAATGTGGAGATTCGCTAGTTTGGGCCGTGGTCATAGTGCAGTGGACATTTAAGTAGCTACATTCCCGCTTTATGCATTACAACCCCACGAAGCACACTTTCGGGCCCGGCTACCTTCTGCAGTTATCGCAACTGATCGACTTGGGGCCTATGGGGGTGTGGACCCACTTTGAAGGATAGGTCGATTGCTACTTGTCTAAAAGATAGTGGAAATAAACAGAACGGGACACTCTTCTGCAACCGTTACGCCAGCATTATCAATCTCCACAATTTCATGATCTACCTCGCATTTCTCAATTGGGATCCATACCTACGCATGCATCAGACATTCATTCCGGTGTAAACTTGTTGAGGGCGCCATAGCCGGGGTGGTTGGCCTGTAACAATCAATACAGATTAGACTTCACATCCCAACGGGAATAAGGACCCACTCACCCATAGCCTCGCGCCAATGTGCCATGACTCCCGGACATCTTGATACCATTGTGAGTGGTAGGATGATTTCGGCCGGAAAGCCCCTGGAGAAAAGGAGTGGTAGTCAGCCATCGCGTCAACAATTACAGGTGTCAAGGTGCGACCTACAATGCCATGTAGACGAAACTCCCGTATAAGTCAGCATTGGCTTTGAGCTGTCGAGAGGTGAAGTATTTGTCTTTAGATGCGATCCGGTCGATTTCCAAGGCCACTGCCAAGAAGCCGCCATCAGCTTTCTCATCGTAAAATTCCTCCAAAAGTCTGTGAACTGATCAGCCATATGCACCAAGTACGAGGCGTGGCATCATGAATTTACTCTCGAATGAAAACACTTCGTGGGTCAACAGTTTTGTAGATCCGGTGGCCGTAGCCAAACAGCCTGAATTTCTTAGCCTTGACATCTTCAATCAGCTTTGGTACGTTCTCAGGCCTTCCGACGTCCTGAATGGTCTTGAAAGCCGTCTCAATCGCGCCTCCGTGCAGCGGTCCATAGGCAGCCGCGATGGAAGCAATAGAGCTGGTAAAAGGGTCGGCGAGTGTCGACGCGACGTGCAAAAAAGCGGCGGTAGAATTTGTCAATTCATGATCGGCGTATAGAACCCAAAGTCGTTCAAGGCAGTCGACGTGCTTTGGATCCGGTTTGCCGGTGGCCTGGTTGACGAATCCCATCATATTGAGCATGTTCTCAATGAAAGAGCCATTGGGATCTGCGGGTGTGAGTTCGCGCTGTGTAAGGCGGCAGTATGCCATGGCAACCACAGTACCGAGGGCAGAGAGCACTCGGATGATCTGCTTATCCACCAAAGCCAAATCCCCTTGGTAGATGTTCTTGCCCATATGCGCCGGTATGACCGTAGCATCGGACCCAGCCCAGGCAGATAGGCCGGCTATGACCATAGTCACGAGGGGTGTTGTGGGACTGTAAGTCTATATCAGCTCTCGCATCACTGGCCTTGTTGGCTGTTTGAACGGGGGCTTTTACGTACGGGAATGACCGAATGACATCGGATACCATTTGAGGGGGGGCCATTGCCGCAGCCAGCTCCTTCTTATACTTCTCGCGCTGGTTTTGCGAAGGTAGATGGCCCCAGATAAGCAGAAAAGTAACATCTTCGAAACGTTTTTTCCCCACTAGGTCAATAATGGAGATGTCCCTATAACGGATACTGCCCTCAATGCCGTCGACGTAAGTGACTTCGGAGGCCATGACGGCAGTGTTCTGAAATCCTTGATCGAACAAGCGGAGGCCCCCTTCGGACTTGTCAGCTGGATGGTGGTAGTCTTTTGGAGCCCTGATCTCCTTGAATCTGATTGCCTCAACAGCATTACGATGAATCGGTATGTCATATTGGCGACTTGTGCGAGAATCGGTGATGGTAAGGAATCCGGAAGGCTTTGGACCAGGAGGGGGGCCAGATGACAGAAGTGAAGGTAGTATCGAGGCCACTAGACTTTGCATGCTGGAAAGTGCTTGGGTGAAAGTCGAAGAAAGCATATTGACGAACATGATGGCGAGCGTAGCGTTTGATCAGAGGATTCAAGACAAGACGACTTCCGGAGGTCTTTGACTTTGAAGAGTGCTGTGGTCAGCTATGATATATGGCAGGACCACCGAAACCAAGCATATCTCTGGAGCTAACGTGAAGAGCGCTAGCCCAGTAGGAAGGTGGTGGCCATCTCTCCCACCACCTTTCCAAAAGGTTGATTGTCCCAAGAAATGTTTAAGGTCTCGGAGAAAGCAGGAGCTTCGGATTCTTCTTGGTGTCTCTGATGGATCGCCCATGCTCGGGTTCGACAATCAGCCCATTGGCTACAACCGGACGACAGTAGCCGTTCAAAGCTGAATGGAAGTACTAGGGTTCGTGGTGTGGACGCTGTGCATCAAGGAATGGTTAGATCTTTCATTCAATAGTGTGAAGATTTTCCATTTCGGGCGATACCAGATCAGATAATATTGCATACATTGCAAAATCCACAAGTATGCATGAATATTGCATGCATTGAGAAGTGAGTGTAAGAAGCACCGCCATGACACCAATCTGTGATTAATTTCAACAGGTGCACGTTCATCTGCAATACAAAGACCTACCTGGGATCGAATTGATACGAGCAGCACCTGCATTCTGTTCGAGCGGCTATGGTGTTTGAAATGTCCATGTAACGTCAGGTACATGTTCGGAAGGGAAATCTCTTAGTCTAGCCAGAGCTTTTGGTTAATTGGTTGGGGTTTGCATGCACCGACCTCCTTTGCTATGCGTCAATTTATTGTAGGGTACAAATTTCCAGCATGCAGCTGCCCCTGACACTAGCAGAAATGAAAGCCAGGCCGTTAGGACAAATGCATCTTCAGTGTACCGACTTCTCATGAAGTGAGTAGGGGGATTGACACCGACACACGCTAGTACGATGTCAGATGACATGAGGGTCCGGAGATATCCATGTAAGATCGTCTGGGAGTGGTTTCGGGGCTGTTGGGTGTACTTCCCGCACGCAATGTTCGGGCTTATCATTACCTAAGGCAATCTCCTCGCTGGGAGTCATCTGAGATTCTGGCGCATATCCAGGAGGCCTGGTCTCGATCTCCATAGCTCTCGGTGAACCTCACAGAGAACGGCTCTCAAAGAGCTGAGAGGCGGAATGAATCCAAGAATCGGATGATTGTGACGTACGGGGCGTGTCCTCTTCTGACCATGCGAGGAAGGTATAGTTGCATAAGTCGCGATATGGTGTGAAGACAAAGGGTCCTTGGCCGTGGAGATGGAAGATGGCGGCGATGCAGATAGAATTGGAGCATGCGCATGCACATGCATCTGCACTCTCAACGGCCATTGACGATGGGAATGAAAGGTGGCATGCACCTATATGTTAATCGTGACGGCCCTTAACAGTGGGGTTGAACGGTGGTGCAAGGTAGGACAGGTAGGACTTGAGCACATGCACAGGACGTACATGCACGACGCCCAACGAGAAGGTCCGGCATCAGCCGAGCCCAGCCAAGATCCATTCCCTCCCCGGGAACGGGTTTTCACCGTCGATAGGGCCCGCCGCTAACAGCTAGCGTCGCCTCACCCGCCCCGCACCGATGCCGTTCCGTAGCCTGTATTATGTATGCTACTTTGGTTCGTTTTCTCTACCCGCTTGCGATGCTAAGCTACCTTAGCAGAAGTCTTAGTAATTAGTATACTGTAGTAATACGGTTTATTTACCGTAGTAGTATTAAGACGTATATTAAATAAATTCTACCTTTAAGTAAAGTTAGAATTTATACGTAATACTAAATAGATAGTTTATTTAGGATAAATATATTAATAAGTAAATTCTAACATCTAATTCTAATATTACTAGTATAGTTTTAAAATACCCTGCTTATAAAACCTTCCTATAGTACCTACTTACTTTAGGTAGGTATCTCCTACGTAGAATATATTACATGTTACCTACCCCTTATATTACCTAGTCCCTTAGTCCCCCGCGTAGATTTTAGCTAAATCGCTTATATTTAAGATTAGATTTTATATAATATTAATAAGATTTATAACCTTATACTCTTAAGTAGTAGGCTTAGTAAATTTAGTAATAATTTAATTAGGAATAATATTAATTTAGAAGCGTACTAGTTTAAAGTATATAATAGGCTTAGAATTAAAATATAACTATCTATTTTAAAATATAATTAATAACCTTGAATATACTAGATAAAAGATAGAATAGTAAAGATTTACTCTTCTACTAGTAGGATATTATACTTGTATCTACTACTACTAAAATATAGTACTATTAGCTTGTAAACATCTACTAAGATAGTATTATTTATCTTAATATTTTAGTAGGATACTATACTATTACTATTTTATTAGTATTTATAAATTATAATTAGCTTAGTATTTTTCTAATACCTTAAGTGTTTAATATCTAGGATAGATAATAAGTAACTAAGTAGACTAGGTAGTAAGACTCCCCTCTGCTAATCTCTTAATACTTGAGTTCTATTTTAATTCGCTATGTAGCGTAGATTGATTTCCTTTTAGTACTAAATCTCTTTCTTTTTAATTCTTATAGTTATCTCTTATACTTAGAATCTTTAGTCGTCTTCCTAGTTTCTATGTCCTTTATTTTCCCTTCTATCTAGATTTATATATAAAAGGGAGGGAGGGGGCTATAATACCTAGTGCGAGAATTTTGTGAGAGTCTTGAATGCGCTAAGATTTATGAAAGTGTCAAGTAAGACGCTTGATATGATATTGGCAATACTAAGTAATATTCAAGATTTACGGGCATTGACAGGTACCGCTATCCGGTCCTCGAATGATTGAAACTATGGTATACTTCTCCCCATCTATTCGGGAGCCACAATTGTTACGCAGATCCAACACGGGCTGAGCTTTAAAGTGTTCGACCCTTTTCTATTTCCACTCAGAACCCACTTTCTCGCGAGCAATGGAACTAACCACCGAGCAGGCCAATACAGATGAGCATCTCATCGTAGTAAGCGAGCCTTGCCAGTGTTTGCTATGCTCGTCCAAAGCAGCGGCATACAGCTGACCTTTGTGTGCGTGATTAGTCGTGGGATGGGCCCCATGACCCTCTGCATCCTCGCAATTGGAGCAATTCTAAGAAATGGACAAACTTGCTGATCGTGAGCGCGCAAGCAACAATTGCGCCCGTCGCGACCACATTCCTCGCCGTCGCTGATTTTGCCGTCGCCCAAGACTTTCACATCGCCAGCGTCTACTTACCTAGTCTACCAGTCGCCCTTTACGTACTAGGCCTCGGTCTCGGGCCCCTGTATCTCGCGCCATGTTCAGAGATGTACGGGCGGCGCATTGTGTACCTCGTCGCTTTCCTACTATTCACGATACTCAACGCAGGCTGCGCATTAGCACCCGACATGGCAACTTTGGTCGTTCTGAGACTTCTGTCGGGTATGGCTGGTTCCGTCGGGCCTGTTCTGGGAGCAGGTACTATCAGCGACATGTTTGAACCAAAACTTCGCGGTAAAGCCCAGGCAATATATGGACTGGGGCCTCAGGCTGGACCAGTACTTGGAGGCGTGATCGGTGGCTTCCTGCTTGAGGCTACCGGAAGTTGGAGATGGTTGCTCTGGATCATGACCGTTGCTTCCGGATTAATGAGTTTGATAACCTTCATTCTCCTACGAGAGTCTTATGACCATTTCCTGCTAGAGCAAAAAGCCAAAAAGCTGCGCAAGGAAAGCGGCAACAATAACTACAAGGTGGACACGAGCTCCAGTGCTCGACCACGGGAGCTATTTCTGCATTCGATCACACGACCTCTCCGGATGTTGTTGACAGCACCGATATGTACAGTCTTAAGTCTTTACACGTCATTGTAAGTCTGCTACGACAGTCTGTGGTGAATCACATAGGCTGACCAGGCATGGTGTCCAGAATCATCGCCATTTTCTATCTCCAATTCTTGACCCTTCCTCTCCTCTGGGGTCCAACAGAGTATTTTGGTCTTTTTTCCTACCGATGGCAACATGGCCTTACCGGGCTTTCCTATCTCAGCGGTGGTTTTGGCCTTCTCTGTGCGACAATCATTGGCATCACGAGTCTGAACCAATGTCATGCCTGGATGACTACCCGTTACGGAAACGGTGTAGGTAGACCGGAATTTCGTATGCCTTTGCTACAATTGGGGATGACTCTTGTACCCATCGGACTCATTATCTTCGGATGGTCTGCTCAGGAGCAAACCCACTGGATAATCCCGCTTCTTGGTAACGCCATCTTTTGCTGCGGTCTCCAGATTGCCTATGTATCGGTACAGGTCTACATCGTTGATGCATTCGAGATCTATGCTGCAAGTGCATTAGCCGGCAGCGCTGTCTCTAGAGGGGTGATCAGCTGTGTTCTCACCGTGTTTGGATTCAAGCTTTATGTTAGCTTGGGGTATGGCTGGTAAGAAGCTCACATGCATTCATCGACGCACGAGGTCACACTGACGCATACGGCCTCAGGGGTACTACATTGTTAGCTTTCTTATGTATTGCTGCGTTGCCCATTCCTACTCTCTTTTACATTTATGGTCCACGACTAAGAAAGTCGTCCTTTGTCTCCTGAAGCTTGCTCCTGTTGGTACCGCCTCCCGAGGCGCATGTCTGGTTAGAGGGAGAGGGTAAGACTTTACGTACAAAGATTGGAATAGGCATGCACCTGCACGATCGGAAAGGGCTCGCCGCGCAAGCAAATTCGAAGCTATCGAGGCAGCGTAATTGCTCTTCTCTGAAAAGGTGGGGTTGTTGTCGGAAGGGTTGAAGAACATTCGATCATGTCTGCGTGATCTTTCGGATTTGGCGCGGCGAAGAAGGTCTTGTGGCAGAGGACACTAAAGAGGGAGGGGGAGACAGAGGGGAAATGAATGGAGAAGAGCCCTGTAGAGGGTGTAAGTCGCAAGTCATCAAGATGTGTGAATATTCTACAGCTCAAGCGAGCACTGACACTAAGCAAGGCCGAGCCAGGCATCAGCCACAAGGTCCCCAACTGTTGATTCTCGCCATGGCTTTGAGGGCGTGGAAGGTTGAAGTCTTGATCCCTCTACCATATGTCCAGCAGTCCCTTTATTCACCTAGCAGCCCTTCTAGAACGTGACCAGACCGATGATCGAATTGACAGAGACCGACAAATTCGTAAAGAAGGATGTATTGGTCCAGATGGGATCTCGAATTATTATTAGCTGACCTAATGCCACGGGCCACGTCACGATTTTCTTGTTCTTTTCACAACAGCCTCAGAAGGCGAAGCAACGACAGCATCAATCTAGACAAACGGGTCTGTACATACCACTGTTTACATAGCGCATCTCTGCCACGGACCCTTCTCCAAACTACATTTAGGCAACCCAGGATACCAAAATACCTAGTACGGCGACCAATCTGCACCTTGGTCGTTGGTGGGACGGAAGAATGGGGAAAGTCGAGACTCGGAGGTCGGGGAATCGGCCAGACGGGCTGCGCTCACCACCCGAAAAGATTCCAGACGAACTACTCCGTACATACATCCCAACTTCCGTCACGGAGTCATGGCTGGAAAGCATCTGTTTGCTCCGAACTCTGATACCGACGGAGGTCTATTAACAAATGAGACATTGAGGGAGCTGATCCGAGGGGCTTTCAGGGAGCAATAGGGCGCCTCGTGGCCGTGGCGTTGTGGTTTTTGGCACAAGTTCTCTCATCCGCGTACTTGGATCGACTTTGCTTTATATGCACTGTCGGGGGCATTCGGGGAGACATCAGGCCGTGTCTGTAGTCAAAGATCGGCTGATCTGAAACCCATTGAGATCGGACGCCCCACTTGATAGCTGCAGCATGACCCTTGGAGGGCCGAATCCGTGTGAATACCTCTTCCACCTCCACTTCCCAACTTCCGCTCTTAGACGAGTGACATCCAAGATACTCCATTGCTCAAACTTGGCCATCTTGCCCCTGCCTTCAACCAATCTCTCTGCATCTTAGATTTTACCAACTGATCTAAGCGAAGGGAGAAAACAAGATGGCGACTATTATCCAAAAACACCCAGAAGAGCGTACCTTCAAGCAATTCACTCCAACTCAAGCCCAGGGTTACGCAACCAATAGAGGAGGATATCAGGAGAGATTTCTCCAAGTTATTCTTGATCATCATGAATCTACAGGTGGTGCCTTTGGAACCCTCGTGGACGTCGGCTGTGGACCTGGCAAAACATCGACTCGTCCTCTAGCAAAGCGCTTCGATAACGCTTATGGGATCGATCCGAGCCCGGAGATGATCAATACTGCCAAGCTGCTGAGCGCAGAATCTCCACATGAAGGTGCTGCTTCGGGAAAGAAGATTCAGTTTCTGGTTGGTAGCTCGGAAGACTTGAGTAACTCGATAGGGGATCCTCAGATTAAAGTGGATTTACTGACAGCTGGGACCGCGGTGCGCACACCATGGTCTAGCGTGATCATTGTTTTACTGATCTGGTATAGGCACATTGGTTCGACATGGCAGGCTTCTGGCCATCTGCAGCCCGCGTGCTTAACAAGGGCGGAACAGTCGCCTTATGGGTAGCTTCATCCATCTGGCCTCGTAAGTCAATGTCATGCTTTGCCCCAAAAGTATCGAACCTTGCTAATAGCGATTTTGAGACCCTTGTACGCCCAACTATGTCGATGTCAGAGAAGCCTTTGTTCGTCTTGAGCGCGAGTACCTGGCTCCTTACGAGCTTCCCGGAAACCGCATATCTCGAACTGCGTATGAAGACCTTCTCCTTCCTTGGGATGTCAATCCTCCAGTCGAAGGCTTCTCCAGAAGTGGATTCACCAGGCTCAATTGGGATCGCGACGGTCATTTATCTGATGGTGAAAATTTCTTTCTAGGAGACAAGAGAATGACGCTGGGTGATATTGGGAAATCTCTAGGGACTACAAGTATGATGATAAGATGGAGAGACGCGCATCCTCAATTAGCTGGGACTGACGAGGATCTGATTGTGAAGATGATAAAGGAGCTCAGAGAAATACTTGGTGGCGATGAGATCGTTATTGGAACCAGCTGTACGCTTCTGCTGTTCAAGAAAGAGTAGGCTCAAGGGATTTGGCAATCGCTTCAACAGCGGGCATCTCGAGAATTTTCGGTGTTGGAGATATCGGGCGACTATATAGGCATTCCAGCCATAGCAAGGTGGCATACAATCGACCTGGCTCCCTGAAAAGCTGGTCATATCCATTGGAAGTCTCTTTTCACTGTTCTGGTATTGCGAGCAGTCGCTGTCCTGCAGGTGCATCTTGTCCCGTTCCACTCGTACCGAGGGCGCACATTGTATCCCCAAACCACCACTCTTGGACAGCGAGCTCAACGAATACCCATCTCCTCCTACATGCAACGACTGGGTTGACATTCAAGCAAGTCCGGTAGATCATACTCAGAACTCACTTGAAAGCCAGAACGAACGAGCCACCTACCTACTCTCGTAGCCTCCTTCCGCCCTCAAGCCTCCCCCAATCTGATATAGCCTATTTCTACGCTGCCCCATTCCATCACCACCAAATCCATAGCCAGTCTCACCCCAACGGATCCTTCGTACAACTGTAGCCGTTGAACAACTTCCCCTGTACAGAGGCCCACGTCCGACTCCGGTGTTGCGAATTCGATTTCCAGGGCGTTGAGGGCTACATTATTGATGCAGTACGTTACGGATGTCGAGGGGGTCTGTAAATAGCGCCCGGGATCATCCTTCGCCTAGGCTATGTTTGGTCACCCAGGCAAATCTCAGTGGCAATTTCCGTACTACGGCAACCAACCCAACGCGATGCCAAGATGCATGTCATCCACAATCGCCGCACGATCGAGCTATTCGATTATAGTGGATTGATCATAGAGGAGTCCCGAGGGTGGAAGGATGGGAACTTGGGTGTGAACATCTCGTGGGTACGGATGGCAAACCTAGGATTGGTATCGAGCGCAGACTTTTCGATGTATTGGGGCAAGGGAGTGAAGCTCAAGTAATGGTAGATTGAAGTCCGATTTCACGGCGTAGAAAGATCATCGAATGTTTTCCACATCAAGGGTACACCGATGATATTATACGGCATTCTGCATAAGAATTCCGGAAGTCATTCATCGTTCTTGAAGAAGCATTCATGCAGAGAGATTGTCCGTTGTAGCCGTCCAAAAACAGAGTCGAGGTCTGGTGCTGTCTTCTTTGATTCGCAAATTGCGTGATAGTAGATTAAATGGTTGTACGATTTCTAGCATTCAAAGGGATTATTGATTTTCTATCTGAAAAGGGGATTTTTTCTTTGGAGTATACTAGAAACTACAGTAAAGGTCCTGTCAGATGCCTTCCAGCATAACAAAGAAATGGAGTCCAACATCCTGAATTACAATTGTCCACTTCAAACCACTAAATCTAAACATATCATAAGACTGAAAATACTTTGGGGAGAATAGTTATTTGTTATAATGAATGTATTGAGTTTGCCCAATCATAGAGATCAACTCCTCCAATGCATACTGTATATACACTTTGATACGCTTTGATATTTACATCAACTTCATTTAGATCTCATCTAGTTGTGTCAAGGAATGGCTAAAACCTCCAGGGTTTTTCGATCCACATTAGAGTCTTGTCTGTCTTCGCATTTTGAAAATTGTCGCTCGCTAAGCTCTGAGAAGCTTACAGGAGTCTGAACTTGGCGGAACGCTTGCTACCCGCCATGACCATCAAGCCTCCAGAGCACTTCGTCCCTGACGCAACGGGGATCCAGGTGACAGTGTTCGAGGAGGTACAAGTTCCTATCTGCTTACCATCAGGGGAACAGATAGATTGGCCAGGCTGAGTACAAGAACCAGTCGAGGAACCAGCAGCAGCAGGAGCTGCAGGTGTTGATGGCTTGGCCGAGGCGGCAGCAGGGGCCGAGCCATTCGCGACTGCTGGAGACGGAGCAGCGGCGCTGGCTACAGGTGCAGCAACTGGTGGTGCTGCGGCTTTGCTGTCGGGAGCACCTGAAGACGAACCAGAGCCTGAACCACTACTGGCAGCACCACTGGGAGCAGCCGATCCACTGGCAGATGAAGACGAACCACTAGCAGGGGCAGCAGCCTGTTGGGCTCCAGCTGCTTGGCATTTGGGACCGGTTGGTTTCTGAAAAGGGCCAGAGTTCGTCTCGACAGATGTTCCTGGGTCGGGGAACTCAACACTCCCGCCTTCAGCTGTCACGCAATTGCTAGCGGGAATGTTGGCGACGAACATGGCTGGGAAGTTAGGAGTTGCCCGCTCGGAAAGCTGAGGGATGCTGTATTCCTCGGTCTCGTTGGCAGCGGTCTCACGCTTTGAGGTACCACCTGTGACTTTGATGGAAGCACAGTTCATGTACATCTCACGGTTACCAACCTTGTTGAACCAGGTCCAGGCGAGTGTGTACGCACCAGGAGCGATGCCTTGAGGGATAGCGAAATCATATTTGTCGGCACCAGAACCATTTGGGTTCTCGGGGAGGTTGCCACCTGAACTTCTAGCTGGACAGCCTCCGACGATCGAGTGGATAACCATCCATTTCGAATCCTTGGTAGCTGGGTTGTCAGTAGTGAGGGAGACCTGGCACGAGCCACCGCCGTGGACAGCGGAGCCTTTGAAAGAGAGCGTTTGTTTTTGACCAATAGCCATGTCCGTGACTGTTCCACCAGAGCTGGTAGCAGACTTGCAAGGGAAGTCGGCGCCTTGTGCATCGAGAGGGCTGCTGTTGGGGGTGCCGTATGGAGGTGGTGTGAGCATGATCATGTGGGCGTTCGTGGAGGCCAAAAACGCCAGGGCCGAGGCCGAGAGAACTGATTTGAAAGAAGGCATGTTGCTGTGTGGTCTGCTTGTGCTTCGTACCTGACGAAGTAGAATGATTGTGGTGTTATTGAGGAAGCTAAATACTCGTAAGTTGGTGCTTGTAAGTTGTGAAGAGTTGTTGGAAGTTGTGGGATGAAGTGAGAGAGGGAAAGGAGCCAGAAGTGAGGCTATATAAGGAAACAGAAGGAAGGGATTAGACAATAGGACCTCTAGATCGATAAAGAAGGTGCTACATGATGCTCGAGTATGGTGACGGAACAAAGAGTCGTTCGAGGGGACAATGAATGTACCATACAATAGAGTTTGTAGGAGGTGGTAATTGTTGAGCCAAAAGAATGGCACTTGAAAATGTTGAGTGGCACAAAGAACAAGACATGCCAGGTGCTAGAGGGACAAGGAAACAAAGGGACACGAAAGGAGGGTAGACGTACCTAGTAACAAATGGTACTATGTTCGAGAATGCTGACCGGTCTATGTACGTGGTGGAAGGCTTCTGTACAATGCTGAATGACAGTGAGTCCGCTCCAGGCGTGACAGTAGAAGAAAAGCGAAAGGGAAATGAAAGTGTAGGGTTGGAAAGAAGAGAGGTGTCGTAAGTCGTCAAAGATTGGTGTTGTGCTGGAAAGAGAGGGTGGGAGAGTGGTGGTTTTAATCGAGAGTGGAAGCTCGAGATGTTTTCATGATTTCTCGAAGCGCCGAATCAGTAGGCCGATGCGTCTTCACTTTTCCCATTGACAGGGCAAGTATTGGGTCAGTGAAGCGCGACAATAACAAGCATATTCTGGCGCTTCCAGCCATCTTCCACTGGACCACGACAGAGCATGGTTCAAGGGGTGCTTTCGAAGCTCGCCATCAAGTGAGACGTCGAGGCAAACCTGGTGCTCCACTCAAGTACCACTTGCATCACTGTATCCAAGGCAAAACACCCAGGGTGCCTCCTTCCAGGGAGGCTTTCTCTTTCAAGAGGTAGCTATAGCTTTGCGATCATGGCCAGCAGCTTCACACACGATGTGAGAATGAATACATCAGTTTCGGCATCTATAGTGAAGGCTTATCGACTTCCAATAGGTATCCGAAGCTAAACGCCGAAGCAAACGATGATTCAGGGATGAAACTCAGACTCCATCAAACAGTCTCCGATGCTTGATTGCAGACTGGCTTGGCTTTGATGTACGGAGGACAAAGGGGGAAAGTAGTGCGACAAGGGAGAGGTCATTTCGAATTCAGGAGATGAGAGCTGACCAATCATGGCGCGCTTTACGCGCTACATGCATGGCTTGAAGATCTTCATGCCAAGCCTTGCCCTGTTCTAGTTCTAACCTTATTCGCGACTACGCGACCTCTCCACCCATTGGCCGGCTGTTGACAATGCTGAGACACTCCGCACTCGACTCCTTCATGAAACGAGTGAATGGTAGCGCTATCCGGATACATATTTCGGAAGTCACCATGGACGAGTGCGTTCATTCGATGGTGTGTCAAGGCAGCCATGCGTACAGACGACGCAGGCGAACGCTTTGAAGGAGGCGCGTATGAGCTTCGTCCCACCTCTGGCTATAAAGAGGAGGCTCCCTTCGATAGACTGAGGTGATATACTTACCATGGCTAACGAAGAGTCATTGCCCCTACTGGAAAGTTCGAAATTTGACAGCAAGATGCATAGACGCTCGCGATCCGTGACCCAGTGGCTGTCGATCCTGCTCAAGGCGAGACCCTGGAGCTCGAGAATCAGATACTCGAAGCTGGAAGCTTGACCGAATCAGTTCTACGTCAAAACAGGAAGTCGCGGGACATAGTCAAAGATGCTCTTGCCCGTCATGGTACCCACGCTACACTCCTGTCAGCTTCCATGTGTCCCACTACCCAGCCTCGAACAGTCCATTTTGACTGCAGCATGCCCAAATCAAGCCAAAAGATCGCAGACCCCAACTCAAGCTCCTGTACATGGCGCGCAACATATGCTACGCATCAGCAATTTTTGTCAATATCTACACATCTTTCAAGCCCAGCATCACACACACCGAACATCTAATACATATGCAAAATTGGCGGCAGACGCTGTTAGATTGTTCAAAAGAGATCAAGGTGCTCTTTGGCACAGCCAGATCCCGAGGAATATTGGCGCACATTATCTGGAGGCTCAAGGCCACGGCCCACACATGTGACAGGGATTGCGAGCGTTGCCGTCCACAAGGACCACCACCGCCAAGTCAAGAATGCATGGTGCAAGCTATATGAGCCATCCAGCCATTATTCATCAGAGATGTTGTCAATACCTGGCAGATGCCTCCTCCGCACCCGAGTAAGTACAGCTTGCCTTCTTCCAGCTCGGATAACGGGCCTGACATTATAGCAGACCAAGTAGAAATAGTCACTAGAGCACTAGCAGAACGAAACATACCCACCAGTGCCTCTGTCCGAGACGTATTCGAGATCGTGCTTGGGACGCGACATCACATCAGCGAACTCAATGTCAAGCCCAAGATGAAAGTAGGAGCGCCCCAGGGCCCCATCAAGATTGTAAAGAACAACGTCATTCATTTGCGCCGGCGTCGACAGAAAGTTGAACGTTGGATGAAGTGGAAAGATCGCCGTGGCGGGGGATAGAACATACTTGTGAGAGATACTGGGGCTCCGCAGCCTCTTCTACGTCTGTCGATTGACCTCGATCGTATCATTGTTTGAGCAGTAGCTTTTCTGTCAGCCTTTGCATGTTTTGTGGCTACCAATGTTGTTGCGCGTGAGCGGACCCAACGACTCTCGCTTTCATTTCGAACAATAGAGCACCAGAAATCCACAGGCTCTAGGCAAACCCTCCGAAGGTAACACGGAAGTTGTTCGGAGAGCTCTATTGGGGCCGAAAGGGGAATGCAACTCCCTCGCAATGCATTCAGAGACTGTCTTGAAGTGCAGTGACGAGGAAATAGGGAGGACGTGTATCTCCAATAAAGTCATTGCAACATCAGCTACCTCACCATAGGACTACGTAAAGAACGAAGCATCTGCAAAAGATGCTTTTCATAGCTTGTGAACCGCGCATTCTATCTAAGGTAATCGGTCTCGCAAATCTACACTAAAGCATGCTTTTTCGCTCTTCGCCCCTCAGCAACATGATGAATCTAGCCTCCGTCCCTGCAAAACCATAGCGCCAGGTTGATCGTACCGAAAGAGAAATCCACCGAGTCGCAAGTCCAATGCTAACCACCTTCAAAAGAAACATGCACCGCGTTAATCGTTTGCCATCTGCTCTGAATATGCACCACCCTCTCGCGTTCGTAAATGTCATGTACTCCATATTTTCGATATAGAATTCATCAGCTTTTGCCGACCCCTCTCTGGAATCTCATCCTCGTTTCCGTCTTCCGTTCTCAAATCCACAAGCTTTCGTCCTTCTGTCTCATCCGTGCGGTGTCGATACCACCATCATCTCAATTCTTCCGTCTTGGCAACTTCTCGTTTCTCTCGCGCCTCCAACACTCCATTCTTCCATACTTCTACCTCCTCCAATGCCCGCATGGGCTCTTTCTTCCTTGTCAGCAGGAAGCCCTGGATCTCGGCAGGCGTAAAGACATCCTCAGGCAGACGATCGGCAAACTGGATTGCTATTGCTTCTATACTGTTGGGGTGTGGAGAGGAACTGGCTGGTTTCTCGGCCTGAGTCGTCTGGGTTGGTGTCTCTGGCGGTGTGGGCACGCCGTGAGGGCTGGTCGCGTGGCCGTTGAGGGCTTGCTTGGTGATGGCACCGTTGGTTGGTCTCTCGGTCTTGGCGGGAACAGGTCCGAGGGTGATCTTTTCTGGCATGGACGACTTGGGCGCATCGGGCGAATACATCCGAGTGAAGAGTTCGGTGATTTGGGCTCTCGTCGCGTTCGTGAATGGGATTTTCATGTCAATGCGTCCAGGTCTGATGAGCGCTTCATCGAGCTTTTCAGGGAAGTTCGTCGTCATAACGAGTACTCGGCCCTCGTGGGAAGCAACGCCATCGATGGCATTGAGAAGGCCTGATAGGCTGATGCCTTGCTTGTCCTTGTCGCTGTTCCGAACGGCCTTGAAGGCTTTGGTGATTTCGGCTCCCATTTTGGCGGCAGTGTCCTCCTCTTTGGACTGCTCTTTCTCTTCATTTTCTTGACGCTTGTTGAGACCAGCGGCGTCGATGTCTTCGAGAAGGACGACGCAGCGTCGGGGAAGACTAGTGAACATCATCCCCAAATCCTCTTCAGTCAATGTCGGGTCAACGAGAGAGATGCAGTAGATATCTAGTCCAAAGACGCCTGCAATAGCCCATGCCAGAGAGCTCTTGCCAGTCCCCGGGGGTCCGCTGAATAAGTAGCCTCTGCGGTATGGGATCCCTCGGTTAGCGTACCACTTTGGTGTCGATGGGTGTAGGTATTCGTTGATGTCCGCAAGCACACGGTTTTTCTGGCTATGGTCCAGTACTACAGTATGCATGGGCCTCGAGGGCCTTGTGGCGACCTTCATCCAGACCGTGCGACCTCTCCCCCTGTGCTCTTTTGGGCAAGGCCGGCGAACAATTGTACAGGATTTCTCTTTGTCAAGATAGTGATCCCTCGCTTCCTTGATGAGATCTTTGATGGGCTGTGTCGACCTTCCCACACAAGTAAGCGTTACGTGCTCGTCTATATGATGTCAAAGTCAGTACATCCTCTGCGACGCGTGAGATTGATTTTTAAGATATTCTGCTAAAAGTGAGCGCTCTTGACGCGTTCTTCACGACTTTCATGGGTTTTCAAAACGCGAGATAGGGATCAATGCGAGAACATAACATACCGTCCCGCATGGAAAGCCCGCCCCATCCGGAGCTCGCCATGACCTGCTTCTCCTCGCGTTTGAATTGGAACAAGCTGCCCTTGTGGAAGAAGCGATGACTGCCGAACGAGGGTTGGAATTGAGGAGGTACCTTGGCGTCCCAGTTGTTGAAATTCATGAGGTTGTTCGGATCCAGTGCTTGCACGGCTACATCTCCGTCTATCATGTCCCAGGCATTCTCTCGACCCGATTTAGCCATCAACTTGCGGGAATTGACTGATATCTTCTGGTTTGCAAGCCATCCCATGATGTGTTCATAAATGTCATCGTCAGAGTCGATGCGGATGAAACTCATGCAATACTCTTCGAATACGCGGTAGAAGATCTTCCATGCGAATGTGAGGCCTGTAACCAATCCAAACGCCAAAAAGCAGATAGAGACAAACAGTGAGATGTCAAATCCCAGGGCATCCAGAAAGAGCTTGGAAATAAGTGAATAGCCAGGGATAAATGCTTCTAATATGCTCGCAGGGAGCTGAGTGATACTAGATGAGTTGTCGGCAGGAGACTCTGTGTTTGTACGCTTCAGTGCCCGGATGGCATCGTTGATAGCCATTCAACACCGACCAAGGGTGTGGCAAGGGATTCGGAGCGTCGTTGAAGAGAAGCTGGGTGTTGATTCACGGCAAGTCAAGATGACCGATTTTTGACCCGATATTTCGTAGATATTGCAATGGTGTTGAGCTGGGGTTGACGTTAAAGATCTTGTGATGTATTAAGCAGGAAGCTGACTTAAGAAACGGATGAAAATTGCTGAGAGGGAAACGATGCTTCCTCGCTGACAGATCAAATCTCCACGATAGTGAGTGGCGAACGATATCCAATGAGTGTACTTAATGCGGAGTCATCCGTAAATGCCTTGTTGCCATCAAGAGAGTGACTTGTTGTTTGGTAGTGGGATAATTGGTACTTAGCATTATTAAAAGGCCCAGACTGGCAGACAGCAGTGGCAACGGGAGGCCTAGATATTAGCCCACCCTTCCCGGTAACCTCTGACTATGAGTCCTAAGCCTCAGGCAATATACAGATCTGTGGCGATGTGGCTCTAAGTCATGTAGACAGGTCCACAGTACGCTAAGTCGGCGCCTCGGCCAACAAATCCTTGCCAACAAATCCTTGCCAAATCTGCGCGCTGTGGCTGAGGAAGGACTGCGCCTCGTGCATAAGTAGCTGAACACCTCATCATACTTTCACTATTCCGACAAGCAGTGTTCTCAGGCAGGAAATCGCAAGACAAAGGCAGAGCTTAGCCTTCGAAAAGAGTCAGATGTGTAAGCCTTGACTCTAGGCATCAGCTGCCAGACGGTCTATCCGTGACCTTATTAGACGACTGAATGGCAATCTCATCCTACGTAAGGCATGGTCACGACATTCGGCCTGAGCATACAGGCTCTTGTTTGATTGCAGTCAGTGAATGTAGTAGACAACAGATTCTGGCATGTACTTGATGTGCTGTTGTGCAAATTGAAACTTGAGCAAGATGGACCCAGCATGCAAACGCAAACAACAGGTTCGAGTGACTCCTCGAGGCTGAAGGTTCGCGAAAGCTCAATGGGCCTAAAGTCTCCTTAGTCGAGGCAGCTATCAGAACGCTGTCAGTAATGTAGGTCTAACGAGGCAAGGGTAATCGCTGCCACGAGGACTGGGGGGAGGTAGCTACCAGGCATGATTGAGCCAATTCTAACTATATCAATGGAAAACAATGCACTAGTCATCGTATTCGGCGATTGTCTCTCATTGATATCATACTATCACCACGCGAGACATTATTAGAGACGTTGCGCTGGGAAAAGCTCAATGCTCAAGCAGTAGCTTCGCATAGGAAATGTCGGGGATCTGCAGACAGCTTCTGCGTTCAAGTGAATTGGACAACCATCAAACACGCTTTGCCGTAAGTAAGATCCCGTTGTAAAGAATTATTGCTTGGGCACGCTGTTGTTGTAGCTACCTCGAGACTTATCGTCAAGTGTGGGGCAAATTACGGAAACGTACAGTTCAGGTTGTTCCATAAAACTGAATTGGCTTAGCATGGAAATATTTTGAAGCTGTACGCACTGTTCGAAGAAGATAATTCAAACAGATTTCGAGCAGGGCCATTGCATGACGTTCACTATTTTTGGTCAGGTCTCAGGGACGACAATCATTTCAATTAAAGGCAGCGGTTCGCAGGAATTATTAATCAATTGTAAAGGCTTAGGAAACCCACAGTATGCATGCTATGTTAGTCTCAAGGCTCCAATTTAGTGGAGGCTAAGCAGTGGCATGATTGAGACAAACGACACGGCGACCGAAAAAGGTAGATCCATTTCGATATATAAAACAGCACATCATCGCTACTTTGTTGGCGTTTACAACAAAGTGCGACAAGCGAATCCTGAATCAAAGAGCCGGAGATCGTGTGCAGCGTCTGCCGCTAAAGGTGGTATGATTAACATCTCCTGTATGGCCTTGACCGCGTTCGATTAGAAATGATAAAGCTGCGTATGTAATAATTACGCTGTAACTCATCTCAGTGTGCCTCTTTCTGCATTCGATGATTATATAGGATCATGATTCCGAATCAAAATCGATGGGCGAAAAGAAGCCCTTGATCCATACGATCTGCCCTGATTTGGGGTCCATGATTGTAGCGAAATGAGTCTCTTCATTTGTGATTGGGTATACGTCCAACCATTCCGCAATCCTCTTTTCTGTAAGAATTTGACGCTGCTTTGGGAGCCGTTGCGATGAATTACTCTTAGCCTTTCCAAGGGACTTCTCCCATAGTTTCACCACCGTGCTCTTGCGGGATATGCTCTCATCCACAATTCCCTCCATGCCAGTTGTTTGCAAAGCCCTGGAAGAATCCTGGTCAGAGGCATGCTGCGAGCGCGACCGAGTCTCTTCGGCTGCATCATGATTAGTTGCGGCAATGAAGTCATACGACGACCTGATCACCGCTGTCCTGTGGTCCTTCTCTACAGTGACCGTTCTATCGCCATCGCAGAAGATTAGATAGGCAGCGGTCGTAGTGATGCCTGGTAGGGATTGTTCGATTGAGTCCAGAGTCTGGGCTGGGACTTTGACGGTGCCAGGCTGGGACTGAGAAGGCAGGAGGTATTGACGAAGGACAGACGAGATCGAAGGCCGATAGCCGAGGAGGACAAGAACGATATGGGAATAGAAGCGGAAGTTCGCAAGCTTGCTGCTCGCGTCGTGGTTGGGTCGAAAGTTGAGCGACATGCTTAGTCCCTTTCTTACGCCCGTTAATACACCGACATAGCCAAAGTAGCCAAGCGAGGATGCAATGACTTCGCCACCTGCTCTTTCGACGAAGTCTAGATGTACAACGATTTTCCTCAACGGATCCATTCCCCAGTCGAGCGTACGGAAGTGTAGCATTCTCGAATTCTCGCCGTCATGCTCCACTCGGACACCTCCACTCGTACAGCCCACTGCAAGATTTCCAAGTCAGTAGGTTCCTTTCAAAGAGTAGAATTTAGGTAACGCGATGAGTCAGAAGAGTCAATACTCCTGAAACGTAACTTATGACCTAACTCAATCCTCTGGCTGGGTAATAATGACTTGGGAACATCGCTTACTGAACATGTCTAATAGAACGTTGAGAGCGACCAGTAGCCACAATTCAACACCCATCACCCGAGATATGCCACGAAGCTCCTCATTCTCTTCCTGATTGTGGACCTTCCGCATCACCATGCGCGCAAGCCTTCTCACTTTGGTGACAGATATCAAGGGGAGATATTCTTGTACAAGTTCGTCAAAAAGCACAGGAAGTTCGGTAGCCTGGGACTTGAAGTCCAACGCTACATGTTCGTAGCGCTTCGCTGGCGGAAGAGCATGATTGATGGTATATCGTGGAACTGTTGGGATCTCAAAGTTTCCCTCACTGGTGTCAGTATCAGGGTCTTCCACCGACAGCATCAAAACATCGTTGGATCGGCGATTGCCCTCTCTGATACGTTGTCGGAGGCCCGCCGACTCCATACTAAGGTGTTGAATTTGGTGAGACCGATAGCCTGCAGAGTCAACGTAGTACAACGTTGGGAGTGCCCTCTCCCCCTGAGTCATATGCCATCTTTAGGAATTGGCCTAGTAGTGTCTCGGGTGTTAAAACCTGCTGGAGGCCTAGGCAATGAGGTTGTCCCTGAGCGAATGGGTGGTTGATGGCAGGATAACATGTACATGTAGGGGTTTCGGGTACGCTTTCAGCTTAGCTGTAGCCTGGAGGCGCGAGGCTCGCGTCGCGCAGGTGGAGGGGGAACAGTGCAGTGGGCTTCGAACAGTTCCCCTTCTTCATGCTGTGTGTTTGCCAGATGACCCTCCGTTCCTGCAAAGAGGTAGAATGCCTATGCTTCGAGGAAACGGCATATCATCTTGATTGCAGTTTCCGCCCTTTGGAAGTGAAGTACGTTTGGATACGAACTATACATCGCATGCGTATTGGGTAGAACCTCAGAAGTATTTCATGATCTGTTCGTTAGGCGCTTGGCCTGGCCGTGTCTTGGCACCTCACCACCTTGCTGTGCTAGTGGTGCCGCCCAGGTCGCTCAAAATTGGCACGCCATCGTCTCCCTTTTCAACAAGGTCTGGAGCATTCATCGGACATTTCGCCCACATGGTCGTGATTGTGTTCTACGGGGATGCGTCAGGATACTGGCGAAACGCGAAACTTGAAGGAAAGCCGCAGGAACGAGTACAAGATCAGCGGGGGGCTGATAGTAATATCAACCCTTCCCCACGCGTTACAGACCAAGCGACTTTCCTACTCATCATTATCCGTCCGAGGGCCCTGCCACCCTGTCCCTCCATCAAATCACCTAAGTATACATAATCACAACAGATGGCACAACGGCCTAACAAGGCGCTGATAATTGGCGACCCGGTAGTCGCTTACAGTTCAACGGGTAATATCTCTCTCTCTCGAAACTTCTTCAATTTCAGGTCCCACGCCATGGAGCAATGTCCCCTATGCGTTCCCGAATGCTGTTCATGAGCCTCTGCAATTCAGGGCTATCTTCACACGCGATCCAGCCTTTGTTTCGATGTGTATCAAGGAAGATTCATATGTTGTACATTGGAGTAGATTTCTCGCTCGCGAATCGCTCGATGTCCAACTATCTCCTCTGACCTGAAGTTCCACAACCGTCTGTGATACTGCTGAGTCTCAAGATGCAGGCCTCTAACCCAGCAGGGTTTCTTCTACTTGGCTATTCATTACTTTCATCTGCTTTAGCTCTACCCGCCTTAGAGGGTGCGTCATTCATGTCCCCACGCTCTTATTCATTGAAGTTACGGCGCGGGCAGTTTTCGGAGACTGCTCCTGTGACTTACCGAAGCAACGGCGGAAGAAGGTACACCAACTTCACGATTGGAGACCAAGAACTCACGTTGGAGATTGATACTGGGTCGGCTGATCTGTAAGTTTGCTGTCCGTAATTAGCCCAATCTGTACATATGCTAATCGTTGTTGGCATTAGCTGGGTCTATGGTCCTGGCGTGGCGGACCCAGGGAATCACACGATCTATGACCCCAGCAAAAGCTCGATATCTACCGATGATACATTCGCTATAAAATACATGGCTGGCTTTGGTGCCTCGGGCAATGTGGTCAAAGACACTGTGGGTTTTGGTTCCGTGTCTGTACATGATGTGGCGTTGGGGGTTGCCAGCGCAGTTGGTACTGGACATTGGCCTGATGGAATGATTGGGCTGGGTTTCAAAAGCAGTTGTACGTTTCTTCCTTTCCTCCTTCCTGTTCGTGGAGTCATAGGCAACCTTGGCTGACAGGGAGGTCCCCAGTCAAACCCAATAATTACCCTACCTTCATAGAGGCAGCACAATCGAATTTAGATCTTCCGGTCTTCACCATGGACCTCGGCGACACCTCGAATGCTATCATGACTCTTGGCGCCATAGACCGATCCAGATACTTGGGCAATCTCACCACTGTACAAGCATCTCAATGTGACTCCGCCTGGTGTCTCAATAATCTTACCTTCTCCGTCAATGGAGAGCCCATGGGGATCACACAGGAGCGAGCGTCTGTTGGTAAGTCAAATCGCACCTCTGTTCCAACGTTGAGAAGAATCTTGGGGGTGATGACAACACAATTATCCGTCCGAGAATGCTGCTAAGCCCGCCCTAGATTCCGGCGGAAGTCTACACATGGCCCTTAACCCGACTGTAGTAAAGAAATACTATGCGCAAGTCCCCGGGTCATGGGACAATAGCGGCAAAGGCACGGAATGGACGGTCCCGTGCAAAGCCACCCTACCAGATTTGACCTTGAATGCTGGAGGTGGAAGTGCGGTAATACCGGGAAAAGTATTGATGGCACAGCAGAATTCACCAGACGTCTCGAGTAAGTCGTCCTGTCCTACCTGCAGCCCTCGTCGCATGTCCAAGCCTTCAAATGTGCTGATCTTTTGCGGTCACAGGATGCTCTGGCAACTTGCAGGCAAGCCAAAGTACGACCGGTGGGGGAAACCTAGCTGATCCTTTCTTTCTGTCCCAATTTGTTGTTTTTCATATCGCTGGCAAGACTATTTCCTTCGCACCTTTTGCTTGAATTGTCTGGGGGCCAGCGGTATAAGGACATGTAGTCCACCAAATGTTGTTGTCTCGATGCTTCCGCAGCCGTTCTGCACAACGAAACCAAACGAATTCATCAAAACTTGGAACTTAGCTCTGTGTCAAAAGACCGCTGGAATATTGGAGCGGAAATGTCAGCCGGAGGGATTCAGCACCAAGGCCAAACATATAGCCAATGAAAAGGCATCTGCCATTTATTTTAGCGATTGGTACCATTAACGACCTCGGAGCGACTAGTATGAGCTGTGATTAGAGATGTCACTGCCATTGATTAGGTCATGTATCATCGGGCTCCAGGTGACATGATTAGAGCAGAAGCGGAAACAACAGACCCTCAGTGGGAGGACCGCAGCCACACAGATTTGATTGAACCACTAGTCATCGAGGGTCTATGATCATGAGCCAAGACCAGTCCCTGCTGCTATGTTAGGATCGGAAGGATTGCAGCTTGTCTCCGTAGCAGCCTATGTCCATTGAAACCCGTGAAAGAGTAACGCGTCAAAGGCGTCGGCTGATTCCTATGTTGTTGACAACTTCACCGCTGGCATACGGTTCCAGTGAGGGAAGTATAGGGTAGCCAGTGAATTGATGCTTGCGCAGGATGATATGCAGGTAGCCTCTTCAGCGCTGCCTCTAATTCGCCACATCGAATCAAAGTATCGAATTACTTCACCCCCCGAGTAACTCTATTGTTGAGTCACAGCCTGTCCCATGGCCTTTTTGGGGTAGGCAAGAGCCGGGCGCAAGCTGGGCTGTCTGGAGTTCCTTCAATTCAACACAGACAAGCTAGACTGAACACACCTAGACTTCAGCCAACATCCCTTCAAATCCACCCAGAATCAACCAGAAAGTCGTCAAGATGTGCTGTTGGCCAGTCGCAACGGTGATGCTCGAGGATGCCCCAAAGAAGGAGGAAAAGCCGGAATATATCGTGGTGTCAGACAAGCTGAACATTCAGCCCATGGTGAGTGACTGAAACATTCTTTGCTTTCGTCATGCAACATCCAACGCACCCATCCTCAACACATATCCACTTGGTCGTGAGCATACATGCCTGTCCCATCTTATCTAATACAGCGAATCACTTCACCATCAGTGGTCAGCAAACAGTACCATCCCAATCAGACATCTAGCAGCCCGCTGTATCTACTCTATCAGTCAACATGGGTCACCAATACGTCTACAACCCAGCACCCGCCCTTCCACCGCAGCAAGTAGCTCCAAACCCTTGGGATGATCCTCAGCCTGCCCAGGAGCAAGTTGCAACAACAATCGACACTGGCCATCAATACATCTACAATCCAGCACCCGCCCCCACCCCGCAGCGAGCAGCTCCCAAC
>JAABUW010002796.1_pt1 | contig 25928 bp, 33 predicted proteins | sample 5560081 | NCBI WGS metagenome assembly JAABUW01 (sample SAMN10711882, study PRJNA513363) | rock metagenome | isolation source: Antarctica rocks | place: Antarctica: Victoria Land, Knobhead sud | reverse complement strand
CTTTTCGAGGTTCTTTCGGCTGAGATCCGAGGTGAGGGTGACGATTTCCTTTATGCCTGTATAATTGTTAGTGACACCATCTTCATGTTCCGCCTGACCATCAACTTACGTGGGTCCTTGGTGTACTCGGGGCACACATCATCGTCGCAGGCGTAGAGCACATCCTCGTACATGAGCGTAGCGCCAGGTGCGACCTGCCTGAAGAACGAGACCTTGACTGGCTCGCCGATCTTGACTCTCTGTCCCTTCTGCACGAAGATCTGTCTGGTGTACTTGCACCGATCCTTGCCATCGAGCGATGGCACGCGGTATTGCTCTGGGTGGTGGCCTTCTTTGAAAGGTTGGAGGGTGGCCATGAGGTAGTGCCTTCGTGCGACACGGGATGTAACGACACGCTCGGTGATACCGGCGGTGACGGCACCCTTGACGATGGCAGCGACGGAGTCCATAGGTCGGACAACCTTGTTCTGGAACTGCGGCGGTACGTGCAGCTTGATCTGCTGGAAGAGGTACTCTGACGCACCGAAGCCTCCCACAACAAGCACGTTCTGCGATTTGTTAGCATCGAGCACTTCTATATGGTAGTATGTCCGTTCGTACCTGAAGCAGCCTGTTCTGCGCTTGAATGGCAATAATCTGGTTCCTAACCAGCTCCAATATCCGATTGACGACAGGCTCGAAGCATTGCAGAATCTCCTCATTCGTGAAGGTCATGTAACCTTCTTCGATGCCAGCTTCTGGAAATTCAGCTTCGATACCAACGTCCACGGCCCACTTCTGGCCATTGTTTCGGAAATCTGCCTTGATTCTGTTCTCGAAGTCCATGATGCACTTGGCATACACCTTTCCAGCAGTCTTTGAGCCGTCGGGAAGCTTCATCTTACGAATCTTTGCACGCAAGATGTTGGAGAAGTTGCGGTTCAATGCTGTCGAGCCGCAAGAGTCTCCAGAACCAGCTGTGCACTCTGCGACCGTGAAAGGCTGCTCTTCCTCGACTTCGTATGCGATCAGATCGACGGTACCACCACCACAGTCGACGATAAGAATGGCATCGTGGACTTTGAGATTGAGCAGACCGGTCTTTGCACAGAACATAGCGGCTGCTTCTGGCTCGGTGATGAGCGTCAGGCGGTTGTCGTTCTCGTCCCGCAGGAAGCCAGCCTGGATGGCAGCTGCTCTTGTCGCAGCCTTTCCAGCCTCGTTCCAGATAGCGGGTACTGTAAGAAAGTACCGAATGTTTCGCTCTTCTCGGTTAAAGACCTCACCCAGCGTCTTTTGTAGTTGGTTGCGCATAGCTTGGCGGAGCTTGAACAGATAGTCGGCAGCGACATCAACCTCGGACTTGCCTGGTGGAAGCGGCGGGAGGTTGATTGGATCGATGTATGTGTTGCCGCTCATCATGAGCTGAAGCTTGAACCATTCCACTTTTTGCACACCCGGCTTTGGGTAGCCGGTCGGCGCGAGCGCATCGGCGATATCTGGACCCCAGCCCACGACTTGCTGATGTTGGTCATAGTATAGAACTGTTGGAATCTGGATACACGAAGTCAGTGGGCTGCGCGACCTCCCGGTTGCGGTGAATGACAAGATACCTTCTGTTTTGTCTGGGTACCTGTACCCGGCCATTCGACGATAATGTCCTCCTTGGCCTCGGTGTTAGTCGCAAATGCAAAGGCAACACCAGAGAATGTTGTGCCCTGGAAACAGATGTCAGCAAAAAGCGCCAAGCATTTGGGTTTCAGCCGAAACATGTCACGTACAAAGTCGATACCAACGATGAGCTGTGCTCTATTGCGCTGGTTGCCCTCTACCTCGGCCATTCTCTGCTGTCCAAATTGCTGGTTTGGGACTGGGTAGCCGTAGCCTTGATGTGGCGCCTGCTGCTGCTGCTGTTGCTGTTGCATTGGGTAGCCTGGTGGAGGGGCACCGTACATCTGGTTGGCGGGCGGGTGGCTGGCGTAACCACCGCCAGTGTTGATGGGAGGAGGCATGGGAGACGTTGGTCTGCCTGCGTTGGGTTGTGGTGCGCCGAGGTTTGCGGAGTACGATGGTGGGCGGCCGTTTGGATTCATGGCCGAAGGAGCGGCGGGTGCTGCTGCAGGTGGTGTGCTGTTCGGAGGCGGTGTGCTGTTGTTCAGTGTGGGAACCGACGCCGCCGAGGGGGTGGTGCTGAGCGTGCGCTGCTCAGACGGAGTGGAAATGCCGTTGGTGGTGGGATGAGCGGTGGGAGCTGGTTGGGCAAGCGACGTCTGTGATGCGTTTTGGGCGCTGGAGCTTTGTGCAATGCCCTTCGGAGTGCGTGTCGAGCCTCCGAAATTGAAACGCTTGCGAAAACTCGACATAGGGTGCCTCAGATGGACGAGGAGAGACCAGCAGCAGCTGAAGGCATGCAGTCGCAATGGCCTAAGGTCACGTAGAGTCAAAGTGGAGAGTGAGGTGCAGTCTGTGCGGTGCAGTGGTCAGACTGGCGAGCCTGGAAAGCGGGCCAAGAAGATTCGACCCTTCCCAACTTTGGTCGAGCCACAGCAAACACCTCACATCCGCAAGCGCGCAACGTCACGAGTAACAAATTCCTCAGCACACGTCGTGACCACCTGGCGCAATCATCTCGCCGAGCTGACAACGTGCGGCCTCAGATCCGGTCTTCCTGCAGCCGCATATTGGATATGCGCCCAGCCAATCACAGAGCTCATAAACTACGCTGTCCGCCAACTGCGGAGTCGTCTGTGTGACGCGACGGCTCGAGCCTTTGCACGTTACGACGAGTTCATTTTCGTCGTTTGTCGTTGGTGATCCACCAGTGTTCTGTTGCAATATACGCAAACAGGGATGTCGGACCTGCCCCATTCAGCACCAATGCGTAGTGCATACAGGGGTCGCTCTACTATACTGAGTTCACAGGTACTTCCTCAGGCGAGAAGGTTTCTCTCACCTCACCTCGAGTTCTACAGCACTGTTTCCTATGGACAGGCCTCTGAGATCCATCATAAGAGGGCTGTGCCACGAGGCAGTATCACGGTTCCTTGTCAGAGATGGCTACCGGCAGCTGCTCCTCACTCTGCCATCTCGCTTATGGCTCGACCGGTGAGCGGCTTGGCAGGATTGCATCCGACCTCGAGGTTTCGTTTCTGCACGAAGCTGTGGACGAGAATCTAATGCTACGCCAGGCGGCCCGAGTCATGGCTATTGCAAACTACGACTTGCACACATCTCCACCGATCTTCAACATGCAAGATCGATGGTGCGCCATGAGCAAGAAGGTAGGAGTATTCCAATTGTGAGGTGAGGTTGCGCGAGTCCAGGCATTTGAATATGGCGAGGTTCGCGAGGACATATTTTCTTTCGTAATCTCCTGAGTCGACTCACGAATCGAATCTCTCTTCATTTCTTGTTAGGCAGTCTTTTGGTTTCATCTGTGGGACTCTCGTCATTCTTGCCATCTTAGCGTGGCAAGATCCAGGTCGACAGCACCATCGAACCTTCTCACGACCTTAGAGACGCCTTGACGAAAGCAACCATTGCACCGAAAAAGACGCAGCGCACGCTGCACACATGAGAAGACTCCAAGGGCAGCGCCGCGTTTGTGTTGATTGTATACGACCGCAGGCATGGGTACATAAGACCCTCATGCTCGACTGGACTGAAACATATTCTGACCTTTCTAGACAAGCGAGGCATAAAGCTACGATTCTCTGCAAGAGAGCAGGTCAGTGCCAAGCAAATTCACGATACATGTATCCTTGCCGATCACCGAAGTTGCGTCAAGATGATGATATGTTGACAACTTCCGCTTTATAGGCTAAGACATCTCTCTACGAAGTCGCACGAGCTGGACATTGACCTCCATACCTGGACATCGTCAGCTCACCAATCTTCCGGTTGAGGATGAAAGCAGTTGCGGTCGAAAGGTATGGTGGTGTGGAACAGTTGATTTCACGCGAGGTTCCAGATCCGTCAAGACCTCAAGGCCTTGATGTGCTAGTACGGTGGGCTTGACCATCCACATCTACTCCGTGTTGCACAATCGCTGACAGTTGGGCCTAGTGTCAAGGCGTGCAGCGTCAACCCGATCGACGTAAAGGTCCGAGCCAAAGTTTATGATGATTTTCCGGACTACTACAACTACGTTCCCGGTGACGACTACCAGATCTTGGGCTACGACGGAGCGGGAGTAGTGGAAGCTGTTGGTGACGACGTGAAAGATTTCAAGTCTGGTGACGAAGTATACTACGCGGGCTCACCGATCAGACACGGCAGTAATGCTGAACTGCAACTTGTCGACAGCCTGTCGATTGCGAGAAAACCGACGAACCTTAGCTTTGTTCAAACAGCCTGCTTGCCTCTAACTTGGATTACGGCTTACGAAGCACTTGTCGAACGGATGCAAGTCAAGGTTGGGGAACAGGCAGCGGTTCTAATCATCAACGGAGCAGGTGGCGTTGGCTCAGTAGCATCACAGATTGCTCGTCACGTCCTAAAGCTACCCGTCGTTATCACGACGACTTCTCGGCAGGAGACTACCGACTTCAGCAAACAGATGGGTGCCACGCACACAGTCAACCACCGCGAGATACCGGCCCAGATTGTGAAACTAGATCTGGCCGTACCACTGAAGTACATCTTCTTGACACACTCAACAGCAAACTACCTTCCGGTGGCAACAAAGGTCTGTGCTCCCTTTGGCAAGATTTGCTCGATCGTCCAGACGAAAGATTTCCCGCAGTATGGCACAGAGATGATGGCGAAGTCGATCACTTTTGTATGGGAGTTGCTGGGAACGAAGCCGTGGTACAAGACAGATGTCGAGAGCCACGGCAAGATGCTTGAAGAGCTCCGCCAGCTAGTCGAGAAAGGAGTGGTCAAGTGCCATCATACGCAGACGTTCCCGCTCACGGCGAAAGGGTTGCGGGATGCTCATGAGATGGTTGAATCGGGCGGCAGCATTGGGAAGAATGGGCTGAGTGTGGATGATCCTGCTGCCCATGGGCAGGCTTTTGCGTAGTAGTACAGCGTTTCGTTACACGCATCCGTCCCTCTGACACGGTATAGCAACAAATATCTACGTTCTTGCACCGTCTTGCGGAGCACGGGCCGTCTTACTGGCGATTTGTAGCTCTAGACTCCTGCCGAGGCAAACATCCTCGTGAAGACCAACAGTACGAACGGATGTAGGTTGATCCGAGGCATAAATACTTCAAAAGATGATATACCATCACGAGAAAGTGTAGGTTGAGTAGAAGATATACCATCCGGACGCCACAACTATCATGGCGAGCATCGTGGACAGCGTGCTTCACTTGTCCGGGCTTGTCCTACGCGTTGGCATATATGGCTCGCTCGCGGTAAGCAGACACGTCTTGTTCAACGCCTGGTCGCGTAGAAGTAGACTAGGTGTATCAATACTGATCGCAACAGTTGTTGGCGTACGCGGCACTGAAGACTGCCTACAATATCTCGCCTTTCCATCCGCTCGCGAGATATCCAGGCCCTCTCCTATGGCGCTCTATGAGGCTCCCGGCCTCGATACACCATTCACGCGGCGACCTCTACAAACATATCGCAGCTATCCACGCCGAGTACGGCCCAACGGTTCGCATTGCACCCGACGAGCTCTCTTTCAGCTCGCCAGAAGCATGGCCCCAGATCTACAACTCTCGGCCCCAGCTGGCGAAGTCCGAGTTCCATTTCAGTCCTGGCGGCAGTGAGGAGAAGCTGCCAGACAGTATGATCACTGCTAACGACGTTGAGCATGCTCGTCTTCGCCGTCTGACTGGACCTGCATTCCTCAACGCCGGTATTAAGGAAGTAGAGCCCGTGTTGCAGCACTACGTCAATCTACTGTGCTCTCAACTTGCAGATGCCAGCCGTGAGGGCTCGCAGAATATGGTGGAGTGGCTCTTATGTAAGTGCTGATGGATCACAGCGTTCTCTGAGATTCGATCGGACTCCATGTTGCGCTCTGGGACCCTTTAGATTCCGCAGAATGGCAGAGACTTATGCTAACCACTAACTTTCTGTTCCACAGGGGCCCTCAACGATGTGATCGGGCAGTTGGCGCTCGACCAAGAATTTCAATGCCTTGAAAGACGCCGTATGCATCCTTGGCCTGAGTTTCTGCTGGCTGTGTTGAAGATTACAGCCACTTTGAACCAATTCCGCAGGTTTGGGATATCCCTCAAGGTTTTCCTTCCTATTATGAGCCAAGAGTCGAGGGATGCTCGAGAGGGTTTCCTGAATTTAGCGATTAGTGCTGTCAAGACTAGACTGGCACGAGAGGACGAAGAGAACTTCTCGGGCGAGAAGAAGCGGCCAGATATTGTTGGACTCATGCTGCGTGAGATGAAGAACAGCGAGAAGCTGAGTGTGAGTAGCCGGTGTCTAAGTGTTACGCGTGAACGTATTGACTGGTCTCTAGGAGGCTGAGATCACGTCGAACAGCGTTCTGATCGTCGGAGGTGGAGCTGAAACGACAAGTACTTGCCTGAGTGCTACCCTTTACCACCTCTGCAAGACCCCACGAGTGATGCAGAAGTTGAAGGACGAGATCCGCGCGTCATTCACATCGACCGACGAAATCACTTTACAGGCAGTAGGTAAGATGGACTATCTCAAAGCCACAATCGACGAATCTTTAAGGATACAGCCCGTTGCGTCCTACATCACGCCACGACTGACACCGAGAGGAGGACACGTTATTGCTGGTGAAGTCATACCTGGCGGTGTAAGTCTTTGGTATGATGCCTGGTTTTGGTGACTCGCTAACAGTCAGCTGCAGACTTACGTCTCCATGGGCCAGTGGTACATGGGGCGGTCCAAAGATCTATTCGCGAACCCTCTGGAGTTCAAGCCTGAGCGGTGGCTTGATACATCTGATTCGGTCGACAGGATAGGGCCGAACGGCATGACGCCGGACGAGTCTCTGCGACCGTTCAGTCTGGGACCTCGCAATTGTATAGGCAAGCTGCTGGCGCTGGCTGAAGCTAGACTCGTCATAGCGAAGTTGCTGTGGAACTTCGATCTAGAATTGGACGGTCTACACGATACCTGGGTGCAGGATGCGAGGTTCTACATTCTCTGGCAGCTGCAGCCTTTGAAGATCAAGTTGACACCAGTCGAGAGATAAGATGCGGTTGCAACGAAGGAAGCTTGTTGTGATTGTGCTCTCCAATACCGCGATGTCAGCCAGCTACATGGTCAGCCGCTTACATGTACAAGCTATACCAAGCATCACCTTCCGGCCTCACGGGATTCTGTCCCGCTTTCATATTTCTCAATATCCCTTCTCGAGGTTCGAGACGAGCTGCGGTATATCCAACGACTCCGTATACCGTTGGACACCATGAAATCACCATTGGAGATCTGGAACGCTGCTCGCTGAGAAATCTCCCTCTCGAGATGTTGTCTTGAGCGAAGCCTTGTTTCACCGCTGTCCACGTGGATCAACGCCTACTTCCTTACTTGGTCGAGCATAGAAGTTCAGATCCTTCGCCTCGGATGTTCTGCTCCCGTCAACGCCAGGATATGAGCTTTCGAAGTAGTCTCGATCTTTGTCAGCATCTTCATGGTCCGTCTGGACTAGTCTTGTATGCACAGTACATTTTAGCGTTGATGGCTTATTTCAGCGCCAGTCTGCCGACGTCTGGGCACACTAGGCGAGTCGCTGCCTTGACGACCAACGCAGATGCACTACCCCCCAGCTTCACCGGAATGGCTGCGTTGGTCTCAAATCAGTACGTCATGACTCTCCAGCCTTGTCGTGCTATGGCACGGCAACCCTTTCGATGGGTAGAGCGAAGGGGTCAAGATGAGGAGGGTTTACTTTCACTGCCAGTATTTGGTAGGTGATCATGAAGGTACCAACGAAGGACGATTGGGAGCAACTACGTCCAGCGGTGACGGAATGGTATCGAACACAGACCGCAGAGCTGACAGTGAAGCGACTGGGAGATGATGGCTACCATGTATCTCAGAAAATGTTGCGTGATAGGTGTGTTGGTGGAGCCGCGTGCATGTCTCGTGTCGCGATTGACTAGTTGCTCTAAATCCGGGAATGGCGGTTGGAGAGGAAGTATACAGCCAAGGGACAGGTCGATCAGCGGCGCCTACTCTCACAGACTCCCGGAATACGCACCTTGAAGCCGGCGTGCAATGCTCCATGGCTTCGAAACGTAGCCGAAAGCAACTCGGAGGCTAATGTCACGTTGATCCGTCCTGGAGATACTTGCCGTGTGCCAATCAAGGGCAGCAGGTACTTCGAAGCGCCCCACCCAACGAGTGCATTTATCACTCCGGAACCAAGCAGAACTCCGAACACACCAGACAGTGAGCACAATCTTCGAGAGGCTTTGAGCCAGATTTCCGGGTACCTTGATCGCCTGGTCGAGAGCGGCTCCTGGCGGCGGAGAAATGAGCAGCCAGCATTCGAGATCCAGAAACTGGCAGCACATGCACATATGGCTATTTCTGGCCAGAGCAAAGGATCTCCGCAAACCTGGCAGGATCTGGTAAAGCTCGGAAAGCCAACATTCAACGTCATGCCAAAGCTCGATTGCGATGGTCTCCTGACTTTGCATCCAAGGGCACTGACAGCTTTGCTGCGGCTGGTAGTCGACGGTGCAGACATCCCCAACGCGATGCCATTGTGGGAGGCGCAGACCCTTCGCACAGTCAAGGACATGTTCCGTCAAGCTGCGAAGATGGCGCTTCCTAGGACACATCCGGTGCCTCTGCTTTGTGGTGTGCAAGCCAGTCAGACACAGAATCTTTCAGCCAGGCAGTTCGAATTGATGGACGTGCGACTGTATGCTAGGATCAGCCATCTGCCTCCTGACGGTGGAGTTTTCGTTGCTCAGGAACAGATATATGGGGCCAGAGTCCTTGCATCACTGGGCTATGTCCAGTGGGCAGAAGCAAAGTTGAGTTCGGTGATAGCAGACTTGCCAGCACACAGTTGCCAATATACGTACGCCGAGGCTCATCGTACGCTGGGATACGTGAGACAACAAGCGTGCTCCCATGCCAGTGCGAAGTCGACTGGTAATAGACTTCGAGATGCTGAGAATAATGCAAACCTTGCCTTGCAGGCTTTCAAGAAGATCGGCATGGGTGAGTCGAACGAGGCTTTGTACACAAAGAATTTGTCTCGCGGAAGTACTGCGTAGCCGTGGGAAGCTATGTGCAAGCGAGCGGCAACTCAAGGATGCCCTGCTCATCTACGACGCGAATGAGGAGGGTCGCCAGCGGCCTGGGTTCTCCAAGATTGTGCTGGATTTGCAGGGCGTACTGAGGATCCAGCAGAAGTCAGAGGAAGTCCAAGACTTAGAGCGAACGTATAAGGAAAGTTTTGCAGACCTGCAGAGTACAAGATAGTGCCCCTTAGCTTCGATCTAACGCTGCAAGGCTACGATGTTGCTGTTAGCCTGTACATGGTAGAACAAACCCAACACCTACCATATTGCGAGTGTTACAGGCTCGTCCGGCATCAGATCTTTCATATAACGCAGGATCGCTGCACATCGATGTTCACATCGCAACTGTTGATATTGGTCCACCTTTCGTTTGCGTGTCCGAACATAGAACAGCACTGCCACTCGTCTGCATCTTACGAACAGCCCGAGAACGACCAAACGACGGCGATGGACCTGCTGCCTTGCCTGCCACCCACCGCTGAGGACTGGACCGTTCTGCGGCCATCGATAATCGAGCTATATTGTTCGAAGCAGAACACTGCGCGGCAGATTGTTGAAACATTGCGGCTGCATGGGTACCTCGTCACGTAAGACCAAATCTGGCTCGTAGAATGAAGTTGATAGCTGACCACAATAGTGAGAAGATGCTGAGAGATCGCCTCCGTGGCTGGGGCTGTCGAAAGAACCAGACGAAAGATCGAAGTATGGATGATGTGCCGTCGACAGAGGATTCCGAAGTATGAATCGAGCGCGTATGACGCCTCTCAGCCAGGCAGACAAGCCATGCGTGAAGGGTGAACGATTCGAGTTGGCGACTCGAGTTGGGGGAGGGTCATGGCATATCAGCATGACGTAGATGTACTCTCTCCGCTTGAGACCACCTCATCCTCCAACCATCTCCCATTGCGTGGCGCCCAGCATCAGCGTTGTTCTCAACGTCGTCCACAAGTTGATATCATCTTCGCCATCGCAGCCCCCGCGCGCAACTATCCATTCAGACATGCCCGCTGAACGACTGGTATTGTTGTACAACCTTAATGTCAAGCCCCACGACTCCGACTGAAGCGCATGTTCTCCATGGGCCGACTCTTATGATGCTACTGGAGCTCCAGACAAGCGTTCTTGCACCTCTTACTTGCATTGAAAACTCCAAACAAGTTAGTAAGCTTCGGCGCGTTCGTCCGGACTTCTCCCCGCTCTCCCAGCCAGCCTTCGCTTCCTAATGATCTTGCTCTTGTGCAAAAGTGGGAGCTGACACGCTCTTGGGAGAGACGGCAGCAAGTGCCTCGCCGCGGCGTCCTGGGCACGATGATCACACAAGGAGCGTAAGGATCGTCGTCTTTAGGAGAACGACCAGGATTTACGAGAACGTTCAGCATGCGAGACCGTCCGAGCGGACTTGCATCTTACTCTTTGATGAACAGCATGTCTCGTTGCCCGCATGCGTCTGTCGAAAATTCTCGGCCCAGCTGTATTTGTTGGAAGTCTTAGGAAGGATAACATATCCATTGGTACCACCGCACACCAGCAGTTAAGCGTCTGGGAAGGCCGTCGAACGTCCTGTCCGTCGCCTCGGTGATTATTCCCCGCTTCGAGGATGTCGCGAAAAGATACTCAAGAACTACGAGGATGCTTCGGACTTTAAGAAGGTTGGCGAGATGGGCTTGGTGAGGTCCGTCCGTTGCGCTAATAAGTCGAAAGCGGCTTTGACCAAGACCTTGTCCGGGTTGAGAAGGTCTTGGTATTTCGTATGGATGTACTCGGTTCGCATCCTCGCTCGCAAAAGTCCCCGCCATGCGGTTTCAGCTCGAACAAACCCATCGGAACATCTCGCAACAATAACTTCCGTGACACCCTATATGGCCTTGAGCAGCCTGGTATTCATGATGGAGTTCAACTTTCGACTCTCCTTTCGGCTCAATGGCACCTACCTTCCGCGCAGACCAAATCGGATCGCTTATTCGGCCGCAATACCTCCTCGTACGTCCAATGCTCGTTCAGAAACCTAGAGGACTACTCCAACTGACTCATCGGTGTTCTAGGACGCCCAGCTTGCAGTGACCGACTGGGGGCGCATGCACACGAAGATTCACGACGATGCGAGCCAGGATCTCATCGATAAAGTCCACGATGCAGAGCACAAAGCCATCAAGGATGTCGTGGCCGAGCAGGTGAAGCGAGGCGTCCTGCCTATCTCATCTGGCGAGTTCGAACGAGCGAGTTTCGTCAGCGGCTTCTTCGAGAGGGTTGAGGGCATCGAGATACGGCAGATGAACTTCGAGCAAACGTACCGGACCGGCTTCCCTATCGTGAGACCCTATGCTCGAAGAGGCATACCGTCGCGTGACACGCCGATAGCAGTCGGTAAAATTCGCTGGAAGGGCAGCACCTACATGAACGACTGGCTGTATGTCCGCAGTCTGCTTCCGCAGGAGCGGTGGAAGGATGTGAAGTTCGTGAGTAGATGATCGAGACTCTCCGTGTCGAATTACTGCTGATTCTTACCTGGAGACCATTCCAGCACCGAACTGGGCTCACACGCAGCTGAAAGACGGCCTTGCGTATACCAAGGAAGCATATACAGATGAGTATGAGTATCTCAAGGACGTTGGAGAGGCAGTAAGACAAGAGGTCCTAGCCCTCTATGATGCTGGGATGTGCGTAGTCATATCCATCGATTCCATACCGCCGCTAATCATGAGTAGTCGCTTTGTCCAGATCGATGATCCAATGATTGCGATGCTCTGCGATCAGCCATATCTGGAGGCCCAGAAAGTCGAGGGCAAAGATCTGGACGCTCTGCTCGATCCCGCGATCTTCGCGCATAACGTCGTTGCTCGAGACATGCCCTCTGATCTCACCCTCGCTGTTCATCTCTGTCTCGGAAACGGGCCGAAAAGCGATGCTGCGGGAGTGGGTGGCTTCGACGACATGGCACCAAACATCTTCAGCAAAATGGAATACAAGCGCTTCGCGTTGGAGTTCGACGATCTCGCTAACTCGTTCGCTCCTTTACAGCATCTACCCACGGATAAGGTCATCGTGCTTGGTCTTGTTACCACGAAGTCCGCAGAGATGGAGACACTCGAAGGTCTCCGGTCCAGAATACACGAAGCTGCTGATATTATCGCGAAGGCTCAAGGTAAGACGCGGCAAGACGTGATACGGGACAACATTGCTGTCAGCCCAAGTTGTGGATTTGCTTCGCTGAGCGTATTGCATGGAGTACCGAGTGCCAAAGTGCAGTGGCAGAAGCTAGAGCTGTTGAAACAGGTTGCGGAGCAAGTTCTCGGAGGTAGCTGATGAGTATCGGTTGCTCGTTCTCTGCCGTGATCAACTTAATCTGAAGCCTCTATGGCAACCCTGGAGCATTAATGCTAGTTCACGAGCATTGTCAGCATCTCACAGATACTTACCGTACGAGATATGTCAAGCCGTTGCTCAGCTCATCCCAGTAGTGGTTGGCGAGCACGGAGAAAAAACCCATAGGTGTTTGGTCGCTAACAACGATTAGGGTATACATGTAGAGAATGCTCGGACATATCGGAGATCACATCGCTAGCCCTACCAGACGCTCATTGCCCAGCGTAAGGACGATCCAGTGGACGGCACCTGCTTCGTCTTTCAACGGTGTCCAGTGGAGTGCGAAACTCTCCAAGCCCATCAACGGCCGGGCGCAGAGCTGCAACTCCAAGGTGATGGCTTGACCCATCTTCAGTGCGCCTTTAACAGCTGATTTGAAGTCCCAGCTTAATGATCCGGAGCCAGTGTGATTTGCAAGGAACTTGAAAATCTCAGTGCCGACTGCTTGAGCGTGGTAGGCGGTTTTGGCTTTGATAGGAAACAGGAGGTCGGTGAGTCCTTGCGAGATGAAGCTTACTAGGAAGGTGCTGTAGTTGATTACGATGTACTGCCGCGCCATAGTCAGCACACTGTACCTGGAGAGCTTTATGGTATGCTGGTCTTACGCTCGAATAGGCGTTGTAGAATGTGCTCATCTGGTGTTCCAGCGGAACTTGCTCCATTCGGTTGAGGAGCGTACGCTCCATGCCCGCCGGCTTAGGCGACAAAGTGATTCGAGTGCTTCCTCTAAGAGCGTTGAGAATCGAACGGCTGTGAGGTTGTCTCAGGGGTGGAGATGGAGATTTCTGCCAATTAACCTTCTCTTCCTCCTTCGACTCACAGAGTATACGCAATACGTCAGACTGACTGTGGATAGTCGAAGAGCAGTTGATCTGGCCTCCGAGGAAGAAAACCGGTTCTTGCGCGTGACTCTGGCCTTGTGGAGCGAAGAGAGGAGTCACGTAGAGCAGATTCCAGAACGGCGTTCCATCTTTTTTCCGATTTAAGATCAGCTCAACTGATTCTTCGTCCTTCGCGATTGCCCTCTTAAGTCTCTTCACGGAGGACTGGTCTGTGTATTGACCCTGGAGAAACCGGCAATTCCTGCAGAACAGCAGGTAAAAAGATCAGCAAGCGTCTCAGCTTGTTCGAAGACCCTAGAAAATCCTAAAGCGTAATACGTAGCCCGATCGGGTCTCAAAGGACCCTTCTGACCATCAGTGCTTACCTGGGAATGATGTCTGCCCTGGCATACCCGGTCACCTAGAGAAGATGAAGGTAGAGGAGTCAACAGTGTCTCAGACAGAATGGGAAGTCGGTCGCACCTTGACGAAGCCGTCCGAGGCAAACACGATCGGGTTGTCGGCCTTCGTGGGATCCGTGAGAACGAAGCAGTCTCCCAGCCCGCCGTACTTGCTCTGATCGCTCCCCAAAGCCTTGGCAGCGCTCACGCCCATCTGGTGTCGAACGAAATCCTGATCACGGAAGGTAAGAATGTTAGCCATGTCTCTCACATGAGAAGGGTTCTATCCAGGAGTGCTTTACCGCGTAGACATTGCTGTAGACGAGTCGTTCTACTTCGTGTCGAGCATCCGCGAATACAGCTTCCAGGAGAGGTAGCGTGGACGCCAGGGCATTTTTCGTCTCGCGGTTCACCTTGATCAACGACTGTTCGGCGAGGTTGATTTGATTGGGCGCACGGTCAGAGATGTAGTCCTTGTGGATCTCGTAAATGCTCTTCGAGGTGTCATTCAACAAGCTGTGATATTTGTTGACACTGGCCAGGAACTCCATATTCTCGCCACACAGTCGAGTCTGGGAATACTTCAAGAGCTGATGGCTGATCGTAGGGTTCTGAAGTACTGTTTGAAAGACAGTTTGACTGAAGAAGTCCGGGAGCTTGCTTGGTGATATGCCGGTGCTGCTTCTGCTCTCCGGATCATACGAGAGAACCGATGCTGTGGTCACAGATGGTGTTGATGCGCGGGGCTTCCGCTTAATGTCCGGTGAGATAGCTGGTCGTGCATCGCCGCTGGAGAGCATGTCAAGCTGACGATTGTCCATGGTGGGCTCATCACCAGCTCCATCAAGTGCGAACTCATCTTCCGTCTCGCTGCTCGACACTGAGTCATCATTGTGGACGACCCTCTGAGGTGTGCGAGACTCCGAGGGCGGCCTGAACGATAGCGTCTGCCTTGTCGGTCTGCCGAAGAACTCTGACCCGAGTGAGTAGTCCCGGTGCAGTGGATTGGGTGCCATGGCTGTTGACCAGGATCGGGCTAGAAACGTAGACTGCTCATGCGAGGCGGAATGTTACAGATGTAGTAGAATGCATGTAGTTGTGCGTGATGAGTCCTGAGCAAGCCACGCAGGGGAACAATCTCCGTGTTGCCAGTCCCCTTGAGGGAAACGACATCTCTCGGAGCTCACCCGCCTTCCGGACGCTCCTTCCGTGATGCAAGTATCTCGCTTCGTGCGCCACTGCTGCTGCGCAGTGGTTATGTCGATGCTAGTTCCGATGGGCTGCGATTAGACTTTCCACCAGCCCGTTTCCTCGGCTTAGTTTAATTCGTTTTTCCCGTTGGCACTACGGATGCAAAACATATTGGAAGCGGATTTGTTTCACATAGCCATGCTGGTCGGGTAGGAAGGACGCAACCCCGACGGTCCGAGATGTACTTTCAGATGGATCAAATATGGACCGCACCTGCTTCGTTGCTGCTCGCTCAGACGCGCCAGAAGGCCCGAGGAAAGATAGGTCTGAGTAGCGCACTTTGATCCCTGCGAACACGGCAAGTGGGCTTGGTCAGCTCGCAAGCTCGATGGTGTTTGTTATCATTCGAGGGGCGTAGGCGTGAGCGTCTTGTTGCTCGGCCTCAACTTGATGGGCATGCTTCCGTCCACAAAGGAAAACTTCGCGATGCCGTGGCGGAACTCTACCGAGGACAGTAATAAGTCGGACCTCGGAAGCATCTGTGGATTGAGGATTTCGGGTTAACCGCCACAACGTCCCATCGATGCGCCGTCGCATGGTTGCCGCGTGCCACAAACGGTTCGGTGGGGCCCTGGTTCTCCCTGACTAGGAAACATGTTCAATTGTCCTCTCGTCCTCTCGTCCTACTCATCCTTCATCCTTCCCATACCCCACGCAAGACTAATAATGAACAAATGTTCGGAGCTTTGTGCCCCCAGAGAAATGGACATCCGGCAGCTCAACCGACTCGTTCCCGAGAAAAGTGCACGTGGCGTTTTATTGCAAAGGTCTTGGATCGCAGAGATGGTGTTTCTAAATCCGGTAGCTAGAAGCACACGTATCGACTGCTGGGAGGGCGGTCGTGAAGAACAACTGCATCGCACACTGCTTTCATTCGGCTTATCGTCAAATTCCAAGTCAAATTGGGTACGGTGACGCGCTGCGGAGCTGCATTGTGAATCAAGAAAGTTGAGACCGTCTAGGCCCGAGTGAGGCGACAACAGGGGTCCAGAACTCTACCTTATTCTCTGGCGCAGATTCCTCGGAGGAGCGACCGCACGTCTCATCACTCGTACAGACTGCTACAACACCTCCTACTCTGAGATCCCCATATCACGTCAACTTGTTGCCGATTACCGTACTCACGTGCATCATGAAGATAGCGCCACACCGAGAACAAGAAGTAATACCCACCCGCGGCGCATCATGTCGATCAATATGCCAGGTGGTGATGAGGCGCAACAGCGTCGGGCTCGGGTAGAGAGCCGACGCGAACGGTATGCATGGTTTGCGAAAGCAAGAAAGCACATTGTGAACAACCCAAGAGACTCATGCTGAGTCCTGCCTGCCTTCAGAGAATTCTACGAATATTACGACGCGCTGGAACACCTTTCCAACACCGCCCCAGTCTATTGCGATCTTGCCGATCCTGAAGCTCTCAAGCGCCATGTACCTGTAGGATCTCCAGACAAGGCGCTTTCAGCGTTCTGCCAGCTTGGTGCCCTTCAGATGAGGGCCAACAGGGCCCTACTGTTTTTCTTCAACCAGACGTAAGGTTTTCGTGGACTAGGGATGCGAGTTACTGCTGATGTCGGCCCCCTTAGTCATGCCTTCATCCTCGCTGAAGCAACGCCAACACTTTCGCTGCAGGACAAGTCCCGGCACAAGGAAGAGCTCTGGATGGGCTACGCCAAAGTGGTAGGTGAACTAGACAGAAACGTGTTCTCCGAGACACCATCAAGCACCATGAAACGTGCTGCGACAATGCCTCTGCTGAGAAAAGTCTCTGAGACACTTGCTGACCCTTACGTCCATCACTCTAGGATCGTACACATTCGGTATGCGAGTATACGATTAATCTCCCTCCAACGCGTCCAGATGGAAACGTTGCAGCCAGCACGATCCCTCTCAATATCATTCCGGACCTGAGGGAGACTCAGCAGTTCTGCAACTATCCTTACGTGGCCAATGCTCCAAACATCCGTTTCTACGCAGGCGTACCGATCACTACTGCCAGAGGTATCAATATCGGAGCATTTTGTGTGCTTGATAATGTGGTGCGCGGAGGGCTTACTGAACAGGAGATGAAATTCATGAGGGAGATGAGTGTTACCGTGGTGCAACATCTCGAGGGTCTCCGCGCCAAGGCTGATAGAGAAAGAGGTTCTCAGATGGTTGAGTGCTTGAACTCATTCATCCAAGGCTCCTCTGATTCGAGAACGCGGAGGCACAAAGCCAACGGTGGACGGGGCCGGCCAGTGAGGAAGATGCGAAGTCCTTTGATCACTCAACAAGCGCCACTGTCCGATATTAAACCAAACGGTGAACAGATAGCACCGTCTAGGCGATCCAGTGCCCGAGCTGGTAAACCGCACAACAGCAGCAAGCAGTTACCCCACCCTGCCGCCAAGTCGGACTCGAATGGAGCATTATCCGATGGCTTAGAGGAGGCCCAAAGTCTGCGGCGCTCCAGTACCATGTCCGCAATGGCAGCAATTGAACACCTCCCAGGCCAACGCACAAGCGGCAGTTACGGAGACGAGCTTCACGCGGCAGCTATATCTTCTGCCTTGAGTTCAACTTTCCAAAGGGCATCGGTTCTACTTCAGCAAGCGATCGCCGTCGATGAGGTACTATTCTTAGACGCCTCCATAACAAGCTTCGGGTCTTTTGCCAAGGATCTTACGAACAGCTCGGAACCACCCACAGATTCGGGGACTAGTGGAGGTGACAGCGAGGATCAACAAGATAGCGTCTGCCGCATTCTCAGCCAATGCCATGTACCAAGTGAAACGACGCCAAGCGAGCAATATTCCGCCAGCAATGGTGTGAGCGAAGGATTCTTGAAGTCGTTGCTCAAGAGATATCCTAACGGGAACATCTGGAACTTCTTCACGAACGACGAGTCTTCCTCGGACGCTACTTCCACGACCTACAAGCCGAAAAGCCGCAATTCTAGCCGCCAAGGAGAAACAGCAGAACTGCAACGTGTGTTTCCGGATTGCCAGAGCCTTGCGTTGTACGGGCTGTGGGACCACAAGCGGAAACGATGGTATGCGGCGTGCTTTCTGTGGACTTCTTCTCCGATCCGGCTGTTCTCAAACGAAAGTGAGATGAACTTCGTAAGTCCAAAGAATACAATTCACACCATGGACTCTCCTTCTGAAATATAAACTGACTGTACCCTTTTTTCTCACAGGTCGCTGCGTTTTGTGACGTTATCACTGCGGAGATACATCGACGAGAGATGGAGCGGTCGGACAGAGCCAAGGCCGATTTCATCTCATCGATCTCGCATGAATTGCGCTCGCCACTGCATGGGTGAGTGAATAGGCAGACGCTTTCTGCTTACGAGACAGTACTGACTCAGCGATGCTCTGCTCTCTAGGATTCTTGGCTCCGCGGAAGTCCTTCAAGATCAGCGTCTAGATGACTTTAGTACCTCGATGGTCCATCAAATCGACGTATCAGGACGTACGCTTCTCGAAATCATCGACAACCTGTTGGACTTTAGTAAGATCAACTACAGCGCCAAACACGGTTCTCGAAACCTCCGGAAGGATGTTCTGAAAGGTCTGAAGGCGCCCATAACCAAGTCATCGCATTCTGATATGAGAGGTTTGATATCACTGGATGCCGATACACCGCTCGACCAAATTACGGAGGAATCGGTCCACACATCTGTCAGCGCATATCTCTACAACCGCAAGTTCCACAGCGCGAGATCAGTGACCACAGTCTTGGACATCGAACAACCGGGCGCGGAGAGCTGGAAATGTAGGTTGGATGGGGGCTCCTGGAAGCGCGTGACCATGAACTTGATCACAAATGCCCTCAAGTAAGGAGCACTTTCCTTGTCAGAACCTTGAGACAATCGCTTACCATCTCTCCTCGTTTGCACTAGATGCACCGACAACGGGCATATCTATGTCGGTCTGAGGACCGAAAGTTCTGGTCAGCCGAATGGACGGCTCAATGCAGTGCTTGAGGTGCAAGATACGGGCAAGGGTATGTCACAACAATTCGTAAGGGAAGAACTCTTCGCGGCCTTTTCACAGGAGGACAGCTTTCTTGAAGGAACCGGGCTCGGCATGCACATTGTCGCTCGCATCGTCAAAACCTTCGGTGGCAAGATCAATGTGCAGACTGACCAGACTGGTGGCGGGACTTGTATCACTGTTGTTGTGCCGCTCGAGACCAGTCAACCACAGTACAAGACCGAGGCGTCGCAGATGACTCTGGAGCCCTTTAGTGGACTGACGGCTGGTATCATCAATTTGGACACTTTGGACATAACTACGGCAGATTACAAAGCCCGACAGCTGCACCTTAGCACGGTCACGAAATGTTGCAACCAACAGGGCATCAAGACTGCGATCATCGATAACCAGGATCTGACGAGAACAACGAACCTGAATATCATCGCAGAGCAAGACTTGCTCCTGTGTCTCCAGCGATGGGAGGGAAACAAAGATCGGACGCTGAGAGACACGATGACTGCGAAGCCGCTCGTGGTGCTCTGCGAATGCATCATCTCAGAGAGGGAATTGAGGCTGCGCGTGGACATCGTATTCTCTGATCAGCCTGTGGGATACGTCGTCCAGCCGTGCGGTCCCAGACAGCTTCACGCAGCCATACGGTCGATACTCGAGAAGCAAGAAAGCATGCAAGCCAGCAATTCGTTACGAGCAGAGTCACAGGCCGGTCTCGGGGCTATGGACGACCCGTGGAACGGCGCCAGGCTCTCCATGCCCATCAGAGCACACAGTACTGGTGAGAGCAGTCAGCATTCAGCTGGCGGAAAGAAATTCTCTCCAACTTTCGGCAACCCCAAGCCTACTACTGTGCCAGCGGATGATCCGAAATTCCCAATCATGGTCGTCGAGGACAATCATATCAACCTGCAACTACTGGTCACGTACGCTCGCAAGCAAGGCCTCCCTTGCATCACAGCGGAGAATGGCAAGCAAGCTTTCGAGGCTTACAAGCTCGCACACGAAGATTCGAAGAGACCTAGCCCGTCTCCGATGCCACGGGTTGTCTTAATGGATATCAACATGCCAGTCTTGAATGGGTTCGAGGCAACGCAGGCCATCCGGACATATGAGATCGAGCACAGCATCAAGCCGGCTAAGATCCTAGCGCTCACAGGGTTGGGCAGCGCGGAGGCCCAGCGGGAGGCCTACACCAGCGGCTGTGACATGTTTCTGAGCAAGCCTGTGCGCTTGAAGGAACTTACGAAGATTTTGGAGGACTTCAAGACGAACGCGGGTTGAGCTTGCCTTTCTCAGCTGCTGGCAGGGAGACGCGTTGCGATGGACGAACTCGTCATTGGCTTTACCATTCAAGGAGTACTTGCATGCACGTCGAGTATCATACAGCCGCATCCCGACACTATTCCGCCTTGACCAGACCAACCGGAGCGACGTACTTCCTCCTCCCGCCAGCGAAGTAATACACAAAAGCCAGAAGGCCAACAATCGCAAGCACGACGACAGCCCAATTGAAGTCTGCCAATGCAGTCGGATCTGCTGCAAGCGAATACGACGGCCAGAACGAGAAGAAAAATGTGACGGCCAGAAAGACAAGCGTGATGTCATTGATGACACCTCCCCATTTTCCCAGCGACCTTTCGTTCGCCACGAGGACATGTCAGCCAATGTCTCGAATGTCTTGAGAGGGTTTCTGCTCAGGACGTACCAGCGACGGGGAAGAAGCGGTTCACCGCGGAGCCGACGAAGACGCAGAGCTCCAATTGAGATGAAGTACGAGAGCAGAAGCGCAGCGTTGCTCACCGAGAGGATGGCGCCCAAAACAACGTCGCTGCCGAAGTTGATCGTGGCGAGAATAAGCCATACGCCGAGACAAACGAGCAGCGAGTTGACTGGAACATCCCAGCCAGGTACGACTTGACGAATCCAGGCAGAGAAAATGAAGCCCTACAAACATGTCAGTGAGCTACGCCAATCAGTCGTGAGAAGGTCCGCATTACATGGTCTCTTGCAAAGCTCCAGATCTGGCGAGATGAGCTGGCAACCGTTGTGACAGTGGAGAAGAACAATAAAAGGATCAAAATGCTTCCCAGAACACATGTCGCAGCGTATGAGCCAGTGGCTTGGTAGAGGACGACGATAACTGGATAGTCGGTATCCTACAACACCATCAGCACTCCATTCAGACAATGACGATCTCGTTACAGCGAACCATGTTGACGAACGCATCTACGTCGTGAATGCAGAAGCAGAAGGTTATGAGCATGGTGATGCCCATTACTCCGTTCAACAGGATCGACCACATCATAGCCTTCGGCAGCTGGATCGAAGCATCTTTGAGCTCTTCACTCATATGTGCACCTGCGTCTGGCCTACACGAAAGGGTTCAACATGTCAGCAGTGTCTCGAAGAGGAAACGCGTTCTACTCACCCTATGAAGCTCCAAATGGGACTTGTTAGTCCAACCATACAGGAGAGCCCTGTCGTTGGCCAGCCGCCGCCGTTGTAGAATTGGGTGAAGACTTGGTGCACTGGCGCATGATCGGCCATGACCCAGAAGGTGACGAGAAATGCGAAGAAGGCAAAGATATGCGCGAATAGGATAATACCCTCGGCGAGTGGCAGGTGGTGGCCACCCCAGATATTGATAGCAACGACCAGAAGGGTGAAGGCGAAGATCAGGATGGTGATCTGCCACGCCTCCACGAACTTGGTGTCTGGGTAGGCGACTGCAACCATTTCCTGGACCAGACCAGCAAGTGCAAAGTACATGAAGGCACGCCAGCTATCCATCCGATTGTTGAGGCCCATCCGACAGCATACGAAAGCGGCTTTTGCATGGATGATGGAGCGAACTCTGACACCCACTGGTACTGGCCGCCAGAATTAGGAGCCATTGAAGCCATTTCGGCAATGGAAGCGATCAACGCTATCATAAACAGCCAGACCACGATTGTGCTCCAGATGATGCCAGCCGTTCCGCCGTTGAGCAAGCCTGGCCAGTTGGCCAACAGTGTGCATTCCCATGTCGCCTGAAGGATGGTCACAAATCCCACAATGCTCACGAACTTGAAGTTGCGCTGTGGAGATGGTCAATACACTGATGTTCGATATCCAACTTCGAGAGAGGTGTATTCCGTACACGTAGCTCCTGCGGCCGCCCCATGCGGTACATATCGATGGCATCTTGCGCTGTGCCACCTTTGGTACCAAAGTCTTTCTGATCGTTATCAAGTTGACTGCCATTGCGATCGTGTAGCTCGTGCGTCGAGACTCCTTCACTAGCCTTCGAAGCCATGAACGACAACAAGGATCGAGCGTAGCTTTCGGCAAAGCGGGCGGAGAAGAGTTGATCGAACGAAAGCAGCTCATCAGGACAAGTGAGCTAAACTCAGTAGCTTGTACACCATCTACGTCTAATCACAACGGGATACTGCACCTCGCAGCAAGTGTGACAGAGGATTTACAATGGCATCGGGAACGTGCATGAGACGATCAGGGCGGCAGCGGTCTGCGGTTTCATCCTAAGCAATCAATCTATTGCTATCGTGGCCATACATGGCCTGGTTCTCTCTTCTCCGCTACCACCACGCCCGGCTGTTATCATCGGCGACATGGAGCGAGCTGATGCAGACTTGCACATCTGGGCGGCGCACACGGTGCGCATCTGCGCGAACGTCATTGGCTGACCGTCGCGCGATCAAATTGCGTGGGCGTGGACTTGGGCTGAAGCAGTTGAATGTGCTTCTACCCGTTGCCATTGTTGCACGTGTCACGGCACAGAAGGTCGGGCAACGGACGGTTGGCACGTCGTACCAGACATTCGAGCAGGTATCTCAATCACCATCGGTGACACAGTGTGCCATTATACGGGTAGTTGCACCGACAGCCGACTGCACGGGGCCGAATTTTTTTCATCCATCAAGCCTACCCGAACGCCGCGCTAGAACTACGCCGCATCCCTGCATGGTGGCCGACGGCGCTGAGAGCTTGTACGAACAAGCTTCTTTTGTTTACGCCTCTGGTCTCTCCTCGTCCGACTCTATCGTGCTTGTACCCACGAACCAAATGTTCGCTCACGAATCGCCGCAGCTCTCTATTGAAGATGCGTCAATCAACTCCCAGGGCACCACAGGTCATCGACCGGCAAGTCACCATGGCACGACGAAGCACTTCTATCCGTACGTCTCTGCGACACAATGTAGGCGTTCAATGCTTGCGCACAGGGACCTACTGTGGCTCTTTGGTGTTACGGTTGCAACACCACGGACGTGCAGTGGTCACTTGCTTCGGCTGGAGGAGTAGAGCAGAACGCATAGAAGCTTCGTAAGATGCATCTAAAAGTACGTCGATACCAAGAGTCCAAGAGTTGTCCGCTCAGAGCGTTCCCGTGAGTCAGCTATATACCCCACTTGCATCAATGGTTGGGCCGCCAAACCAGCAGGCCGGATTTGAAAAGTCTCTGGACCTGTTAACGAGTCTATGCCTAACTTATGTCCTCTGCTCAGCTGTTCTGAGGAGTTGGGTTCGGAGAAACCTCTATGGTATCGACGATACAGTCATTGCCGTAGCAATCGCAGTGTGTATAGGCCATTTCGCAACCAACTACATTGCGCTGGCCCATGGAGCAGGGAAGCCATGGCATCACAATCAGGAGGAGAGCAATTTGCAGTTGTTGAATAGCGTTCGTGGTCGAATAAGATATCTGTTGCTGCCACAGGCTGATTGCAGTACAGGCTACCATTGCAGGCATCGTCGCTTTTGCGATATCGCTGTATCTCTCGAAGATAGCCGTCGCTGCCTTCCTTCTCCGTCTGACCAAGAACCCAAAGCAGCTCTGGCTTTATCAGGGCACCATTGGCATGCTCATCGTCATCGCAGTCGCCAGTTTGCTAATTGTTACAACAGCGCTACCAGCAAGATCAGGATACTATTGGACGTTTTACGAGAACGCCTCAGACTGCAGGGTGCCAGTGAGTTGACTCCCTTACATTTTGGCTGCAGGAGAGGACTGACAGCAGAACGCAAGGCCATAAGGTGGATAGCCTTTACTGCATTCGACATATGCACCGAAGCCATCCTAATGATATTGCCGATCTACCAACTATGGTCCATCCAAATGCCCTTCAGCAAGAAAGCCATTGTGATTTGTGCTTTCTACCTCCGCATGCCTGTCATTGGCCTGTCCATAGCACGTCTGGTCTACACAAATCGCCTCTGCCGGGCCACAACAGATCCTGGCCTCGACAGTGCGCTTGTTGCGATCTGGATGCAGGTTGAAGTCTCCTGGGCCATAGTTTCGAGTACATTTTCGGCCGTCCGAGCTTTCCCCATGAATTCCAACTCGAGCTTCGGCTTCGGCTTCACAAGTCAAGCTGGGCCAGAGAGCTACAATCTATCAAGGATGGAGAAGAGCACGCCTGGTAGCTCGAATGATAGTAGCGAAGCCAGGCACCAGATCGTGCAAAACTCTTGCGAGCGACTACGTATCGGCATTGAGGCAAGTGCGAAGCCTTCGCAGAGCTCTCCGTTGAGACTTGCACCAAGTCGAGACCAGCATCGCATTCAGATCAACACTCAACCCTGTCCGAGATTGGAGGCGGATGAGCGGTACGCCGACAACAAACCCTGAAAACTTGGGATAGTGAGTGGGATATGGAGGACGGTACACCGTACCGTGTACGAGAGATAGTAAGAAAGATTGGAGACAGTATTCGCAATAAGCAGCAGCCCAGCCATACTATAATCCGCTTGCAGGAACCTTGACGTTGCCCTTCCATCGCAAGCAGCGGAGGGGAAGGAGCCAAACTGTCGGAACTGTGCAGGGGCACGCTCACATACCAAAAGGTCCTTCAAGCAATACTCGGATATTCTAGTATCATTGAGAAACGCCTAGGTCAGGCCAAGTACATCCTTGAGCTCTGCGACCTCCGCGTGGTCTTGCGTGTGCCTCATCCGCTTGAACCAAACAAGCTCGCCATTCGCAAAGAGCATCTCACCACCATTCTGCGAGGGACTACCGCCTTGTAGAGCACCCGCGCCACTCACGACAGCATTCTTTACTGAGTTCAGTGCGTTCTGGACCGCGCCCTGCTTGATATAGTCGGGTGCCTTTTCACCAGCCGAGAGACTCGTCATCATGCCCAACTTGGCATATAGCTTTCGACTCGGATCCGTGTAGATGGGAAAGCTGTTGTCTGCTCCAAGGATATTGTGCATTGTGCGGGTACGCCAGGATGGGATCGGAGCGACGTCGCCGCACCCGATTATGGTGAGCTTTGTCTTAGGTGTCGAGGCATTCAAGAATGCTGGTGGCAGCTCCTCGCTGATCGTCCTGATGTAGTCCTCGCAGTTTCCACAGAAGAAATGTCGAACATGCTGAAACTGTAGAAGGTGTTCGATACAGAAGCAAGTCTCCTTTAGGAGGAGACTGCTATATCTATCTACAGATACGTTTGCTCGATACGCTCACAAAGGTCTAAGACAGCGTCTGCCTTATGCACAAACGACGATGTGCATGCAGCTGTCTCAACAGAACAAGAATGATGAGTTGCTGCGTTCCAGTCTTGTTCTCATACAGTGATTTGAATTGGACCTCGTTGCCATTTTCATCTGGACAAGTAGATCATTAACGTCTCCGACTCAGTAAAGACTGACTGGTACCCTTGAGCATGAGTTCGCCAGCTTCTTTCAGCGCCTCAGCTGTTGGGAGCTCGTAGTGCGGCTCGTGTTTCTTGGAGGCACCATGTTTGTCGTTTGAAACTGCGGCCATGGTCTCGAACGTCGACTGTTTTCGTAGCGGTGAGATTTTTTAAAGAAGGAAGCCTCGAGCTCTTGCAACAAGAGTGACTATTGTGTTCGTCCTCGCATGCTTGGATTTCCCTCTTCAAGATAAAAATGCCCCTCACAGCAGTGCCGAATCTTTACGCAGGG
>JAABUW010002795.1_pt1 | contig 25932 bp, 18 predicted proteins | sample 5560081 | NCBI WGS metagenome assembly JAABUW01 (sample SAMN10711882, study PRJNA513363) | rock metagenome | isolation source: Antarctica rocks | place: Antarctica: Victoria Land, Knobhead sud | reverse complement strand
GTTCGACACAGTGGCGCGCTTCGAGGAGGGCCGCCCGCGGGCCGGCGTCGGAGTGCTCCGGGCCGAGTTGGAGGCTCAGGAGATTCCGTCGGCCAGCCGGGTCGAGGGGGTGCTGGCGCAGGGTGGCATACGGCTGCTCACCGCGCATGCGGCCAAGGGGCTGGAGTGGGAGCTCGTAGTGGTGGCCGGCGTGCAGGACGGGGTCTGGCCGGACGTACGACGGCGGGGATCGCTGCTCGACGCCGACCGGTTGGGGCGGTCGGGCGTCGAGGCGCCGACCGGGTCGGCCACGCTGGTGGTCGACGAGCGGCGGCTCTTCTACGTCGCCATCACCCGGGCCCGCCGCTACCTGATGGTCACGGCCGTGCAGTCGGCCGACGACACCGGGCCGCGGCCGTCGCGCTTCGTTGAGGAGCTGCGCGTCGAGCTGCCCGTGCCGCAGGCCGGGCCTGGGGAGCTGCTGTCGACCCGGTCGCTGGTCGGGCGCCTCCGGCGGGCCGCGGTCGACCCAGCGTCGAGCGACGGGCTGCGGGCGGCGGCCGCCGTCGTACTGGCCCGGCTAGCGGCCCCGGTCGAGGCCGGCGGGGGCTCGGCTCTGGCGGCCGCGGCGGTTGACGAGCACGCGCCGCCGGCCGCGGTGCCGGCCGCGGTGGTGGCAGTCGGTCCGGCCGTGCCGGCGGCGCTGCCGGCGGCCTGGTGGGGAATGGCGGAGGCGACGCCGGGGGTGGCCCCGGTCCGCCCGCATGACCAGCCGGTGCGCCTGTCGGCTTCGGCGCTGGCCGCCTTCGAGCGCTGCCCGCTGCGGTGGTTCCTGGAGCGGGAGGCCGGCGCCGGCGCGGCCTCTACCGCGGCCCAGGGGTTCGGCACCGTCCTGCACGAGCTGGCCCGCCAGATGTCGAACGTCCCGGAGACCGGAGTGGACGAGTTGCTGCGCCGGGTCGACACGGTGTGGGATGCGCTCAGCCTGGAGGCGGCCTGGCTCGGCGATCAGCAACGCGGCCGAGCCCGGGCGGCCCTCGATCGGCTGGCTCACTGGCTGCACGCCAGCCGCCGCGAGCATCTCGGCAGCGAGGTGAGGTTCGGCCCGGTGGAGGCGGCCGGTGCGGCGCTGTCGGGCAGCGTGGACCGCCTCGACCGCGACTCGGCGGGTCACCTGCACGTCGTCGACTACAAGACCGGCCGCAAGAAGCCGTCTAGTGCCGAGGTGGCCGTCGACCCGCAGCTCGGCTTTTACCAGCTGGCCGGGCAGGCCGGCGCATTCGACCACCTCGCCGAGCCGGGCACCCGGGTCGGCGGCGCGGAGCTGGTCCAGCTGGTCGACGGGCTGAGCGGCGGCCGGCCGTCCGTACAGTCCCAGGACGCGCTGCCGGCCGGCGGCGGCGAGGTGGCCCAGGCCGTACGCCGCATGGTGGATGCGGTGGTGAGCGAGACATTCCCGGCCCGGCCCCACAAAGGATGCCTGAAGTGCCCGGTCCGCCAAGCTTGCCCGGCGCAGGATGCGGGCGCTCAGGTGGTGTCGTGACCGCCATCGGTGCGCCCACCGCCGACGGGGAGTACCTGGCCGGCCTGCTGCAGACCGACTTCACCGACGAGCAGCTGGCCATCATCACCGCACCCCTGGCACCGCAGCTGGTCATCGCCGGCGCCGGCTCCGGCAAGACCACGGTCATGGCCGGACGGGTCGTGCACGCGGTGGCTTGGTACGGACTGGCCCCGTCGCAGGTCCTCGGGCTCACCTTCACCAACAAGGCCGCGGCGGAGCTTGCCGCCCGGGTGCGACAGAGCCTGGGCCGGCTCTGCGAGGCGGGCGGCACGCAGCTGCCGGCTGCTGCCGACGATCCGGCGACGGTGTCCACTTATCACGCCTACGCCGCGCGACTGCTGGCCGACCACGCGCTGCGCATCGGACGCGAGCCGCGGTCGCGCCTGTTGACCGAGGCGGGCCGCTGGCAGCTGGCCGGCCGCGTGGTGCGGCAGGCCCAGGGGCCGTTCCCGCACCTGGCCTGGCTTCCGGCCACCGTGACCGGCTATGTCCTCGATCTGGACGCCGAGCTGTCCGAGCACCTCGTGGACCCCGCCGACGTGCGCCGTGTGGACAGGCGGCTGATCGATGAGATCGGCGCGTTGACCTCGACGACGCAGGACGTGCGCGACGTCGTTGCGGCGGCTCGGAGCCGCGAGGAACTGCTCGACCTGGTCGAGGCCTACCGCCGGCGCAAGCGACAGGCCGACGCGGTCGACTTCGGCGACCAGGTGGCGTTGGCGGCGGAGATCGCGGGTGGATGGCCACAGGTGGGGCAGGTCGAGCGGGCCGAACATCGCCTGGTGCTGCTCGATGAGTATCAGGACACCGGCGTCGGCCAGCGGGTGCTGCTGTCCCGGCTGTACGGCACCGGCCACGCCGTGACCGCGGTCGGCGACCCGTGCCAGTCCATCTATGGCTGGCGGGGTGCGTCGGTGGGCAACCTGCTGCGGTTCTTCGAGCACTTCGGCGCCCCGGCGACTGCCGGCGGGCCCGTCGCCGCCGAGCCGTTGCAGCTCAGCACCAACTTCCGCAGCGGCGGCCGGCTGCTGGCGGTCGCCAACGCCGTCTCGGCCGAGCTGCGGTCTCCGCGGGCCGGCTCCCGACGGCCGTACGTCCCGGTCCGCGCTCTCGTCGCACCGCCGGGCGCTGAAACGGCCGGTGAGACGCGGTGCGCATTGCTGTCCACCGCCGACGAGGAGGCCGACTGGGTCGCCGAGCAGGTGGCGGAGGCGGTGGCCGAGGGGGTACGCCCGGGCGAGGTCGCGGTGCTCTGCCGCCGGCGGGTCGACTTCCCGCGGCTGCACGGGCGGCTGGTGGCCCGCGGGCTGCCCGTCGAGGTGGTCGGACTCGGCGGGCTGCTGGACCTGCCCGAGGTCGCCGACGTGGTCGCGACGCTGGAGGTGCTGATCGACCCGACCGCCAACGCCGCGCTGGTCCGGCTCCTGACCGGACCGCGATGGGCGATCGGGCTGCGCGACCTGGCGGCGCTGGGCCGGCGGGCCCGACAACTGGTCGCGGGTGGGCCGGCCGGCCCCGCCTCGGCGGACCCCGCCCCAGGAGCGGATCTCGCCCGCGCGACGGCCGGCGTCGACGCCAGCGACGTCGTCTCGCTCAGCGAAGCGATGGAGTCCCCGGGCGACCCGGGCAACTATTCGGCCGAGGCGCTGACTCGCATCGCCGCGCTGGCGGCCGAGATTCGCCGCCTGCGCCGGGTGCTGGAACAGCCGGTCGTCCAAGCCGTCCAAGAGGTCATCCTCGGCATCGGCCTCGACGTCGAGTTGCTGGCCGGCGGCCCCGAGCAGGCAGTCGCGGGTGGGGCGAATCTGGCCGCGTTCGCCGACCATGCCGCCCACTTCACCGGCGTGGAAGGGGAGGCGGACCTGCGCGCGTTCCTCAACTGGCTGACCGCGGCCCGCGAAGCCGAGGACGGCCTGGACATCGGAGCGGTGTCCACGGCCGACACGGTGAAGCTGCTGACGGTGCACAAGGCCAAGGGCCTGGAGTGGGACGTCGTCGCCGTGCCCGGACTGGTCTGTGCGGCGTTCCCCAGCGACCGGGGCAGATCGCTGTGGACCGGCGCCGCGAGAGTGCTGCCTCACTCGCTGCGCGGCGACGCCGGGGATTTGCCGGCCGACCCGGCCGACTGGACATCGGCGGCGGTGAAGGCGTTCCGGGCCGGCTGCAAGGCCGAGGACGTGGAGGAGGAACGCCGGCTGGGCTACGTCGCGCTGACCCGAGCTCGCCGGCTGCTGCTGGCCAGCGGCTACCGCTGGTCGGCCACCCGAGCCAAGCCCTGCGAGCCGGCTCCCTATCTCGTCGAAGTCCGCGACGCCCTAGTCGCCGGTGGGTCCGACGCGATGGGCTGGGCGGCGCCCCCCGAGCCGGATGAGCCCAATCCCATGCAGGCAGAGGTCGAGGACAGCAGCTGGCCGCCACGGCTGGACCAGGCTGCGCTGGCCCGCCGGCGCAGCGCGGCCGCCCTGGTCAACGCCGCCCTCGCCGGCGAGGACCTGCTCGGGGGGGTGCAGCTCTCCGAGGACGAGCTGGCGGCGATGCAGCGGTGGCAGGCCGACGCCGACCTGCTGCTCGCCGAGCTGGCCCGGGAGCGCCAGCCGGTACGCGACGTGGAGCTGCCGCGCGCACTCACCACCAGCCAGGTGGTCCGCCTCCGAGCCGATCCGGCGGGGCTGGCCCGCGATCTGGCCCGACCCATGCCACGGCCGCCCAGCGCGGCCGCCCGCCGGGGCACGCGCTTCCACACCTGGGTCCAGGAGATGTTCACCGAGCGGCCGCTGATCGCCGCCGAAGACCTCGGAGGTCAGGGCGAATTGCCGACCGATGAGGGGCTGGCTGCGCTCAAGGTGGCCTTCGAGCGCTCGGCGTACGCCGGGATCCGGCCGTATCGGGTGGAGGTGCCCTTCCAGCTGGTGGCCGGTGCGCACCTGGTCCGCGGGCGGATCGACGCCGTTTACGCCGCACCGGACGGCGGCTGGGACGTCATCGACTACAAGACCGGTCGAAGGCCGCGGGATCCGGCCGCAGCCGACCTCCAGCTGGCCGTCTATCGCCTAGCCTGGGCCGGCCTGGCCGGAGTGCCGCTCGATCGGGTCACAGCCGGCTTTCTGTACGTCGCCACCGGTGAGGTGATCCGGCCGGCCGAGCTGCCCGACGTGGCCGGGCTGGCTGGTCTTCTCGACGGCGCCGGGGGGCCGGCCGACTAGCCGCGAGCCGACCAGGGGAAAGCCGGGCGCACGGCGGCCGTCGCCAAACCGAGCACGACGAGGTCCTCGACCAGCGCGGCAACCATGTCCGGCCAGCCGCGTTCTGTCGCCAGCGCCCGCCACCGGGCCCCCAGCACGCTGCCGGCCAGCGCCGCGGTCGCGCCGATCAGGGCCGGCACCGCGGGGGCCACGGTCCGCCGCCGGGCCAGGGTGTACGACGACAGCGCGCCGGTCGCCGCCCGCACGCCGAGGACCGGCGGCGCGAGTCGGCTCGGAGTGAAGGGCAGCTTGTCGGCGACGACTTCGCCGAGCTGCATCAGCTGCACCGTCCGCTTCCCCGCTGGACCGCTCAGCGCGTTGACCACCCGGTCGCCCAAGGCCTGCGCCCCGGCGCCGGCCGGCCCGGTGACGGGGCTGTCCACCAGAGGTGTCGCGGCGGTGGCGACCGCTTTGAGGCCGGCGATGCTGCGGCCGCCGCTGGCCAAGCCGAGACCGACTGCGCGCAGCGCCATGCTCATCGTGAGACTCCGGTCGTCGAGGGGGTAGGCATGCCGGTGACAGTGCCCACCTGCCGATCTGTCACACCCAGGCGTCGCCGACGATGCCGCTGGTCCGGCGAGTCAGTCCGGCCAAATCGGGACGCCATTCGAGACGGCCAAATCGGGACGCCATTCGAGACGGTCAGTCGAGCCGGTCAGTCGAGCCGGTCCACGCCGGTCACCCGGAGCACCGCGGCGCCCTCGGCGTCCGACGCCGCCAGGTCCACCTCCGCACTGATGCCCCAGTCGTGGTCGCCGGCCCGATCGTCGAAGATCTGCCGGACCCGCCACGCCGCCGGCTGCTCGTCCCACAACAGAAGCCCCGGCCCGCGAGCGTCGGCTCCGGTGCCGATCTCGTCGTGTTCGGCAAAATAGCCGCCCAGCGCCTCGGCCCACCGCGCGGCGTCCCAGCCGGCGTCGGCGTCCAGCTCCCCGAGCAGGTCGTACCGGCGCAATGCGGCCAGGGATACCCGGCGGAACATCGCATTGCGCACCAGCACCCGGAAGGCCCGCACGTTGGCGGTGACCGCCGGTGGCGGCCGCTCCAGGACCGGCTCGCCGGAAGACGCCTCGACCGGGTCGAGCAGCTGCTCCCACTCGTCGAGCAAGCTCGAATCCACCTGCCGGACGAGCTCGCCGAGCCACTCGATGAGATCCGCCAGCTCCTCGGTGCGCGCGTCGGCAGGCACCGTCTGCCGCAGCGCCTTGAAGCTGTCGCTCAGATAACGCAGCACCATTCCCTCGGCGCGGGACAGTCCGTAAAAGGCGACGTATTCGGTAAAGGTCATCGCGCGCTCGTACATGTCGCGGGCGACCGACTTGGGCGAGAGGCGGTAGTCGTCGACCCAGGGATGGCCCTGCCGGTAGATGGACAATGCCGCGGTCAACAGGTCGCCCAGCGGTTTCGGATAGGTGACCTCTTCGAGCAGCTCCATCCGCTCGTCGTACTCGATGCCCTCGGCCTTCATCGCCCCCACGGCCTCGCCGCGGGCCTTGAACAATTGAGCCGAGAGCACCTGCCGGGGGTCCTCCAGCGTCGCCTCGATAACCGACACCACATCCAGCGCGTAGGCCGGCGAGGAACGGTCCAGCAGCTCGATCGCGCCGATTGCGAAGGTGGAAAGCGGCTGGTTCAGGGCGAAGTCGCGCTGCAGGTCGACGGTGACCCGCAAGGTGCGGCCCTGATCGTCCGGGACGGGAAGTCGCTCGATGATGCCGGCGGCCAGCAAGGCGCGGTAGACGGCTATGGCGTGGCGAATATGCCGGCGTTGGGCCGCTGGCTCCTCGTGATTGTCGGTCAGCAGCCGGCGCATCGCGGCGAACGGGTCGCCCGGCCGGCCGATGACATTGAGCAGCATGGAATGACTCACCGCGAAACTCGACGTCAGCGTTTCCGGCTCGGCGGCGACCAGCCGTTCGAAGGTGGGCTCGGCCCATGCGACCGCGCCCTCAGGCGGCTTCTTGCGGACCAGCTTGCGGCGCTTCTTGGGATCGTCGCCGACCTTGGCGAGTGCCTTTTCGTTCTCCACCACATGGTCGGGCGCCTGGACGACTACCGTGCCGGCCGTGTCGAAGCCGGCGCGTCCGGCCCGCCCGGCGATCTGGTGGAATTCGCGTGCCTTGAGCAGCCGGGTTCGTATTCCGTCGTATTTGCCCAGACCGGTGAAGACCACGGTGCGGATCGGCACGTTGATGCCGACGCCGAGGGTGTCCGTGCCGCAGATGACCTTGAGCAGCCCGGCCTGGGTGAGCACCTCGACCAGCCGCCGATATCGCGGCAGCATGCCGGCGTGATGCACCCCGATGCCGTGGCGGACCAAGCGGGACAGCGTCTTGCCGAATCCGGCGGTGAAGCGGAAGTTGCCGATCAGCTCGGCTATCGCGTCCTTCTCGGCTCGGGTGCACACGTTGACACTCATCAGCGCCTGAGCCCGCTCGATTGCCGACGCCTGGGTGAAGTGCACGACGTAGATCGGCGCCTGATGAGTGGAAAGCAGCTCCTCCAGCGTTTCGTGCATCGGCGTCTTGGCGTAGTAGTAGCGCAGCGGCACCGGGCGCTCGATCGAGGTGACCACGGCAGTCGGGCGGCCGGTCCGCCGGGTGAGGTCGGCCTCGAAGCGGCTGACGTCGCCGAGGGTCGCCGACATCAGCAGGAATTGCGCGCCGGTCAGCTCCAACATCGGGACCTGCCACGCCCAGCCGCGGTCCGGCTCGGCGTAGAAGTGGAATTCGTCCATCACCACCTGGCCGACGTCAGCGGCGGCGCCGGTACGAAGGGCGATGTTGGCCAGGATCTCCGCGGTGGCGCAGACGATCGGTGCGCCCGCATTGACGCTGGCGTCCCCGGTCATCATGCCCACGTTCTCGGCGCCGAACGTGGCACACAACGCGAAGAACTTCTCCGACACCAGTGCCTTGATTGGAGCGGTGTAAAACGATCGGCGCCGCTGCGCCATTGCGGTGAAATGCGCGCCGACGGCGACCAAGCTCTTTCCCGAGCCGGTCGGGGTGCTCAGGATGACATTGGCCCCGGTCACAATCTCGATCAGCGCCTCGTGCTGGGCGGGATAGAGCGTCAGGCCCTGATCGTCGGTCCAGGCGGTGAAGGCGTCGAAGAGCGAATCGGGATCGGCGGTCGACGGCAGGCGGTCGGCAAGCGTCACGGCGTGGTCCCCGGGCGGCGCCGGCCCGCGAGGTGTTGGGTCGTAGATCTGACGGTGCACCTTCGGTCGTCGTGGCCCCGCAGTGCCCTACGGTGCGGTCGTACATCCATCGTAAAGGGAGCACCATTTTAACCCGGCGCGCTTTCACCGTCCTGCTCGTCTCGGGTGCGGTGTTGGCCGGGACGGCGCTGTCCATCGGCCCCGGGGGACGCGCCCGGGCCGACGAGACGACGGTCTCGGTGGATGCCCTCCGCACGGGTTGGGACCCCAATGAGCCGCAGCTGTCGCCGAGCAGCGTGGCCGCGGGCGACTTCGGGCAGCTGTACTCCCGTGCCGTTGACGGGGCCGTCTACGCCCAGCCGCTCGTCGTCAACGGCACCGTCGTGGTGACGACCGAGAATGCGAAGGCGTACGGGCTGGACCCGGTGACCGGCGCCGTCCTGGAGCCGATCCTTCGGCTCGCCGTTCGCGGCTGCCTCGATCAACTGCGGCGACCTGACCCCAACGGTGGGGTCGACGTCCACCCCGGTCTACGACTCCGCAACCGGAACGGTCTACCTCACCACCAAGCTCGCCGACTCCCCGGACGTGCAGCAGCCGCACTGGTACCTGCAGGCGATCTCGGCCATCGACGGCACCGAGCGGGCCGGCTATCCGGTGCAGATCCAGGGCCCCCCCGTGGAACACCCCGGGTCTGCCCTTCTCGGCGTTCACCGCGATGCAGCGCCCCGGCCTGCTGCTGATGGGCGGCCGGGTCTATCTGGCGTTCGGCGCATATTGCGACATCAACCCCTACCGCGGCTACGTCGTCTCGGTCGGCACCACGGCACCCGGAGTCGTCTCGATGTGGAGCGACGAATCCGGGGCCGGCGCGGACGCCAACTCCGAAGCCGGCATCTGGCAGTCCGGCGGCGGGCTGGTCTCCGACGGGCCCGGCCAGATCCTGCTGACCACGGGCAACGGGATCTCTCCGCCCCCTGGACCCGGCAGTCCGGTGCCCGGGACGCTGGCCGAGTCGGTCGTACGGCTGGGGGTCGACGGCACCGGCCGCATCGCCCCGAGCGACTTCTTCTCCCCGGCCAATGCGCCCACGCTGGACCAGAACGACACCGACCTCGGCTCCGGTGGCCCGATCGGGCTGCCGGCAGCTTTCGGCACCACGGCCCACCCGCACCTGCTGGTCCAGGTCGGCAAGGACGGCCGGGTGTTCCTGCTGGACCGCGACCACCTCGGCGGCCGTAAGCAGGGGGCCGGTGGCGGCGACGCCGTGCTGGGTGTCTCCGGCCCGTTCGCCGGCGTGTGGGGTCATCCCGCGGCGTACGGCGGTTCCGGCGGCTGGGTCTACACCGTCGAGAACAGCGGACCGCTGCGCGCCCTGCGTTTCGGCGTGGACGGCAGCGGCAATCCGGCCCTGTCCTCGGCCGCGACCAGCAGCGGCACCTTCGGCTACACGTCGGGGTCGCCGGTGGTGACCAGCGACGGCACGACGCCGGGATCCGCCCTGGTATGGGCGGTGTTCCGCACCGGCTCTACCGGCAGCGGCGCCTCGCTGCGCGCCTACCAAGCGGTCCCGACCGGCACGGTGCTGCAGCAGGTGTGGTCGGCCCCGATCGGCGTCGCGGCCAAGTTCAGCGTGCCGGCAACCGACGGTGGCCGGGTCTATGTCGGCACCCGCGACGGGCACCTGCTGGCCTTCGGCCGGCCGGGCACCGCGGCGTTGCAGGGCCAGCCGGTCGACTTCGGCCGTGTTCCCGTCGGCCAGCAGCGCACCGCGACCGCCACCTTCACCGCCACCCGCGATGTGACGGTGCAGTCGGCCTCGGCCACCGTGCCCTTCTCGGCGCAGCCCCCCGCCCTGCCGGTCACCCTGCACGCCGGCGACGTCTTCACCGTCGCGGTGAGCGTCGCGCCGACCGGGCCGGGCGACGTCACCGGGCAGCTCACCCTCGGCACCGACAGCGGCCCCGTCGCGGTCGACCTGCACGCCTACGGCGGTCAGCCCGGCCTCTTCGCCTCCCCGACCGGCTTGGACTTCGGCACGCTCGCCGTCGGCGGCGGCGGCAAGACGCTCGCCGTGAGCATCAGCAATTCCGGCGGCCGCAAGGCCACGATCACCGGCGTTACCCTGCCCGGCGCCCCGTTCACGGTGTCGGGCGCGCCGGCCACCGGGGCCGTGCTCGCCCCCGGCGCATCAGTCACCGCGTCAGTGACCTACGCCCCGAGCGCCGCGGGGAACGACACCGGCACCCTCACCGTGACCAGCGACCGGGGGGCTGTCACCGTCGCGCTGACCGGGGCGGCGGTGTCGGGGTCGGGGCATCTCACCCTCACCCCCGCCCGGCTGCGCTTCGGCGTCGTGGCGGTCGGCTCGGCCACAACGCTGACCTTCGACCTGTCCAACACCGGCAACGTGCCGCTCACCATCACCAAGGCCAAGGCACCGGCCGATGTCTTCTCCACTGCGTCGCCGCTGCCGGAGGGGCTGACGCTGGCTCCCGGTGCAGTGGTGCATCAGTCCGTCACGTTCGCGCCCACGGCCGTAGCCACGTTCACCGCGCGCTATGTGATCGGCTCCGACGACGAGCAGGGCACGCAGTTCATCGCGCTGCGCGGGCAAGGCGGTTAGCCGCCGGTCCCGGGTCAGGGGTCGGTCACCGTGATCCGGACGGCGCCAAACATCGCCGGTGTCGACTGGAGCACCCGCAGCCGGGGGTCTGGTACGTCGAGCACCCGGCCCACCGCCAGCGCCCGAACGGCTGACAGCCGCGGGTCGGCCACCACGGTCGTCACAGCCTGGCGGTCGCCGCCCAGGACGACGGCGTCCAGGGTGGCCGCAACCGGCCCGAGCACCCGTACGGCCACGTCGGTCGCCTCCTGCAGAGCGACCCGCACCTGCCCGTCGCGGCGACGCGCGAACCGCTGCTGGGACTGGCCGCCGGCGGCGTTGCGCCCGTGCACGTAGCGCGAGCCCACCTTCGAGGCGACCAGCGTCGGCCCCTCGAAGACGCCGGCGGCATAGCCCCCCAGCCGGACCAGCAGCACTCCGACCCGGCGCTCGCGCAGGGCGTGCTGGGCCAGCTCCACGCCGGCCGGCAGCTCCACGCCGGCTTCCAGCGGCGGGAACGGGACCTCGCAGTCGGCCCGCGCGCCGTCCGGGGCGACGGCGATGAGCCGGTCCTCCGTCCGCGTCCAGTTCAGCTCCCCGTGGCTCTGGGCGAATCGATCGAGCCAGCCCGCCAGCCGCTCGGGCGCGACGTCGACCGTCCGGCCGCTCACGCCCAGGCGGCGAAGTCGACGAGCAACGCGCGATGATCCGACACCGCCAGTTGCCGCGCCTGCACCCCGCTGACCGGCGGGAGCGGGCCGTCGCCGAGGACATGGTCGAGTTGCACGCTGGGATCGGCGCTGGGATAGGTAGGCGACCGGGCCAGCAGCCGCCAGCCGGAGGCCACGCCGGCCAGCGCGGCGGGGATGTTGAGGTCACCGAGCAGGAGTCGGGGAGCCGGCAGCCGGCGCAGCTCGCGGCAGACCCGGCGCAGCTGCCAGACATTCCAACCGGGTACGAACGACAGGTGCGTCGTGGCCACCGTCATCGGACCGGCCGGCCCCTCCACCACTGCGGCGAGCAGCACCCGCGGCTCGTCCTGGATGAGCATCAGCCGGGTCTTGCTGCCCGGCATGGCCACCGGCGCCTTGGTCGGCGCCGCCGTGAGGCGGACGACGTGCCACTCACGCACCGGCAACCGGGACAGCAGCGCGACGCCGTACGCCGGCTCACCGTCCCGGTCTTCGTCGCGGTCAGTGGCCGCCGACCAGGTCTCGCCGGGAGTGCCGATCAGGGCCGCCGCGAAGCGGGCGGCCGAGGCGCCCGCCGCCTGGGCCGCCACCCCGGTCAGGTCGAGCTGCCCGGAGCGGGGTTGCGCCCGGTCGACCTCCTGTAGCCCCAGCACGTCGGCATCCAGGGAGGCGATCGCGCTTGCGAGTTGGTCGGCATCGACCCGTCCGTCGGCCAGCGACCGGCCGTGCAGGATGTTGAAGGTGGCGACCCGCATCAGCCGACCCTACGTCCGGCGTCGAATGCCGCCGGCCGTTCAAGTCAGCGTCACCGTCGGCCGACCCAAGAAGGCAAATCGCGGAGCATCGAGGCCGAGCCGCCATGACGAGGAGCCCACAGTGTGCGAGGACGAGCCTCGCGAGCCGCAGCGTCACACACGGCGTCAGTGCAGCGGCGACGGTGTAGCAGCGACACCACCGCCACCTTGCGGCGCAGCGGGTGCAGCGCACACGGGCCTAGCGAAGGGTTCGGCGGCCAGCCGGCTCTCCGGATTCGGCGCGGTCTCGCCGTCAGGCGGCAGACCCGGCATCCCGCCCCCGCGGCGCCGTCCTCGCGCCCGAAGGCGCGACGTCTCGGTTCCGTCCTCGACCTTCGGCTTGCCCTCCGGCGTGGGCGTGCTGTCCGCGTCCTCGACGTCGAAGCCGAGCGCGCGCAGCGCCACCGCGGCCGCCTCAAAGAGTGCGGCCCCCTGAGCGGTGAGCAGCCGTCGCTCCTCGGCGTCTGCGGCCGCCGCGGCGTCGACGGCGGCGGACAGGCGCACTTCCTGCTGCGCGTACCTGGCGAGCGCCTCGTCGCGCTCGGTCGGCAACACTATGAGGGCGGCCATCGCCTCGGCTTCCCGGCGGCTGCGCCATGCGCGGCGGCCCCGCCAACCGGGCAGCGCCGGGACGCGGTCCGGGGTTCGTTCGTGCCAGTCCTGCAGCGCGGCGGCAAGCCACAGCTCGGGGCGGTCCGGGGACGTGCCGTAAAGCCCAGCACCAGCCGCCACTTGTGATCCGCGAGCCGCGGTCGAAGGCACCGGCGATCGTGTTCCGTCTGCGTCGAGCACGAAGGGCGCCAGGCCGCCGGATCAGGGGTAAGTGGTCGGACTACGCTGTCTCGGTAGGTGACAACAACCAGATATGGGCGCATAAGCTGCTGCTGCAGCCAGGGGAAGAGCTCATTGAGGCCAGCCGTCAGAGTGGGTCCGGATGCCCGTCAGGGACGGTCATCTGTTCGCTTGGCTGCGCATTGCTGTACGCGACCTCAGACGTGCCGCGGTCCGTCTCCTCCGGCCCGAGTCGCGGGCAGCCAAAGGCGAGCACGTGCATGTGGCCCGGCGCGGAGACATCCACCTGCTTGGCGAGGAGGACATCCCACTCGACCTTGTGCAGCTCCGCGAAGCCCTTGGGAGACAGATCGGCCTTGACCATTACGCGTCGTTGATTGAGGGTCGGGTCCGCTGCTGGCACGCTGATGAGGGCTGGGGGGTCATCGACGCGACTGAGACCCCAGGTGGGTGCTGGACACACTTCAGTGCCGTTGACATGGAGGGGTATCGGGCACTCCGCCAGGGTCAACTGGTTGCGCTGACCGTCGAGTCGCCTGGGCAGGACGGCTACCCCTACCGAGCGGTCAGGGTGACACTGTCGACCGCCGATAACGGCGATAGCCCTGCGGCCCGGTGAAAGGGCCGACGGTTCCAGGCATCCGGTGCATGCTCACGGCCAGCTTCTCCCAGTCTCGATCAAAGCATCGGTGGGTGGGGGAGTCACGCTTTGAGGCTGCCGATCACCGCGTCGAGCCGGCTGCGAGCTGCTTGTCATGGTTCAGCTGCCTCGTCCGACCGCGTGCGTTAAGACCGGGGTGTAATGGTTGCGGCGACATGAGCGACCCGTAGCCACAACAAGGGTCGATCTCTTCGTCAAGGGCAATGCCTGAGTCGTGGCAGTGGTGCAGACGGCGAATCCGGTGGCGGCGGTCGAGGCTAGGCCCTGCGCAGGTGGGTGCGAGTATGCAGGTGGGGTGCGGTCGAGGTTGCGGCGGCAGCGGTCGTAGCGCCTGGTGGTTCTGGTCGGCGTGGCCGGCGGCGTCTCGGACGTCTTGTAGTGGCACGCCGGCGCACGAGGTGACGTGTTTTTGGGTTAGCGATAGAGATCCGGCTGGTAATAGACAACATGGTCCGGTCCTGGGGCGGGTTGAGCTTGGCGGGTGCGTCGGTGGAAGCCAAGTCGTCGTTTGGCGGGCATTCTCGAGCCGTTCTTGGCGGGCTTTGCGGATCGCCGGGCCGCGGCCCTCGTGCTCATCGTTGGGCGTCACATAGCGACGCCGGCGTGCAACCTGATCCCGTTGTACTGGGCGCTCACGAGTGCCAGTTCGACTCGCAGGACGGCCGGGTCGCCGATCGCAAGCAGGTGTGGCCACTCGGCTTTGATGTGCCCGAAGTGGGTCTCCATCCAGGCCTGCTCGGCCGGGCTGCCAGGTAGGACTTATTGGCCCGTGGTCGAAGCGCTTGGCGCAGCCGGCGGATCCCCACCCTAGATCCATTAGTGTCCTAAGCGCGTGCGGGCGCCGAGCCAAGTGGTCAGAAGTATGCGGTCTAGCTTCACCGTCGTCTTCGGGTTGCCCCTTAATCACCGTTGCCTTTGCCCTCTGGGGTTGAGTGGACGTCATCGCTCGCGACCCTTGCCAAGTTTAGACCCCATCACGACAAATACACCGCAACAGACAGCAAGAGTAACAAATAACCAAGTCACCCCTAAGACGACCACGGGAATCCCCGTCAGAAAGAATAGGAGAGCATAGCCCCAGCCCCAGATGACGGTAGCGGCGGCAATCCGAAGGCGGTGCCGTCGGGAGAGGGCGACTCGGCCTTTCAAGGGACTGTGGGCGTAGTAGGCGACGCCTCCAAGGGCAACGGCAGTCATCGCAATAGCCAGTGGCCTAAGCCCGGTACTAGTCAGGCGCCCTGTGGCCAACAGGTGGGCTCTGAACAGAAGTAAATAGGGGGCAGTTCTACCGATCATCGCTCTTTCTTCTAAGGGTAAGCGATAGCGAACGGATGGTGGTGAGCAGTACAATCAGCATGGCCACGATTACTGCTCCAAGCGACCATAGCCGTGCTCCAGCCGCCCTTAATATCACCGCTGCTACGAGCAGCGCCGCAGCAAAGAGAAGCACGGCTAGCTCTGGACGGCGTCGCCTTAAGTTCCGGAATCTTAGCCTCATGACCCGCCGCCTCTAGCAGAAACAATTAGTCACAAACAGGCACACCGTGCTTTAGCCCGTGGGCTTCCTGATAGCTAGCCACTGTCGCAGGCCCAGTCCTGCTGAGACCAAAGCTAAGACGGCGTACGAGATCAGCAAGATCCACGGAAAGAAGTTCCGCCCCCCGTACTGATGGGAAATGTCGTGGCTCATCGCAACAACCCCCAAGGACCCCGCGAAGACTGAGGACGCGCAGGCGGCGAGGGTACGACGCTCAGGCGATAACTGGACCATTGATCTGACACCACCCGCCGATAGCCCTTTGTTCGGGCTTCTCACACCCGACTCATTCTTCACAACCCCCTCGATCAACGTACAAGTGACCTCGTAAGTAAAGCCAGCACCCGCGGCACCCCCCGACCACAATAGTAATCCTACTAGCAGCGTCGCCTATGGGATGACTGTTACAACTGTAGCAACGGCGCCTATCATCGCCGAAGTCGCGACAATGCTGCTGAAGATGTCCTATCCGGTTGCGCCGGTGTTGTTGATGGGGTCGTCGCGGGCGTAGCCCCCATCGGCCTTGCTTGTTATAGCACCAGCATCCAGTGGCGTGCGGCCGTCTCATCCGCGCTTATCTCAGTTCCACGGTTGTGCTGAGTTGTAGGAGTTCGACAAGGGGCCGCATCGTGTTCGCTGCCAGTCCCTCGTCGAGTGCCCCCGGGCGACACGCCTGAGATCGGAGGCGTTCGCCACCGGGACTCGGCTTGGGCGCCGCCGCGGCATCGGAGACCTCACCGCTCGTCGTCGTTGCGGGCCGCCCGCGATTGGAGGTGCCGTGCCATCACGCCGGTGGCGATTGTGAGTCCCAGGCTGCATCCGGTCGTGAACGTGGTGATTCCTATGGGAGCACCAGCGACAGCCGCAACGAGACCGACGACGCAGATGATCACGCTAGTGGCGAGTAGGTAGATCGCCGCCCGCGACGTGGGCGAGTTGGGTGACACGCTCGGAGCGTAACGATGATCAGAAGCCGGTTGGCCTGATGATCGGCAGTGGGGCCGGGCGGCCCGAAGGCCCCCCTGGGAGGGGGTCGTGCAGGTAGCACGATGGTGGGGTGTCGACAGCGGGCGACGATGGCGGGATGCCTCTGGCTGAGGTGCTGGCGGTCGTGCAGGTGCTGCAGGCCGCCGACTGCCGAGTGTGGGTTGCCGGTGGCTGGGGCGTCGACGCCTGGTCGGGTGTGTGACGCGGGCTCACCGCGACCTTGACCTGGTCGTTGATGCTGCCGTCGAAGACCGCGCCGTCCGGGTGTTGGAATATCGCGGCTACACGGGAGACGGATTGGCGTCCGGTCCGGGTCGAGCTGGCCGCCCCGGGTGTGGGCTGGGTGGACCTGCACCCGGTGGTCTTCGACGAGGTCGGATACGGGCGCCAGGCCGATTCCGATGGCGGCTGCTTTGACTATCCGCCGGACGCGTTCTCTACGGGCCGTCTAGGTGGGGCCGGGGTGCCTTGTCTGGCCCGGTCTCTGGCCGGGGGGCGCCGGGCGGTATGCCTCAACGCCGATGATTGGATGACCGGCCTGGGTATCGGCCTGTTCGATTCGGCGGTACGTGACCGCGTCGAGCAGCACCTGATCCGGCTCGCCGCTGAGCTGCTGGCACTCGGCGTGCGGGTGGTGGTCGAGTTCGGCTCTTGGTCGCGCGCTGAACGCGACCAGCTGCTCGCCGTCGGCCGCGACGCTGGCGCCGACGTCGAGCTGCACGTGTTGGACCCGGGGGTCGAGGAGCTGTGGCGGCGCCTGTCGGCCCGCAACAGCCAGTCCGGCGAGACGCCGATCGACCGGCCTACTTTGCAGCGCTGCCTGGGGCAGTGGGAGCCGCCCGACCAGTCCGAGCTGGCCCGCTACGACCCCCACCTTGCCGGCGCGTAGCCCACCCGTCGACACACGGACCACGCCGCCCGCTCTCGCCGCCAAGCCAGCAGACGCCCTTGGCTGAAGAAGAGCATGAGCTGGGGGGCCCGGCCGGATACCCCGTGTGAGGACCGCGCCAGGCCGATACCCGGGAGCCGGATCACGTCCCCGAAGGCCACACGGCCGTCGGAGTCTGTCTCAAGGCCGCCGTGTCAGAACTAAGGACCTGGTACGGCCTATGAGCCGCATGGCCCGGTTCGCCGCGACTTGCACTCGGGTGTCGGCGCGCGAGGCGAGGGATGGCGTCAGGGCTTGAAACAGCGGCCACCTCTCCGTTGTCTCGGATGGGCGGCGTCAATTGGTTGTGCGTCGTAGTGGTTAGGTGGTCGGCGGTGATCAGCGTCGTGCCGGGGGCAGGCCCGCGCAACGTAAAGCCTGCCTCAAGCCGAAACGATCGGGCGGCGGCGAGCAAGATAGCCGGGCGCAGCGGTACGCCGGTCACCTCCGCTTCGAGCAGTCTCAAGGTGCTGTCGGCCGGCACCTGACCGGACGGTGGGACTGGGGTGGGCATGGCCCGCGTACTTCTTCGACGATGACTCGTGCACCGTGCGGGTGCGTCCGGCTGACCTCGGAAACGGGCTCACCGCCGTGAAGAACGCAATGTACGTCCACCCGTCGGGTTCTGAGATGACGGCCAGACGCCCCCTCCGCAGGGAGTGCTCATCCCGGACCGGCGCCAGTCGGCGGCCAACTACCGTTAGGGTCGTCGGATGCCCGTACGCCTCAAGAACGCGCCTTCTGCTGCCCCCGTAAGGGTTCCCACGCTCAGCTATCCGATCGAGCGCGCCACGCTCGACAACGGCTTGCGGGTGGTGATGTCGCCCGACCGCAGCGCGCCCGTCATCGCGGTGGCCGTTTACTACGACGTGGGCATCCGCTCCGAACCCGAAGGGCGCACCGGATTCGCCCATCTCTTCGAGCACCTGATGTTCCAGGGCTCGGCCACGCTGGAGAAGCTGGCCCACTTCCGCTTCGTCCAAGCCTCGGGCGGCGTCTTCAACGGCAGCACGCACCTCGACTACACCAATTACTTCGAGACGCTGCCGAGCAACGCGCTGGAGCGGGCACTTTTCCTGGAAGCCGACCGGATGCGCTCGCCGCGAATCACCCAGGAAAACTTGGCCAATCAGCTTGCCGTGGTCAAGGAGGAGATCCGGGTCAACGTGCTCAACCGGCCCTACGGCTCCTTTCCGTGGCTGTCCCTGCCGCCGATCATGTTCGACACATTCCCCAACGCCCACAACGGGTACGGCGATTTCGTCGACCTGGAAAGCGCCACCGTCGACGATGCGTCGTCATTCTTCGACCGCTATTACGCCCCGGCCAATGCCGTGCTGGCGGTCGGGGGCGACTTCGAGCCGGACCAGGCATTGGCGATGATCGAGCGCCATTACGCCTATATCCCCGGCCGGCCCGCGCCGGCCCGGCCAGACTTCGACGAGCCGGATCTGTCGGCGCAGCGCCGGCACCGCGAGGTCGATCCGCTCGCCCCGACACCGGCGGTGGCGCTGGCCTGGCGGGTGCCCGATCCGCTGGCCGACCTGTCGGCCTACCTCCCCTATGTCGTCCTCGCCGAGGTGCTCACCGACGGCGACGCCTCCCGGCTGCGGCGCCGGCTGGTGCAGGGCGACCGGATCGTCACTTCGCTGTCGGGATATCTGGGCTTCATGGGCGACCCGTTCGACGTACGCGACCCCACCGCGTTGCTGCTGCAGGCACATCACCCGGCCGGGGTGGCCGTCGACCGGGTGGTCGACACGATGGACGAGGAGATCCGCCGGCTCGCCGAGGACGGGCTGGCCGCCGGCGAGCTGGCCCGTGTCCAGGCGCGGCTGGCCGCCCACCTGCTGCGCGAGGTCGACTCGGTCCTCGGCCGGACGCTGGCCATGGCGACCTTCGAGCAGCAGCGCGATCGCGCCGAGCTGGTCGGCGAGCTGCCGGGCCTGCTCGGCCGGGTCACCGACGACGACATCAGAGCAGCGGCCGCGAAGCTGACGCCACAGCGCTGCGCCCTGCTCGAGCTGGCCGCCGGGGACGCCGCATGAGTGCCGGCGTACCCGACCTCACCGCACCGCGGCGGGCCCGCAAGCTGACCGTGGCCGAGCGCACGCTGGCCAGCGGCCTGCGAGTCCTGGCCGTACGCCGGGGCGGGGTGCCGCTGGTGGAGCTGCGCCTGCGGGTGCCGTTCTCCGGGCGGGCCGCCACGCATGCGGCCCGGGCCAACCTGCTGGCCCAGACGCTGCTCAGCGGCACCGCGACGTCCTCCACCGTCGACCTGGCCATCGCCCTGCAGCAGATCGGCGGTTCGCTGCACGTCGACAGCGATCCGGACCGCCTCCAGGTCACCGGCAACGCGCTGGCCGGCGGACTGCCCCAGCTGCTCGACCTGCTCGGCGAGGTGCTGACTGGCGCTTCCTACCCCGCCGACGAGGTCGCCGGGGAGCGCGCCCGGCTGGTCGAACGCCTGCGGATGGCCCGCTCGCAGCCCGGGGTCATCGCCCGAGAGGCGCTGCTGCACCGGCTCTACGGCGAGCATCCGTACTCGCTGGAGATCCCGGCGACCGACGCCGTCGCGGCCGTGACGCCGGCCCAGCTGCGTACGCTGCACCGCTCGCGGCTGCTGCCGGCCGGCAGCACGCTGGTGCTGGTCGGCGACGTCACGCCCCAGCGCGCGCTGGACCGGGTGGAGGCGGCTCTGTCGGCCTGGGACGGCACCGGCAGGGCTCAGGTCGCGCCGGCCCTGCCCCCGGTCATCCCTGGCCCGGTGGTGCTGGTCGACCGGCCGGAGGCGGTGCAGTCCAACATCCGGATCTCCGGACCCGCCCTGCCCCGGCAGGACGCCTACTATCCGGCCATGCAGCTGGCGAATCTGGTCTTCGGCGGCTACTTCTCCTCCCGTCTGGTGGAGAACATCCGCGAGGACAAGGGATACACCTACTCCCCGCATTGCGTTATCGAGCACTCGGCGGCCGGGTCGGCGGTCGTCCTGGAAGCCGACGTGGCCACCGAAGTGACCGCCCCGGCGCTGATGGAGATGCGCTACGAGCTGAGCCGGATCGCCACCCTGCCGGTCGGCGAGGAGGAGCTGGCCAGCGCCCGGCAGTACGCGATCGGCACGCTGGCCCTATCCACCGCCACCCAGGCCGGGCTCGCGTCGATGCTGACCGCTCTGCTGGCCAGCGGTCTCGGGCCGGAGTGGCTGGCCGCGCATTCCCAGCGCCTGGCCGGGGTCACCGTCGAGCAGGTACGCGAGCAGGCGGCATACCTCGCCCCCAGCCGGCTGGTCACCGTCATCGTCGGAGACGCGGCACACGTCGGTCCGGAGCTGGCCAAGCTCGACGAGGTCATCGCCGGATGATCCCGCCGCCCGCGCTGTCGCGTGGGACCGTGGACCGGGCGGCACTGCGACGGACCGACGCCGACTGGCTCGCGCAGGCCTGGGGCGGCGCCAGGATCCTCGCCTTGGGCGACGACGGGACGGCGGCGGTCGACGGCGAAGACGGCTTGGTGCTGTTATCGGCGAGCGACGTCGCCGAAGACGCGCTCCGCTTCTTCCTGGGCGAGTACGACGGGCAGGCCTACTTCGCGGCCGTCGCTGAGCCGCCGGCGACCGGCCGCCGCGTCGGGCTGCGTGAGGTGGGCGCGCTGCTCGGCGACCGTGACGCCGGCCTGATGGTGGCCGCCGTCGCCTTGGCCAACTGGCACCGAACGCACACCCATTGCCCCCGCTGCGGCGCACCCACCGCGCCGGCGGTCGGCGGGTGGCAGCGGATCTGCCCGGCCGACGCCTCGGAGCACTACCCGCGGGTCGACCCGGCCGTGATCATGCTGGTGCACGACGGCGCCGACCGCTGCCTGCTCGGCCGCCAGGCGGCGTGGCCGCCGGAGCGTTTCTCTACCCTGGCCGGCTTCGTCGAGCCGGGGGAGTCCGCCGAGCAAGCGGTGGTGCGTGAGGTGGCGGAGGAGACCGGCGTCGCGGTCACCGACATCGCCTATGCCGCCAGCCAGCCGTGGCCGTTCCCGGGCTCGCTGATGCTGGGCTTCTCGGCCCACGCCGTCGGCGCCGACGAGCCCCGGTTGCTCGACGGCGAGCTGGCTGAGGCGCGTTGGTTCCACCGCGACCAGCTGGCCGACCGGCTCGCGGCCGGCCTGCCGCCGCAGGTGTCCATCGCGCACCGACTGATCACCGGGTGGTTGCAGGGAGCGCTGTGAGCAGCTACGACGTAATCGTCGTCGGTCTCGGCGGCATGGGCAGCGCCGCGGCCCGCGCGTTGGCCGCCCGCGGAGCGCGGGTGGGCGGCTTCGAACGCTTTGGGCCAGCGCACGCGCTGGGGGCTTCCCACGGCGGCTCGCGAATCATCCGGCTGGCCTACTTCGAGCACCCCTCGTACGTTCCGCTGCTGCGCAGTGCCTACGACCTCTGGGCGCGGCTGGAAGCCGACTCCGGCCGCGGTTTGCTGATCCGCTGTGGCGGGTTGTTCATGGGGGCACCTGATAGCGAGGTTTACGCCGGATCGCTGCGCGCGGCCCGGCAGCACGGGCTGCCGCACGAGGTGCTGGACGCCGACGAGTTGGGCCGGCGCTACCCGCTGTTCGCCACCTCTGGCGACCCCATCGGGGGCATCTATGAAGAGCAGGCAGGAATCGTCGCGCCCGAGGCGACGGTGCAGGCCCATCTGGAGCTGTCCGCGCGCGACGGTGCCGAGTTGCACTTCGGCACCCCGGTGCGGGAATGGTCGGCCCGCGGCGACAGCGTCACCATCCGTACCGATCTCGGAACGCACCAGGCTGACCGGCTCATCCTGGCCGCTGGCGCCTGGGCGCCGCGGCTGCTGCACCTTCCTGAGCTTCCGCTGCGGGTCGAGCGCCGGGTGCAGATGTGGTTCGCGCCGGACCGGCATCACGCCGCCTTCGCAGCCCTGCCGGTGTGGCTTCGGCAGCGTGGCGACGGGCTGCAGTTCTACGGTTTCCCGCTGCGTGATGGGGCGGTCAAGGTGGCCCTGCACAACCGCGGCGTCAGCTGCGAGCCGGACACGGTCGACCGTACGGTGAGCGCCGGTGAAGTCCAGGCGATGCGTGAGGTGCTGGCCGGCGCCCTTCCCGCCTTGACCGGTGAGCTGGTGAAGGCGGCTGTCTGCACCTACACACTGACCCCTGACGAGCACTTCGTCCTCGCCACCCACCCGGACCATTCTGCGGTCGCCATCGCCGCCGGCTTCTCCGGCCACGGGTTCAAGTTCACCCCGGTGGTGGGTGAGGTGCTGGCCGACCTTGCCCTGACCGGCGCCACGGCGCATCCCATCTCTCTCTTCGACCCGGCCCGGTTTTCCGGTGAGCCTTGATTCAGTCAGCCCGGCGGTACGGCCTGGAACCGGCCGAACGGTCGCCAGCACGCACCGTCACGGCCGGGTGGGCCGGATCACTGAGCGCTACCACCACGTCGGCGCCCGCCCCGTCATAGCCGTCGAATGCCGGCAGCGTCCACCGCAGGTCCGCGGGCGTACGCCGGGCCAGCGCGTCGGGATTGAGGTGCAGGTGGACGGTGACGTCGAAGACCAGGCGGCGATCGAGCAGGAAGGTCCCGTCGACGATGAGGACAGCCCCCGGCGGGCTCTCACGCGCGGCCTCCCGCGTCGCCCGATCCCGGGCCGCATCCCACAACGACGGGAGGAAGCGCCCGCTCGACGCGAACGGCCCGAGTACTTCGCGCTGCAGCGCGGATACGTCGAGCCAGCCCGAGCGGTAGCTGTCCGCATCGGTGCGCCCGTGCTCCAAGCGCAGGGACGCCGGCCGCAGGAAGGAGTCGGCGCTGACCCGGGCGACCGGCCGGCCGCGGCTGCGCAACGGCTCGACCAGGGCGTCGGCGAGGCTGGCGGGCGCCGCCGCCGGCGGCCCGTCGACCGCGACCCGCAGCCGCGGCGCCGCACCGATGGCTCCCGACGCGGCGATGAGCCCGACCAGCAGTTCGACCAGCCGGTCCGGCGAGACCGGCACCGGGTGGCCACCGTTCAGGCGGCCAGCTGCTGTTTGATCTGGGTGATCGTCGGGTTGGTCAGCGCTGTACCGTCGGCGAACACGACCGTGGGCACCGTCTGGTTGCCACCGTTGACGCTCATCACGTATTCCGCAGCCGCGGGGTCGGCCTCGATATCGACCTCGGCGAACGCGATCCCCTCCCGGCCCAGCTGGCTCTTGAGCCGCCGGCAATAGCCACACCAGGGCGTGCTGTACATCGTCAGGGAATTTGCCATGTCGAGCCTCCTTGCTCATCAGCCGTCAACAGCGCCGGCCGCGATGCACTTCCCGTCGTACCGCGCTGGGACACTGTCTGGCATGCCCGCAGCCGCCGCCGACGTCCTCGCCGGCCTCGACGACGAGCAGCGCACGGCCGTCCTCGCGCCACCCGGGCCGCTGTGCATCCTGGCCGGGGCGGGCACGGGCAAGACCCGGACCATCACCCACCGCATCGCCTACGGGGTCCTCACCGGGTCGATGGAGCCCGGTCAGCTGCTGGCGGTCACCTTCACCCAGCGGGCCGCCGGCGAGATGCGCGGCCGGCTCCGGGAGCTCGGGGCCGCCGGGGTGCAGGCCCGGACGTTCCACGCCGCGGCGCTGCGGCAGTTGCGCTACTTCTGGCCGCGCCTCGTCGGCGGCGAGCTGCCGGCGCTGGTCGAGCGCAAGGCGGCTCTGGTCGCCCAGGCGCTGTCCCGGCACGGCCAGCGCACCGACAAGGCGTCGGTCCGCGACGTCACCGGGGAGCTGGAATGGGCCAAGGCCAGCCTGATCGGAGCGGAGCGCTATGTCGCCGAAGCGGCCCGGTCCGGCCGCCAGCCGCCGCTGCCCTCCGAGCTCATCGCGCGCGTCTGCACGACGTACGAGGAGCTCAAGCAGGCGTCCGGACGCATCGACTTCGACGACCTGCTGCTCATCATGGCGGCCGGGATCGAGGCCCACCGCGACGTGGCCGAGGAGCTGCGGGCCCGCTACCGGCACTTCGTCGTCGACGAGTACCAGGACGTCAACCCGCTCCAGCAACGCCTGCTCGACGCGTGGCTCGGGACGCGTCAGGACCTGTGCGTGGTCGGTGACGCCAGCCAGACGATCTACACCTTCAACGGCGCGTCGCACCGCTATCTGGTGGACTTCCGCCGGCGCTATCCCGACGCGACCGTGGTGCGCCTGGAGCGTGACTATCGCTCCACGCCCCAAGTTGTGGAGCTGGCCAACACGGTGATCGCCGCCGCGTCCGGCCCGGTGGCGGCGGCCCGGCTGCGCCTGGTCGGGCAGCGCCCGGCGGGTCCGGAGCCCCAGCTCCAGCAGTACGACACCGAGCCCGCTGAAGCGGCCGCTGTTGCAGCGCACTGCCGCCGGCTCGTCGACGCCGGGACCGATCCGGCCGAGATCGCGGTTCTGTTCCGGACCAACGCCCAGTCGGCGGCCTACGAGCAGGCACTCGCCGACGTCGAGGTGGCCTACCTGGTGCGCGGCGGCGAGCGGTTCTTCGACCGCCCCGAAGTGCGCCGGGCGATGATCCTGCTCCGGGGGGCGGCCCAGTCGACCGAGTTCGATGACGAAGCCGACGGCCTCGTCCCGGCCGTGACGGCCGTGTTGTCATCGGCGGGATTCTCAGCCGATGCGCCGCCGGCCGGGGGAGCGGCCCGGGAGCAGTGGGAGGCGCTGGCGGCCCTGGTCCGGCTGGCCGCGGAGACGCCCGACGCGTCGATGGGGCAGTTCGTCGCCGAGCTCGCCGAGCGGGTGCAGCACCAGCACGCCCCGCCGGTCCGCGGCGTCACACTCGCCTCGCTGCACGCTGCTAAGGGTCTGGAATGGGACGCGGTCTTCATCGTCGGCCTGACCGACGGCATGCTGCCGATCTCCTTTGCCACCACTGACGAACAGGTCGAGGAGGAGCGGCGCCTCCTCTATGTCGGCATCACTCGAGCACGCTGCGTGCTGCAGCTGTCCTGGTCGTTGTCGCGCACCGCCGACGGCCGCCGCTCGCGCAAGCCGTCGCGCTTCATTGGCCCGCTGACCGGGCCGACCGCCGGCCCTCCGGCGCCGGTCAGCCGGCGCGACCGGCGCGGACCGGCGACCTGCCGGGAGTGCGGGGTCGTCCTGTTCGACCCGCGCCAGCGCAAGCTCGGCCGGTGCAGCGGCTGCCCGGGCGACGTCGACGAGGCGCTCTTCGAGCGGCTGCGCGACTGGCGACTCGGTCGCTCGCGGCAGGCCAGCGTCCCGGCCTACGTCATCTTCACCGACGCCACGCTGACCGCGATCGCCGAGCGGCGGCCCGAGTCGGCGTCGGCGCTGGGTGAGATCGCCGGCATCGGTCCGCGCAAGCTCGGTGAATACGGCGACGAAGTGCTCGGTCTGGTCCGCGGCGACGGCCCGCCCTGAGGCGAGTACGAGGAAAGTTCGTTAATCCGTTGCCAGAAGTCCCGCACCGGCTTTAGCCTGCTATCACCGCCGACGCACGCCGCGTCTGCCGTCACGCCTGGGAGGTGCCCGTTGAAGATGTTCCAGACCGCTAGCCGGGTGCCCGTCGGCGCGCCGGCGCTCACCGCTGTCCGGCACCGCGACGATGCGCGGTCGCGCGGCGTCGTGGTGTGCGTCGCTGATTCGGCTGCCGGCGCTGTCGGCCCGATTCCGGGCACCTTCGGCGTCCCGGTCGACGGCACCCTCATGTCCACGACCAAGGGCGGCAGCGCCACCACTCTCGTCATCGCTCGGGGTCCCGCAGCCCGAGGAGCACCAGTCTGATCACCGATCAGACCGGCGCACCTCGAGGCCGCGGAATCCCGACAAGGGATCCGCGGCCTTTTTGTTTGCCACCCGCGGCCCGTCCTGATGCCCGCCCGATTGCCCGAGATGTCCGTACGAGTGAGAAAGAGGTGAACCGGTGATCGAGACCTCCGTGGCTCTGTTCGTCAACAGAGTCGACGAGTTGGGGGAATCGCTGCCTTGTCGACGGGAGGACCCGGAGCT
>JAABUW010002793.1_pt1 | contig 25948 bp, 16 predicted proteins | sample 5560081 | NCBI WGS metagenome assembly JAABUW01 (sample SAMN10711882, study PRJNA513363) | rock metagenome | isolation source: Antarctica rocks | place: Antarctica: Victoria Land, Knobhead sud | reverse complement strand
CGGCCCACCAGTGCGGCCACCAAAGCGGCACACCAATGCGGCTATAGAGTCGGCCTACCAATGCGGCACCACCAATGCGGCACCACCAGTGCGGTCCACCAGTGCGGCCACCAAAGCGGCACACCAATGCGGCTATAGAGTCGGCCATAGAGTCGGCTCACCCACAGTGTCGGCTACCAAAGCGGCCCATCAAAGCGGCCCACTAAAGCGGCTCACCAATGCGGCCATAGAGTCGGCTCACCAAAGCGGCCCACCAAAGCGGCCATAGAGTCGGCACACCAAAGCGGCCCACCAATGCGGCCGCTTACTAATCCACCAAAGCGGCCACCACCAAAGCGGCTCACCAATGCGGCCATACAGTCGGCCCACCAAGGCGGTCCACCAAAGCGGCCCACCAAAGCGGCCCACCAAAGCGGCCACCAGAGCGGCCACCAAAGCGGCCACCAAAGCGGGCCTACCAATGCGGCACATCCCATATCGTCCGACAAGAATCCAATTTTCCTTTCGACGTTTCGCATGCACGAAAAGTCGTATATCGATGCCTGGCGTAGTCGTGACCGTCTGCAGCGGACAAAGATCGAGAGCTGATATATCTTGAGGTACAATCAGTCTAAGACATAGCTATACAGCTTTCAAAGTATTTAGGCGGTTGAAAAGCGCTCGGTCAAAGGTTAGTAGGATGATTATCATTCGATATACCCGTTTGACCTCATCCCTAGATCGGTTTGCCATTTCCTCTCGCCACTACCATACGGTTTCGATTGCCATTTATACAGCAGTAGAGCAATATTCGATTAGAACAAACACGTTACATCCATCACTACCAAAACTTCCAGCATGACCAAATCTACCGCCCTCCCCTCTCAAACTCCGCTTCCATATCCACTGCACGAGTCACCCCCGCTGCAGGTTCATGATGGGCCCCACCCACAGTAGCCCCACACTGCGGACACCTAGCCGTCTCCATCGGCATGCCACACTCGCCCACTGTGAAAGGATGTCCTTCAACGCAATAATACCAGTGTCCAGTACCCTGGAAGCTCTGCGCCATAGCTGCGTATACGGCTGCTTTTTCTGCACTCGTCACCGGCGCGTAAAAGGTTGCGTCGCGAAGCATCTTCTCCGCTTCTGACACCTCAGCTTGCATGCCAGCAGTTTGGCCGGGGTGGGCGTTACAAATATTACGCGCAATTTGGATCTCGGCACTGGCACGTTCAATCAGGGCGGCCATATCTACGTCAGAGAGGCTGGCTGAGCGGCCGCGCTCTAAAGCAACGAAGCGGGCCCAATACAGGAGCCCTTCGACTTCCTGTGCGGGTTGTTGCCGGGTTCGAGACTCTTGGATCAGATTCTCGCAATCTTTGCGGTTGAGGGCAAGGTTCAGTTGAAGGCCTTTGAGATTCCCTCCTGGAGCCGTCGCGCTGCTGTGAGTGACAAAGTCGAAGAGAATGGCGTAGTCGCAGCGGAGGATCAGCACTGTTGCAAGAAGACGATTGCGAACTTGTAGTACGGAGGGTAGTTCAATGATTTCGGTGCTGACCCCACGATATTTACGGGCGTCTTGTACAAGAGCGTGTATGCGGCTTATCGGTTGTTCCGCTTCGTCGACTTCACGAAGAAATCTTCTGATATCAATACGAAGCAAGGAGATCTCTTTGTATCGACTATTTGCTTTTTGGGCTTTGAAAACAACACTTACCTGTTGATCACGCGATCCAGTAAGCCGAATTGGTTCGAGAGAAAGCCTTCCAAGCGCTGGAGATAGTCCAGCATGTCCAAGCTGTGGTGACTCCAGGGGCTTCTTTTCGGCGACCGGCCCACGAAATTTTGCCTCCACCTGTTGCATTCGAGTGGCCAATGGAACGAATTGTGCGTTTGCCCAAACGATAAATTTCTTGGTTGCTTCGTCGATCCACGCTCGCCGAACTATGCGGCCATAGCGGTTGATATTACGAAGAGGTTTTCGGCATAACGGACAGTTTTTCAGCTCTGAGGTCGAGAATGGTACCGAGCTTGACTTCAATGCAGTAATTGGGTTTTCAGCATTCGATTCACATGACATGGCGTAGTACTTCGACATCTCCATGTGGCCGTCCATACTTTCCAAAGTAAGGATATGACCACAAGATGGTATAATGCAAGGAGCTTCATCTAGATCAACCTCGGCATATGAAGATCCCATGATGTAGTCAACCATCATATCCTTGATCAACTTATCGGCGCACTGCTGGCAATGTTGGACCTCCGGGCATATTTCTCCGCAGACAGAAGGACACTGATGACCACAATTGAGCTTTAGGGAACAGCGTTTCGAACAGGGAAGCAGGTCACAGGGCACTGCGCATGGTAGTTTGCACGCACCCCGGTGTGGACAAGACCAAGAGCAGTTTTCGACGCAAGGCATGCAAGGCTCGTGGCACTTTTTACTGCAGCGCGAGTGACTGCATCGAACCTCGCAGGGCTCCATGCAAAACCGACATGGCTTTTCTCCGTGGCAGGTCTCTGAGCAAGCGTGGCTGCAAGTGGTGTATTGTCTACCACGTGGATTCTTGCAGACACCATGATTAGTTTCCAATATGTGGCCATCTTCATCTCTTGTATTGCAATTCTTACAAGATTGTTTGCAGTCGTGGCCACATTCGAGGGCGGCACCGCATGGAGCATTGCACGGATAGTTCGCTACAAGTGGAATTTCGTGGCAAAAAACTTTCACTGTATGCTCACAGCCTGGCATAACGGTTTCCACCAGTACCTGACATTGCACAGCTTCCGGAGTCTGTGCAAGATGACATGCCAGCTTTTTACGAATATGTCCACAAGGTAAGGTGATATTCGACATCTGAACCAGACATTCTGGATCGCAAGGGTCTCCGCAAACCTTCGGACACGCGTGGTCACAGCCCTTTTTTACCCTCTGGCAACGCTCCAGACACCTGACCGCAAGGTGTAGCGGTTCCGAATGGCACTTATTGATACATGCATGTCCGCATCTAAGTCGTGAGATGCACTTTCTATTGCAGCCACCCTCAGGCGAGAAGATCGAGAAGTGATCAGGCTCAGACACTTCGATTCGTGTCTCCTTGTGTCTTGGGCAGCAGAGCGCTAGACTCCGACCAAGATTCTGGTCGTTCTCGAGGATCGTGATAACCTGATCCCACATAGGAATAGGACGTGCAGTATGTGCATTGCCGATGACGTACATTCCGTGGCGGGCGCGACTAAGCAAGACATTGATGCGATTCGACGTTTTTAGGAATCCGCATTTCCTCTCGTCGTTACTCCGGACCAGTGAGATGATGATGACTTTCGCTTCTTCTCCTTGGAAGTTGTCCACTGTAGCGATCCTCAACGCATCCAGTAAGGTTGTCTTGCGAACACCACCTGGGGTTGCAGTCTTATCATCACCGTCTGCCTCCGATCCCTTCGCTTCCAAATCTTCCAAGTCTCGGTCGCCGACTACTATTGCGAAAGAGGATCGTAGGCGCTGTTTGAGTTTCTGCAACTGTCCCAGATAAGGAGTCAAGACTGCAATGTCTTCGTTCCGGTAAATTCCTTGGCGGACAAGGTGAGAGACTAGAGCAGCTACCATCTCTACTTCCCAGGCGTTAGTCTTAGAAACCGGCTGCGCCATGTTCGAGGGTAATCCATCTTCCCTCTTGTCATGATCAAGCCAAAAGAGACGTCTCCGCATTCCGTCGACTTCGGGATATGCTGATACTAATGGGTGATCTTGCAAATCAGGATAGAGAGTTGATCTGACTAGTTTCGCAATTGACGGATACATTCGACGCTGAACCTCCAGCGAATTGTAGGGGAGTTTTGGATATCCAGGTTGAGGACGGACAAGTCGTTCGAAAAGCGAGATGTCCAACGAGTACTTTGCAACCCTGGGATTGTCATGCTGGAATTCATAAGTGTTAATCTGAGGTCTTAGTTGCTCGTGGTCCCCAATAAAAATGGCGTGCTCAACCGAGGGTAGCAGGGCCGTAAGAGTGTGTGCTTCTAGTACCTCAGCTGCCTCCTCGATCATGACTACCTTCGCCCGTACGCGGCGGAGGACCTCTAAATTTCGCGCTAGGCCGGTGGTGGTGACACCAATGACGTGTGCTCGAAGTAGGCAACGCAGATCCAGCTCCTGGTGGCACTTTTTGAGCGAATCTTTGATGTGTCGATATGAATCAAGAACATGTAGGAAACGCCGGTTAAGCTCCGTCGTGGTATGCTGAACCCAATACTTATGCAATGCTGATCGCTCGGGGCCGGACATATCCTTGAGACTGACATTGAGAAGCTCTGGGGCTGTGCGAGTCGAAGTGATTCGCTTGGGTGCTCCTCTGATCCAGCTATTCATAACATTGAACTTCTTACCCTTTACCTCCTGAAATCCGTTTTCGTCAACTCCACGTCCGAAAAGTTGTTGAAAGTGTCTATGCTGATGGGTTTCGAGATAGTTTTTGACATTGCTCCAGTGAGCTGGATTTTCGAGGCCCGGCATGAGCTCCTCGATCTCTTTAAGAACGATATCTAGATCTTCGTAAAGTTGATATTTCTCTTGGCCTTCGGTTTTCGTGGGCCTGGTTTCCTTTGATATGTGGTGGAGGTTTAAGTCCTGGAGGAGTTCTGATTTCGACCTCGATCCTAGACGGATAAGTTGCTCCACGCCATCTTTGACCAGATGCTCGAGAAGTTGGTCCAGAGCGTGGTTTGTGTAGCAGACACAAATTATAGGTCCAAGTCTAGCTGCATTGCGATTACCGAGTAAGGCTTTGATGATATTCACCCCAGTGTAGCTTTTACCAGTACCTGGCGGGCCTTGGATTAGCGCAATACAGCTCCTCAGAGCATTTATCAAAGCGACTCGTTGCGCATCATCGAGCGTGGAATTCTCGCGGAGTGTGGTGTCGTCGAAAGGCTGTCCGGGTGTTAGTCTCACCTGCTCTCCACCAGTCAAGGTCTCCAGATTGAAGGTGAAACCGGGCTTGCGAGAGTAGGCAGGGGCAGGGATATCGACCTCCCCTCCATGTTGTATGTCTGGGGCGATGAATTGAGAAAAAGGGAGATCGAGAGTGCGGCTCATTTTCTGAATCGCTTGTAGAGTCGGTTGAAAGGATGGCACCAGGATGCCTGGGAACTCCAGAAGTGACTGTCGTATCTTGCGGGCCTTCCCCAGGTGACTGTTGATCCAAGTGATATCTTCCGAACTATCCTCGACCAGGCTGAGCATCAACGTGGCTCGGTCCGCATGCTTGGACAGATTTGGCCGTTCATCGAAGGCTCTTCGATATCTGGCGGAGTGAACCTCATGTTCTTCCCCCTCTTTGTTCTTTGGCGGAGGCGTTGGGGCAGGATCGCAAACTGAGAAGAAGATAGCACGACCTGTGGAAGAGACAAGGCATACAAAGGCATCGATCTGCAGCTGTTTGGTGTTCTTCCACCACTCCTCTCGCTCCTTGGCTCCTTTCTTCGCCAATGTCGGAGGTTGGTCAAATTCAGCCACAACTTGGAGTCCTTTGTTCCGATCGAATTCAAGTCGAAGCAAAGCCGCATTTTCATAGATGATATTTCGAACGCCATTGTACTGTCGCTTCGGTGTCGACTGGGCATTGGCGGGCTTGGTGAGTCGCTGATATTCGATCTGCACCGCATCCCGGAACTGACCAACTGTATCTTCACGCAGAAGTCTAAATTGTCGGTCGAGTAAGCCTGCCAAACCAGGAAGATGTTGCTTCATGGGATCGCTCGGAGGGAGGTACTCCAATCGCAGGGAGTGAATCTCATCGGTAGTTGGCAGGATCTTGATGTCGAAGATATCTGCGTGATCGTTATCGTGGCGTGACCCTAGTCTAGATAATGTGCCCGGTAAGTCTTGACCTAATTCAAAGATGGGTCGATGATTCTTTTGCTCTGGAGGGCTGTCCCCCAACAAGGGCATTGCGGCTCCGATACCGAGTCGTTGGCGAATACGGCCTAAGCTTCGGCTCCCGATCTGGAGGAGCTCTTCCGGAATAGTGGATAAGTCGTTCACGATTGACGTGAACTCGGCAATGACTTGGGCGCCTTGATTCAATTCCACAATTCTTTCCAAAACTGCCAAGCTCGCTATTACCGCAATCGAAGTAAGCTCTTCATCCTTTGCTGTTTCTTCCCCAGCAAGGGCACCAAGGGCAGAAGTCGTAGCCTTGAACAACTGTATAGCGCGGCGACCGTTTGGCCCGAAAAGGAACGTGCAAATAGTATCAAGTGGTGTCTCTAAGATCAGGGACGACAAAACGTCCGGATGAGAGATGGTTCGGAAAAAGGGAAGCGTTCTGTCCTTGAAGGTACGCAGCCTCGAGTCTAGCTTGACGCTCCCCGCCTGTTCCTCTGCAAGGGCTTTGATCATAGCCAGACCCTCTTCAGTCGCCAGCTTCTTGATAATCTGTTGTCCGGTCTCTGTATGCTCTTTGCTGGCCAAGTCCCAGCCCATTTTGAAGAAATCCCCGATCTCCACAACTCCAACCCGCGTTTTCTGCCTTGGTATAAGAAATGTCCATTCTCGGAAGCCGGTTTCGAATTCGGTTCGTGGCTGAGACCTGGCGGTAGACTGTTGTGGTTGTGTACTAACACCGTTACCTGCCACCGTTTCGTGCGAGAACTTGCACTTGCCCCCTCTGAAGCAACCCTTCGATGTTCCGAAGTATGGGCATGGTTCGCGAGGAGGTACTTGTGACATTGGCTTTGACTCGTGAGTGAGCTTGCATCTGTTTCCGTATCTGCATTTCCCATGTATGAAATCATGGCAGAGTTTGCTATCAGAAAAGCAATGTCAGGTCTGTTCCTCATGAATCAAAATGGTTTACTTACGCTTTAGCTTGTGCCATATCGAGAATTTGTCACCAGAGGTAACACTGTGGCAAGGCTATCTTGTAGTGGGGTGAGGCTACGACAAGGCTTGCATCTTCGCAATCTGCCAAACGATAATCTGTCACTCTTCACAGTCAGCTCTGGAAGGTTGGAGCTATTGGAGGTGTTTGCAATGACAGTCGATCGAAGTTTGTGTAGTGTTGGTGAGTGGAGATTGAGTGAGAAGAGATCTAGTTACTCCTTTGTCCTCCATAGAATTAGGTCCCTCCACCTGTACGATTCGATGCATAGTGGGGCAACTCAGTAAACCACATCTAGCGAAACAACCCCCAGGACTCAAGCCACAGACAGGGATCATCAACCAATCAAGATATGAAGGCCACCGTTCAAAGCTTTATGTCACCTACCAGTGTTAATTCCATTTGGCTCGACAGGCCGCAATCGCCAGGACAGACACCTAGCTAATCTGTATCTCGGTACATACCAGCCGGCCTATCAAAGGTCTCGTGTGATAGGTGGCAATCTTTGCGGAGGGGCCATAGTGTCTATTACAAATTTGAGCGGTCCCTAACACACAAGTGCTCATCAATGACAGGCAAACAACGTTTTCTACGTCTGAGAACTATCGGACCGGTAATCCGATCCAGGGAGGGACACAGAAGATGTATTCGGACTTGCTCTGCTTTTTCTGCACTACGTTGTTGTACACAGTTGACAGACGGAGTCATCCAGTGCTGTGATAACCTGACGGTTTCGATCGACGGATCCGTCGCGCTCCCAGGGATTGAACATCAACGAATGCATACGTTTACCCCACGCAAGTAAGCAAGCCAATGATTCGCGGTAGAAGGGGTTTTCCTGAGATGGCAAGGACTATAAATGTGCAAGAGTGTTAATGCCCGGACTGCTTCGCTACGGATATCATCTTGAAGACCATGTTATTATGACCTATCAAAGTGTCAACTTGACTTGTCAAATTTTTGCTGTCCCTCTTATCGGCCAGAGCGACAATTGTATAATAAGGACGAATCGGACCAGAGGCAGCCGTTTCAATGCAGGTATGACAATGAGGCCCATCAATGTATCAGCTACGGATGCGTTCACATCAGATGCCCGACCTGCAAGTCGAATGTTTCGCGCATCGCATACGTCCAGCGGGTTGAAGGTGCTGTGGAACCATCGAACGCTGATCAGTGATACAACGGCAGGTATGTGGTACTCTCGGCTGGCACCGGCTGGCCACGAAGACTGTATCATGCGAGAACGACTCTGACGCCGTGTATCTAGCGACTCACGGGCGGTATTCGGCAACAACGACATAGCTGAAAACTACACAGAAATCGAGGAGAGATGATACTGAAGGCTTGCTCAAGACTCGCTGGCTTCGAACTAAGAAGGAGAATGATTGGTATGTATGCATACTAGCTTGATAAGAAGGTAGCACTACTAGCGTGGGAGGATTTTCGTTGGATATATTGAGGCCCAGTCTCCAGGACTTGTGTTTACAGATGCAATCCTATCGTAGACACTGGTCTCGTACAGGGATACTCATATTTCGCATGCCTATTGATCAGTATCAGAATTCTCCTTTAGCAGGATACGCTCCTCTTCCTAACCTTGAAAGGGTTTGCAAAAACCCATCCCATGACAGTGGAATTCTAGTATCGATCCTGAAAGCCCAAATTTCTTGACTACTCGGCCAGATGAAAGACAATTTGCGTGGCTTGATATATGCAGAGCCCATTGCCAAGAGGAAAAGGTAAAACCCTTACAGATTTGAGGACTTACTACATAATTGATTACCTACCACAAGCTTCGCATTGTTCCTGTTAGCATGTATCTAGCATTAACATGATCCATGTACTCAATCACCAATAGTAAATGGATAGAATTCGATGATGCTTAATCGCCGTAGAGTATTAATCTCATCAAGCAAGGCCGCATCTGTCGATTGAAACCCTTAGCCATGTAAGCACTGTATGAATCGGTCTCTCAACCATTCATCACACCTTAGTGCAGGAGATGTAGAAGAAGCCCAGATTTCGGTACAATGCATTTCCCGTAGCTTTGTATCTGCAGATTCCTTAACCAAGACCTACACCCACTTCCTGCCCCGAATTCCTTGATCCCTGCAATGGCGAGACAAATGCCTTCGATTGCTCCGGCGCTATATCTATGACAGTCAAAGCCAAACCCATATGGTGGCAAGAGGAGATACCAAATCGACTGGGGGTGAGGTTAGATGGGTATATCGAATAATTACCATCCTACGAGGCTTTAATCAAGCGCCTTTTATCCGCTTGAACAATTTAAGAGCTGAAGACCTTATAGCTATGGTGTATTCCTATTTAAAAAGAGTATCCCTTGAGGTGTAGTAGCCTGGGATATTTGTCTGCTGGAGACAACGAGGATTGCGCAGAGCCGCTTTGGTGGCCGCTTTGGTGGGCCGCTTTAGTATCAATACGGCCGCTTACTAATCCACCAAAGCGGCACACCAAAGCGGCCACCAAAGCGGCCATAGAGTCGGCCTACCAAAGCGGGTGCTTACTAATCCACCAAAGCGGCCACCAAAGCGGCCACAGAGTCGGCCTACCAAAGCGGCCACCAAAGCGGGCCACCAAAGCGGCCCACCAGAGCGGCCACTAATACGGCACACCAAAGCGGCCACTGAAGCGGCTCACCAAAGCGGCCACTAGAGCGGCCACCGAAGCGGCCACAGAGTCAGCCCACCAAAGCGGCCACCAAAGCGGCCTCACTAGAGAGACAAAGGGTGAGATGTACAAGATAGTGAACCATCTACATATAACCAAACATGATAAGTGTGCACAAGCCAACCAGGCTCTTCTTTCATTCCATACCTGCCGCACGCCCCTGCTATGTGCTCACACTCGTAGGTCATTTTCATATCATCACACGCAATGAGAACGGAACCTGAATGCCGCCAATGAGTCGTTAGATTCGTGGATACGCGTCAGTCCCGCAATGGATAGTCTTCGTGACCAACGCCAGCCAAAAGGAGTATCACATACCTATCGTTGTACCACTGATCAGCATCGAGGTTGGGGTAGTACCAGCCAGCGTACGATGGTCCCGCAACACCTTCAACGTATGCGATGCTCGAACAATTAGATTTGCAGGTCGGGCATCTGATGTGAACGCATCCGTATCTTATGCATTGATCGTCTTTGTTGTCGACATGGCATCCGCAGCGGCAGCATTTCCATATTGACATGGTGGGTAATCTTTGATGAGGATTTGGTGATGTCTCGATAGAGGTGGGGAAGGTTCCGGATGAAGAATGTCTTTGAGAAGGGTGTGGTGAGATGTGAGAAGAGTGGCAGAGATCAGAGAAGATGGAATGAAGATGGGAAGATACTCAGGTTAGACAAGGAAGGCAACAGAGCTTGGCATGGACAGATTAAGTAAGAAGGCACCAGGGCTTACGGACGTAGATTGCGAGTGTCATAGGCCTTGGTACCGTGCTGGGAGGTGGCATTCTCAACCTGGATGGTCCACGAGTTTCCGTGCAAAGCCCACAAAATCTTATTCTTATGGTGGAAACCGTAAGCATCATACGCAATTGTTCATGGTGGTTGGGGTGAGAGGCTGTTTCTTCCAGGAACCTTGATTAGCGTCGGACCACTTGTATTCTCCATCACACTCTGGGGTCCGTCCTAGCACCTTTCAAGTGCCTTTAATCTCCTCAGTGTTCCTTCATGTTGAGACAGGCTTGCTTTTCCGAATAATTGCGCTCAAGCCTTTTCTTCACTTCACACACCATATCTGCATGCTTCCGCTGGAGCTTCCGTGCTTTGACCTTGCCATCTAATCTCTGCACGAGGAATTGGAAGACTCTGACATCCGAAAGTTCACGCAGGGGGCTCAGCATACCAGCTTCGAGGTAGACCTCGATTGCGCGCTCGAGGGCTCCTTCAGATTCTTCATCATATGATCCGATCGCTTGGCGTAGAGCAAGTTTGTCAGCGTCGCTGTAGGGATAGGGTTCGACATAGACGCTATGATTAAACCATTTGATGACAGGGTTCATTGACAGGAGTTGAGTCAAATGCTGCATCATTTCTATCGCTTCTGAGAAGTATTCATGGTTGGCCGTGTCTTCGGAGCGCACCGTCACATCCTTGTCAACAAACGAGCTGCAGTCGAGCCAGCTTTGCTGATGAGACGGGCTGAAGGAGAAATTGGTACAGAAGCCAATCTTCTGGAATCTCTCGAAGATGTATGGCTCCAGATAACCACGCCGCCATTCACTCTTGGAAGTTAGGAGGTTACGTCGCCACTCTTCTTTGTCTTACTTGAAGCTACCGAGACGGTGACTAAACACCATGATATCTCCAGGTTGAAGTACCATCTCCAGGTCGGAGTACATCAATGAGCTTGCTTCGGCGTAGACCTGATGGTTCACCCTTAGAATCGCCAGATGTCGCTTCGTAGCGAATTCTGCAGCATCATAGAAGACCTCGCCGCCAAGGAAGTACGTCTCGTTACAAAGTTTCCTATAGTCAAAGTAGACCCCTTCCATTTTGTCACTCAGATAAGCAAGACAGGGGTCGAGCAGGAGATTGCGGTAAATACTATGGCGGATCTCTACAACAAATGGTAAGTGACTGAGAAGTCTTGATGCCGACATATCTTACCAAGAGGGACTAGGAGTAGGTAGCACGGCGCTGGCGTGTCCATGTGAACAGCTGTCATGATTCTTCCAGTGAGGAGTGGGGGCGCTCTGGGTTGCGAAATGGGTGAGGTGCGTCTCTGAGGTGGATTACAGTGTAATGAGCGTACTGTTGGGCCCAGCCTCCGCTCGTGCCTCGCTCCTGGATCCAAGTATTTTGTGGTCTCGGTGGCAGAAAAGCGTGAGCTGGTTGCAACGTCGACTCGTGGCTTTCAACCGAGGCTTGGGAGGGTAAGTAACTTTCGTGGATTGTTTGGTTATGCATAGGTACCCCTTCAGCCCTACATGCCAAGACGTCCCCAGCCACAGATCGAGCCACAGGTCAAGCTACAAATCAACCCGAGTAACAAAAGCCAACCTAGATTCGGAAAAAATAATAAGATGCTACAAGCTCTCAGACTTCGTGACCAAATCACTCACCACCATGTATCATCTCACTGAATCCGATCTTAGGGAATTCAGTGGTCCTGAAGGTCGTCCTGCCATCATCCGTGCCTCCAAATCTCCCCACGCTCGCATACTCGAAGCTTTGCTGAAGTTGAACGACCCAGAAAAGTCCGCTTCCCGTTTCCTCGAGGCTGAAACTGCCGGTTATTACACATCTGCTTTGCACGAGGCGATCAAAGCCAAGCGATCTGCCAATGTCTCTCTGTTGCTCGCTCATGGAGCCGATCCCAATGGCTTACCCCTGGATTGCTTTTCCCGTTGCAGTGTAGGACTCCACCGTTTACGCAATCTTCGATGGTCAAGCGCTAGCAGTAATTTCCCAGTCAGTCCGTCGAAAGAGGAAGCACTAGCCAAGATCTTGCAAAGGCCTCAGACCGTTCCACTCACCGCAGAGGAGGTTGAGGCACGAAGATCCATGAGAGCAAGGTGTTGGACGGAAGCTTCAATTCCAGCATCCGGGCCAGGCGTCGAGGCCATGACTGCTCTTGAAGCTGCGGCAGTAATCGGAGACATCGAAAGCATAGACAAACTACTGGAAGCTGGAGCAGATACAGCAGCCCGGACACTACCCTACGACTCAATCCCTTTCGACGCTTCAGTCTCCTATTTCTCCACTTCGACGCCCTTACAACGCGCCATCGAACACAACCAATTAGCCACGATCGAGGATCTGCTCAACCTCGGCTTCTCACCCAACATCTACCCCCTCGCTAGCATCACCTGCACCCTCACCCCCGCCATGACCGCCATTGCCACGCAAAACCTACCCGCATTTCGCCTCATCGCGCAAGCTCCGTCCACCGATCTCACTCTCACGACCCCCATCTACGATATCAGCCCCCTCCACCTAGCCGTAGCGACCTTATCCCTCAGCCTCCTCCACACCGTCACCAACGCCCTCCCCCTCAACGCCGCCATGATCCCTCGCCCTACCGCTCTCCGCCACAACCTCCTCCACATCGCCAGTCTCCCCCTCGACGACACGCACATAAATCACCACTCCGCAAAATGCCACGCCTCTCTCCACGAAATCAGATGTCTAGATCGCACCACCCAAGATCTAACCCTGCATCCTTGCCGGCCACCGAACCAGCTTCTGGAAATTGTCCCTTCAATCGCGACCGTAGATCCCTCGTCGCTGTCACTGCACCATCCCGCACAGACAGCAATGCTACAACATCTTCTCGAAACATAGCCCTCACTGCCTGTCCACGCGCAAGATCTCCACGGGAATACGCCTCTGCACTATCTCGCCGGTCAGCGCGTCATCAACACCGAATCAATAGACCTTTCACGGAGCAGACAGTCTAGCGAGGAACATGACGTTGGGACGAAGATCTGGGCCGAGTCGCGCAATCGGTGGGGTTTCACGCCGCAGGAGTTGTTTGAGGATGGAGAGAAGGTGAGAGCGTCTGGAGAGGCGTATATGCCGTTCTGGAGGGACAGGATGGGGTATTGGAGGGGTGGGAGATGGGTAGATTTATTGCCGCCGCTGGAGTTAGGTAGTCGGACGAGGTAAGGGACTTGATGTGCGCTGGGGTAGCTGTTTGTGTGAGCGATGGGCGAGATTAGAGGAGGTAAGTGAGACTCATTTAGCGAGTTTATTTTGTGAGTTTTCCTTTAACCTACATCCGGCAAAACAACTTTCTCACAGGGGATACCCTGAATCCGGTAAGTCTCCCTGTCTCTCTCCGTCTACAAGCACAATCCTACCCGCCATCCTCGTACTACGGCTGTGAACTTGCCGCCTCCATTGTTCCATGATGCTGATGTTAGTACTGTGTCGCCTTTCATGTATATTGCCGTAGACACATCGTCATCGGGCGAATATCAGTCACGTGATCAGACACATCGGCAACGATGCCGATATGTAGATATCTTATCGTCTGGCCACTAAGTGGCTAGTCTGCTACTATTAGCCCAAGCACAATGAGTGGGAGGCTTTCTGCAGCAGCTCTAGTGCCCAAAAACTCCCCAAAACCAGGCCAAAACAGAGCCGTGGAAGAGAGGTTGTGTATAGGGCGATTGTCAGCCTTGCTAACATCTGCGTTGATGCCTCCAGGAGGCATTAAGTTTGTAATTCGTATTGGCCACGATGCAAAGGCGATATGAGTCAGATACACGACGTTTGGAGTCTAAGAGGATGGGAGAACAAGAGTAGATTTTGGGGGGTTAACAGTACTGATACTGCTTGAGTTCCCATGATTGACAGGCTCCCCCTCACATTAACCTCTAGCTAACTTAGCTCGGGTTGATATTCTTCTTTCTATGTCCAGGCCGTTAGACTGCAGAACAACGACCAGGACTGCAATCTATTCGACTGGTCACAGATCGATTTCGATCGTAGTAGCTTCACGCCCGGTGGAGGCATCTATCGTCCTCCTAGTTAAAGGTTCTACGAGATACACCTCTTGAGCACTAGAATCCTATAGATGTATCCGATAGGAAAGGATCTATCCCTTAACTTGCGTGTTTATAACTCATAGATGATAAGCGGAGTCATTCCCAATGTAAACTAAAGGGCTCGAGAGGGAAACCCCCCTGTTGGATACAACTTTCTTGCTTCGTTACTCGCTCGCTCAAACGATAAGAAAGAACAACACAAGACGATAGAACAGGTGTACTCAGGCATATCCACAGACACAAATTATGCCATCAGATCCTCGTTTTTGCACCGAGGACTCTTACATTGTGGTCTTCGCGCTATGCAACTATGAAAGAATAAGTATGTTGCATATAGTCCAGAGGCTTTCCTGTACTAAAGGTAATCCGGCTACATCGACCGATCCCAGGTGTCATAGTCCTCCGGGGCTGGGGGGTCACTCCTGGATACGCCTTGAATCACATGACTTCCCGGGAACCAGCCCCTGGATCCGCTAGGGACAGTCCCCACGCCAATCGGGCTGCCGGCGCCGCTAGGGCGCGCGGTCAGGTTCCTCGGTGTCTGGTGGCCGTCTACATGTGCCGAAGAAGCTGGACCTAGTACGAGGGTGTAGCTCGGTAAAGGAGGTGTAGTTGTAATACTCGAGTTTTGATACCTGAAATCTTAGATGTGGCCGTTTTCGTCTGTGTATTGGGATGGTTGATCTCCTGCCCACAGTCTGCGTTGGGTGTATGCATACTTATGCTGGAATGAAGTCTGAACTCAATTCACCATACCATCGTCGCTTGTCCGCTTGAAGTACTTTCTCTACCGTCATTATCAAGTGTCTCGACCTGCTCTGCATTCGTGCTTGACTCCAATTAACTTCGAACGTCTCTGCCAACGACTCCCGGTCGACACGGCTTCCAGGCCAGGGTGTACTTATTGATTGGCCGAGACCGTCTCTGTAGTTCGACTAAAGTATTCTGCTGCTCGCTCATAAGACTTATGCCCGGCCAAGGCGCGCTCGCATCTATTTCGTGCTTCCAAGGGCGCAGATCCTCCGAAATTTTCCGCCGTAGCTGATACAGGGTGAATGGGTAGCCCAGTGCAATAATAGTGAGCTCATCGAGATGTTTGCGGAGGGTATGAAGTGCCTTAGCGGTGGCATCACCTCCGTGGAAGTGGAAGCTGAGCATCAGGCTGTAATCGCTCGGGAGGAAGTTCAAGGTGAGTTTGCGCAATCTCGAGCATTTGTCCACAAAGAACTTGACTCCAGCTGCTACGATGTGGTCCACATGATCATCGTTGCCGGAAGGATACAGATCGCCAGTGTCCCAGCCAAGGCTCGAGTGGGTGATGAGTCCTAGGTGGTTCCTGGCATAGAGTAGGCGGTTCTCGTGTACGCTAGGTTGTTTATGTGCTTCACTTCCGGTAATCTTCAAATAGGGGATGGGGATGTAAAAGTTTTGGGAGCCGTAGAACATTGGTAGTGCTTCGCGGTGGATCTGGTGGCAGGTAGCAAGAAGGCTTGGAATAAGTGAGGTGGACAATCTTTTTGACAGTTCTTCGTCATCGGTTTCATCGCAACGGCGTAGTGTTATCTTTGTTGGCATAGCAAAAGAGTGCTTGTAGATGTCCAAGCGGATCTCGGCGGGGATAGTCATAAGAGTCGTTGAGTCGCTTTGCTGACTACAGGATTCCATCGTTGAGCTGTATTCGGTCACGCGATGGTCTGGACACGACCGCAAGTCTTCTGGAGGTGTCTCATGACTGACGGTTTCAGCGGCGGAGACCATGTAAGAGACTTGTATTGTGTGTTGGAATGCTCGATGGTGATATCTGGAATTGTATTCAGCAAGGAAGACAAAGTCAAGAAGAGAGCTATACTGTCGTACTAGCGAGCTTGTGCCAAGGTTTGAGGATGAATTTGCATACGCTAGAGCTACCACAGTAAAGATACTAGTAGGCTCGCTAGCTCAGCGCCCAGCCATTAATCCCCAATAAATTAGCCGCTACTATGTTGTAGGTGTGCCATCCCACCGAACAATACATAAACAACGCCGCATTTGGGTACTCGTACTCTCCACCAGCTAACTGTTCCTAGACCGCGCATACACTGCAAATATCGTGGCCGCAATCCTTCTTCCAATAGCAGCTAGGCTGGCTCAGAAAGATGCTTATTTCATCCTTGGAAAGCTGTAGTGCCTTGATACAGGGGCAAAATTCAACATCGACTTTATATGAAGCATTTGCGCACATAGCTGGGAGATTTTCTACCCGCTCCAGGCGTCTGATAGCTATCTATTGGAATGAGTCAGTAGTATGTGATCGATCCGTTCATCGCTCTCATGGCGAGACTGCTAGAATGGGAGATTTAATGCGGTGCGATTGCATCCCATCTTAGCACGTCACAGTGTCTTGAAGGGGTAGCTAGGTACGAGCTGGCCGTTTCACAACAGTCGGATTCATATTTCGTTACCGCAACGTCTCGCCATACACTTTCAAACTCTGCGTCAGGTTGTGAAAGGTGGATGCACGGGTGCTGTGATGTCTGGAGCGGGACGCGCCCTCCTCTACAGTACTCTCATCTCTGCTACCTCGCCCGGAGACACGGCTGCCTTAATAATGTGATATTGGGTATTGCAAAAGTGGGAGAGGTTGGTTGCGACAGATGAATTTGTACGCCAGGACCAATGTTTCCTATCCGGGAGACTTATCATACTTCTCTTTGCCATTTGGGAACTCCTAGATCAAGTTCTCTTGCGCGCTATGTTCGCACGGCCTAGTACGAGATGACAATCATCAGGTAACCGCCAAGGTAGGAGGCTGCGAAGCGTCCCGCATGGTCAAGAAAAGCTCCGCGCGCCTCCCTATGTGCAAAACAAGTAAGTCTTGATCGATCGAACATGGTAGAAACTTGGGTGTGTCTTACCTAGCTCAGTAACCTCAGCGCTTCTCCCTTGCGTAACATACTTGGCTTCCATCTCGGTGGCTGCTTGATAGATTGTCTGCCAATTCATGATATCAGGTCCGCTTTCGGTATGTATGGTGAGAACACAGCGATCATCGTCTGGTAATTGTCAACCTCAAAGCTTTGGGCGGGAATAGTGATTGATTGGAAAGCTTACCGGAATAGAGACTGAAAGGTAAGGTGACCTCCTCTTCGGATCCTTTTGGTCCGAAAATCTGGTCGACGGTCCCAACGGGCATGTTCTACATGTGCTGATGTAAGCATCATTACACCTAGTCGTGTATAGACACAGAGCGTGCCCCACGTTCATAATAACATCTTTCACTTATGTTGCTCCATGCGCCGGACAAGAATTGAGGGAGCACGAGTATTGCTTCTCAACGTACCTTGCGCAGATTGCGGCACGATTGAAGCGGAGGGCCCTTTGGCGGAGGTGTGACACAGGTAGTCAGAAAGGGTTGATTATGTTTGACCGCTAGAACAACGCTTTGAGTACTACCTGTGAGCACGTAAGCTACACAGCATACTAAAGGCTCGTACCTGGGAAAGTGGTAACGGCCTCAACTGATTTCCACGTTGACTTACCCAATTGTTGAACTCGGCCTCCATTGACTGGAACTAATTGTACACAGGTATTCAATAGAGACAAGGCCGCTGAGGTTATGGCTCTTTTAGATATAAGATCGGATTGGCCGACCCCGAGAGAGATTTCGAACGCGCAATTTGTATCCGCTGTAATATTTTAGTCCACAAGCTCAGCACACCGTTAGAAGACGAGACACCGAACGAAGTCAATGCATCTAGATTCAACTTACTACTTAAGAATCTCGTAGGATTTGGCAGATCCCAAATACCTTGGCCTCTCTCGCCAACGGTCACATCTTGTTTTGGGAGATCCTTTAGGTATGAGTCCATCATATAGTAAGCGCTGACGCAACTTTGAGGATTCAAGTCGACGCCTAATTCTCTTTCGCAGTGTGGGCGGGGGATTCCAACTTGGCTTGTAGAGAGGTTTAGGGAATTTAATGCTGAAAAGGAGGTATTGCTATTTGATATTGGTAGGTTCGGCAACAATAATCCTACTGATGAGGACGTCGACGTGGCTTTGATCGAGGCAGCGCCAGGGTCCGCTCGGCGTTGTAGTATGTCTGATGTGACAGAGGGTATGATGCTGATAATGCGGAGGCCGAGCAACAAAGCTAACATTGCGACAGACATGTTCTGAATAAGAGACTGCAAGACAGACAATCGGACAAGTGAGAGCGCAAGCAAAGATGACATGCATCTATCAGTGTAAACGCAGTCTTAGAGGACGATGATTAATACATCTCCAGACAGCGCAAACGTTCAGCCACCCAACCATGCCACGTCTCCGTAATCTGTGGCGACTTGTGACGCCCGCAGTATCGCAATTAGGCGAGCGTCGCCTGAGACACGCCCTTTACCGTGGCGATTTCGCATCTCCACTATGCTGCACCAATAGGCGATACGCGGAGTGTTCCGCTTCCATCACAAGTCATACGCCAGATCAATTCTCTCCCGGATAGGTCTTTGTAGCAAAGTATCATGGAAATACTACAGTAGCCCTTCCTCCGTTCTGCTGGAGAGCTCCCTTCCTCGACACGGCATCGACCATCTTCTGCTTCATATACAACCTACCCAACCGTCCAATCGCCAGGCCCCAACGCTTCCCCAGTCTTCATCTTCCGCACCAAGTCCTTCCGATAGATATGGAAAGCACTAATCTCAGTATTCCGCACGGGCAATTGATTCCGCGGAGTGGACAAGAATATAGCTCCCCGTCGCTGTGAACAAGTAAGGCTCAATTGCTGATGAACCGAAAGACTCATTTTCGGCCAGTGCGAAAGCCTCTCACTTACCCACGCGTCTGCATTGTCGTCTATCTCGGCGCACAGCCATGCCAGGCTCTTCGTCTTTCCGAGAGTCACGACACTTAACCTATCAAGCCGGGGCTGCAGCGTGCGGAGTAGTGGTGCGGTGAGGCTGGCCCAGGGCGGAGATATTTGATACGGTAGGTTTGACGGGGATACGAGGAGATGCAAAGTTAGTGTTTTCAGCGCGCCGCAGTTCTCGAGCACGAGCTGCAATGCGTTCGCGAGGACAACGTCGTTGTGTTCGTTCGAGTAGCTTGTTGTGTCCATGCTTATGTGTTGGAGAAGCGACAGGTGGGATTGCTTGATGCCGCCTTGGCTGGGTGGGCCGTATGGTCTCACAGTGTAGTGGAATACGTGGCTGGCGTAGAATTCTGGGATGGCTTCGTTGTAGACTGTTGGACTAGTTCTTAAGATGGCGGTATCAAACGGCTCGTGGTAGTCTTGTATGTCGTTGAGGCGGCGCAATGGTTGATCAGTGGTTCGTACGAAGATGTGCTTGTATATGTTGAGACGTATTTCGACTGGGACTCCCATGAAATTTGCCGGAGCGCCGAATGGTCCTGCTGAAGGGTGAGATGCATTGTGGGAAGCCATATTCGATAGCACTTATTGCTGGTCGTTCCAGTGGTAATCAGTTGATGATCGAGGGAGACCTAGAGCGTCTGGTTATAGTGAAATAAGGTGAGAAGTTGAGACTCCTCTCGGTCATTATGTATCTGCTGAGCCTGGTGTTGATTGCAAGTGTTACACGCTGTAGATTGTGTCCCAAAGCAAATGGATGGAGACCTTGGACGGCGTGTCGAGCTTTCATATCGATGAAGATTCCCTTCATTTGCCGTAATATTCAGAGCGTTGACAGCTTGTCTGGCATATTATCTACAACCTTCAGGATTGTACTTTCCCTGCTGGACACCAGATATGCTGGCTGGGTAGCGAAATGAGACCTCGAATGCGAGGCTTTTGTTAGTGCCCTTCATAGGACTCTCCTTTCCTCATCGGCAGTGTTATCGTGTTCAAGAAGAGTTATCGTGGCCAGGTGACTTTCCGACTATTTGTTAATCGTCTCTTTTCTTTTGGAAGGTATCTTCTAGCGCACCATTTCCGAATTGTTTCCTAGTGGTCGAATCTGGAATGAGGTGCAGAAAGACAACCTTTGGTCAAGATGATGTTAAGTCGGAAAAGGCTTGTGTTAAGAGAATGCGATGCGTAACAATTACAGGCTACCTCTGTCAGCATTGAGAGAATCTATAGTGCCATACTGCCGAAGTAAACTTGCCCCTTCAATGGAACCGAGCGTGCTGCTAAGTTCCCTTGCAGAGATCACGGGTGGACGAAGAGCGATAGCAAAACCAGCCTAGAATAGTCACGCAATCTTGATCGGGCAACTACAACACCAAAAGGTTCGTAAATATGAGCAACATCACATACAGTGCTCCTCATGAAAGCTTAATCACAATGATGGGTTGAAAGCATGCCAGATAGAGTAGTGGACGACAGGCATACCGAAACCTCGAATTCAAACATGCTATGTCTTCATTAGAGAGGATCAACCTACTAATACCCACGACCATTGCTCAGCAAATGACTTATTTCCAAAATGTCGTAGCGGCCAATCGACACCATGGCGGAGGCGTGATGTTCACTGGAGCCCATGCTCCTGCGTCCCTATCTTTTCGCATGGAGCTTTTGCGTCCAAGCGCACACGATTGTCGATCACGCGTTGTACTGGTAATTGGCCAGAAAGAGGCAAATCTGCGATTCTACGAGTTGTTCCCGAACTTCGGATATGGTGTACGGGGCCGAGCATGGGCATGATCATGCTCACGAATGCCTTCCATCTGCGTAATTTCGAAATGGACGTGACCGTCGCTAGCATTTCGAGCGGGCGGAGGTGGCGTTGAATGTCCGACGTGGTCTTCGCTTTGACATTTCAGCGCCTCAGCTTGAGCTGGCGTACGGCTCATACAAGCCGGTGTTGGCCCTTCCATGCGCCTGGTATCTGACAGTTTTGGAGAGTGTCTACCCTTCAATTCATGGACGTCGTCGAAACTAGAGACGATTGGGCCTGAGAGTGTTGAGGCTGCTCGTTGCATTTGCCCTTCCCGTGGGCATGGTTTATACCCATATTCAGGCATGAACCCGTCTGTGGGTGATCGTGTTCTTCGTAGAGCGTCCGATCCTGGGTTGTGGTGTGGGCTGTTACGAATCCAGATATCTCGTTGTCGTTCAGCGTAGGCGTGAGACTGAGCGTTTCCCATGGTTTAGTGGTCGTGAATAATATTTCTACAGGTTGAAAAGATGATGGATGTTGATCGATTGCGGGTTGTAGAGGGCGGGTGATGGAATGGCTCTGTGCGAATCTTAACGAGCATCAGAAGCAACTCACCTAATAATCTTTGAGTAAAATTAGGACCTTGGAGCTGGCGATCTTGAAGAATGGACACACGAGGAGAAAGGAAGACTCAATGGATCGAGACTACGCAGCATTGGCTTATGACAAAGGATATGAAAGGACACAGTGACGTTCTTGTTCAGTCGCATTTGTTCTTAAGAGACCGGACAAAACATCCGACAAAGGGTGCTTTGCCATCTGTCATCTGGAAAAGACCTTGCAAGACAACAAGAAGTCTGAAAGTAACAAAGTTCCTTTCGTAGGTGGCCATAAGATAGGTCCGCGAGGCGATAAGGATCATGAGTATTAATGGCTATTCACAGTAGACGAGTTCGTAAGTGCATAAGCAGGGCGACAATGTTCACGCGCCTGATCTTATTCCATCCTGAGCAAGGATACAGAGACTTTCGACGTTTCCTCAATATAGTGAGCTAATGGTGGCGTTCATGATGGCGATATGGGAACTAGCAGATCATCAATTGTATCGAATGGAGGTGCGACCTCTGGGTCGAAATGTAATTCTTTTCTTCAAAGCAATAGAATTTCCGCATCGTGAAATCTATGCAACAGATGCCGGGTATCTATGTCTCGCTCCAAGTCTTGTGGTTTGTGCAATATGGTACAATGGTCCTCGCCCTCGAGACAAATGAAGCTCATGCGTTTTGAAAGGTTCGTGGCGCCCATTTTCTTTCCAGGCGGTCTTCCAGGAACGGATCCATGACCTCCAGGGGCCTTCATACGCCAATCAATTTCCGAGATATCTGTATCAATCCCGCCTCCATGTCTCTATTTTCGGCGCGTCGGCTTCGAAACCTTGTGCTTCCCTAGAAACAGCACGCCGGGTCGCTTGAGTACAGCCGGTCGCTTCAAGGTAACACCCAGCATGCCTGGGATCAAGCGATGTGCTTCCCGACGGTGTTTGTGGAATTGTCTGCCTGATGGAAAGGTCCTGTGACAGGCCGTGCACTTCCGGGGCCGCCTTGTGGTTTCTTCTACTGGAGGTGTAGCTGGAGGAGTAGGAGGCAGGTATTGTTCGGGCTGGTTCGTGACTTTTAGGATCCATGAACAGGGCTGGTAGAGAGCAGAATGTTCGGTATGTAGTTGGATTGGGTCATCGTCTTTCTTCCAGTCTCTCAGCGCTAATTTGCAGCTGAAGCAAGTAACCCTATCTCCAGCTTTGTTACTGTGATAGAAGCCGGCTGCTGCCAACGAAATCGGAAGTGGCTTGATATCGATAGGCCAGGTATGGAAGGATCCAAGTCTTTCCTCCAAGGTGGTCATGTAGGTGCCGTTATTCCACGTGCATGTAGGGGTAGCACGTCGGTGCTCGACAATGGGATCTCCCTGCTCATGCCATCCTTCCATCCTGACTTGACAACAGAAGCAGGATACGGCATCGCTTTCTGGTGTGCATTGATAGAAGCCAGCCGCCGCCATATGTGCTGGTCCCAGCCGTCCGCCGTACGGCCAATTGATGAAAGTGTGAAGGCGCTCTTCAAGACGATCCATCGTATAAGCTACTGGTGGTGATGGTTACTCCGGAAGTGATATAGGATGATCTGAGGACTTGTTAATGGTCTGACTAAGACGCGTCAAGCCTGAGCCGTCAAATGTGCGTGCCTGTACTCTGATCTAATACTTCCGCCCCTCGGTGTGAGTGCTATCACGCGATGCCACACATTCGGTCAATTGACATGAACAGCGGACGCGTTCATCGTCTGCACAGCGGAGACATTGAAGGAGGCCAAAGGGGAAGCCCAGTTGTGGTGGATGCTCGCTCTAGTACAAACAGTGTTCAGGGCGGGGTAGCCGACACCCAAGGGATGACCCAATCCCTGAAACTATCGCAACACAGTATCGTTCTCGAAATTAACCTTACTCTAATAGAAATACTTAATTATATAATAAGAAGTTTAAGTAGATAACTATTATATTTCTAATCTATAGAATAAGTTACGTTATTTAATATTATTGTACTTCTTAGATAAGTAGAGCTCTAATACATTAGGTAGATGTATTATAGTAGTACTAATTAACATATATAATAATCTCTATCTTATTTAATCCAAGATTAGATAATAGTAAGAGATTAAAGAAAGTATTAATATTTATTATAAAAAGAGAAAAAGAAGTACTTTAATAGGAGAAAGATATATAGGAAAATATATTTCATAAGAGGACTTTTTAATTCCTTATATTAATAATTAGTAAAATAACTACCTTTAATATATACTTAAAGTAGTAGAATAAATCAATAGAGTTTAATCTAATCTAGCTCGAGAGTCTAAAAGAACTTTACTTAATTATTAACTTCTTGTTTCTTTAATATTCTTTTATCTTATTAGTAGTACTAGGCTTAATAGAGTATTTAATATGCGCTTACTAATCTACGATAACGGGATCTAAGTCCTTATTTGATTTAACATTATACTTGTTCACTTTATCCAGTGCTAGATCTAATTGCAACGGCGACAGAGACGATGGACCATGCTTCCAGTGAGTGCGACCATTGCTCTACTTTACCATAAGCTAATATAGTAACGAACAGTACAATTTTCGCCGCTGAAATCAATTAAAATCCCGTCATTGACAGACCGTAATGCAGATTTTGTGGAACGGCCTTTGGGGCCATCGCCCCGCCGGCCATCGCCCCTCAGAAACGAAAGTGAGCCCCTCGTGTGGGTCGCGCTTCCCACAGGGTCTCTGTACCCGAAACATAAGGCCCTCGCAACACCATGCGTATGCTCTACATCTATGCTTGACCCTGCCTTGTTACGGAATTCATGGCGCAGAGTGACTGACTAAAGCTAGATACCCATTCCAACACGGCTAGCTTACAGGCCAAACCTGAGGCCTCCGCCTCAGATCGGAATCAACCCTTCAGCAAATCACCCGGTAAGCCTGGACGGTGACATAAGCAGTAAAGGACGAAAGGTAATTGTGTCACGCCAGCTATCCGTGAACGGCAATATCTTTTTTGTTGTTGGTACTAAGTTTGGTGGTATCGTCAACCGTAACCCTAAAGAAGTGCCGCTATCCCAGATACTCAACCATGTATCCCAGGCCGAGCTTCAGAGGTTTGAGAACCAAGATTTCCTCGAAGAAGACGTTCGCGAAGCGAGTCGGCCTCCACCCAAGCCGATGGGGAGACCGATAGGGAGTAAGCTTATTGACGGAAGACTTGTACTAGCTGGCGCCAGCACAGGCCCTCCAAGCGCACAGAAACCTCAAACGCAACTAAGCAGACCTGTTGTTGTCGTTCCAAGCTCCTCACGTGCGGTACACCAGGGTGCCGCCTTCGCTGCCTCTTCTAGGACTTCTCATCTCGCTATCAAGGTCCTGGCTCCCAATGTATCTCAGCAAGTTGCTGTGCGTGTCCCATCATTCAATGGACCTCAGCCAGGCCAAATCAGACACGTCCCAGAGACAGACGCATCCTCCGAGAGCTCTGAAGACGAATTAAGTTGTCAAAGGCCGACAAGACGACCTCAGTATGCCATGATCGCTGCTAGTGGGCTAGCTTCATTAAAGACCAGCCAAGAAGAAGAGACCTCTCGAGAGGTTTCTGTCTCTAGAACAGCATCACCCGAAGCCGCGGTCTCATATAATCATGAGCAGTCTTCCAAACGTAGAAGGCTTAACACTCAGCTTCCACTACGTGCCACGGTTCCTATCATGCAGCCCAACGGTAGCAACGCAACTTCAAAATCGTACTCAGGGAAAGAAGCCGTTGTTGGCACAAAAGCTCAATCGGCGCCGTTAATTTCAGTGACAAAGTCAGATTGTATCAAGTACGGCACGCTCGACGAGCACGCAAACAATTTGCCTCCTAGATGGCCAAATCCTGGCTCGAGCAGGGTTGCAGCGCAAGATTATCCATTTCGACCGCGAAACTCATCTTTTCCGCTTGATTTTGATCGAGGTCGCTATCCTGCCCAGCGCCGAAGACGGAGGAAAAAGTTTTACAGCCCAGAGAGGACGTCAGCGTCTGTTGCAGGCACGCTGTCTAAGCCATCAGTCCCTGCGGACTCGGTACCACAGGAAAGTCCTGCCAGAAGTGATGTCGAAGATCTTGATATGGTAGATATGCTTGAGATTAGAGATGAAGAAGCTGAGAGGGAGGCAATACTATGGCAATTTCAGCCCACAAAAATCCAGCAATGTAGACAACCTTCATCATCACTACTGATGCCAAAGCCCGTCATTGCCACTCCACCGCGCAACACAATTTCCAGACCTGCTTCATTTCCGCTTTCGGCAGAAAAGACGAGCGTGGTGGCGCGAGATATCCCGATCGTAATCAACGGCCAGTCACAGCTTGCACAACCATCGCTCGCTCCCTCCA
>JAABUW010002792.1_pt1 | contig 25951 bp, 24 predicted proteins | sample 5560081 | NCBI WGS metagenome assembly JAABUW01 (sample SAMN10711882, study PRJNA513363) | rock metagenome | isolation source: Antarctica rocks | place: Antarctica: Victoria Land, Knobhead sud | reverse complement strand
CCGAGCTGTGCGCCGCCGTGCTGATCACGATGCTGGCCGGTGTCACTCCCTGGCTGGTGCTGTTGGCACTCCCGCCGGTCCTGCTGTTGCAGCGGGGCATGCTTTACGCCCAATTGCACGCCGCCGCTCGTACGGACGCCAAGACCGGGCTGCTCAACGCCGTGACCTGGGAGCGGGAGGCCGCCTCGGACTTGGCCGCCGCCCGCCGGCGGGACCAGCCGGCCGCGGTGCTGCTGCTCGACATCGACCACTTCAAGCTGGTCAACGACACCCACGGCCACCTGGCCGGCGACGACGTCCTGCGCGCCGTGGCCAACGCCCTGCGCTCCCAACTGCGCGACGGCAAGGATTCCATCTGCCGCTTCGGGGGCGAGGAATTCGCCGTCTTCCTCCCCGGGGTGGACGCGGCCGAGGCCCCCCGGGCCGCGGAACGGCTGCGCCGGACCGTCGCCGAGCTGGTCACGGCGGTCGACGGCGGGCTGGTCCAGGTGACCGTGTCGGTCGGGGTCACCGTCGCCGACGCCGTCAACACGCCCGAGGCCACCGTGCCCGAGCTGCTCGCCGGGGCAGATCTCGGTCTGTACCAAGCAAAGCGGCAGGGCCGCGACCAGGTTCGCCTCCGGGAGCGCCCGGAGCGCCGGACGCTGCGCGGCTGAACTTCCAGCGAGCCGACAGCGCAGACCTACGCCGGGACAGTTCCGGGCCACGTCCGCCAGGATCAGCCGGGCGTCAGGGAGTAGCGCCCCGCAAGGGCGCTGAAGCGAAGTGGGCGGCTTACGAAGTGCGAACGCACCCGCGACGCAGGCGCCGGCGCACCTAGGCTGCTGACTTGTGACCCGGGTCCTGGTTGTCGACGATGACCCGACCGTCAGCGACGTGGTCAGCCGGTATCTGATCCGCGAGGGCCTCATGGTGGAGGTGGTGGCCGACGGTGCGCTCGCGCTCGAACGGGCGCTGGCCGACCCGCCGGATCTGGTGGTGCTGGATCTGATGCTGCCTGGGCTGTCCGGCCTCGACGTGTGCCGCCGGCTGCGCGAGCACAGCAGCGTGCCGATCGTGATGCTGACCGCCCTCGGTGAGGAAGGCGACCGCGTGCTCGGGCTGGAGTACGGCGCCGACGACTACGTGACCAAGCCGTTCTCCCCCCGGGAGCTCACCCTGCGGGTGCTGTCCGTGCTGCGCCGGGCGGCTTCAGTGCCGGTGCCCGCGCAGGCCGACGTCCTCGTCGACGGCGATCTGGTGCTGGAGGCCGGCGCCCGGGTAGCGCACCTGTCCGGCCGCCAGCTGGCCCTGACCGTTCGCGAATTCGACCTGCTGGAATTCCTCTTGCGCCATCCCGGCCGGGCATTTGCCCGGTCGGAGCTGCTGGAAGCCGTCTGGGGCTGGACCTTCGGCGATCAGGCGACCGTCACCGTGCACGTACGCCGGCTGCGCGAGAAGGTCGAGGCCGACCCGGCGGCCCCCCGGCGGATCGTGACGGTATGGGGCGTCGGCTACCGATTCGACCCCACGCCGTCATGAGAGACGTCGCCGAGATCATCCTGCTGGCGCTGGGCGGCTCGCTCGCGGTATCCGCGGTCGGCTGGTCGATGCAGCACGTCCTGCGCCGCCGGTCCATCGGCACCAACATCAGCGCTGTGGCACTGGTCGCCGTGCTCGCCGTCGCGGCGGGGGTCACGGCGACCGCGGCGGCCATGTTCATCTCGTCCCACGACCTGAAGGTGCTGCTGCTGGTGCTCCTGGTGGCGGGGGCCACCGCGCTCAGCAACGCCCTGTGGCTGGCCCGCCGACTAGCCGCCGAAAGTTTGTGGGCGTCCCAGGCCCGTGAGCGCGAGCGGGCGCTGGAGGCCAGTCGGCGCGAGTTGGTGGCCTGGGTCAGCCACGACCTGCGTACTCCGCTGGCCGGACTCCGCGCCATGTCCGAGGCGCTGGCCGACGGTGTGGTCAGCGAGCCCTCCACCGTGCGCACCTACCACCAGCGACTGCGTACCGAAACCGGCCGGATGACGGGCCTGGTCGACGATCTCTTCGAGCTGTCTCGGATCAATGCCGGCGCGCTGCAATTGACCCTGCAGTCGGTCGACCTGGCCGATCTGGTGTCCGACGCCGTCGCCTCGGCCACGCCCGTGGCCACAGCCAGCGGAGTACGGCTGGTCGCCGAGCCCGGCGCCTACCCTGCGGTAACCGCCAGCGAGACCGAGCTGGGCCGGGTGCTGCGCAACCTGCTCGCCAACGCCATCCGGCACACCCCCGCCGACGGCGTGGTGACGGTAGCCGGCGGCGAGGACGACCAGGGCGCCTGGCTGGCCGTGGCCGACGCCTGCGGAGGGATCCCCGAAGCCGACCTGCCGCGGGTCTTCGACGTTGCCTTCCGAGGCACGCGCGCCCGCACTCCCGACCCCCGGGCCGAACCGGCCGGCGGTGGGTTGGGCCTGGCCATCGCGCGGGGCCTGGTGGAGGCACATCGCGGCCAGATCGCCGTGAGCAATGCCGGCCCCGGCTGCCGATTCTTGGTCCGGCTGCCGTTATCCGTCGGGGCCCCGCGGCCGGTCACCGGCTGAGCCGGCAGCCACGGCCGGCCGGTCGTCCCTGCTGCGCGCCTCCTCCTATCCGACCAGCCGGGTCGCGCCGACCGAATAGCGGTCGGCCGATGGCTCGGTCCGCTCTCCCTTGCTCGTAAAGAGCCGGTAGGACGCCATCCACGCCGCGGCCTCGCGCAACGGCAACGGCCGGGCGATGAGATATCCCTGCGCAATGTCGCAGCCCATTTCCACCAGCAGCTGCCAGGCCGCCTCGTCCTCCACGCCTTCGGCCACCACCTTGAGCTTCAGGCTGTGCCCCAGATCGACAATCGATTTGACGATGGCCGCGTCGTCGTGACTCTGCGCCATACGCTGGACAAAGGATTTGTCTATCTTCACCTCGGCGACCGGCAGCCGACGCAGATAGGCCAAGGACGAGTATCCGGTGCCGAAGTCGTCGACCGACAGCTCGATCCCTCGGTCGCGCAGCTGTTGCAGCGTGCCGAGCGTGCCGGCCGGGTCAGCCATGATGCTGCTCTCGGTGATTTCCAGGGTCAGCAGACTCGGTGCCAATCCGTAGCGTTCGAGAACCCCGCTCACCAGGCCGACGATGTCGCCCCCGTCGAGGGAGCGGGCCGAGATGTTGACCGAGATGCCCACCCCCGGAGCGACGCCCTGCCAGCCGGCACAGGCCTCGATCGCGCGATGGAGGACCAGCTCGGTCAGCGGGCCGATCAGGCCGCTCCGCTCGGCCAGGGGGATGAATTCGTCCGGCGACACGGTGCCGCGCTCCGGATGCCGCCACCTGGCCAACGCCTCCGCCCCCTGCAGCCGGCGGGTCTGCAGCGATGCCTGCGGCTGGACGTAGACGTTGAGGTCGCCGGCCTCGATCGCCCGGCGCAGCTGAGCGACCAGTCCCAGCCGGGCCAGCGATGTGTTGTCGAGGCTGTCGTTGAACACCTGGACGCCGCGCGCCGCCTGCTTGGCGTTGTACATCGCCAGGTCGGCGCACTTGAGCAGGTCCGGCCCGCTCGAGCGGTGAGCCGGCGCGAGCGCGATGCCGAGCGAACCCCGCATCGTGATCTCAGTGCCCTCGACGAAGATCGAAACCTGCAACGCCTGGAGCAGCCGCCGCCCCACCAGCTCGGCCTGCTCGGCATCCGGACAGTCCGGCACCAGGACGGCGAATTCGTCGCCGCCCAGCCGGCCGACCAGGATGCCGGCGCCGGTGTCGGCGGCTGCCGCGGTCAACCGGGCGGCCACCTCCTTCAACAGCACATCCCCCTGCTGGTGGCCGAGCGTGTCGTTGACGTCCTTGAAGTCGTCGAGGTCGAGGATCCCCACCGCCACCGGCGACGCATCCGCGCCGGCCAGCTGGTCATCGAGCTGACGCAGGAAAAGGACGCGATTCGGCAGCCCGGTGAGTGGGTCGTGCAGGGACTCGTGGCGCAGCTGATCCACCAGCTGCCCGTTGCGCAGCGCGACCGCGGCATGGTTCGCCACCGTCTCCAGCAGTTGGACGTCGGCCTGGTCGAAGCCGCGAATGTCGCCCAGCCGGTCGTCGACGCCGAGGATGGCGACCGGCCCGGCCTCTCCGCGCAGAGCGACCATCAGGCTGTCCCGCAGCCCGAAAACGTCGAGCCAGGCGCGTTCCCGCGGCACCTTCGTGCCGCGGAACAACAGCAGCGGGCGGGACTCGGCCATGATCGACTCCACGATCCACGAGTCGCGGGCGATGTGGTGGGCCGGTCGCCGACTCAGGCTCCCATCGGGTAGCAGGCTGACCTCGACGTCCTGCCCGGAGTCCAGAGCGGTGAGGAAGGTCAGCCGGGCCTGATCTGCGTGCAGCAACTCCTTGGCCTGGGCCAGCACACTGCGCAGGATCGCGTCGATCTCCGGGCTGTTGGACACGATCTGGGTGAAGCGGTACAGCCGCTCGAGACTGAGATGCCGTTCGTTGAGTCGGGCGTACGCCCGGTAGGCCATCAGCAGCAACGCACTTGTCGCCGCCAGCGGGATCGCCGCCCACCGGTTGTCGTCCCACGCCGCCGCAACTACCACGCCCACCGTGGCGATTGACGCCGCCGCCCCGGTGCAGGTGAGGGCGAGCCGGCCCAGCTCCGGCAGGCGGACCGTCCCCTCGAGGAGTTGGATGATGAGCCCGACCGCGACGGCGGCGAACCCGCTGGATACCGCGGTAGCCGCCAGGGCGGCCAGCCATGCGGCGATCTGAGTGGCCGGGCCCAGGTTCACCAGCAGCGAGTAGCCCACGGCCCCCACGGCCGACTCGGCGGCGGCCAAGGTCAGGTTGAACACCAGCTTCTGTGGCTGGCGGTACTGCCGGCGTAACAGGCCGAAGCCCACGGCCGCACCGACGAACCGGACGACGATCAGCGTCTGGCCAGGCAGGTACAGCAGCCCCAACAGCATCGGCACCTCACTGAGGAACACCGAGCGCGCCTCCCGGCGCAGCTGGATGTTGAGGACGAACGCATGAGCCAAGGCGAACATCGCCACCAGGGCCCACCACGGGACCTCCGGCTCCAGGTCCGGCCCGCCGCCGATCACCCCCACCGTGCCCCAGAGCACCACGGTGATCAGCACCCAGGCCAAGGTCAGACCGGTGACCACCCGGGTCGAGCGCGCGCGCAGCAAGGCCAGGCGGGGTCGCCAGCGCGCCAGCGAAGCCGACGACATGGTTGCCCCATCGGCCACCGGGGCCGCTGCCTTGAGCCCGCCCGAGATCACCCATTTGGCGCACGCGGCTGACGCGACCTGCTGCCAGGATTGCAAGTAGTGATCCTCCCCCTACTACCAGCCATCCCCCTTCGGACAGGATTTGAATGAACTTCCGCCTCTTCGTGTCGAGCGGAGCCGTCGGCGCCATTGCCGTTGCCGCGCTGGCCAGCCCCAGCAGCGCCTGGGCGACCGCGGCAGCACCCCCGAGCTGGCAGCAGGTCATCGTGACCGGCGCCGGCGGCCAAGCCGGTGGCCTGCGCGCCGACGTACGCCGGATCGGCGGGCGGGTCGACACCTCGCTGCCCGTCATCGACGGCTTCACCGCCCGGGTGCCGGCCGCGCAGGTCGCCCGCCTGCGCCAGCTGCCGGGCGTACGCAGTGTGACTCCGGACGCACGGGGCCACCTGATGGGCCTCGACCCGGCCCTGGGCTACGACGTAGCCGGCGATCAGGGCTCGCTCTACAGCGTCGCCCAGGTCACGCACGCCAAGGACGCGTGGGCGCACAACATCACCGGTCGCGGCGTGGATGTGGCGCTGATCGACTCGGGCGTCGCCCGGTTGCCGGGCCTGACCAGCGGCAACATCGTAGACGGGCCCGACCTGTCCTTCGATTCCCAGGACCCCGAGCTCACCCACCGCGACACCTTCGGCCACGGCACCCACATGGCCTCAATCATTAGCGGCCGCGACGTGGCCGCGAGCGGCGCGACGTACGCGAGGGCCGACAGCCACCGGTTCACCGGCATCGCGCCCGACGCGCGGGTGATCTCGGTGAAGGTAGCGGCCAGCGACGGTGGCACGGACGTCTCGCAGGTCATCGCCGCCATCGACTGGGTGGCCCAGCACGCGCACGCGCCGGGCTACAACATCCGGGTCCTCAACCTGTCCTACGGCACCGACTCGGTGCAGGACCCGACGGTCGACCCGCTCGACTTTGCCGTGGAGAACGCGTGGCGGGCGGGCATCACCGTCGTGGTCTCCAGTGGCAACGACGGGACGAACCGCACGGCGCTGGCCGACCCGGCCTCGGACCCGCTGGTGCTGGCGGTCGGCGCCGACGACACCCGGGGCACCGACGGCGTCAAGGACGACGTCGTGCCGGCCTTCGCCCAGCGGGGCACTGCCAGCCGTCAGGTCGACCTGATCGCTCCCGGCGTGCACATTCTGGGCCTCCGCGACCCCAACTCCAGCGCCGACCTGGCCAATCCGGGCGCCCGGGTGGGCGACCGCTTCTTCCGCGGATCGGGCACCTCCCAGGCGGCGGCCGTCGTCTCCGGCCTGGCCGCGTTGTACCTCTCCGCCAAGCCCACCGCGACTCCTGACCAGGTCAAGCGGGCCCTCACCATGACCGCGAGCGCTCCCGCGTACGTCAAGCGCCTCTACGCCGGGTTGGGCGTGCCCGACGTCAACAAGGCCATCGGCGCCCTCATCCCGGCGCTGAGCGTGCAGGCCCCGACGGGCGCCACCGGCACCGGATCCCTCGAGGCGGCCCGCGGCACCATCCATGCCGACAACGGCACTGAAGCGCTGACCGGCGAGCAGGACATCTTCGGATCGCCCTGGGACGCCGCCACCTGGGCGGCTGCTTCCCGGGCCGGCACTTCCTGGACCGACGGCATATGGAGCGGCAGCGACTGGACCGGCGCCGGCCTGAGCGACTCCGCGTGGAGCGGGTCCGGTTTTGCCTCGCACGGGTGGAGCGGGACGGACTGGTCCAGCCACGGCTGGTCGAGCCACGGTTGGTCGAGCCACGGCTGGAGCGACGTGGGCTGGGACAGCCACGGCTGGAGTGACAGCGCGTGGCACAGCCACGGCTGGAGCGCCAGTACGTGGAGCAGTCATGGCTGGAGCAACAATTCCTGGGACTGACCGGCCGGACTGCCAACCCCCTGCATACCGAACGTCAGCCGGCGGGTGACCTCACCGGCTGACGTTTGGGGCGCGCGGTCCTACCGGGCTGGCAGCACTTCGGCGGTTCCTGGCGGACGGACGAGGCGTGACCGGTGTATCCCGCCGCCGGCTACTCAGCGCCGGTCGGTAGACCCTTGGGGACCCCGCATGTCGGGCCGGGTCGCGGCCCGTCCGGCAGCCGGCAGTGTTTCGCCGGACCTGCGCCGGGCACCGGCGTGGCAGCGCGGAAATCCCCGCACCAGCGGAAAGGCGGCCCAGGTGAGCAACGGCATCGCCGGTCCGGAGCTCACGGAGCCGGACCTGCTTAGGGAGCTCGAGAGCCTGCACCGGACGCGGCATGAGACCTTCTTGCACGGTTCGGCCGACGCGCTGGTGCACCACACCGAGCGCAGCACCGAGCTCGAGGACGAATACCTGCGGCGTCACCCGGAGCGCGATATCGACCCCCAGCGACTGCGTCCGGGCCCCCGGGCGGGGACGGAGTAGGGCGTGACCAAGTTCGGCTATTTCCTGTCGTCGGAGGAATGGCGGCCGCAGGCGTTGGTGAAGCAGGCCCAGGCCGCTGAGCAGGCGGGCTTCGAAGCCCTGTGGATCTCCGACCACTATCACCCCTGGAACGACGCGCAGGGGCAGAGCGCCTTTGTCTGGTCGGTGATCGGCGCCCTCTCGCAGGTCACTACCCTGCCGGTGACGACGGCGGTGACCTGTCCGACGATCCGGATCCACCCGGCGGTGGTCGCCCAGGCCGCGGCGACCTCGGCGGTCATGTTCGACGGCCGCTTCATCTTGGGAGTGGGCAGCGGCGAAGCACTCAACGAGCACATCCTCGGTGACGCCTGGCCGTCGGCCGACATCCGCTTGGAGATGCTCGAGGAAGCGATCGACTTGATGCGCAAGCTGTTCGAGGGCGGCTTCGCCGACCACCGGGGCACTCACTACCACGTGGAGAATGCCCGGCTCTACACCTTGCCGAGCACACCGCCGCCGATCTATATGTCAGCGTTCGGCCCCAAGGCCGTGCAGCTGGCCGCGCGGGTGGCTGACGGCCTGATTTCGACCATGCCCGATGCCGAGTTGGTCAGCAATTTCCGCGAGTCCGGCGGCGGTGACAAGCCGGCCCAGGCCGGCTACAAGGTCTGTTACGGCACCGACGAGGCGGCCGCCCGGGCTACCGCCCACAGACTGTGGGCCAATGCCGCGGTGCCGGGCGAGCTGTCCCAGGTGCTGCCCAGCCCGCGGCATTTCGAGCAGGCCTCGACCTTGGTAACCGAGGACATGGTGGCCGAGGAAATCCTCTGTGGCGACGACGTGGCCGCTCACGTGGAGCGGCTCCAGTCGTTCATCGACGCCGGGTACGACGAGGTCTACGTCAATCAGATCGGCCCGGAGCAGGACGCCTTCTTCGACTTCTTCGCGAAGCGAGTGCTTCCCGAAGTGCGCTGAGCCACCGCGGCCGACGGCAGCTCAGCTGCCGGACAGCAGGCCGAGCGCCGATACTCCTAACCGCTCCGCCACCACGCAGTCTCCAGGGGAGTCGCCGATCATCACCAAGTGCGAGCCGTGGGCCCGCTCCAAAACCAATTCGAGCAGGTCCGGCGCCGGCGTGGTGTTGGCGACATCCTGCGCATTCGAGCGTCCCGTCGACGTCGATGATCGCGGTGTCGACAGCTGGGTCGGTCACTGGCTCAATCTCCCGTTTCCGGTTGTCGGTCGTAGGCAGGGCTGCGTTACCCAGCCGCCCGGCGTCAAGCGCCGGGCCGCAGATCCGCCAAAGCGACCGCCCTCTAGCCCCCGGCGACACTAGATTGGAGTCAATCTCCAAGCTCGCGGCGGCCCGCGGGCCGGCGGAAAGCGAGCGCGAATGGCTGCACTCGGTGGGCGTCAGTGACACGCGAGGTCCTCGTCCTGCGCGCGCTGGGACTGGGCGACTTCCTGACCGGCATCCCGGCTTATCGCGGCCTGCGCCGGCACTTCGCCGGCCACCGCCTCATCCTGGCCGCTCCCGCCGAATTCGAGGGTCTGGCCCGGCAGACCGGAGCGTTCGACGAGCTGTTGCCAACGCCGGGGCTGGTCCCCATCGACTGGCAACGGCCGCCCCCGGACGTCGTGGTCAACCTGCACGGCAAGGGCCCGCGCAGTCACCAGATCCTGCTGGAGCTCGCCCCCCGGCGGCGGATTGGCTTCCGCTCCTCCGGCTGGTCCGGGCCGGAGTGGCAGAGCCAGGAGCACGATGTTGCCCGCTGGTGCCGCCTGCTCGACAGCGCCGGCATCGCCGCCGATCCGGCCCACCTGCGGATGGCACCCCCGCCCATGCCGAGCCCGGCACCCGGGGCGCTCGTCGTCCACCCCGGCGCCGGCTACCCGAGCCGCTGCTGGCCACCCGGGCGGTACGCCGAGGTAGCCCGGCGCCTGCGCGCCCTCGGCCATGACATCGTCGTCACCGGCTCCGCGCGGGAACGCCCCCTGGCCGAGCAGGTCGCCCGGTCTGCCGGGCTGCCGGCCGAAGCCGTCCTCGCCGGCGACCTGGACCTGCTCGGCTTCGCCGCGCTGGTCGCCGGCGCCCGCCTGGTCATCTGCGGTGACACCGGCGCGGCGCACCTGGCCACCGCCTACGCCACACCGTCGGTGTTGCTGTTTGGTCCGATGTCCCCGGCCTGGTGGGGCCCGCCACCGGCCCAGCGGCGGCACCGCGTCATCTGGCACGGCCCGCACCACGGCGATCCACTCGGGCCCCGACCAGATCCGGCCCTGCTGGCCATCACCCCGGACGAAGTCCTGGCGACCGCGGAGCCGCTGCTACGCGGTCGGCTGGTGACCGGCGGGCCGGGCCGGCCCCAGCGCTGACGTACGCTCCGGCCTTAGTCGACCTCCAACCGGGCGAGGAGCGCAGCGTGGCGAAGCACGTCTCGATGGCCGTCCCCACCCGATGAGCTACGACGCCGTCGTCGTCGGCGCCGGGCACAACGGGCTGGTGGCCGCCAACCTGCTGGCCGACGCCGGCTGGAGCGTCGCCGTCGTCGAGGCCACCCCGGAGCCCGGCGGGGCCATCCGCAGCGCCGAGATCACTGCGCCGGGATATCTCTCCGACCTGTGCAGCGCCTTCTACCCGCTGGGGGCGGCGTCGCCGGTGATCAGCGAGCTGGGCCTGGAGGCGTACGGCCTGCACTGGCGGCACGCCCCGGCCGTCGTCGCCCATGTGCTCCCCGACGACCGGTGCGCGGTCGTGTCCCGCGACCTTGACGCCACCATGGCCTCGGTCGACGCCTTCGCGCCCGGGGACGGCGAGGCGTGGCGGCGGATGTATCAGCAGTGGCAGCGGCTCGGCCCGGCGTTGCTGGAAACGGGGCTGCGGCCCTTCCCGCCGGTCCGCGGGGCGGTGCGGACCGGCCAGGCGCTGGGCGTGGCCGGAATGTTGCGCGGCGGGCGTTACTCCGTCCTGCCGGTCCGTCAGCTAGCGCACGAGCTGTTCACCGGCGCCGGCGCGCAGCTGCTGCTGGCCGGCAACGCGCTGCACGCCGACCTCGCTCCGGAAAGCGCCGGCAGCGGAGCCTTTGGCTGGCTGCTGGCCTGCCTGGGCCAGTCGGTGGGCTTCCCGGTGCCCGACGGCGGAGCGGTGAAGATCATCGACGCGCTGGTGGCCCGGCTGCGGGACCGCGGCGGCGAAGTCATCTGCAGCCAGCCGGTGAGCAAGGTGGAAGTCCGCGGCCGTCGGGCCGTCGGCGTACGGCTGGCCAGCGGGGAGAGCATCGACGCCCGCCGGGCGGTCCTGGCCGACGTGCCGGCCCCGTCGCTCTTCGCCGACCTCGTCGGCACCGAACACCTCCCGGCGCGCTTCGTCGATGACCTCGGGCACTTCCAATGGGACTTCGCCACCGTCAAGGTGGACTGGGCGCTGTCTGCGCCCGTGCCGTGGACGGCGGAGGGCGCTCGCGGCGCGGGCACCGTGCACATCGGCGTCGATCTGGACGGCTTGACCGACTACGCCGCCGACCTGGTCACCGGGCGGCTGCCGCAGGCACCCTTCCTGCTGGTCGGTCAGATGACCACCGCCGACCCGGGACGCTCGCCGGCTGGCACGGAGTCGCTGTGGGCCTACACCCACGTGCCCCGCGGCCTGAACCTGGACGACGGGGAACTGCAGCGGCACGCCGACCGGATCCAGGCGGTGATAGAGCGGCATGCGCCCGGCTTCGGCGCTCAGGTAATCGGCCGGGTCGTCACCGGCCCCCAGGACCTGCAATCGGAGAATCCCAGCCTGGTCGACGGCGCCATCAACGCCGGTACCTGCGCGCCGCACCAGATGCTGGTCTTCCGGCCGGTGCCCGGGCTGGCCCGGGCCGATACGCCGATCGACCGGCTGTTCCTGGCCAGTGCGTCGGCGCATCCCGGCGGCGGCGTCCACGGTGCCTGCGGGGCGAATGCCGCCCGGGCCGCGCTGCACCGCAATGGCCGGGCTGGGCTGGTCTACGCAGCCGCGATCCGGCTGGCGAACAACCGGATCTACGCTTCCTGACCCACCGGCCGCCCGGACCCATCCGGGTCCGGCCGGTGACCCACCGCGAGGGAGTCCAGCCTGCGCAGCGTCTCGACGTTGCGCGCGCGCAGCAGCGCCTCGCTGGCCGGATTGTGCAGCCAGGCCCCGGGGCCGCGGACCGGGTGCTCCTCCATCGTCACCCGGCACGAGTCGGCGCCGACCGGAGCCAGCGTGACGGTCACCTGGGCCTCCCCCATCGGCCAGGCCCGCGCCCGCAGGACCAGCGACCTGGCCGGCTCGGCGGCGCGCACCTCGGTGAAGTCGTGCAGCATCAGCGGCCAGGTCCCGACGCTGTGGTGCAGCCGGCTCCCCACCGCCGGCCAGGCCGGGTCGACCTCGCGGATGTGCGCGGCGCCCACCACCCAGCTGGCGTAGGTCCAGCCGTCGGCGAGGATGTCCCACACGCCCGTGGCCGATGTCGCGACGTCCCGGCTTATCGTGACCATGATCCGGCGATGTTATCGGAGGTGCGCATGGCGGACGGGCCGATAGCCGGCGCGGTCGGACCGCCGCGCCCGCTGCCGGTGAGCTACGTCCTCCCCATCCGCAGTGCGGACGGGCCGGCGACCGAGCTGACTGCCTACCTGAGCTGGCTGGCCGGCGAGGTCGACGATCTCGTTGTCGTGGACGGCTCTGCGGCCGACGTGTTCGACCGCCAGCACCGTGCCTGGGCACACCTAGGGCGGCACGTGCCGGTAGCGGCCGAGCGGGCGTCGCCGATGGGCAAGGTGGGCGGCGTCCTCACCGGCCTGGACCTGGCCGGCCACGAGCTCGTCGTGATCGCCGACGACGACGTCCGCTACGACCGGGACGGCCTCGCGGCGGTCGTGGCCGGGTTGGCGAGCGCCGATGTCGTCGTGCCCCAGAACTACTTCGCTCCGCTGACTTGGCACGCGGTGTACGAGACCGCCCGGGTGCTGGTGCACCGGGCGCTCGACGGCGACTATCCCGGCACCCTAGGCGTACGCCGCTCGGCGCTGCGTCGCTCCGACGGCTACGCCGGCGACGTCATGTTCGAAAATCTCGAGCTGCTCCGGACGGTCCGCGCCTACGGCGGCCGGGTCAGCTGGCACCGCTCGCTGCTGGTCACCCGGCAGCCGCCGTCCGCGCAGCATTTCCTGGGGCAGCGGGTCCGCCAGGCCTACGACGAGTTGGCCCGGCCGCTGCACCTCGTGGTCTCGCTGGCAGTGCTCCCCGCGCTCACCGTCGCGGTGTCCCGGCGCCGCTGGGCCGGGCTGGCCGGCGCGGCCGCGGTCATCGCAGGCATCGCCGAAGCCGGCCGCCATCGCGGTGGCGGGGCCGATCACTTCCCGGCCGTGGCTGCGCTGCTGGCTCCGCTGTGGGTGCTGGAGCGGGGCGTCTGCATATGGCTGGCGGTCGTGGAACGGCTCCGGGGCGGCGTGACGTACCGGGACGGCCGGCTGCGCCGGGCCGCGACCCCGCTGCGCGTACTGCGCCAGGCCGCCGCGGTCAACGCGACACCGAGCGCCGCCGTCAACGCGGCCGCAGGTTAGCGGTCGCCGTGGCCCGGGAGCTCGACACCTATCGCGGCAAGCGCGACGCCGGCCGGACACCCGAGCCGGTGCCTGACGCCCGTCCGCTGCCGGCCGGCAACGGCGACACCTTCGTGATCCAGGAGCATCACGCCCGCGCCCTGCACTGGGACTTCCGGCTGGAGCGCGACGGCGTCCTGGTGTCGTGGGCCGTGCCGAAGGGCCTGCCGCTGGACCCGAAGACCAACCACCTCGCCGTACAGACCGAGGACCACCCACTCGAGTACGCCGCTTTCGCCGGCGACATCCCGGCCGGTGAGTACGGCGGCGGCCACGTCATCGCCTGGGATCACGGCACCTACGAGCGTGAGAAGTGGACCGAGCGGGAGGTGAAGGTCGTCCTGCACGGCTCCCGGATCAGCGGGCGCTACGTGCTGTTTCGCACCCGCGGCAAACGGGACTGGATGATCCACCGGATGGACCCGCCCCCGCGACCGGGCTGGCGGCCGGTCCCCGCGCTGGTCCAGCCGATGCAGGCCCAGCCGGCGGGCGCCCTGCCGGCGGCCGCCGAGGACGCCCTCTGGGGCTACGAGATGGCGTGGGACGGCGAGCGGGCTGTGGTCTACGTCGACGGCGGGCGGATCCGCACCTTGGACGGCGCGGACCGCGAGGTCACCGCCGCCTATCCCGAGCTGCGCCCACTCGGGGCGGCGATGGGCAGCGTGTCGGCGGTCTTCGACGGCGAGATCGTCGCCTTCGACGCCACTGGGCAGCCGTCCACCGACCGGCTCGAGCAGCGCCGCACCGCCGGGACCCCGGCCGCGATCGGCCGGCTGGTGACCGCTGCGCCGGTCACCTACCTGATCTTCGACCTGCTCCATCTCGACGGCGAGCCGCTGATAGACGTGGCGTACGCCGGACGCCGGCGGCGCCTGGACGAGCTGGGACTGGCCGGGCCGTCGTGGCAGACCCCGCCGTACTTCCCCGGCGGCGGCGTGGCGGGGCTGCGGGCCAGCCAGGAGCAGGGTCTGGCCGGAGTGGTCGCCAAGCGACAGGCATCGACGTACCGGGCCGGCCGGCAGAGCGGCGACTGGCTCATCGTGGCGGGGCACGGCCGATGAGTCCCAGCTCGCCGAAGGTGCGCGTGGAGGTCGAGGGACGGGAGCTGATCTTGTCCAACCTCGACAAGGTCCTGTATCCCGAGGTCGGCTTTACCAAGGGCCAGGTGCTCGATTACTACACCCGGATCGCGCCGGTGCTGCTGCCCCACCTGCGCGACCGTCCGCTGACCCTGAAGCGGTATCCGGATGGGGTCGACGGCAAGTTCTTCTTCGAAAAGAATGCCCCGCGCCACGCGCCGGACTGGGTGCCGACCGTCACGATCGCGACCCCGGGAAGCACGAAGAACCGCGACAGCATCAACTTCGCCGTCGTGGGCGACCTGCCGTCATTGTTGTGGGCCGCCAACCTGGCCACGCTCGAGCTGCACGTCCCGATGTGGACGGTCGGCCCCCGGGGCGGCGTACGCGGGGCGGACCTGCTGGTGTTCGACCTCGACCCGGGCGCCCCGGCCACCATCGTCGAGTGCTGCCAAGTGGCCGTACTGATCAGGGGCGTGCTCGCCGAGGACGGGCTTCGGGCCTGGCCCAAAACCAGCGGCTCCAAGGGCATGCAGCTCTACGTCCCGTTGGCCGAGGTCGACGCCGAGCGGCCCTGGGCGTACGCCCGCGAGCTGGCGCAGCGCCTAGAACAAGAGAATCCGGCCCTGGTGGTGTCGAGGATGACCCGGGCCTTGCGGCCAGGGAAGATCCTGGTGGACTGGAGCCAGAACAGCGCCGCCAAGACCACGGTGGCCGCCTATTCGTTGCGGGCCCGGCCGCGCCCGACCGTCTCGACGCCGATCACCTGGGACGAAGTGCTGGCCTGCCGGTCACCGGAGGATCTGGTGTTCGCCAGCGACGACGTGCTGACCCGGGTGAGCAAGCACGGCGACTTCATGAGCCCGCTGACCGACTTGCGTCAGCCGCTGCCCTGAGCAGCGCGCGAATCAGCCGATGCCGCCCTGCTTCGTCAGCTGGCCCAGGAGCTGGTGGCACTTGACGGCGCGGGCTGCATCCTCGGTCTTCACCTGCTCCAGGAATTCGCGTACGTCGGCGTGGTCCTCGGCGTCGGCGATGAACTTGTCGCTCAGCTCCGCGCCCTTGAGCGCGTGGTACTGGATGCTGACCAGGTCGTAGACGATGTCGTCGGCGGGCGTGTGCTGGCTAGCCATCGTGACTCCTCACAGTCGGGGCGGAATAGATGGGGCGGGATAGTCGGTGTGGACGGTCAAGGCGTTGCCCGCAACCCGCGCCCTAAACCCGGGCGAAGGAGACGTCAGTGTCCCAGCGGGTGAAGCCGAGTCGTTTATACACCGCAATGGCCGCGGGGTTGGACTCGTCGACGTACAGCATCGCCTGGGACAGGCCGCGGGAGCGCAGGTGACGCAGGCCGGCCAGAGTGAGCGCCGGACCCAGCCCCTGGCCCTGCGCCGACGGGTCGACCCCGAGGATGTAGACCTCGCCGATCGCCTCGTGCGCATGGTCGCCGTCGGCCGGACCGCCGGGGCTCCCGCCGTGCACCTTGGTCCAGTGGAAACCCGCCATGGCGCCGTCGGCTCGCTCGGCGATCAGGAAGCCGGCCGGGTCGAACCACGGCTCCCGCTCCCGGATGCTTATCTCGTCCACGCCCCAGTGCCCCTGGTCCGGGTGGTCGGCGAACGCCCGGTTGTTGACCTCGGTCCAGGCGGCTTCGTCCTGACCGGGTACGAACGGACGCAACCGAATACCCGGCGGCAGTCGCGGCGCCGGCAGTGGGGCGAACAATGACCGGCGCATCTGCCACAGCACGCGCTCGCGGCGAAAGCCCCACCTGCGCGCCAACGCTGCTGCCGCCGGCTGCTGGCCGTGCGCCCAGAGCCGTAACCGCCCGTCGGGCGCCTCCTGCAGCAGTCGCTGGACCAGCGCACCGGCCACCCCGTGCCCACGGGCGTCGGGCCGCACCGCCAGCTCCGCCGAGGAGCCGGCCACCGCATCACTGATGTCGATGTGGCTGTACCCGACCAGCCGGTCCCCTTGCCGGGCGAGCAGGTGGCGGGCGTCGGCGTCCCCGCCGTAGCGCAGATGCAGCATGACGTGCTCGGACAGCGGGCGGACCCCGTCGGCGTCGGTCACCGAGTCCACGAGGGCGAGCACGGCGGCCACCTCGTCAGCCCCCAGCCGGCGGGTCACGTCGACCCCGATCGGCGACGGCTCGGCCATGCTCAGGGCACCGTCACCCGGGCGGTCGGCGGGGAGACGAACTTGTAGCCGACCTGACGGACCGTACCGATCAGCGCCTCGTGCTCGGCGCCGAGCTTGGCGCGCAGCCGGCGGACGTGGACGTCGACGGTGCGAGTGCCGCCGAAGTAGTCGTACCCCCACACCTCCTGTAGGAGTTGGCCGCGGGTGTAGACCCGGCCCGGGTGTTGGGCCAGAAACCGCAGCAACTCGAATTCCTTGTAGGTGAGGTCGAGCGGCCGGCCCCGCAGCCGGGCGAGGTAGGTGTCCGGATCGATCGTCAGGTCACCGGCCTTCACCACCGACGACTCCTCGCTGCTGCCGGCCAAGCGGCCCACCGCCACGCGGAGCCGCGCCTCGACCTCCGCCGGGCCGGCCGTGTCGAGAAAGATGTCGTCGGCACCCCAGTCGGCCGAGATGGCGGCGAGCCCGCCGGCGGTCAGCACGACCAGCAGGGGAACGCCGATGCCGGTGGTCCGCAGCAGTCGGCAGGTCCCCCGGGCCGTCGTCAGCTCGGCGCGCGCGTCGACCAAAACCGCGTCGGCGGCCGGGCCGTCGATGAGGGGCCGGACGTCCAACGGCGCGCCCTTGACCGCATGCCCCAAGAAGTCCAGGGCCGGCAGCACATGCGTGGGGTGATCCCCGGTCAGGACCAGCAGCTCCACGGCCACCTCCTGTCATCGGGCAGGATAGCGCCGGGCCCGGCTGGCTCTGGCACCATCACCGAGTGAGCCTTACCACCGCGCGGCCGGGGGTGCGTCCTGGCTCCTGGCTGGTGGCTGCGATCGTCTCGGCCGTCCTGCCCGCCGCGGTCGCCCTGGCTGCCCGCCTGGGGGCCCGGCCACTCCTGATCGCGGTGGTGGTCCTGCAACTGCTCGCCGTCGCCGCGGTGCTCGCCACCCGGCCGCCGAGCCCACGTGCGGTCGCCGCGGTGGCCGGCGGTGCCCTTGTCGCGGCCGACGTCGTGGCCGGCCGGGCGTCGTCCCTGGCCCCGCTCGGCGGGGTGGTCGGCCTATCGGTGCTCGCCACCGTCGTGGTCCAGCTGACCCGCGGTGTCGCCCGGGCCCGGGTCACCGAGGCGATGTCGTCGACACTCTGCGTGGTACTCGGCACCGTCGCACTGGCCACGCTCCTGGTTCTTGAGCGCCGGCCCGACGGTACGGCCGTGATCGCCGCGTATGGCCTGGCCTGCGCGGTGGCGTTGGTCGACGTGGCCTGCCTCGACCGCGCGCGGCCGGCGGCAGGGGCTCGCCGCCCGCTGGTCGGCGCTACTGCCATCGTCCTGGCCGGTGTGGCGACGGCTGCGCTGACCGGCCTCCTGGCGCCGCATCACACGTCGCTGAGCGGCCTCCAGGCGGGCCTGATCGGCGGTTCGGTCGCCTTGGTGGCCGTCGTGATGGACTTCGGGGCCTCAATGGCGGGAGGCGTCGGCGTACCGGACCCGCCGCTCTCACTGCAGTCGGCCGCCGCCGCCGCCGCCCCGCTGCTCGGTCTGGTTGCGGCGGCGCCGGTCGCCTACCTGCTCGGCATCCTGATTGTCGGCTGATGCGCCGGCTCCTCGTCGCCGTCGTCGTCCTGCTGTTGCTGGCGGTGGGCGCCGACCGCGCCGCGGTGTATCTGGTGCAACGCAACCTCGCCAGCCAGGTGCAACGGGAGGAGAAGCTCGGTCGGCCCCCGGCCGTAGCGGTGCACGGCCTGCCCTTCCTCACCCAGGCGGTACGGGGTCGCTACGACGGCGCCACGATCGACATGAGGAACCTCCACAGGGACCGGCTGCCCGTGCAGCGGTTGACCGTCGACCTGTCCGACGCCCGGCTTCCGCTGCGCACGCTGCTAAGCGGATCGGTCGACGCGGTGCCCGTCCGTACGGTCAAGGGCAACGCCACCATCGCCTACGCCGACCTCGCCAAGGCGACCAAGATCGCCGGGCTGCGCCTCACGCCCCGCGGCGACCGACTGGAGCTGAGCCTGCCGATCACCCAGTTCGGGGCGACGTTACAACTCGTCGTGTCGGCCCGGGTCGGCGTCCGAGCCGGCGAGCTGCAGATCACCGACGGCCAGGTCCAAGGTCTCCCCCTGCCGGCGTCCGTGGTCGACGCCGCCCTGAGTCAACTCAGCAGCGCGCTCCCGCTGCGCCATCTGCCGTACGGCCTGCTGCTGACCGGCGTCCGGGTCGCATCAGGGGGCTTGCAGGTATCGGCGCTGGCGCACAACGTCGTGCTGCGCCGGACCGCCTAGCCCTGATGATCCAGCCCGTCATCCAGCCCGGCTGATCAGCCGACGGCGTACGGGAGGCAGACCTCGAGCTGACCGTCGCGGACCCGGACGTCGAAGACCGGCTGGGGCGCCGTCGCCGGCCCGTGGACCACGGCCCCGTCGGAGAGCCGGAACGTGCTGTGGTGCCAGGGGCAAACCACGCAGCGGTCGGCGCCGGCGCCGGTGATCTCGCCCTCGGACAGCGGGGCCGACAGGTGGCTGCAGAGATCGGCCAGCACCGTCGCCGTCGCGCCTGACCGCAGCACGAACACCGGCACGTCGCCGACCATCCGGCGGACCGCCTCTCCCTGCGGCAGGTCGTCGAAGCTGCCCGCCGGCTGCCAGCCCGGGGCCACCCGATGGGCGACGTCGGCCACATGGTTGGCCCCACCGGCCTGATGGAAGGAGATGTGGCCGCCGAGCATGCCGCCGAAGGACACCTCCGCGACGCCGAGCAGGGCCAGCCCGCGTCCGAGCCGACGGCGGCCGGTGGCGCGGGCGACCAGGGAGCCGGCAAAGAGGGCGAGTGCCGTGGTGTTCGCCATCGCGTGCACGAGGCCGACCCGGGCGTGCTCCGGATTCTGGTCGGAGAAGTCCACCAGCCCCGACAGCACCGCCGGAAACGCCGTGAGCACCCCCGCACCGATCAAGACGTCGGCGCTCTTCTCCGCTCCCGGCAGCCGGTCAAGAAGAACAGCCGACATCCAGGCGCCGATCGGCGCCTGGACCAGGATGGGGTGGGCCGGGTGCCCCATCGGCACCCCGTGCAGGACGTCACGCAGACCTTGCGGGCGGACATATTTCTGCACCAGCTGCTGGAGCGGGGTCGCCACCTTGTCCAGCTTCGTGTCCTGCTCGAGGGCATTGATCCGGTCAAAGGGAAACATAGCGCCCATCCTCCTCACCCCCGTGGGCCGAATCGGTCCGGGGTCGGGCCAGTTTGCGGCTGCTAGTCTCGGTAGCCATGATCAGTCCCTTCCTGACCAAGCGCCGCGTGGTGGACCTGTGCCGCCTCGGCAGCTGCGCCTGTCCGACCCTCTGAGCTTTCGCGCCCGAGCGTCCGACAATTCACCAGGAGTCCTGATCAGATGAGTCGCAACGATGTGCTCGTGTCCGCCGACTGGGCCGAGCAGCACCTGAACACCCCGGGCGTCGCCTTTGTCGAGGTCGACGAAGACGTCAGTGCCTACGACAAAGGGCACCTGGCCGGTGCCGTCAAGCTCGACTGGAAGTCCGACCTGCAGGATCCCGTCCGACGGGACTTCGTCTCCAGCGAGCGCTTCGGCCAGCTCTTGTCCAAGCGCGGCATCTCCAACGACGACACGGTCGTCCTGTACGGGGGCAACAACAACTGGTTCGCCGCCTACGCGTACTGGTATTTCAAGGTGTACGGCCACCGCGATGTGAAGCTTCTCGACGGTGGGCGCAAGAAGTGGGAGCTGGATTCCCGCGAGCTCACCACCGAAGTGCCCGACCGCCCGGCCACGACCTACACCGCAGCCGAGCCCGACACCTCGATCCGTGCATTCCGCGACGAGGCCCTTGCCGCGATCGGCACGAAGAATCTGGTGGACGTCCGCTCGCCCGATGAATTCGCCGGGCGGCTGCTGGCGCCGGCCCATCTGCCGCAGGAGCAGTCGCAGGTGGCCGGCCACATTCCCACCGCGATCAATGTCCCGTGGTCGAAGGCGGCCAACGACGACGGCACCTTCAAATCCGACGACGACCTGCGGAAGCTGTATTCAGAGGCTGGGCTCGACGAATCCAAGGAGACCATCGCCTACTGCCGCATCGGCGAGCGCTCCTCGCACACCTGGTTCGTGTTGAGGGAGCTTTTGGGGCATCCGTCGGTGAAGAATTACGACGGCTCGTGGACCGAGTACGGCTCGCTGGTCGGCGTGCCCGTCGAGAAGAGCGTCTGATGGGCTGCGGAGCGCCGGTCCAGGGCGGCGCGGTCGCGGTCGCTGCCGGCCAGACGCTGATCCAAGGGGTCGTGACGGCCGCCGGGGATCCGGTGGAGTCCGCCTACGTCCGATTGCTGGACGCGAGCGGTGAATTCACGGCCGAGGTCGTGTCCTCGGCCGGCGGGGAGTTCCGGTTCTTCGCCGCTCCGGGCAGCTGGACGGTGCGGGCGCTGTCGGCGCGGGGCACCGGCCAGCTCACACTGAGTGCCGACCCGGGGCTTAACAGCGTCACCCTCCCGCTGGGCGAGCAGCCCGCCGCCGCGGCCGGCTAGGCTCCGGCTCGGTCGCCGGGTCGCCCGCCGCCGTGTCGGCGCCCGGACACGGCCGCCGCCTCCCGTACCGTGCAGGAATGCTCGGGGCCGGCTACGTGGTGCTGCTCGTCCTGGCGTTCCTGCTGACCGCTGCCTGCGCCGGCTACACCGCCTACCGGCTCCATCGCCCGCCGCGATGACCGATCCCGGCTATCCCTACGCCGAGACCGCCGACCTGCGCTCCGGTCCCGACCTGCATCCGGCCCTGCTGCCGCTGCTGCCGCTGATCGGCCGGTGGCGCGGGACGGGCAAGGTCGGCTATCCCACGATTACGACCGCCGACTACGCCCAGGAGGTCCGCTTCAGCCACGACGGCCGGCCGGTGCTGGCCTACGAGTCGAGAGCTTGGCTGATCGACGGCGAGGGCCGGCCGCTGCGGCCGTCGGCCCGCGAGGTGGGTTGGTGGCGGCCACAGCCCGACGACGGCGTGGAGGTGCTCCTGGCGCATCCGACCGGGATCGTCGAGATCTACTACGGGCGCGTTGCGGGAACCAGGATCGAGTTGGCGACCGACGCGGTGGTGCGTACGGCCAGCGCGAAGGAGGTCACCGCGAACACCCGGCTGTACGGGATTGTCGAGGGGGATCTGATGTACGCGGCGGACATGGCGGCGGTGGGGCAGCAACTGCAGGCGCACCTATCAGCGCGGCTGGTCCGAATCTGAGGGCGATGCTACTGGCCGTAAACGACCCCCGGGGCGCTTCCTCGACGCGCCCTGTCGGGCTGATCAAGGGCCGGCTGGACAAGGTCCGGCGCCCGGAGGTCGGGTGACTGTCGGGGCCTACGCTGTCCGCCGTTGCTCGCGGCGCGACGGGTCAATCCCGAGTCCGGAGTAGCGGCTAGCGGACAGCCACCTCACGTGTCCTGGGCATATTCAACGCTGGACCACCTCCTCTCTCGTGTACTTGGCACCGTACGACGCGAGCGCTGGGCGCGCAACGGAGTAGTTCAAAGTCCCAACATCTTGTGGATCGCCGGGGTCAGCCCGCCGTCGCCCCTGGGGTGGCCGTCGATGGAAGTCACGGCCGCGACGCCGCGCACCGAGGACAGCAACCAGACCGCATCGGCGGCGTGCAGGTCGGCGATCCGGGCCTGCCGGCGGGCGACGGTCCACCCGGCTGACGAGGCGCGGGCGAACAGGTGCTCGGTCGTCGTACCGGTCAGGATGCCGGTATCGGCCGGAACGGTGCACAGGGTCGAGTCGAGCGCCCACACCACGGTCGAGGTCGGCGCCTCCAGCACATCGCCGTCGGCCGACAGCCAGATCGCGTCGTCACTGCCGTGCGCGCGGGCTTCCCGCAGGGCCGCCATGGCGACTGCGTACGACGTCGTCTTGACGCCGCCGAGGAGCCAAGGCGCCGCCGCGCGGGCTGAAGCGGTGAGGCCGAGCGACAGGGTGAGCACGCGCACGCCCTCGGTCCGCTGGCGGACCGTCTCGGTCGGCACCGCAGCGACGGTCGCAAAGGCCGTAGGGGGGCCGCCGCCTTCGGCTCCGCGGGTGCAGACCAGGCGCAGAGCGGCCGCTTCCTCGGCCGGCCAAGACTCGAGCACCAGATCGATCAGCTCGCGCCACTCGCGGTCGGCCGGGGTGGGAAGTGTCATCCGCTCGGCCGAGCGAGCCAGCCGGGCAAGATGCTCGTCGAGCAGCCACGGGGCGCCGTCGCGGACCAGCAGCGTCTCGAACACGCCGTCGCCACGCAGCACGCCGAGATCGTCCGCGCGCAGGATCGGCTGCTGTGCGTCCACTAGACCCGTCCCCAGGACGGCGAGCCGCCGGTCGGTCATCGCCGGAGGATATCCACACGTCGGTGGCTCGGCCTTGAAGCGGCCTCGGCGGGCTGGTCAGCATGAGGTCAGGCCACTCACCGGGAGCGGCGAAGGGGGTCGGCATGCCGGCTGCACTGGCGGTGGCACCGTCCCGGCTGGTGAGCGCCGGCGACCGGCTTCACCCGCTCGGAGGGTCATTGGCGTTGGCGGGCCGGGAGATCTCGCGCGCCCTCGACGAGGTGGATGCCCACTTGCCCGGCGGGAGCGCCGGAGGTGCGGCGCTGGAGCTCGCCTCGGTCAGTGGTGATGCGGTGCGGTGGGTGGTGGGCGCGATCGACGCCCTCGCGGTCGGCTTGGCGGCCGCGGCTGCCCGCTATGTCGACGTCGACGTCCTCAGCGGTCGGCCGTGACTCGCGAGGGCAGCGAGCTGGTCGCACTGGGCGACGCTCTGCACGCCGCAGCGGCCCTCCTGTCGTCGGCCGGGGCGGCCATCGGCGAGACGGGAAGTCACGTGCGCCGGATCGCGGCGGAGGAGTTGGCCGGGGATTCCTGGCTGGGCGCCGCGGCGGATGCGGCGCACCGCTCGCACGCCAAACAGGCCACCGGAATCGACCAGATGGCCGCTGCCGCACGCCATGCGGCCAAGATCGTCGACCGGCTGGGCACGACCATGACCGAGGCCGGCCGCCGCGAGGCTGCCGTGATAGCGCAAGCCCTGGCGCTGGGCTGGCGCCTCGAGGGCGGGCACCTGTGGCCGGTCGATCCAGCCCATCCGCCGGTCTTCGGCATCGAGCTTCCCGCCCGCCTGGCTGCGGCCCGGGTCCAGCAGCACGAAGACGAGCAGGCAGCGGCCACGGCATTGCGCACAGTCGCCGGCGACCTCCGGCAGCTGACTCGCGGGTGGGGGCCGGCCGACCTGGTCGATCCGGTCCAGGCAGCACTGCTCGGCAGCGTCGGCGCGCTCGGCTCGGTCACCCCGACCACGGCGGCCGTCGTCGACCGGATGCGGGCGCTGATCGCCGGCCGGGACCCGGTCGCCATCCGGGCCTACACCGATTCCCTCGCGCCCGCGGCCCGGGACGCGCTGGTCAACGGCCATCCCGACCTGGTGGGGCCGATCGACGGGATTCCGCCACCCATGCGCTACGCCGCGAACCGCAAGCTCGTCATCAGGGCACGCGACGCGGCTGCGCGGAGGGGGGACGATGCCATGGTTGCGCGACTGGCCAGGTGGCTGGCTGATCAGAGCCGGCAATTCCTTCTGGTCGACATCCCCGGCGGTCGGATCGCCGAAGTCATCGGCAACTTGGACACAGCCGGCCACGTGGCGGTGGTCGTGCCGGGGATCCGCAACGACCTGACCAACTTCGACGGCCTGACCAGCGACGCCGTCAACCTGTTCCGGCAGGCGTCGGCGATGGCCAGCCGGGGGGTCGCCACCATCTCCTGGCTGGGATACAACCCGCCGGGGCTGCCCGCGGCTCCCTTTGACGAGATTGCCAAAGCCGCTGCACTACGGCTTCGGGACTTCGTCGCCGGCCTGGTCCTGCGCAAGGGCGTGACGATCTCCGTGGTGGCCCATAGCTACGGCACGTTGCTGACCGGCTATGCGCTGCGGCACGGCCTTCTGGTCGACTCGGTGGTCGCGCTGGGCAGTCCGGGCATGGGCGCCCAGACGGCCGCCGATCTGCACATCCCGACCGGCACGCGCTTCTACGCCGCAAGGGCCCCCGGCGACCCGGTGGGCTGGTCGGAGAACTTCGGCCGCGACCCGGCCGATCCGCGCTTCGGCGCGACCCGGATCGCGACGGGCCAACACGACGGGGGAGGTCCCATCGGGCATACGTCCTATTTCTCCGGGGCGAGTGAGTGCACGCGCAATCTCGCTCGCATCATCAGCGGGCGCTATCCGGAGGTGACCAAGTCAGATGAGGACAAACTCGAGCGCGTTGTGGACTCGCTCGACGTGCCGAGCAAGCTGACCGACCTGACCGTGGGAGGCGTACTCGCAGTCAGCCAGGCAGCGGCGCACCTTCCGGGCGTGTCGGGTCAGCTAGCTGGCGCAGCCGGCGAGGAGGAGGCCCGCTTGCTGCATTTCCTGGGCCGCATCCAGGATCCGGATCTGTATCTGGATGTGGCGAACGACCTGAGCGGGATCGAGGAGGAGCACTGGCTCGGTGCGTCAGCGCCCAGCCCGCGGTGAGGCGGGGCGGGGACGGCCGGACGACGACCGCGCGCCGGTCCGCGGGCGGCCGCTACGCGGCCCCGAAGCCGGGTACGGGCGGCGGGAGTCCGTCCCGGCGCCCGGCTGGTATGCCGCCGCGGCGGCCAAGACGGCGGGCGCCACAACGATCGGCCGGCCCGACGTGGCCAATTTGCGGACCTCGTCGTGACCGGGGCGTACCGGCGTCGCCGACGGGGCCACGCCGGCCAGGCCGTGCAGCCGGGCGGCGTCGCGCAGCTGCTCGGGCAGCAGCAGCGAGAGCACCGTGCCGCTGGCGCCGGCCCGGGCCGTACGCCCCGAGCGGTGCAGGTAGTCCTTGTGGTCGGCCGGCGGGTCGAAGTGCACGACCAGGTCGATGTCGTCGACGTGGATGCCGCGAGCCGCGACGTCGGTGGCGACCAGCACTGGCGACGTACCGGCAGCGAACGCGTTCAGGGCGCGCTGCCGGGCGTTCTGCGCCAGGTTGCCATGCAGGGCGCCGGCCTCGACGCCGGCACCACGCAGCTGCTTGGCCAATCGCTCGGCCCCGTGCTTGGTGCGGACGAAGAACAGGCTGCGGCCGTGGCGGGCGGCGATCTCGGTGGCGACGTCGACCTTGTCGCCGGCGGCCACGGTGAAGGCGCGATGGTCCATCGAGTCGACCGAGGAGATGGCCGGGGCGACGGCGTGGGTGGCCGGGTCGGTGAGGAACCGGCGGACCAGCTTGTCGACCCCGTTGTCCAGGGTGGCGGAGAAGAGCAGGCGCTGCGATCCCGGCTGGGTCTGGTCCAGCAGCTCGGTGACGACCGGCAGGAAGCCGAGGTCGGCCATGTAGTCGGCCTCGTCGACCACGGTAATGGACACCTCGCTCAACGAGCACTCGCGCTGGCTGATCAGGTCGAGCAGCCGTCCCGGGGTGGCGATGATGACGT
>JAABUW010002791.1_pt1 | contig 25956 bp, 21 predicted proteins | sample 5560081 | NCBI WGS metagenome assembly JAABUW01 (sample SAMN10711882, study PRJNA513363) | rock metagenome | isolation source: Antarctica rocks | place: Antarctica: Victoria Land, Knobhead sud | reverse complement strand
CCGGCATACCAGGACCCCACGCTGCCCCAGATATCGCCCGGGCCATAGGTCCGGCCGTGCGGGACGTCATTGAACCAGCGGTTCTTGCCGTCGAAGACGGACCGCAGCTGAGCGGCGTAGAAATCCACGTTGAACGCCGTGCTGATCTTCGACAGCGGAGCGGTGCCGGCGTACTGGTTGAGGACCTGCATCAGGCCGTAGCTGTAGTACCGGCCGTCCCGGTGGACACCATCCTGCTTCCACCCCGACTCGGCGGTCGCCACCGCGCGCAGGACGTCCTCGTCGATACCCCACTTCCACGCCGCCCACTGGATGATCTCATCGGTCGTGCCGGTGAAGTCACCGGTCACCTGCTGGGCATAGGGATTGACGTTCCACTCGTCGAGGTTCGCCTGCGCGGCATGGAAGGCCGCCAACTCCTCACCGCTCGGAACCCGGTGGTTGGCCGTGTAGTTCTGCGCACGCGGCTCCCACGACGAACGACGCACATGCGACGCCGCCTCCGCATCACTGAGCGCCGGCGAACCCACCGCACGCGTAACGGCCGTTGACGCAGCGCTCGCCGACGACGGGATGATGACCAGCGCACAGACCGCCGCCACCAGCCACCACCCGCGCGATGCGCGCCCCGTCGCCGCGCGGCTGCGCTGACCTTGTCCTTCGCCTCCATGCACAGTGGCCATGCCCGATCCCATCGTCGTCGAAAGCGCCCCGAGCAGAAAACTGTAGCCATCGATCCGGCGGCGAGGACGGACGCTCTACAGTGCGCGATGATGAGCAGGAATGCGGGGCTTCTCGCGGAGGACCCCGTGCGCGTCGGTCTCGCCGGCTACGGCTACTGGGGCCCGAACCTCGCCCGCAACGTCGCCGCCGCGGACCGGTGCGAGCTGGCCGTCGTCTGCGACAGGGACGACCTCTCGCGCGCTCGCGCCCGTAGCACTCACCCGCACGCCCGACTGACCGCCGATTGGCAGGACCTGCTCGGTGATCCCACGGTCGATGCCGTCATCGTCGCGCTGCCGATCGCGGCGCACCACCGCTTCGCGCTCGAGGCCCTGAGGGCCGGCAAGCACGTCCTGGTCGAGAAGCCGCTCGCCACCTCCGTCGGCGAATGCGACGAGCTCGCCGAGGAGGCCGGGCGGCGCGACCTGGTTCTCATGGTCGGCCACACCTTCGAGTACAGCGAGCCGGTGCGGGCGGTCGGCCGCTACCTCGCCGAGGGCGAGCTTGGGGAGCTGTACTACGTCTCGATGCGCCGCGCCAACCTCGGCATCGTGCGCAGCGACGCCAACGCGATGTGGAATCTCGCCCCCCACGACGTGTCGATCCTCTGCTCCTGGCTCGATGCCAAGGCGCTGCGCGTCACCGCGACGGGCGCGGCCTGGCTCCAGGACCGCATCGAGGACGTCGTCTTCTTGACCATCGAGTTCGAGGGCGGAGTCCTGGGTCACGTGCACTGCAGCTGGCTGGACCCGAACAAGATCCGCGAAGCCACGATCGTCGGCAGCCGGAAGATGGCGGTCTACGACGACGTGGCACCCGACGAGAAGATCCGCATCTACGACAAGGGCATCGAGCGCTCCGGCGGCGAACATCCGTCGATGGGCTCCTTCGAGGACTTCGGACGCTTCCAGATGCTCGCGCGCGCCGGCGACGTGCTGATCCCCAAGATCCAGATGCGCGAGCCGCTCGCGGTGCAGACCGCGCACTTCGCCGACTGCATCCTTGACGGGTCGGCTCCGCTCACCGGCCCCGCCAGTGGCCGGCGCGTCGTCGGGATCCTCGAGGCGGCCCAGCGATCGCTCGACGGCGGCGGTCGTCCCGAGGCGGTCGACGCGGACGTGACCACCACGGAGGCGACGCCGTGAAGACCCTGCCGCTCGTCGACCTCGAGGCGCTCTACACCGAGCTCGGGGAGGAGATCGAGAGCGCTGTCCTGCGCGTGTGCCGCAGCCAGCGCTACGTGGGCGGAGAGGAGGTCGCGTCCTTCGAGCGCGACTTCGCGGCCTTCCTCGGGGCGGAGCATGCCGTCGGCGTGGCCAACGGCACCGACGCCATCGAGCTCGCCCTGCGAGCGCTCGGTGTCGGCCCCGGCGACGAGGTGCTCGTACCCGCCAACACCTTCATCGCCACTGCCGAGGCGATCAGCGCGGCCGGCTCCACCCCGCGGTTCGTCGATGTCGACGCCGACAGCGGGCTCGTCGACCTTGTCGCCGCGGCGGAGCGCGTGAGCCCCGCTACCCGCGCGATCGTGCCGGTGCACCTGTACGGCCGCATGCTCGACATGGATGCGGTGATGGCCTTCGCCGCCGACCACGGCGACCTCGTGGTCGTCGAGGACGCGGCGCAGGCTCATGGCGCGCGGCGAGGCGGGCACAGCGCCGGCACGATCGGTCACGCCGGCTGCTTCAGCTTCTATCCCGGGAAGAACCTCGGCGCCCTCGGGGACGCGGGCGCGACGGTGACCAACGATCCAGGCGTGGCGCAGCGCGTGCGCCTGCTGCGCGACCACGGCCGCGCGAGCCGCGACGAGCACCCGGTGATCGGGCGCAACAGCCGGCTCGACCCGCTGCAGGCGGCGGTGCTCTCGGTGAAGCTCCCTCATCTCGAGGGCTGGACGCAGGACCGCCGTCGAGCAGCGGAGGGCCTGCGCGAGCGGCTCGCGCCCGAGCTTCTGGATTGGCATAGCGACGACCCCGAGACGGAGTCGCACCACCTCTTCCCGATCCTGCTCGACGGGCGCGACGAGCTCGCCGAGCAGCTCCGTGGCGAGGGCATCAGTACCGGCGTGCACTACCGCTCCACGGTGCCGTCGACCGGCGCCTTCGGGCGCGACGGGGAGTACTTCCCCCGCGCGGAGGAGCGCGCCCGACGGCAGCTCTCGCTGCCGATGCACCCCCACCTCGAGGCACAGGACATCGAGCGGATCGCCGCCGGGGTCGCGACCTTCGTCGATGCTCACGCCGCGCCCAGGCCGCGGTAGCAGAGCCCGAGGCTGAGCAGCGCGTAGAGCAGCCGTGTGTGGTCCGCGGCACCGCCGGCGTGGGCGTCGATGAGCCGGCGCATCTCGGCCTCCTCGAAGAGCTCGCGGCAGACCTCGCCCTCGCCGAGCAGGACGTCCTCGAGCAGCCCGCGCAGCTCGCTGCGCAACCAGGCGCCGGCGGGGGTGTTCCACCCGCGCTCCTTGCGGTAGACGATCTCGCGTGGCAGCCAGCGCAGCATCGCCTCCTTGTGCAGCGACTTGCGCGAGAGGCCGCGAACCTTCTGGCTGGAGTCCATGGACTCGACGAGCTCCACGAGATCCGGGTCGAGGAACGGGACGCGCAGCTCGACCGAGGCGGCCATCGACATCTTGTCGGCGATGAGCAGCAGCTCGTCCGACAGCCACAGGCGGGTGTCGACGTAGAGCATCTGTCCGAGCGGGTCGAGGTGGGCGACGCGTTCGCGCAGCCGCTCGACGGTCGCCTCGGGTGCGGGGCCGTGGCGCAGGCGCTCCGCGGTCTGCGGCCGGTACAGCCGTGCCTTGGCGTCGTCGCCGAACAGCCGGTAGGCCGCCATGAGCAGGCCGAGGTCGTCAGCAGCGCCCAGCGTCTGCAGGCCGCGGGCGAGGCGCACGCGGCGGTCGAGACCGGGCAGGCGGGCCGCGGTACGCGCCCCGGGGACGCGGCGCCCTGCCTGGGCCAGCTTGACGCCGAGGTGGCGCCAGTAGCCGCCCAGCGGCTCGTCGGCGCCCTGCCCGCACAGCGCCACCGGCACCGTGGGCCGCATCATCCCGGCCACGAAGTTGACCGCGAGCGCGCTGTTGGAGCCCACGGGCTCCTCGAGGATCTCGAGTGATCGCGGCAGCGCGTCGAGGTAGTCGGAGGGCCCGAGGATGAGGTGCTCGTGCTCGGCACCGAACAGCCGGGCCGTCTCGGCGGCGAGCGACGTCTCGTCGGTGTCGCCGCCGGCGGAGAAGCCCACCGTGAACGTCCGCACGTGACGCGAGTGCTTGGCGAGAACGGCGGTGATCGCGCCGGAGTCGACGCCGCCGCTGAGCATGACGCCGATCGGGCGGTCGCTCATCATCTGGCGCACGACGGCGCGCTCGAAGGCCTCTGAGTACTCCTCCACGAGGGCACGGCGGTCGCTGCGCCGCTGCCGCGGCGGTGTCTCGGTCCAGTAGCGGTGCTCCTCAATGCCGCCGCGAGTGCAGCGCAGCGCCGTGGCCGGGGGGAGCTTGTGGACGCCCGTCAGCGGGGTGTAGGGCGAGGGCAGGAAGCGGAACGTGAGAAAGTGGTCGACGGCCTCGAGGTCGACGTCGCGCGGGATGGCGGGATCGGCGAGCAGCGCCCGCATCTCCGACGCGAAGCTCACCCGGCCGTGGAGCTGGGCCCAGTACAGCGGCTTGACGCCGAAGCGGTCGCGGACCATGTGCAGCGCCTCCCGGCCCGCGTCCCACACCGCGATGGCGAAGATGCCGTTGAGCCGCTCGACGAAGGCGGGCCCCAGCTCCTCGTAGAGGTGGGGCAGGACGGCGCCGTCGGTGGCCGATCGGATCTCGTGCCCGCGGTGCTCGAGCCACCGGCGCAGCTCCAGGTGGTTGTAGATCTCCCCGTTGAAGACGACGGCGACGTCACGGCGCTCGTTGTAGAGCGGCTGGGCGCCGCCCGGGAGGTCGACGATCGCCAGGCGACGCATGCCGAGGGCGATCCGCTCCTCGACGTGGTAGCCCTCGCCGTCGGGGCCGCGATGAACGAGGCGATCGACCATCGCGTGCACGAGCCGCTCGGGGGCCTCACCGTCGGGCGCGAAGATGCCGGCGATGCCACACACGCCCGGGTAGTCAACCAGCTCGCTCGCAGGGCGGCTGCGCCCCGCTGGGATCGAGCTGCATCACTGTTGCCGGGCCAGCTCGTGCCGGACCACGGCCATGTAGCGCCGGGCCCTGGCGACGGGTTCGGACCGCCCGCGTGGTGCCCCGGTTGAGAGCGAGCGCCGACCCGACGACCGGCTTCCCGCGGGCCGAGGACGGACAGCGTCAGAAGCCGGCCTGCTCCCAGTCCCGGTTGGCCAGGTGCGCCTTGACGGTGTCGATGTATCCGACGGCGGGGTCCGTCCACCACGCCCCGGCATACCAGGACCCCACGCTGCCCCAGATATCGCCCGGGCCATAGGTCCGGCCGTGCGGGACGTCATTGAACCAGCGGTTCTTGCCGTCGAAGACGAACCGCAGCTGAGCGGCGTAGAAATCCACGTTGAATGCCGTCGACACCCTGGCGAGCGGGTCGGTGCCCGCGAACTGGTTGAGGACCTGCATCAGGCCGTAGCTGTAGTACTGGCCGTCCTGGCCGACACCATCCTGCTTCCACCACGACTCGGCGCAGGCCTGAGCGCGGATGATGTCCTCGTCGATACCCCACTTCCACGCCGCCCACTGGATGATCTCGTCGGTCGTGCCCGTGAAGTTGCCGGTCACCTGCTGCGCGTAGGGATTGACGTTCCACTCGTCGAGGTTCGCCTGGGCGGCATGGAAGACCGCCAGCTCGGCGCCGGTCGGCGCCCGGTGGTTGGCCGTGTAGTTCTGCGCACGCGGCTCCCACGACGAACGACGCACATGCGACGCGGCCTCCGCATCAGTGAGCGCCGGCGAGCCCACCGCACGCGTAACGGCCGCAGTGGCCCTGTGGTGCGCCGCGGCGCTGCGCACGGCCGCCGACGCGGTCCCCGGCGCAAAGGACTGGACGAGGAAGAGGACCGACGCGATGAGGAGCAGCGCCAGCCAGGAGAGGGGGATGCGCGCAGAGGTCATATCCCGCACATCGACTCGTGACCGCACCGCGGAGAGACGACCGCGAGAACCTCGACAGACGTTCGACTCGCGTTGGGGCGCTCCCGAAGGAGGATGGTCTACGGTCGGGGGACTATCGTCGCCGTGTGGAGCCCGAGGAGTCCGCCAGCGGTCGTCCATCGGCTCCGAGCGTCCGCGACGTCGGGCGAGCGCTGTCGTGGGTCGGTGTCGGACAGCTGGTGGGCCAGGTGTGGTGGTACGGCTCGCTCATCGCGCTTGGCGCGCTCCTCGGCCCGCGCGACTTCGGCACGATCGCCGCCGGACTGGTGGTCGTCCAGATCGCCCAGTTCCTCATGGACTCCGGGACCCGCGGCAGCCTCATCGTCGCGCCGAAGCTGAGCCTGGAGCTGCTGCGCCGCGCATTCGCCTTCAACATCGCGACCGGGGTGGCGCTGACGATCCTCGTCGCCGGATTGGCCCAGCCATTCGTCGACGCCTTCGCGCCCGGCGGGCAGGCCGACGCCATCCGCTTCCTGGCGCTGAGCGTGGCCCTGTCCTCGCTGGTTCCCGCGCCCATGGCGATCCTGCAGCGCGCGCTGGACTTCAAGCGCCAGGCCACGATCATGGGCGCCGCCGCCACCACGGCATCGATCGCCGCCATCGTGGCGGCGCTACTGGGCGCCGGCATCTGGGCGCTCGCCCTGCGCCAGGTGCTCTTCCAGCTCGTGATCGCCGGCATGTCGTGGTGGAGCGTGCGCGACCGGCTGCCCGGCCGGCGAGATCCGTCGGAGCGGCGGGGACCGCTGCGCCAGGAGCAGGCCTTCTGGTTCTTCGTCGTGTCCCTCAGCCAGTTCCTCGCCCTGAACGTCGACTACCTCATCGTCGGCGGGGTCACCGACGCCCGGCGGCTCGGCCTCTACTCGCTCGCGTTCACGATCGCCTTCGCACCCCTGACCCAGTTCTCCGCGCAGATCGGCAAGGTCGTCTTCCCCGCGGTGGCCGCGACTACGGACCGCACCGTCGTGGCGAGCCGCGCGCTCAAAGCCACCCGTCTCCTCGCGCTGGTGATCGCGCCGTGCGTACCGCCCGCGATCGCGCTCGCCCCGGCGATCCTGCCCCACCTCTTCGGCTCCGAATGGACGAGCATGGTGCTGCCGTTCCAGATCCTGCTCGTCGCCGGCATGGGACAGGCGCTGCTCACCGTCGTCCAGGAGTCCCTGTCGGGAACGGGGAACGTTGCGTTCTTCGCCACGACAAGCTTCGTGTGGCTGTCGGCGATGGTGGTGGCGCTGCTGGTCCTCGTCCACGTCGACGGTATCCGGGGCGCCGCGCTCGCGCACGTGCTCCTGCTCGTGCCGCTGGCCGCCGCCTACGCCACCGGCGGGGCGCGGCGCATCGGGCTGCGCGCACGCAGCCTCGTCCGCGGTCTCGGCGGAGTCCTCGGCGCGGTGACGATGGAGGCCGTGCTCGTCGCCGCGACCATCGCCGCGCTGCGGGGCGTGGACGTCCAGCGCGACGTCGCGAGCGTCGCGGGCGCCCTGGTCGGGATCGTCGCGGTCGCGGCGATGCTCTGGCGCCTGCCCGACAGCCCGGTGCTCGATGCCCGGGCCGCGATCGGTGCCGTGCGGCGGCGGCCGGCGTGAACTGGCTAGGTTGGCCGCCATGAGGTCGGCGCTGATCGGCACGGGTGCCATCGCGCGCCAGCATCTCTCGTGCCTGCAGCAGCTCGACGGCGCGGAGCTCGTGGGCGTATGCGACCTGTCGCGCGCCTCCGCCGAGTGGGCGGCCGAGCGCTACGAAGCGCACGGCTGGTACACCGACCACCGCGAGATGCTCGCCAGCGCACGGCCCGACATCGTGCACATCACGACTCCGGTCACCTCGCACTTCGACCTGGCGGCGGCCGCGCTGGATGCCGGCGCGCACGTCATCGTCGAGAAGCCCATCACGGTCTCCGACTACGAGCTCGAGCGCCTGCTCGAGCACGCCGACCGCGCCGGCCGCACGGTGGTGGAGGACTACAACTGGCTGTTCAACCCGCCGGTTCAGGACCTGCTCGACCTCGTCGCCCGGGGCGGTCTCGGCGAGGTAGTCCACGCAGAGGTCACGTTCTGCCTGGACATCCTCGGACCAGGCAGCCCGTTCAGCGACCGGGACGTCCCGCATCCGGCGGTGTCGCTTCCCGGCGGGGCGGTCGGTGACTTCATCACCCACCTCGCCGCCCTGGCCCACGCCGCCGTCGGGCCGCACCGCTCGGTACAGGTCATGTGGTCCGACGAGCGCCGCGGGGACGGGACGAACAGCGAGTTGCTGGCGCTCGTCGAGGCGGAGGGCGGCACCGCGACCCTGCGCTTCAGCGACCGCTCGCGTCCGCAGGTGTTCTCCATGCGCGTCAGCGGCACGGAGCTGAGCGTGAACGCCGTCATCACCGGCCGCAAGCTGGTGGTCGAGCACCGTCCACAGTGGCGCCGGCCGGTCACCTCCGGGCGCCGCGCGATCGCGGCCGCGCTCGACGCCACCCGAGGAGCGTTGGCGTCCCCGTGGGAGCGGCTTGGCGGCGGCCCCGGCCTCTACGTGGGCATCTGGAAGCTCATCGAGCTGACCTACCGGGCGCTCGACGCCGGCCGACCCCCGCCGGTGTCGCCGGCGCAGATCATGGAGGTCAACCGGCTGCGCTCGGACATCCTCGCGCAGGCCGGACGCCGCCCATGAAGGTCCTCGTCACCGGGGCCAACGGGTTCGTCGGCTGCCACGTCGTCGCGGCCTTCCTGGCCCGGGGGCACGAGGTGCGCGCGCTCGTACGACCGAGCGCGGACGTGAGCGCCCGCGGCTGGCCGGTCGAGGTCGAGGTCGCGCGGGCGGACCTACGCCTTTCGCGGGCACTGCGCGAGACCTGCGTGGGAGTTGACGCGGTCATCCACCTCGCGGCACGGATGGGCGGGTCCGAGACCCAGCAGTTCGAGACGACCGTCGGCGGCACGGAGCGGCTCATCGAGGCCATGCGCGACACGGGCACCCGCCGGTTCGTGCTCGCCAGCAGCTACGCGGTCTACGACTGGTCGGCGATCGAGGGCGCGCTGACCGAAGCCTCTCCGGTCGTGGGGAACCGCCTCGTCGAGCGCGGTCCCTACACGGTCGCCAAGGCGTGGCAGGAGCGCGTGACGCGCCGCCTGGCGACCGAGGAGGGATTCGAGCTCACCGTCGTGCGGCCGGGATTCGTGTGGGGCCGCGACCACGTCTGGCTTTCGGGCATGGGACAGCGCTACCTCGGTGTCCACGTGGTGTTCGGCCGCTCGACGCTCCTACCGATCACCTACGTGGAGAACTGCGCCGACGCGTTCGTCACCGCCACGGTGCAGGACAGCGCTCGCGGTGAGACCTTCAATGTGGTCGACGACGAGCCGGTCACCACGTGGCGTTACACGGCCGAGTACCTGCGCCGCACGGGGACGCCCGGGCGCCTGGTGGCCGTGCCGTACCCGGCGGCTCTGGCCGCCAGCCGCGTGGGTGCCGCCGTGGGCCGGCGACTGTTCGCCGGCGGCGGCGACCTACCTGACCTCTTCGTGCCGGCGCGGGTCGAGGCCCAGTTCAAGCCGCTGGCGTTCCCCAACGACAGGATCCACGCTCTGGGATGGCGACCGCGGTGGAGCTTCGAGGAGGCGCTGGAGCGCAGCTACCGGCCGTGGACCGCCGCGCCTCAGGCAGGGACGTAAGCCGGGGCGCAGGGGATCTCGTGCATCACCGGCGCCGACGCGCCCGGGATGAGGCAGCCGGGAGGACACGATCACCCCGGCGGACGATCGCCGAGCCCTCGCCGATGGACCAGCCTGCCCATGGCGCGTGATCCCAGAGCTACGGTGGACTCCCGTGCCGCTCGTCCTCGACGTTCGCCATCGCCTCCTGGTCCCCGGGCTGGCACTCGCCACGGCGCTCCTCTTCGGCGCGCTCGTCGGCCTGAACCCGATGCTCGGGGTCGCGTTCGCCGGGGCGGTTGCGGTCTGCCTGCTTGCGTTCCTCGCGCCCATGACGCACCTGACGGTGCTGCTGATCCTCACCGTCGTCGTGCCCTACAGCTTCCAGAACGCGCTGGCCGCCGGGGCTGGACTGTTGCCGTCTGACCTATTCCTGCTCACCGGACTGCTGCGCGCCGGCGTCGTCCTCCTTCGTTCGCCGCTGGACGCGCGCCGTACGCTCGTCGCGGCGCTGTTTCTCTTGTTCCTGGGTGGCTCGTTCCTCCAGTTCATCCACGGACTGCGGGCCGGCGCCGACCTCAGCGCGGCCGGGGCAGAGTTCCGCCCGCTCCTGAGCTACGGCGCGCTCGTGGTCGCTCTGCCGATGGTCGCCGACGCGGCGGCCCGCCCGCGGCTGCTGAAGGGCCTGCTCGTGGTGGGTCTCCTGCTGGGGCTGTGGGGCATAGCCCAGTGGGGGCTCAACCTGTCGTATGGCGGCGCGGGCGATGTCGGGGTCCGCAGCGGCGTGCGGCTCACGTCGGGAGGCAGCGGCCAGATCCAGGGCGGGCTGTACGGCTTCCCGGTCGCGGTGGGGCTCGCGTGCGCGGCACTCATGTCGGGGGAGATCCGGTCAGTGCGCCAACGGGTGCTCGTCCTGGCCGCCCTGGCGCTGAACGCCGCCGCGCTGCTGCTGACCTTCGAGCGGACGTTCTGGGTGGGCGCGCTCGCCGCCGTGGCGCTGGTCACGCTGCGGCTCGGAACACGGGGACGGATGCGGGCGCTCCTGCTCATGCCGGTGCTGGCGCTCGTCGGGCTCGGCGCCCTCGCCGCCCTCGCCCCGGCCCAGCTCGTCACCGCCCGTGAGCGCCTCCTCTCCCTCAACCAGTACGGCAGCGACAACTCTGTCCGCTACCGCGTCATCGAGACCCAGCACGTCGTGGCGAAGATCCAGGATCATCCGATCGTCGGCTCCGGCCTCGCCGACACCATCTTCTGGGGACGACCCTACGCCGGCGTGCCTCCGGCCAGCTACGTGTTCAGCCACAACGGCTACCTCTGGATGGCCTGGAAGGTGGGCATCCCACTGACCGTCCTGCTCTGTCTGCTCATAGGGCTTCCGATCCTCTGGCGGGGGCCGCCGCAGGGGGATCGGCTCTACGCGGCCGTGCGTGCAGGGTGCCAGGCCGGCCTCTTCGCTCTGCTCGTGATCTGCATCTTCTGGCCGGACGTGCGGATCCTCTCGATCACGCCCGCCATCGGGGTCTTCATCGCGGTGGCGGCGACGCCGCGCACCACAGTCGGTCACCCGGTCAGCGAGCGCAGCAGCGCCACGTAGCGGTCACGGTTCTCGGCCCAGCTGTACTCCGATGATCGGCGCAGCGCGTGCTGCGCCTTCGCCCGCGCCTCGTCCGGGTGCTCGGCGACCCACCTCAGTGCGGCGGCGAGCCCGTCAGCGTCGCCCGGCTGAAAGAAGGTGACCTCGTGGTCGCCGAAGTGGTGCGCGAGCGTGCGCAGTCGGGCGACCACCACGGGGACCCCCAGCGCGACGTACTCGAGCAGTTTGGAGGACAGCGTCAGCTCGTTGAGTGCAGACTCGAGGTTGGGCACCACGCCGCAGTCCGCGGAGGCAGCCTGCTCGAGCACCTCGCCGATGGGCAGGTAGCGGCCGGAGAACGTCACGGAGGCGCGGAGGTCGAGCTGGTCGGCCACCGCCTGGGCCTGGGGGAGATCGTCCCCCTCTCCGATGATCGCCACGCGCAGGTCGTCGATCGATTCGCGCGCGAGGGCGGCGGCGCGCAAGAGCAGCGGGACGCCGTACCACTCGGTGATGGTGCCGTGGTAGACCGCGCGCCACCCGTCGCGGGCCACGGCCCGCTCCCGTGCCCGGCGGCGCGCGGTCTCGATGAGCCGCTCGTCCTGGGTGTTCATCACCACGGTGATCTTCTCGGAGTCGACGCCGTGAGACACGAGCTCCTCGCGGTAGGGCTCGTGCACCGTGATGACCCCGTCGGCGAAGCGACACGCCGCGCGCTCGACGGCGGTTATCACGCGCTGCAGCACCCCACTGCTCGAGAACCGCGCATCGAACATGAGCGGCGACAGGTCGTGGATGTCGAACAGGACCCGTGCGCCGCGCAGGCGCGGCAGCACCGCGGCGGCTATGAGGAAGTCCGGTGGGTTGTGGACGTGGACGATGTCGAAGCCCGCGCGCCCCGCCCGCACGGCGACGGCGACGGTCGCCAGCACGGTGAAGACGACGTACTCGAGCACCAGCGCGAACGCCCCCACACCGCGCCGGTGCGTTATCGGCAGCCGCGTGACCACGACGCCGTCGACCACTTCGCGCGCAGGGCGATCGGACTCGCAGAGGCAGACCACCTCGACCCGATAGCCGGCCTCCTGGGCCATCCTCGCGAGTCGCGACACGCGCGGGTCGTTCGGATAGCGGCTGTGGACGATCATGCACAGGCGCGGCCGGCCGCGGCCGTCGCGCGCGGGCGAGCGGCGGAGCATCCCCCATAGACGCCGCCCCTGCTCGGCCTGGATGAAGCGCCGCAGCTCCGGCTCGGCTCGCGGGTGCCGCCGTGACGCGGCCCCCACCCATCCCGTGAAGTAGCTCGCGCCGGCGAGCACCGGCGGGTGATCACGCATGCGCACCGCCGCGCTGAGGGCCACGACGAGGGGATGGGAGCCGTAGCCGTACGCCGCCCGGCCCGCCCGCCGGTACCCGCGCAGTATCCCGTCGCCCGCCCACAGGCGCCGCAGGTGGATGGGATCACCGCCCGGCATCTCGAAGGTCTGGGTGCGCCACCCCGCCCGGCGGATCCGGGCCTCGTCGATCGTGTCCCATCCGAGGATGGCCGGGATCGGGGAGATCGCCCGCAGGCATTCCCAGCGGTAGAACTTCGTCGCGCCCTCGACGTTCCCGGACGGGCAGCGATGGCGGTGGAGGCGCCCGTCGGGCGCCTCCTCGCTCAGGTACGCGCCCGCCAGCCCCAGCCGCGGGTCGGCGGCGAAGCGCCGCTCGAGCTCGGCCAGCATGCCCGGCGGCAGGCGCAGGTCGGCATCCAGCTTGGCCACCACGTCGTAGCCGTTGTCGAGCTGCTCGACCCCCCACAGGAAGGAGCGCAGCTCCGACGCGGACACCATGCGGTCCCGCTCGCGAGGGCGCGGCGGACGGTGCAGCACCGTGACATTGGTGTTTGCGGCGGCGAACCGCTCCGCGATGTCGGGAGAGCTGTCGACGGAGCCGTCATCCACGAGCAGCACGCGGTCGGGCGGCCTCGTCTGCTCGGCCAGCGAGGCCAGCAGCGTGCCCAGGTAGCGCTCCTCGTCGCGGAGAGGGACGACGACTGCGATCCTCACGGCGCCGCTCCGTCGGGCGGCTTCGGCCTGCCCGGGAGCCACGCGAGCAGCCGGCGGCGGATGCGGCCCAGCTGCTCGTGCCGGACGTAGGCGCGCAGGCCCGGCTCGGCCCGCGGGGCGCGGCGGACGGCGGCGCGTAAGTAGCCGAAGAGGTAGTTGAGGCTGCCCAGGACCGCCGGCGGGTCGCGCACGCGTTGCCCCGCGACGAGGACAACGTGCAGCGGATGCTCGCCGTAGCCCCACGCGCACAGCCCCCACCGCCGCCATGCCCGTCCCAGTCCGTCGTGGGTGCCGACCGGTCGCAGGTGCAGCGGATCGCCGTCGGGCATCGCGAAGCTCGCGCTGCTCCAGCCGGCACGGCGGGCGGCGATGTCGTCCATGGTGTCCCACCCGAGGATGGCAGGGATGGGGCCCATCTCCTCATAGCAGCGGCGGCGGTAGAACTTGACCGGTCCCGCCACGTGCTCGGGCCGGCCGCGCTGACGCAGCGGTCCGCCGGGCCCCTCGAAGCTCAGGTAGGGCCCGGCGACTCCCAGGCGCGGATCGCTCGCAAAGCGCTCTTCGAGCGTCCGCAGGGTCGCCGGTGTGAGCTCGATGTCCGCGTCGAGCTTCGCGACCACGTGCCAGTCGTCGGCGAGTTGCGCGAGCGCCCACTGGAAGGAGCGCAGCTCCCCGGCCGTGGCGAGGCGATCACGCTCGGGAGGGTGCGCGGGACGTCGCAGGACGGTGGCATAGGGATGCGCGTCGGCAAAGGCCGCGGCGATCTCGATCGAGCGGTCGGTGGAGCCGTCGTCGACGAGCAGCACGCGGTCGGGCGGACGGTGCTGGCGGCTCATGGAGTCGAGCAGGCGTCCGAGATAGGCCTCCTCATTGAGGAATGAGGTCACGATGACGATCCGCATGACGCTGGGTCGGCACTCAGGCAGTCGAGCACGGCTCGGGGACCGGAGCACCGGCATGCCGCCGCGGCTGCGAGGCCGGTCACCGGCCCCACGGCGCTCGCCCGAGCATCCTGCCGCTGATGTAAACCTAGCGGATCATCGATCCCGAGACGAGCGCTACCGGTCTTGGTTAGGCAATCATGCAGCGCATGAGCCGCCTCGGCCCGACAGGCGGCCGCGCCTTCCTCCTCCTTCCCGGCGCGCTGACCCTCTTCCTCGGCTTCGAGGCCGGCGGCTTCTTCGCGGGCGCCCCGGCGCTCGCCGCCGCCGTGCTGGCGCTGGTGCTCCTCGGGCGGCTGCTTCTGCTCGAGCGGCCCTTCGAGGGACTCGGGCTGCCGTTCGCGCTCGCCGCGGGCGCCCTCGCGCTCTACGCGGTGTGGACGCTGGTCTCCCAGGCGTGGTCGCACGCGCCGGGCCGGGCCGTGGTCGAGTTCGACCGCGCGCTGGTCTACCTGCTGGCGCTGGTGGTGTTCGGCGGAGCCCGGCGGCAGGCCGACCGCTTGGCGTGGATGGCGCGCGGCGTGGCGGCGGCGATGGTCGTCCTCTCGGTGGCGGGGCTGGCCACCCGGACGCTGCCCGACGTCTTCGCGGTCTCGCCCAACCTCGCCGAAAACCGCCTGAGCTATCCGCTGACCTACTGGAACGCCCTGGGGCTCGTGGCGGCGCTCGGGCTGGTCCTGTGCTTTTGGCTGACCACGAGCGAGCGCGAGTCGCGGGTCGCGCGCGTCCTGGGCGCCGCGGCCATGCCCGCGCTGGCGGCCACGCTGCTGTTCACGTTCTCACGCGGGTCGATAGCGGTGGCCGCGGTGGGCCTCATGGTCTATGTGGTCGTCGCCCGCCCGCGGGGTCTGCTGAGCGGCGCGCTCGCCGCCGGGCCGTTCGTCGCCGTCGCCGTGGTCAGCGCGTACGGGGCGAACCTGCTCGCCGGCCGCGCGCCTACCGCTCCGGCCGCGGCCGTCCAGGGCCATGGGGTGGCGGCGGTGGTGACGGCGAGCGTCGCCGGCGCCGCGGTGGTGCGCTTTGGACTGCTGTGGCTCGATCGTCGCCTCGAGCGCCTGCGACTGCCCGCGCGCCTGCGCCTGCGCCGGCGCGGCGTGCGCTGGGTGGCGGGCGCCACCCCGGTCGCCGTGGCGGCCGTCGCGCTGATCGCACTCGGCGCCCCCGGCGCGGTCGAGCGCCAGTACCACCGCTTCCTGTCCAGCACCACGGTGCACCACCCCGGCAATAACCGCGCGCGCCTCACCGATCCCGGCAACAATGGCCGCCTCGACTTGTGGCACGTCGCGCTGCAAGGGTTCAAGACGCTGCCCGTTCATGGCCACGGTGCGGGCACCTTCGCGACGCTGTGGGACCGGTCGCGCCCGGTGCGCGCGCAGGCCGTCGACGCGCACTCCCTGTACCTGGAGACGCTCGAGGAGCTGGGCGTCGTGGGGATGGTGGCGCTCGCGCTGGCGCTGGTGGCGATCCTCGGGGCGTTCGCGTGGCGCGCACGCGGGCCCGACCGCGCACTCTACGGGGCGCTCCTCGCCGTCGGGCTGATGTGGGCGCTGGAGGCGGCCGTCGACTGGGACTGGGAGATGCCCGCCGTGACCGTCTGGCTGTTCGCGCTGGGCGGGGCCGCGCTCGCCACCGCGCGGCCGGTCGGGCGCCGCGGGCAGGAGCTGCCCCGCCTCGCCCGGGTGATCGTCGGCGTCGGGCTGCTGGTGCTCGCGGTCACGCCGGTCCGGGTCGCGCTCTCCCAGGCCTGGCTCACCCAGGGCCAGCGGGCGTTTCACGCAGGCGACTGCCCGCGGGCGATCGACCGGTCGCTGACCTCGATCGACGTGCTCGCGGTGCGTCCGGAGGCCTACGAGGTCATCGGCTACTGCGACGCGCGCAGCGGCGCTGCCAACCTCGGCGTCCCGGCGATGGAGCGGGCGGTGAGCCTGGACCCGGCCGACTGGGAGCCGCGCTACGGACTGGCGCTGGTCCGCGGGGCCGCCGGGCTTGATCCCCGCCCCGCAGCCCGTGCCGCGCTGCGACTCGATCCGCTCGAGCCGCTCGCGCGCCACGCCGCCCGGGCGTTCGAACGGACGGACGACCCCCGAACGTGGAGGAGGCGGGCGCTCAGCGCCCGCCTCCCCTGATAGCCGCCGGCCGCATAGCCGCCGGGGCTCACATCAACGTTGGCCGGTGCTAGAGACGCCCGAGCCCTTTCCGGGGCGCGCGCGAGCGCAGCATGACGCCCGCCACCAACAGGCCGAGGCCGATCAGCAGGACCGGGATCGCGGCGTAGCCGGTGAACGGAAGCCCGCCGCCGGCGCTGGAGGCGGCGACCTGGCGAGGCGCCTGAACCGTCGGCTGGGGGGTGCTGACGCCACCGCCGATGACGTTGGCGCCGGGATGTTGCCCGCCGTTGGCGGGTCCCGGCGCTCCGTACTGCGCGACTGCCGCGCTCCCCGTTGCCGACAGGCCTGACACGGCGAGGGCGGCCCCGCCGCCGCTCATCAACATGCCTACCGCGATCATTATCGTCAGCGCGAAGCGTGATCTCATGATCAGTCCTTTCTGGCCGAAGCCGTGAGAGTTCCTCTGCGATCCGCGCGTGAGTGCGCGAACCTTGATCCCGTCGAGCTCAGCCGGACTTGCCTGCGGACGGTGCTCTCGCAGCCACTCGGCCAACTCCAGCACGTCATCGGGAAGGCGCTCATCGTGAGATCCCATTGCCGGCTTATACGCACGAGCCCCACCGTTTCCGACTGACCCGAAGGCAAACGATGCACGATGCCGACTTCGAGCGCCTCTACGCCGAGCACGCACAGCGGCTGTTCGCCTACCTCGTCTACCGGACCGGCGACCGCGCGCTGGCCGAGGATGTCCTCTCCGACACCTTCGAGCGGGCGCTGCGGGGACGACGCGGGTTCGACCGGCGCAAGGCCTCGGAGCGGACGTGGCTCTACGCGATCGCGCTCAACCGCGTGCGCGACCTCCAGCGCCGCGAGTCGCGGGAGGCGGTGGCGCTCGAGCGTGCGGCCGCCGGCGCCGCGCTCCCCGGCGCAGACCTCGACCTCGACCGGCTCGAGAGCCGTGACGTGGTGGAGCGCGTGCTCGACGTGCTGAGCGCCGAGGAGCGCGAGACGGTCGGCCTGCGCTTCGGCGCCGACCTCAAGCTCGAGGAGATCGCCAAGCTGATCGGCGAGCCCCGGACGACAGTCGAGGCCCGGCTCTACCGGGCGCTGCGCAAGCTCCGGGAGACGCTGGAGTAATCGGGAGGGCGGTCAGGGCTCCGGGTCATCCCGCCCTGGTGTCCCGCGCTCGGCCTGCCGGGCCGCCTCCGAGGCGGCCCACGCCTCTCCGGCCTCCGCGGCATGAGCCTCTGCCCGGGCGGTCGTCGCCGTCAGCTGCGCCACCCGCCGCTCGAGCTCGGCGCGCAGACGGTTCTCCTCCTGCGCGCGCTCGGTCGCCTCGTCGCGGGCGGCCACCAGCGTCTCGAACTGGGCGGCGAGCTCGGCACCCTCCTCGCCGGCTGCACGCGCGCGCCGCTCGGCCCGGGCACGCGCTGCCTCGAGCGCCTCGATCCGGGCCAGCGCCTGGGCGAACGGCGCTTCTACCGCCTCCGGTGTGGGGGCCCCATCCTCTCGGCCGGCGCGGAGGGGCCTCCGGACCGGTTCCGGCCGATCGTCTGCGCTTTCGAGCGCCCGCTCGGCCAGCCGGGGCTCCGGCTGGGCGCGGGCAGGCTCGGCACGCTCTCGCTCGGCGGCCACCGCTCGATCACGGGCCGCCTCGGCTGCGTGCTGGGCATCGCGCGCCTCCGCCGCGGATCCTTCGGCGATCCGGCAAGCCCGCTCCGCTTCCTCAGCACGGGCTTCGGCGACGTTCTGGGCCTCCTTCGATCGGCGGCCCTCGGCGGCGTGGGCCTCGGCGCGGTGATCGGCCTCCACCCGGGCCTGCGCCTCTCGCCTGACAGCGGTCCGAGCCTCGGCGAGGTGCTTTTCCAGCGCGCGGAGCTCGGCGTGCGCAGCACCGGGCTCGGCGATGGCCCCCGACGCCCGCTCGCCATATTGCGCCCTCGGGTCGTTGGACTCGGCCGGCGCCGGCAACTCGACCGCCGCCAGTCGGTCGGCGACCAGCGCGAACGTCATCTCGGGGTCGCTGACCAGCTCCGTGGGCGCGAGGAACTGCCAGCTCACGCCGCCGGGCGGTCGTTGCCGGTCGAGAGCAGGCGTCGAGGCCAGGGGACGAAAGCGGTAGGCCGCGCCGGGCCGCCGGAGGACGAGCGCGACTTCGCCGGGCGCGGCCGCGCGCCAGCGCCCTGCCACGCACAGAAGCGTGGAGCGCCCGCTCGCCGCCACGAGATCGAACCCCTCTACCTCGAAGGCGACCCCACCGGAGCTCACGGTTGCCGCGTGAACAGGGTTTCGATCCGGCGGCAGGACCGCGGTCTGCTCCCGATCGGGCTCCGTCGCCCGGGCCGACTCCGCTCGCGTCCACCGCTGCCCTTCCTCCAGTTCCCCATCAACCCGTGCAGTATGACCGACCGCACTCGAGCCGGCGGTGGCTCGATCGGGTCCAAGGGGCGTTGAGCCCGTCTTCCCCCTCCGATATAACCCAGCCAACGTCAACCGAAGAAGGGACGTCTCTGCCGATGGCCATTCACCTGACGCCCACCGAGCTCGCCCGCGAGGCCGGACTGGACCGCCGCGACGTGATCGAGAAGTGCGTAGAGCTCGGGGTGCCGATCTTCCAGGGGCGCATCGACAAGACCCTCTTTCTCACCTCCCTCCAGACCGCACCCGGCGCGGCGAACCCACAGCCGGCCCCGGTCTAGCGCCGTCGCGTAGCCTCCCCGCCCCCAACAGCGCTTCGCGACCCTCGACCACGACCTCTCCCAGCCCACGGGCGAGCTCACCCCGACGCTCAAGTCAAGCGCGACGTCGTCTCCGAGAAGTACGCCGACGTCTTCGCGGAGCTCTACCGCAGGTAGGCGAAGAGCGCGCGCACGAAGGCGTCCTGCCCGAGGTGCGCGCGGTAGACCACGGTGCGGTTCATGAGGACCGCGAAGATGAGCCGGCGCCCCGAGCGGACCGTGCAGTAGCCGGCGAGCGCGGATACGTCGGTCAGCGTGCCCGTCTTACCCCGGCAGCGGCCGGCGGCCACGGTGCCGCGCAGGCGATGCACGAGGGTGCCCGAGCGCCCGAGGACGGCCAGGGACGACGTGAAGGCGGCGTTGGCCCGCTCGGCGCGCAGGAGGCTGACGATCTGCCGCGGGGAGGAGCGGTCGGCGCGCGAGAGCCCCGAGCCGTCGTAGAGCCGCGGGCGCAGGCCGATGGACGCCGCACTGGCGCGCACCACCCGCGCGCCCGCGGCGGTGCTGCCCGTCCCGCCCCGCTCTGCCCCCAGGTCCTTCAGGAGCATCTCCGCGTAGAAGTTGTCCGACGGGGCGTTCGTCGCCGCGATGATGGCCGCGAGCGGGGGCGAGGACGCCGAGGCGAGCACCCGCGTGCGGGCGGGGGCCCTCCCGGCGCCGTAGCCGCCCACGCGCACCCCGCGGCGGGCCAGCGCGTCGACGAGCGCGGAGGCCGCGTAGGCGGCGGGCTGGAGCACGTAGCGCCCGCGCAGCAGGTCGCGCTGGTAGGCCAGCCCCGAGAGCGGCTCGACGTAGAGGCTCGGCGCGTAGCCGGAGGACGGCACTCCGCGCAGGAAGTCGAAGCGCGACTCGTCGCCGAGCACCCGCCCGGTCACCCGCCTGACCCCGGCGCGATAGAGCCGGCGCGCCAGGAGGTCGATGTCGTCGGCGCGCAGCGTCGGGTCGCCACCGCCGCGCAGCCAGAGCCCGCCGTGGAGCACGCCGCGGTCGCCCAGCCGCCCCGTCGCCAGGACGTCGGTGGCGAGTCGTGCGTCTGGCCCGAGCTCGCGCAGCGCGGCCGTCGTCGTCCACAGCTTCTCCACGGAGGCCGGGATGCGCCCGGTGCGCGCGCGGCGCGAGTAGAGCGTCCGTCCGGTGTCGGCGTCGAGAACCAGCGCGCCGGAGGCCGTCCCGCCGCGCCCCAGGGCGGCGTCGAGCGAGCGGGAGAGCGTGCCCGCCGCCGCGGGGGCGACGGGCACGAGGGCGAGCAGCAGAGCGAGCAGGGCGACGCGACCGGACCGGGTCATCGACGCCCAACCCTAGAGTCCTCGCGGTGGGCAACGTCGTCGACCTCACGGCGGAGGGCGCCCCACGTCGGCGGCGCCGGCGGCGCTCCAAGACCGCGCTCGTCCTCGGCGGGGGGGGATTCACCGGAGGCGTCTACGCGATCGGCGCGCTGCGCGCGATCGACCTCCTCTCCGTCAACCGCACGGTCAACGACTTCGACATCTACGTCGGCACGAGCGCGGGCTCCTTCGTCGCCGCGCTGACGGCCAACGGCATCACCCCCGAGGAGATGATGCGGGTCGCCTCCGGGCAGGTCCCCACCCCGTTCTCGGACGTGCAGGTCGGCACGCTGCTGCGCCCCAACCTCGGCGAGGCCGCGCAGAGGCTCGCCACCCTCCCCCTCCACCTCCTGCGCGTGGCGCGCACCCTCGCCGGACAGCTCGGCCAGCTCCACCAGATCACCGCCATGGACCTCGTCCTCGGGCTCGCCGAGGCGCTGCCCTCGGGCCTCTACTCCGGGTCGGGCGTCGAGTCCTACGTCCACCAGGTGCTGTCCGACCCGGCGCGCACCGACGACTTCCGGCTGCTTGGCCCCGAGCTCTACCTCGCGGCGACCGACCTCGACACCTGCGAGCGGATCGTCTTCGGCGCCGAGGGCTGGGACGACGTGCCCATCTCGAGCGCGGTGCGCGCCTCCACCGCGCTGCCCATGGTCTACCAGCCCGTCCGGATCGGAGACCACGACCTCGTCGATGGCGGGATCGTCTCCACCACGAACCTCGACATCGCCGTGGAGGCGGGCGCGAAGTTCATCGTGGTCGTCAACCCGCTCGTCCCCTACGTCAACGACTTCGCCGACCAGCGCCGCGTCTCGGACATGGGCTTTCCGCGGATCGGCTACCAGACCTTCAAGCTCCTGGCCTATCAGCGCCTCCACGAGATGGCCCGTCAGTGGGAGGAGCGCTATCCCGGCGTCGACATCATCCTCATCGAGCCCGGCCCCAAGGACGAGCTCATGTTCAGGACGTCGGTGATGAACTTCGCCTCCCGCGTGGACATCGCCCGCCACGGGTTCGAGTCGGTCACCCTGCATCTCGCCGAGGACTACGAGCACTTCAAGGAGATCTGCGCCCGCCACGGGATCGAGATCTCCGCAAACCGGGTGCGCAGGGTCGTCAAGCACTTCGCCGCCGAGCGCGAGCACACGCGCGCCTGGCGGAAGATCCTCGAGCAGACGACGTCGACGCTGCTGCGCCAGAGCGCCCAGTCGTCGTCGTAGGAGGCTCCTGGGCGGCGCCTACTTCTGCGTCATCGCCCAGAAGCCGAGCGCGAGCACGGCGAGGGTGACCACGCCGCACAGGACGAGCACGAGGGGCCACGGCCCGCGCCGCGTGCTGCCCTGCAGGGCACGGTCTAACCGCGCCGGCGCCCGCCGTGACGGGCGGACACAGGGTCTTCACAAGACGCCTCCGCCGAGCAGCGCGCGCAGGCCCGCCTCGTCGACCACGGCGACCCCGAGGCGCTCGGCCTTTTCCAGCTTCGACCCGGGCGACTCGCCGGCCACCAGGTAGTCGGTCTTCTTCGACACCGAGGTGGTGACCTTCCCCCCGGCGGAGAGGACGAGCGCGGTGGCCTCCTCACGGGTCAGCGCCGGGAGCGTCCCCGTCAGCACGAGGGTCTTCTGACTCAGCGGACCCGCGGCCGGCGGCGGCCCCTCCTCCTCCATGAGGACGCCCTGATCGCGCAGATCGGCGATGAGCGCGCGCATGTCCGGGTCCGCCAGCTGGCCCGCGATGAGCTCACCGAGCTTGGGCCCGATCCCCGGCGTCTCGGCGATCACCTCCGGCGTCGCCTCGAGCAGGGCGTGCATCGTCCGGAAGCGCCGGGCCAGGGCGGCGCCGGTCACCGCGCCCACCCCCTCGAGCGCGATCCCGAACAGCACCCGCCCGAACCCGCGGTCACGCGAGGCGGCGATCGCGTCGAGCAACGCCCGGGCGCTCACGCCGGCGAACCGCTCGATCGCCGTGAGCTGCTCGAGCTCGAGGCGGTAGAGGTCCGGTGGCACGCGGACGAGGTCGTGGGCCATGAGCTGGGCCACGCGCTCCTCGCCGAGCCCGTCGATGTCCATCGCCCCCCGGGAGGCGTAGTGCTTGAGGCGCTGCCACTGCTGGTCGGGGCAACCCGTGCGGTTGGGGCACTTCGTGAACACGGAGTCCGCGGGCTTGATCGTCGGGGTGTCGCACTTCGGGCAGCGCTCCGGGGGGCGCGGCGGCGGCCCGCGATCGTCGCGCTCGGCCGCGTGGGGCGCGGGCGAGAGCACCTGCGGGATCACGTCCCCGGCGCGCAGGACGATCACGTCGTCGCCCGGGCGGACGTCCTTGCGCGCGAGATCCTCCTCGTTGTGCAGCGTGGCGAGCTTCACCGTCACCCCCCCGACCCCCACCGGCTCGAGCACCGCGAAGGGATGGAGGTCCCCGAACTTCCCGACGTTCCACTCGACGCGCAACAGCCGGGTCACCTTGGTCGTCGGCGGGAACTTCCAGGCGATCGCCCAGCGCGGGTCGCGGCCCACGACCCCCAGCCGCCGCTGGAGCTCGGCGTCGTCCACCTTGACGACGACGCCGTCGATCTCGAAGTCCAGCGCGCCGCGGCGCTCCTGCCAGGCGAGGCACTGGGCGACGACCTCGTCCTCGGACTCCAGGCGCACGACGTCCGCGTTGACGCGGAAGCCGTGCTCGCGCAGCCAGGTGAGCGCCTGGGAGTGCGAGGTGAGCGCGAGCGCCTCGCGCGCGCCGATCCCGTAGCACCACATGGAGAGGGGGCGCTCGCGGGCCAGGCGGGGGTCGAGCTGCCGGATGGTCCCCGCCGCCGCGTTGCGGGGATTCATGAAGGTGGACAGACCGCCCGCCGCCCGGCGTTCGTTGAGCGCGGCGAAGTCCGCGAGCGACATGTAGACCTCTCCGCGGACCTCGAGCAGCGGAGGCGCGCCGTCGACCCGCAGGGGGATCGAGGGGATCGTCCGCAGGTTGTGGGTGACGTCCTCGCCCACGAGACCGTCTCCGCGGGTCGCGCCGCGCACGAACTGCCCGTCGCGGTAGAGCAGCGAGATCGCCAGCCCGTCGATCTTCGGCTCGCACACCCAGGCGAAGTCCGGGTCCTCGATGCCCTCGCGCGCCAGATGGGCGCGCATCCGCTGCCCCCACGCGCGCAGCTCCTCCTCGGTCCGCGCGTTGGCCAGCGAGAGCATCGGCTGGAGGTGCTCCACCTTGGTCAGCGAGTCGATCGGCGTCCCGCCCACGCGCTGGGTCGGGGAGTCCGGCGTGACGAGCTCGGGATGCTCGGCCTCGAGCGCACGGAGCTCGTCGAGCAGCACGTCGTACTCGTCGTCGCCGATCTCGGGATCGTCGAGGACGTAGTAGCGGTGGCCGTGGTACTCGAGCTGACGGCGGAGCCCGGCCGCCCGCTCGGCCGGGGGGGGCGGGATCAGTCGACCTCCTCGGCGGCGGGGGCGATGAGCTCGTTGAGATCGAAGCCGCCGAGAGCCTCGATTCCGGCGCGGTCGGTGAGGTCGAAGTGGATCGGGGTGACCGAGATGCGCCCCGCGGCGACCGCGGCGAGGTCGGTGCCGTCCTCCTCCTCGAAGCCCGGGTCGTCGCCGTAGATGCGGTACTGGCGCCGGCCGTCCTCGGCCTCGTGCTCGAGAGCGAGCTCGTCGCGATAGATCCGCTTGCCCAGCCGGCACACCTCGACGCCGTCGGGCTCGCCGGCGGGGACGTTGACGTTGAGCAGCGTGCCCGCGGGCAACGGGATCCGAGCGAGCTCCTCGACGACGCGGGCGGCGAAGCGGGCGCCGGGCTCGAAGTCGAAGCGCCCGCCGACCCGGAAGTCGAGCTCGCGGGAGCGCGACTGCTGGGACACGGCGACGGCGGGCAGGCCGAGGACGATCCCCTCCAGCGCCGCGGCGACCGTCCCCGAGTACGTGATGTCGTCGCCGAGGTTGGCCCCGTGGTTGATCCCCGAGACGATGAGCTCGGCCGCGAAGCCCTCGATGAGCCCGAGCGTGGCGAAGCGCACGCAGTCGACGGGCGTCCCGTCGGTGGCGTAGCCGCTCGTGCCGTCCCCGAAGTCGACCTCCTCGACCCAGAGGGGACGGCGGGTGGTGATCCCGCGTCCGATCGCCGAGCGGTTTGAGTCGGGGGCGATGACCGCGAGCTCGACGTCGGGCACCTCGAGCAGCGCCCGCCGGAGCGCCTGGAGCCCCTCGGCCCCGATGCCGTCGTCGTTGGTGAGCAGGACCCGCACCCGAGCACCGTACCCCCGGAGGCGTGTCGGTCCGCGCCGGCCAAGGAGGGGGCTGGGGCGCCAGCGGCCGCAAGTGTCCGGCCTTGTGGTGGCAGAGCAACCATTAGTCCGGACACTCCGGTCTGGCAGGGGGTGTGGGGCACGGCGGGGCGTTACTTCCCCTTCCCCACATGAGATCCGCCCCGCCGGGCAGACTGCCCGAGGGCACGCCGCCTACACCCACGCCAGCCGCCGCAGGAACACACCGGCCCCCTCCACCTCCGCCCCGACCGCCCGCACCCGCGCCGCCAGCCCGGCATCGGACGTCACCACGCGGAGACCAGCGGAGTCCGCCGCCGCCCGGGCCGCGATCACGTCATCCGCCGCGTCCGGCCCCCGCCGCGCGGCCCATGCCACGTCCACCCCGCCCTCCTCGACCTCCTGCGCCGCGCCGTCGAACACGACCGCCACCTCCGCGCCCTCGGCCTCGGCCCAGAGCTCGATCTGCTCGAGGAGACGCCGCTGCGCCCCCGGCCGGTCGCGCCACCACCCGTCGGGCCGTGAGCCCATCACGTTGTTGCCGTCCACGAGCCAGCGGACCATCTCCTCGACACATACTCCTACTCTGCCGCGCCGTGGCCAAGGAATACCCCCAGAACCGATTCGAAGTCCCGCCGGGCGCCTGCGAGGTCATCCTCGTCCGCCACGGTGAGTCCGAGGCCGCCCGGCCGGGCGAGAAGCACGAGCTGCGGGAGGGCCGCGGCGATCCGGACCTCGCCCCCACCGGGAACGAGCAGGCCGAGCAGATCGCCGTGACCCTGGCCGGCGAGGACCTCGCCGCGGTCTACGTCACCGCCCTGCGACGCACGCACCAGACCGCCGCACCGCTCCTGGCCCGCCTCGGGATGGAGGCGCGCGTCGAGCCGGGCCTCGAGGAGGTCTCCCTCGGCGACTGGGAGGGCGGTGAGTTCCGCATCCGCGTCGCCGAGGGCGATCCGCTGATCGGGCGCATGCTCGCCGAAGAGGAGTGGGCGGTGATCCCCGGCGCCGAGTCCGTCGCGACGCTCACCGCCCGCACCACCGCCGCCCTGTCGCGCATCGCCACCCGCCACCCCGACGAGACCGTCGTCGTCATGGTCCACGGCGGCGTCATCGGCACGCTGCTCGCGCGCGCGTCCGGCGCCCGCCCCTTCGCCTTCGTCGACGCCGACAACGGCTCGATCTCCCGCCTCGTCGTGGCCGGCGACGCCTGGACGGTGCGCTCGTTCAACGAGGTCTCGCGCGCAGGCTGAGCACGACCGCGCCGGCCACCGCCACGCCGGCGAAGACGAGGGCGCCGGACGGGCTCGTGAGCTGCGCGACCCCGCCCGTGAGCGGCCCGCCCGCGCCCACGCCGGCGTCGAACCAGGCGAAGAAGGCACCGGCGGCGGCGCCCTGCTCGGCCGCGGGCACGCCGGCCAGCGCGAGCAGTCCGAGACCGGGGACCGCCAGCGACTGCCCGGCTGAGAGCACGAGCAGCGCACCCAACGCGAGCGG
>JAABUW010002790.1_pt1 | contig 25963 bp, 44 predicted proteins | sample 5560081 | NCBI WGS metagenome assembly JAABUW01 (sample SAMN10711882, study PRJNA513363) | rock metagenome | isolation source: Antarctica rocks | place: Antarctica: Victoria Land, Knobhead sud | reverse complement strand
AAATGAGGAAGCAAGTGACAAGTGGATCATGGCGATGTGGCAGCTCATGGACATATTGTCCAGGCTCTTGAACAAGAAGCTCGCTCACTCCGTCGCTCGGTCATAGTTCATTTAAACAAGACTGGTTCCAAATCCGAGAAAGATACATACTCCGATAGATAACGTTCATACTAATCAGGTCGCCCTCACAACGCATAACGTTTCCAACGATTGGGGGGATTTCCTCGTTCCGAGCACCTGATCCCTAATCTTAGGCTCCAGATTACCTCCCGACGAACTTGATCTCCATGTATCGAAGCGGGAGGTAGACGACCAATGAAAACACGGCGCTACGGGTCATCAGCTATGCAATATGATTCAGACAGCTAGACCAACGACAGCTCGAAGCCGAGATCCCCTCCGAACTCGCCAAACTTCGCCGCGACCGGACCGATGTACCAAGCCTCTGAGACCGGCATCAGCTAACCTCACGGCTGCGTCAAAGGGTAGACGTGCCCGCCATGCCAATTACCGCACCGCCTACACCAGTGCAGGCCGCGACGATCCCCGCGACTCCGATGGGCAGCAGCCTGACTGTAATACGAATTAGAAATGGAGATGAACACGGACGAGTGGACTTACTGGAATCATAGACGGTGAGGTCGTACCCATCGAGGACGTATCGGCGGAAGATGAAGTGCTCGCAGGCAAGGATCACTGGACAAGAACATCAGCCTCAATCCCTCATGGTGGAGCAGGATATCTGAATCACCGATGAAGAACGCGATCCAGTAACCTAGGCATGGTCAGCCGGGTTCCACCAGACTAACCGAGTGTCAAAACTCACCAAGAACCGCCAAAAAATTGCTCAAGATCGCCGAGAAGTGCTCACGTCCAAAGACGCCGGCAAGCGTGTAGGCGAGGAATACAAGAATAGTCCTGTCAAAAGATCAGTCCGCATCGGCGTTTCCGTTAAAGAAGGTACCAGATTGCTCGAGGGACCTTCTCGAATATCGGGTGGAGGGCTTGAATGGACAAAGCCGCGGAGTAGGTGTTCGGGACTAGAGGCCAAAACGTCAATATTGGTCGGTCAAGCACGGGAGATTTGGCTGACTGTTGTTGGCGACGACTGAGAAGGAGAGAAGGACAAGCAGGAACTTTCCGCCACCTCCCCATGGCTCGAAGACTAAGCCAGGAGGTCAGCCGGGATGATGACAGCATCTTTTGCTTGATCTCACCCTGAGCGATCAAACCGCCAGCATCGCCTGCTTCGTATGCATCGGCATACACAGGAACCGTCATCAAAGCCGCTCCGAGCGACTCGACGAAGACGAGCTAATGGCTGATTTCAGTCCTGATCTACGAGCTCAGCTGTAATGCTCACCGGAATCATCAGTCCGAACCAGGTCATCCAGAATACCTTGCTGGGCTTGGTGTCGACAGGAAGCCGAACGTTAAAGTCTGCAGCGACCGGCGCCCAGCTGTTCCAAATCAGTCTCGCGGATTGACAGGCGAAGAGACGAGGCGACTGACCCCGCAGCGGACGAGAAGACGATCCCGCCGAAGCTCAAGAAATCCCCCGCAAATGCCTTGCCGGTGTCCTCCATGCTCTCCTGCAGGTTCGTCTGGTATCCCTGCTTCCCGGCTACGCCGTACATCATGCAGTAAATAATGAACACCACGATCCATGCGTATCGCTCGTAGCTACCGTCTCGTCAGGCATGACGCCGGGCAATTGTGGGCAGGCAGACGTACTGGTGAAGAACCGAGTACCCGAAGAAGCAGATGATGAGGGAGCACAGGCCCACGAGGATGACGCCGACGACGAGCGGAAGTTTGCCCGAGATCCCGTTGAGGGTCTGACCACCGAGGATGACGGCGGTAGTAGAGAAACCGAGCTGGGTGAGGATGTTGAGGATGGAGAAGGCAGCGCCACCGACGTAGCCGACCGAGTAGCGCGAGATGACCTGAGGGGTATCAGCATCCGTCCAATAATTGACGGAATGAGAGCTTGGAGAGAAGGGCGGTAAATTACCATTGTTCGCAGGCCGGTCCTCGGGCCAAGCGTCGCCACGAAACCAACGGTAGCTGCCCCAATTGCTGTGAAGACAACAATGGCCGCGATGGCATGCTTGAAGGACAGAAGGAAATAATATTGCGCCAGCATACCTATTCCTCATCAGCATGGTACAGGCAGGTACTGTGTCCACCTACCGATAGGTACAGAAGTCAAGACGGTATTGACAGACCACCAAAAGATCAAGACATTGATCGTATGCTTGGTCGACCGCTGATCCTCCGGCACGCGCTCGATACCCCGAACCTCGACACCCATATCGAAGATTTTCTACACAAACACCGCTCAGCGATTGAATCCAGACGATGAGGAGGGGAGGCTTGCGGCGAGCCATCGGAAGATAGGAGACTTGTGGACAATCTCCTCCTCGGTAGGCGCTTCGTCGACGATGACTTTGCTGTCCTGCAAGTTGACCGTCACGGGGAGATAATCCGTCTTCTTCTTCTCCTCGTCGTACGGGTATTCCGTCGAAAAGGCTCTGAGACATGTCAGCGTGGCCCAGTGAAAGGTAAGATGGTAAGGATCACTAACTCTTGGTTGAGGCGTGACATTGTGACGTTCCCAATATAGATCTGTTGTGGAGAAGGAATGGTGAAGACGATCATCCTGGATTTCCGACATCTTTCTTTCGCTCAGAGATAACGAGAAGGCAACGGAACCATGCGATACACACAGGCACGGTTCTTTCCTTCACGTTGAAAGTCATGACGTGGCGATTTTGATTCGGCTTTCTCGGTCTCGGATTTGCCTCCGAAAGGGTTCGCCCCGCTACATCAGACTCACCACCAGGAGTCTGGCACAATTCAAGGTCTTCCTTACGAAGTCGTCTTCGACATACGATTATCACTTTCGACCACGAGCCAGACCGAACGCAAAGACCGGTTCTCTTCCACGGAAGAGATGCGAGAGGGTTGTTTCGACGGATACCGATACGTCCAGACTAAACTCAACCACGATCTCCGAGAAGTTGGCGTGAAGGTGCAAGTTGACGGTGACCGGGTGTCGATGATCGGCTGAAGCGCCGGAGGTACCCTCATAGCCTTCTCCTCATGAACTCCGCGCCGACTCGCTGGTGAAGAAGCTGGAAGCTATACGTGCCTCGTCCCAGAATTCAGAGGTGGGATTGAAGTATACGTCGTGGTCAAATCGGATCACGTAGTTGGCTGTACAATGACTGTGCCCGAGCTCCGTGTTCCGCTCGGGACCGGGGTGACGCGCCGCGCAAAAAGAAGGGTGTGGTCGTGCTGGTGTTGGAATTGGGATTGGGATTTGGACCAAAGACAGCCTATATAGCTATAGATAGGTAAAGATGGACGGGTGGAGAGTCGATACGCCATGAAATTTCCCAATCTTGAGCCGGTCCACGAGATCCGCCCCGATCTCCAAAATACACAACGCTGAAGGGACCTGATTCGGTGGAATCGTGATAGCATGCTCCGGCCCATGATGCTGGTATCCGAGGTACTGGACGAATCTTGAGAGGCTGGGAAGGATCACGTCCCGCCATGTTATGGATGCGACATATGCTTTCGACAGACGGAGGTCGACGGGTGTCCTCGAGACGCGGGATGTCGGGGAGGACTCGGTTAGTAGGTGGTTGACATCAGGACTGAGAAGGGCTTGGGTCAGGAGCAAGATCCTTCGACCGTCCAGGACGACAAGATCGCCATCCTTCATCGGAGACTCGCCGGCACGATGCGACCAGCATGACATCAAGTCCGAGTTCAAGTACACGGCGGAGGACGACGGCGCCATCGAGGAGTTCGTGCGCAAGACGACGAGTCTCGCTGCTCATCCGCATGGGACTTGCGCAATGAGATCGCAAGAGGAGGGCGGAGTGTGTTGGGCTGTCGGCATCGGGATAGCCTAGTTTCCTCCAGCTGAGAATCAGGTGGCAAGGACCGAATACGTGGGGGCAAGATGCTGTGTTTGACCGTTGAGAGAGAGTGGCGCCCAGTCTTCGTTTCGAGAAGCACTTTCGGTAAAGTGGCATCAAGATCAACCCCTAGCGGTACTAATCTCAAACCCGCTCCCCAGCCCCAAAGTCGAAGCCCCGACCGAACCCACCGACGACCCTCTCTCCCCACTCCCATTTCCCTGATAACCCCGCCTACTACCATCCATCTCCTCACTCCCTTCCTCATCCCCTTCCCCGTCCTCACTCCCACTCGACCCGCTCCGCCCCCTTCCACCCCTCTTCTTCGCCTTCTTCCCCGGACCTCGTCTTCGGAGCACCGCATCGTAGATACACCCTTCCTCGTTCCGCCTCTTACAGTGGTGGCATTTCGGTCGCGCCCCATCGCACCTAAGCCATTCCATCAATACAAGTCCGGGGAATTTGAGAGAAGGAGAGAGGGGGAGGGGAGGGGGAGGGGGTACCAACTTGAGTTTCCGAGCCCGACACATATGACAAGCAATCACCACCTTCTTATCCTCATCCCCCTCGTTCTTCCTAGCCTCAGCCTCATTCTTCCGTCGCTTCCCATTCCTCCCCCCCTCTGCATTTCGTTTCTTGTCCCCCGGCGAGATCAGACCGGAACCGGAAATTGCACCCGATTTGGGCAGAGTGGACGGGAAAGAGAATCTCTGATCTGAAGGGGTGGCGTCGCGTATGCATGGCGGTCGAATATGGCTCGAGATTCGGGCATCTACTTTCTCGGTCTTGGTAGTGGGGTTGGTGTTGAGCATCTCGAGAGCCCATGCTCCGGGTGACTGTTTATCGGTGTTCACGGGTTGGCGGGGGAAGTGGGGTGGACCGTGTGATGATCCGGAAGCCCGAGGTGGGGCGGGGGTGTTGTGGACTCGTATTTTCAGGAGGGGAGGTAAGTCATCGGAAGAGGGAGGGGGTTGGGACTGAAAGTTAGGCAGGGTTTGCGGAGTATTCCAGATACCGTTCGGCGGGGCTTGATGTTGATGGGTATCCGATGGGGTTGGGAAGGTAGAAAGCGAGTTGCCCGTGAAATCTATCGGGTCGAAGGGTAGACCCATCCTCGCGAAATCGGGTTGAGACGCCTCGGCCGCATTCGGATCCGGTGCGTGGAGGACATCGTACACCGGCTCTCCCTGCCATTGGAAGAACGTAGGTGGGAGAGCGGGGGCAACCCAGTCTGGCGAGATATGTACTTGGCTGAAATCGTGTAGGGCTGTCTCGATGGCGAGATGATCATACGGTTGAGCCCGAGTCTGGGGATAAAGTATTGGCTGGGCGAATGGTGTAGGTTGATGTTGGATTGGATGATTACTGAACGGATTGTTCGGGGCATGGAGCGGCTGGACGAGATTCTGGTGATCGAGGTTGAGTTTCGCCTCGAGTAATTGATCGAATCGGTCGCCGGTGGCTAAGCTCGTACCGGGTTTCACCCCACCCGGCTTAAAGTAACCTTTTCTATGGACCGTTAAGGTCAGCACCGCATAACACTAGTTTGGGACCACTTACTGGGGCAATGACAATCTCCTCTCCTCATCGTCCTTGACCTGGGGTACCCAGCTGGGCGCTGGTGGACCATCATGACGCCCAACGAACGGAGAGTCAGAGTTGAACCCGACGGGCGTGAAGGCGGTTTGGAATGCTAGTTGGTTGGTGAACGGTACGGAGGAGCCCTCGCCGCTGCCGTTGCCGTTGCCGTCTTGGTAGGAATCGCACATCTTAATCTACAACCGGGGACCGCGAAGAAGGGTTGTTGTTGTTGTTGTTGTTTATTGGGATGGAATCGGAAATCCAGTCAGCGCACCAATTCCTACGTTGTGGTAAGCATGTTGCTGACCGATGACCAATTCATAAATCTCCTCAAAGTTTGCGTCCCAGTTCATTCGGTGACGTTATCGATACCGACCCATCCTCTTCATCCTTTATATCTTTCCGTCTCCGCGAAGCACTATTTCTCCACCACCCAATCCGTCTCAAGCGACCAAAAAGGACCGGACCCGAGTACAGGAATCGTGAAAGGAGACAGAGGAGTGAGGTAAGCGAGAGCGGAGTTATTCATATCAGAACCAGTCGGAGGCTAATTCCGGCTCTCGATGACCTTCGGAATCTCTCTGGGAATCAGGCAAGAATTCGGCCGATGGGATCTGGAAGCTCGGGCTTTTAGCGTCGCATCAGCAGGTAAGAATTCCAGGCGAACTTGAGGTCTCTGCATTGTATACAACAAATGTCTAGAGAGGATTTGACTGTAGAATTCGCTCCTCTCTTCCGATAGATATGCTACCAATGTGTCGCAGCACAATCTACTCCTCCTCCCTCTCGTCATCACCCCCAAACATCGCGGCCAACCCGTCCGCAGCCTCGTCTTTCGCCGGCACAAAGACCTAGGAATGTACTATCAATACTTGCAGCTGCAGAGTCTACAGACCGCTCACCTCGAAAGCCGTGTTCTCCCCCTTCTTAATCCGCTCCGCCCTCTCTGCGCCCGCCTTTCCAAGTCCAGCCGACCATCCCTTCTCCCTCGCATATGCCGCTTTCGACCGATCCAGCAACATATCCAGGTCGGCGTCACTACTCCTGTCAGCGCGTTCTCCCGACCAACGGTGTGCACCAACCTGATGATCGTATCGCCCGCACTTGCGACATTAATCTCCTCGCCTTCTAGATCCAGCAGCGCCTTCGCCATCTCCGCGACGCTCTCGTTCTTCGTCTTTCCCCTTCCCAGGAGGACTTTGCCATTCTCATCGACCACCCGACCGAACTTCCCCTGAGAAATGACGAGGGCCTCGAGTTTCCGCTTGTTGCCCGCTTTTTGAAGGATCTTAGTCTCGACGGTATGAGCTGAGACCAGCCGGTAGATCAGGACGGGCCGAGTCTGGCCTATCCGATGCGCGCGATCTTGCGCTTGAAGGTCCATTTGCGGGTCTGAGTTCTTTCAGCGAGAACTCGAAACGCGAAGAGATCAATGGCTCACTCCAGTCCTGGTCAAAGAAGATGACGGTGCTATCAGATGTCAGCGACTAGTTACAGCTTGATCACGAATTCAATGTACTCCGCTGCGACGAGATTGACACCCAGACCGCCAGCTCTCGTACTCAAGAGGAAGAGCTTGCAAGCGTCTTCCCCCTTCCCATTGTTGAAGAGCTCCATCTGCTCTCGTCTCGACACCTGCGATGTACTCCCGTCGATCCGGCAGATGTCCCAGCCCTTATACGAAATTGCCCAGTCCTCCTATGTAAAGTCAATACAGTTCTGCAGCTGAAAGCGTGTTCTAGGAGCTTACAATGACGTCCAGCATTGTTGTGAACTGCGAAAAGAGTAGTACTTTATGTCCTCGTTCGAAGAGCGCGTCTAGTAACCGGTTCAGGAGGAGCATCTTGCCAGACGCATTGACCAAATCCTCATTGACCACCAGTTGGCCGGTCTTGGGATCTGCGGGCCAGTCGAAGAGGAATGGATGGCTCGAGATCTGTTGTTATCAGCGAGACATCTGTCAAAACCCAGAGTCGACCAACCTTTCGAAGTTGCATAACCAGATTCTGCAAACGCATATTGTTCACATGTTTGGCTGGTCGCACATCAGTTTCACGCTCCACAGTGGATAGCCGATACTCACTAGCCTGCTTCACCGCCCATTCCTTCCCAATCTCCGCAGCCGACTTCTCCACGACTCCACTAGGCTCCGCCTTGACCACGCCATTCTCGAGATCCCGAATGTACTTGCTATCATTCTCCTCAATCTTGTAATTCACCTTCGACTTCTTTCGCACCTTCCGCCCATCGTTCTCCTCCTCGACTTGAGGTTTCTGCTCCAGCTCTGGGACTGGTTCCTCCTCCTCCCTATCCGACTTCTTGTTGACGAGATATTGTCTGATCTGGCGGGATACGATGGCTTGATAGATGTCTTTCTGCTGTTGCGTAAGAGGGGCGTAGAGCAGGTACTCCTTCTTCGGGGGGAGCTCCTTTTCGACGTCCACTTTCAGACGACGGAGGAGGAAGGGCTTGAGAATAGCATGGAGGGACGACACGACGGAGCCTTTGTTGAGCAATCCGGCATCACCTCCGCCGGAGTTCATGTCGTCGAAATTGAACCATTGTTGGAAAGAATCCAGGTCGTCAAAGATGTCGGGGAGGATGAAATTAAGGAGAGACCACAGCTCGGCAAGGTTATTCTGTAGCACATCAGCACCGCTCTACGCGCCGAATGAGGCTACTCACATGTAAAGGTGTACCAGTGAGGATCATCCGATTTGCGCTGGTATACGATTTCAGCTCCCGAATGAGCCTGATCTGATCAGCGTAGACCCCTACATTTGGGGAGCGTGCTTACTTGCAGTCGAGATTCTTCAGCCGATGCCCCTCATCCACCACGATAAACTTCCATAAGAAACCACTCAGGAACTGCCGATCCTTCATACACATTTCGTACGTCGTGACGAGCACCGGGAAAGTAGCGGTCGTATTTGAGCCTGGTTTCATATAGCTCCCCGTGCTCTTTCGAGCGCCTTTTCGTAGATTGCCAATACCGGCTGCCTGAGGCGGCTGAAGGCGAGTGGCGCGGAGTTCGGCCCGATGATTAGGATTCCCATGATACATGAGAACCTGAACTACTCTCAGCAGGTTACCGAACGAGACGGGTGAAATGGACGAACTGGTATGGTCGGTGCGAACTTCTCAAACTCCATCATCCAGTTGTTCAGGACGGACAAGGGGCAGACGATGAGGAAGGGACCCCATGTGCCCTTTGCTCGTAGATGTGCGAGGAAGGCGATGGTTTGCAGTGTCTACTGGTCGTGAGCCAGATCCAGTGCTGTTAGGAGAACGCACCTTCCCTAACCCCATCTCATCCGCGAGAATCCCATTCAGCCCATTCTCGTACAGGCTGATCATCCACTGCACCCCCGCAAGCTGATAATCCCGCAATTTCGCGCCGGTCACCAGAGCGGGCTGCTCGAACGAGTACTGCACATCGGGATCTTGCTCGTGATCCCCCTCTGCTTCTCCTTCTCCATCCTCGGCATGTTCCTCCTTGGCCTTGCGCAGGTTCAGCGGATCTCCTTCCCCGTCTTCCTCCAGCTTGACCCGTTTCTCACCCCGTCCCCCCTCACTCCTCCGTTTCCGCTTCCCTCTTTCCCCCAAATCCTTCTCCTCCGCTTTGTCCTTCTTTCGCATCCCCTCTCGACCGCCAGCCAGATCCCCCTTCTTCTCCTTGTTCTCTTTCCGCGTCGCAGCACGTTGTTCGGCTCTTTGCTTCTCTATTTGTTGTCGGGCCATGCGGTCACCGATGATCTTGGCGTAGATGGTGGATTTGTCGAGGAGGAAACTTAGGCGGGCAGCTCGGGCTGTAGCCTGTTGTCGGTCGAAGGAGACACGACGGCAGAAGGCCATATCGGGATTTAAAATAGGCGATGGCACGTGGAAGTAGAGATTGGTACATAGGGGAGGAAAGCGAGCGAGAGTAGCGAGGACAAAGGAAGTCAGCGGCTGACGAGACGTCTCCCTCCTACTCAACGCGTTCACCCGTCGGGAGGAAGAACCCACCTGAGAGTCACCTTCTCCAGCCTCCTTCAGCTCCTCCACCAAGTTTTCAGCCTCGATCTTCTCCTCATCCCCCTTATCATCCACGACCGTCATCGACCCCGAGCCCGGAGAGGCTGGCATCGAGTTGTCCGTCGATGTGCTCGCGGTGGTCGTGGAGAGCGAAAGGAGCTCCGACGTATCTATTGATGCCATGGGGAGGACAGAATACACGTAAGGGAATATTAAGAAGGAGAGAAGACAGAGGGGAAAATGTAGGAGGCACTGAGTGACGCGTAGAGCCACTCAAGTCCTCCTTTCTTGAAAAAATCAGTGGCCACGCGATTCAGGGGTGTGTCAAGAATCGAGAAGGGGATCGAGATAATTCTGATCCCGTAACTCGATGACCTGGGAAACGCCGCGAAACTCCGGCAGCTGAGACCTTGAAGATCTGGGTTTTGAGAGGTTTTAGTTAGTTACTCGACCTCATTTTCACCGTCAAGATGTCTGCAAAGTGTGAGTCTAGGCTCTGGTTCCGTTAACTCCAGCGTCATCGTGTGTGCCGTCGTCCACCGCGATTGAACGGTCGACTTGGCCTGCGGAGAGAATAGCATGGATGGAGTTCGAAGCATATGGTTGCAGGTCCGTTGCAGGAGGTGTCGGCAGGACTAGATGATGCTTCCGAGACTGGAGCACGAGGAAGCCCTCGAGCTCGGATTTCTTCCCACTCGGCTTCTCCGCTTTGACGATGAATCGCTTACATCCTTCTAGCCGCTGCCGCCGGTACCAAATTCCGAATGACTCTCGGTCTTCCCGTGGGAGCTGTGATGAACTGCGCCGACAACTCGGGTGCCAAGAGTGAGTCAGGACTCCCTGCTCCTCATGACTTAGTCTCAGCTGCTGATCAACTTCCGCTCTTCCCTTCGCTTCGTCTGCCTACCGTCCGATCCTGAACGCTCCTTGGTCCTGCTTTCCTTCCGCCCCTCGCTTCGCCCCCTCAGACCTCTACATCATCTCCGTCGTCGGCTTCGGCGCCCGCCTGAACCGACTCCCCGCCGCAGCGGCCGGCGACATGGTGATGGCCTCCGTCAAAAAGGGAAAGCCCGAGCTCCGAAAGAAGGGTGCGTCCCATCCTCTCCTTTACTACATCTCGCTGAAGCTGATGTCGCGCAGTCATGCCCGCCGTCATCTGCCGCCAGCGTAAGCCGTGGAGGAGGAGGGACGGGATGTTCCTCTACTTCGAGGACAATGCGGGGGTCATCGTGAATGCCAAGGGGGAGATGAAGGGGAGTGCTATCAACGGACCGTACGTGTGGTATCTCATGATGAGGTCTTTTGTGCTGATCGGCGCGTAACAGTGTCGCGAAGGAGTGCGCAGATCTGTGGCCACGTATAGCGAGCAATGCGGGGACGGTGGTTTGAGCGGGTATGACCACTGGGGTTTTCAGGAATGCATCGAACACTGGATCTCGACCTGATCACAGCTCCTTTGTAATGCCAACGCCTTTCAGAACGTGGAGGGCGGTATGGCGTGTGGGTCAGGTCTTTCATGGGACGGGGAGATGTCCGCAAGACTGTGAGGAGGTACCGTTTCATTACCTGAGGCACTCGATGGGGCTGCATATCAGAGCTGCTTACTACATCAAGGCTCTGGCACTCCGTCCAAAGCGAATCGTTCAGATTCACTCCAATCGGATACTCCTGTAGGGCTTTCTTTGAGCCGCTGGAAGTAGGTCACGATGCTCGATCGACACATATGCATCAAGCCTCCCCCTTGACCTGGAAGAACAACTTCCACCAACTCCTCCCCTGCCCCTTCTGAGACCGATGCACCCCGTCCATGATCCTCTTATAGTACAGTGGGTCAGAAGGCGGTCGCATCGTCCGATCCGACAGCGGGAACTGTACTTAGTTTTCAGCATTTATAACATAAACAGGGGGCTCAAGGTGGACAGACCCGTTGGAGAGCGAAATTCGACTTGATCCGCTCGATCGCGGATCTCATCTCCTCTGCAGCGCGCTCCTCGCTCGGTCCAAGCGTCCTCGTATCCCCATTTGTCAAAGTTGAAATGGGATTTGCAGTGGTGAAAGAAGGAGAAGCAGGAGGTGGGGAAGGAGATGTGGAGGAGGCGATCGGGAAGGCGCGGGTGATGATTGCTTCGAGGCCGTCGGAGAGTTGGGCGGAGTTTGCGGGTCGGAGTGGGGTTGGGGGGAGGGATCGGACGATCGTGAGGAGTTGGTTTAGGCGGGACATTATATCATGCGGAGTGTGGTCTCAGAGAGTCCTTGAAAGGTGATTGAGCTGGACGACGGTGAGGTCAATGGAGAGTGCCGATGGACCTTTGGAATTCGTCACGTGAATGATGATCGACGATCTATTCTTCCCCGCATGTACAATATCGTTACTAGACCAGGTTCCATCATGGCAGTCCCGCCTCGACCACCGCCTCGATATATCTTCCCCCGCCCTCCCGCCAGACCTGTCGGACCAGCCCGACTCTCCGCCGCCGATTACCTTCAACGCGGTGCCGCTTGGGCTTGTCTCGGCCTCACTGTATGTCTCTCACCGAATACTGTATCTCGTGTTTGTCCCGGCTGATCAAGTCAGGTATATGCAGGCGTCTTGATGGGTCATGGACTGCTTGTGCGATCGATGAAACGGAGTGCGGTATGTCTGTCACCCAGACTTTGAAGCGCAATTCGATCTGATGACTTGGAACTTAGGCAATGAAGGAGGCACAACAGGTTAGTGGTCATCCGTCAAACTGGAATATTGCTGATCATCATCTAGACAGGTTTGATGGGTGATCCACCGGTAGAACAGGCGGTCGGGTCATCGGGGAACCCAAAGGTCATGCCTTCATGAACACATCATTCCATCTCGTGTCCCTCAAACCGACCGCCGATTCGATTTACAGATTGTGAAGCCTCCCTTCCTTTGCCGGTCTGCCCCCCACCGCCACTTGATCTATAGCTATCCTCCCTTGATCGCCAATCATCCCTTTCTCGCCAGGAGAGATTAAAGGATGTCGTCAGCGTAGATGGCGCTTGAGGCAAAGGGGAAGCGAATGATCTAGTATCGTCCTCTGATCCCACAGTCTTGCCTCCAGGTCGTTGAGGTCCTACCTCGTCGGAGCCTACCCATCAACTCTTGCCATCGACAGAAGCTTTAGCGATTGACCCATCACTCCCTGCCACCCCTCCTTTCTGGTAAAGCGAGCGGTATGACGATGGTGGTGGATGACTCCAATCCGAACTACGCTTGGTCTGGTTCGTCATGGTGTGTCCCTCATCTTCTCGGCCCGATGGTCGATGCTCATCGTGGTACAGGGCCACCAATCATGCTAGTGAGTACCGCAAAGCGGCAGTATAGGTGGGTTCTGATTGAAGGTAGACGATACCTCCTCGGTGCAGTATTTCAATTCTGTAAGCTTACACTTCTTATTGCTCGATCTCGCCAAGCTGATGTATCTCTCAGACCTTGTCCGTCATGCTCGCCCGGACGAAATCCTTGACTGACCTCTTCAATCAGCCATAGCAGTGTGACGAATGTGAGTTCCGCTCTCGTGATATCCTTCCTGCTGAAAGGGCGAACATAGGGCGAGTACGCGACGATTTCTTGGGCCGGTACCGATATCGCAGTGTATGGCGCGCGTCGATCCAAGTGCGTCTCCCCAATTTCTCCTTGCACCAGTCGCTAATATACATTAGCCATGTCAGTGATACTCGCTCCGACTCCTTTCCTCTCCACCTGATTATTTGACAAGGGGATCTACGGTATATCCGTCGACAATGCAGCCACAACCTATTACTCCGGCTACTCCGCAACCGACCAGTTCCAGCAGGCCCTTTACGCGACCTCAGGCTTGACACAAGGAGATCACCAGATCAAAATATCGAATGAGAACGAGAGGAACGCCCAGCAGTTCCCGAATTATACTTATATGGATATCGATTTCGTCGCTTTCACGGGGACAATGTGCGTCCTCGCCCTTGACCGTCCTCGCCCTTGGGTGACAGGGGCGTGACTGATGTTTTGCAGTCTGGCTGCAGCGGTCTCGGCTACTCCAAGTGCGGTGTCTACCTCGACAAGCGTCACCTCGGCCACGACAACGTTCACCTCCACGACGAGTTCCAGCGCCTTCAGCTCTTCTACCAGGACGAGTAGTCTTTCCACCTCCACCGCAGCGATCACCGGAGCAGCCACGGACACCGGAACGACCGAAACCACGAGCACGACATCGTCCATCCCGGTTGATCAGTACACCTCTCAACCCTCTGCTTCAGCTCCCACTACCTTATCTCTCCATGCCAGCCCGACAACTACGATTTGGACCGGCACCAAGACGACCGGTACACCCGACATACCTAAAATCAGCTCCTCGTCAAGCTTCTTCGCTGCATCCGATCATTCCCCGCCATCGACATCCCATAAGTAAGCGGCCCCAAGTTAGACTGAGACGAGCTTATGGAGGACTAGGACGACGGCCGTCGCGGTCAGCGTGACGGTGATCGTCATCGCGGCGGCGGTGATCGCGACGATCTTGGGACTGTGGTGGTGGGGGAGGCAGAGGCAGGGTAGGTATGACGACGAGGATGAGCATCAGGGTGAGGTGTATCCACGCTGTATTGTGGCCTTGACTGATGTGGGTTCGGGCGGGGTAGACTTTATTGCGCCGCAACCGCAGAGCTCGTGGCGCTGAGCGTTAAAGGTTATTGTGCTGTTCTGGATGGCTCAGAATCGGTAATCATAGGTTGCAGGAAGGCTCCGCGGGCGATCGATTCGCTTGCGAAATCTATATCGTTCTTTGATGGCCGGGTCACTTCCAATGGATGATTCGCATGCAACGATGCGGATTTTACAACTGTGCCGGAAGCCAGATCAGCAGCAGCGTGTGAACTACGATACGCTTTAAATCTGGTACAATCCCGACCGCCAAGGGCACTCGTGTCTCCGTTCCTCAGATTATTGTAGGGATATGCGGTGATCCCCACGATATTCTGCATGGATTCCTCTGCATGCGGAGTTGAGATATTTGATGATTGAGGAGGTCCCGCTTGGAGCAACACTCGTCCCAAACCTATGTCCTCGAAAGCTCGTCAGGGGGGGATCCGGTCGCCCCGGGGGAAACGGAAGGACTCGATGGATGATACAGTTGGCCTCCTCTGGCGATACTCCTGTGAGTAGTGTTTCCTCACTCCTTCGCGTAGCTCGCGCGGTGTAGAGCATAACACAGCTCACACCTGACCAGCGATACGATGAAATCGCCGAGGTTTTATGACTTCCACCATGTCCTGCAGAACTCAAAAGTCGCGAGCATACGCAATCAATCTCATCATTGTCCATGTCGTAAGCCTTCACGAATTCCCGAGAAAACGGAATCTTGATGTCGCTGATGCCGTCAACGCCGGGGGTTTTCACCAAGGTTTACCGCCGGAATTATGCTTCTTCAGCGCATGTGGCGCTTCCGGATGACGTGACAGGTGAGCTGTGGCGTTCTTTTTTTCAAAGCGGAGCGGTCATTTCGATCTGGCACACGCGTCGACGACGATCTGTTCTGTTAAATACACGTGACTTGCAGGTGCGATCGCGATCGAATAGAGCCCTCGTGCCCGTATTGGTGATTCAGCATTTACATTCTCATGCTCTCGCCACTCTGGGATCTCGAGCTACAGGGTTTCGAGAGGAACCGCTAGAAAGCGCGGATAGCCGGTTTGGGACTCCTATCCCGAAGATGACATTTGTTTTGCATAGGATAAGGCCCGATGCCGCTATTCTCTGGTCTCCCTTTAGCGTGGTGATTTGATTTCCCCCCGCACTGCCCCACCAGGGTTCAATTAAGACTCTCTGGTTACGGGCCAATCACTGGTCGTTTGGTGCGGTCCAGACACCGCGCACTCCTTTCGTCATCCCCCTGTTTGGCCGAGGGATTGCAGGTGACCCGATCGATTCCTTTTTCGGTTCGGTACGAACGGAAGCGGAACTGGGATCAGATCAAGCGGTGACACGAGTGAGCGGTAACGAGCATGTTTCGGATCGCCATCGACTTCCCGCTCTTTTTCGATTCAAATTCCTGACCCCCGAGCGTCAGTCTGTGCACCTTTGCCACATAATCCCACCCTGTCATCGGAGATCTCTCCGCAATCGCTACCGAATTCTCACCGACGTCGTACTCAAACAACCCTTTCAGCCTCACCTTTTTTCCCATCCCACCCGACCAACTCAAACCTTATCCCCATCCGCTTTAGAATATCAATTTCAAGCGCGTCGACAATCTGAGCTCCAGTCGTAACACCACCTTGGCATCAGCTCCCGAGCGACTTCTTTCGGTGTTCGGGCTACGAAAAGTGTGCAGCATACGGAGCCCGTCGGCGGAATCCGGTTACTTCCCACTTCCATATCATTCCCATCACCATTTTTCGACGGCGGCAAGATTTCGTAAGGAGTAAGGAGCAGAAGTGGGTTGGGGAATAAGAGCTGTGAGTCCGTACATCCCTCCGGGTCTCGTTTCCCTCGGTATCACCCGCGAGCATCCCCTTCAGACATCACTCGCGCAGTGGCGAGGACTGGAAACGACCGTAATTTGGAGGAGGAGAAGCTATTGGTTCAGCGACACGACTGTCATGATGGCCGGCAAGATGGAACACAGGGATGGCGTTCTGTGTTCGACCCCTCGCCATCACCCCGCGCTTCATCTCCGACCTACCTTTCCCCTCCTTCACCCCACCTTCGTGTGCTGTGTTGTCATTACCCCGACGGTGATTTCCCAAATCACCTGGTCGCTCCGTTACCGACCGGGCAACTGGGCCATTCATTGACTCCCCTTCGAACCCATCACCTGGGTCGGGCACTCCTTTATTGGGCCTCCGTCCCACTTCCCGCTTCATTACCTGCAAATCCTTTCCCCCTTGCCCTTGGAAAGCTCCTTTGTCCCCGTTCTCTACTTTGGTTTTGCGTTTTGTCTCTCCTGATCGATACGGTCTCCTGGATAAAGGTCACGCCACTGACACCCTTGATCAGTGGTCTCGCATCTGCCCCGATAACCAACTCCTCCCAATCAGTGGTGAGTCACAATGCCCACGGCTTTGAACGTATCACGCTCCTCCTTCGTTCCCGGCGTCTGCGAGATGCCGGCAGTACGACATGTCGCTCATCACGTATCCCGATCTTGTGACTTCATCGGAAGACCTGAGGCATTGTTCTGCTTCGCCTCCGTTGATTCAGCTCTGTTCCCGTTACCGTGTCCATTGCTCCGATCGGAGATCCCTTTCTGGACTGCTGGCACAGCCACCTTTTACGGCAGTGCATGAGCCGTACAGCTCGCTTTCATGTGCTGACCATTCTTATTTGGCCCGCAGCCTAAGATCCTCGCCACAGTCGCCGTTCTCGGCACCGCCAGCAAAGCGATCTCGGGGACTGTCCGAATCCTGGTACCTCGATCGAGACAGCAAAGGGCTTAGTGAGACAGGTCATTACGGCCCCCGTTTAGGGCGAGTCAGTCAGATCTGGCGGCAATTCCGCGGCTCTCAAGTCATCGTCCTTCTGTCAGTTTGTGATTTTGCTACTCCGTGTTGCACGCTGTCGGGGATGTGGAGGAGACTATCGGTCAATGTGCTGGAATACCTATTGCTGATTCACTTGCCTACCAATAGAAACCTGATAACACCTCTCCCGGATTTCGGTGGGATTTTTCCACCAGGATCTAGGGCGGCGACCGCTGGAATCCGAGTTTTGAACGGGAATCAGAGTGAGTTTGAGTTTCGCAAAGGCAGTCGTCCTTCTCGTCCCGGACTTGATCCATGTCGACATTCCCGGAACATCCGGAAAAGGTGACTCGGGAAGGAGATCATGGGGTTTACAAGGTTTAAGCTTTTCAATTCTATTCGCCGTCCCTTATCCCGATGTTTTTCGTCCCTGGTCTAATCTTTAGCATCGTCATCAAGGACATTACGCATCATCTCATTCTCCTTCCCCTTCTTCCCGTCTCTCCATCATCACACCTCGCATTTACCTATTTCCTCGACCATTCTCTCGCTGGCTCTGTTTTTTTACCATCCCCTCGGACATACGGTGGAGTACGACGCGGAGGCAGGTGTCTGACGCCGAGCTGAGCTTCTTATTTTCCAACCGATTCCGAATGGTAATTCACCCGGTCTCGTCGGAGTTTCCTTTCCCAACTATTTTTTACTTGGCGGGTCGACGCGATAGAGCATGAAGGCTGACAGATCTGAAAGATCTGTTTGGGTCCACGAGGGTCAAGCTTTAAACTCTCACTTCACTCCCTTCTCCCCCCTCGATAATCTTCCAATCCTCCTTGCTCTCCTCTGTCGGTTCGGACGTCGGGCGATTGCTATCATCATGACCGCTCCTTCACCTCCTCCACCACCGCTCGACCCTCCTTTCCGAGGCTACATCGAGACGACTTTCGATGCCTTGCTCGTTTTCGAGGCTGCCCGACGAGGCATGATACCCCGAGTCACTCGTCGACTCATCGAGAGGGAACGAGGGATGGTGCAATCCGGTGCCGTCTTCGTGTTTGACGAGCACGAGAGCGGGATTAAAAGATGGACAGATGGGTTGGTGTGGAGTCCTAGTCGGATATTGGGGAACTTTCTGGTGCGTTCTGCGGCATTTAGCTGGTCTGACCAGATCAGGTGTACCGCGAAACAGATAAACGCCCGATGGATCCTCCAACACCGATGTCCACGAGCAACCCCACGTCTATCTCGCCTCCCCGACATCCTCCAACATCGACCCCGTTGGGTCAAGCAGGCGCCGGTAGCCTTCCTGGTCCCGCTCAATATGCCGAATCATCCCAGATGGGTATAACGGGTACTCCTCCCGGTCACAGTCAGATCGAACCCCCACCGGTACTTGGCGGCGGCGCATTGCCTCGCCCACGTAGTGCCAGCGAAGGTTGTGGCTCGATGGATCGGCAGCGGGAACGGCAACTCGTAGGCAGCTTGACCAACAGCTACAAATTCAAAGAAGGCGGTCTGGTCAAGAAGGTAAATAATTCAAGACGGGTCAGGCTGACTGCTTAGACCATGTCGGTCACGGTCAACGGGTTTGCGCAACACATGATCTCGTACTACTCGGTAGAGGACGTGATGACTGGCAAATTACGCTCGCCGTCGACCATCCCGGAACTCGCGTCGCTCGAGATATCCCCGGAATACCTGCACAAGCAGAATTTCCGATTCCCACCGATGATCGAGGTCGGTCAGGACGGAGTTCCGCGATACCGGTGAGTGCTGGCTCGCAGCTGCTAGCAACCATTTTCTTTCGCCTGCTGACCATTCGATTCAGGGGCGAACCCGAAGAGCCGACTTCGCCACAATCGCCCATTTCCAACCTCTCGATGCATTTCCTCCCTCCCTCATCTTCTGGCGAGCTGTACAACCCTTATGGACTCCCACCGCATCATCCACATCAACCTCAGGCTACGCGTCTCGACTCTTCGAATCAACCTCGGCATCGCTCGGTCACGGTTCCCGCGCCCATCCAACTACCATCTCCAGGTCATCCACATAATATGTTTCCCCCCGGACCGTCCAGTGCGGGATCGAGCTGTTTCGACCAGCAATCGATGCGACCTCCCCCGATCGCACGGCATGCGTCAAGTAGCAGCTTGACAGGTTCGGCACCAGGTGCGATGAGACCCGGTTCCTCTGCGCGTCGATTCGAACCTTACAGTGGAAGCGGACCACCCGTCTCGAGTCCCCGTGTGATCTCACATTCGGTACCCGATTATTTCCCACCGCATATAAATCTCAAGTCGAACACTAATTCATACTACTACCAAACCTCGCCTTCCGCACCCGGGTCATTCGCGGATTTCTACGGCCATCCACCGCAGCAGCAACAACCCCAAGCGCCGCCCGCCCATTTCCCTTCGCCATACGCCGCGACGGCGTGGCAACAGTCTCAATCCCCGGGTCAGATTGGACGGTTGATGCCGAGGGAGTATGCGGGTGATCCACCGTCTAGCTCGGGTAGCTCGGGAAGCCCTGGACCACCCCCGGGCTCGAGTGGGGCGGGGACCGGGGCGGGTGCGGGTTGGATTCCGGGGCAGGGGCAGGGACAATGGGAGGGGAGTGGTCAGTACCCGCCCGGCGAGTGGAGAGAGCAGGGTCAGGGTACCGGTGTGGCACAGTGAGGATTCGAAAGGCTGGGTGTCTCTAGGAGCGGAAGTGGCTAGGCGGGTTTGTAATGTAGTGTAGATTTATAGTCGACTTGTAGCTCTTTCCATTGCATTTTCTCTCAAAGTCCAGAGGGTGCCTCAGAGTCCAGAAGATGCTCAAGAGTCCAGCGGGCTTGATTTCTAGGGACGGGGTATTACGCATGCAAGGTATAAGGTTTCCCATTCAGCATACTACTCTTAAAGCGCCCTGAGACCGACGACGAACCCGAGTACGCCGGCCACATATGCTCCCCAGATGACTGGCACTCTGTCAGTATTTGTTAGCCTGACTGGGGCGGGCGAGTTACGAGCTCTGCGTCGGGGATGCCGTCTGACGGCGTTTGTGGGGAGGTAGATACCCATGAAATTACAGAACATGTGGGAGAGGAGTGGAGGGAGGATGGAGCCTGCAATGGCGGCCATACCGAGATCAGCATCACCATTTTGTTCACTATGAGACGTGGCGGAGGTAGAAGGGGAGGGATCGGTCATGAAAAGGAGAGTGAACGTACCTGTTCGAAGAAAGAGATACGAAGCGAACCACCCAAACAACGTCGTATACCCGAACTGAAAGACTGTTTTCCCACCCATCAGCTGGGACCCGTTGTCAGGGGGATGAAAACCCACCACACCCTCCGATGGCCTTCACCGCCGCCTCACGTCCTCCTCCGCTCCGACGATACACCTCCACCGCATGATGTGCGTGCGCCAGGCCGAACCAGAGGGGGGTACCGAAGATGAGGGATTTGGAGGAGAGGCGAGCGAGGATGGAGACGGAGAGGATGGTGGAGCGGAAGACGAGTTCTTCGGTCAAGGGGCCCTGTCGTAAGATTCAGCTGTCGAAATCGGAGCTTGAGGAGAGTGGACGGACGACAAGGTAGTTCCGGAATTCGATTAGGCCGATATCGTTTGTGGAAGGGGAGAAGCGCTGGAAGGGGAGGCATCGATCGAGGTAGGTCGCGAAGAGCGGTCCAAGGAGCAGAGTGGGAGCGAGGAGGTAGGGTAGAAACGTGTTCGGTGTGAGGAAAGAAGCGAGGGTCAGTCTCGTAGGAATGCCCAAGAGGCGGAGCGTCGGGCTGATCTGCTCTTCATCAGTAACGAGCACTCGGTCGGAGACGCAGCTTACATCAGCAGCAGCGATCACCCCGTATCCGCCAGCCTCTTTGACCACCCACCACACCGCACCCAGACTCGCGGCAGTAGCAATACTACCAGCTTTCATTCTTGATCGGATCGTATCCGGATAATCCCTACTTCCGGGTACCGGTGTATCGTCGTCCGCGTTGTCCGTGATTATCTGTTCAGGCGGTTTCGATACCTTCATCCTGATACTGGTGCTGGAAGATCCGGGCGGTGGTCGTGATCGCGCGAAGAGGTGGGAGAGATACATTGATCCGACATAGCTGGACGTGAAGAGTAGGCTGAGGACATGAGCTGAAGTGGGTGAGATGCCGGTCGCGAGGGTTGGTGGAAGGGAAAGGGAGGGATTGATGAGGGTCATGTCGACCGATTCGAAGCTGACTCGGATTTGGGACGAGATGAGGGGGGGAAGCATCTGTTCGATTATGAGAAGATGATGTGGTTGCTTCCCCGCATTCCCCCGCATGTTACCCCGCACTCTTCGTTTTCCATTCATCTCGCCACCACCATCCTTCCCACTCTACCTTCCTCCCACTTTTCCCATCGTTGCCTCGTCCCCATGCGACCATTGAAAGGAAGCTAGAGTCTCGTTCTCCGGCACGATGTCAGATTCCTCACCCCTCCAGCGAGCCCACGCCCTATCCGCCCAAGCCTCCCTCCTCCTCCGACCTCCAAACTCCCACCCTCAGACCTCGCACCAAGCTCTCGAAGCATACCGTCAAGCGGCAGAGTTATTCGAGCAGTCTGGAGTTACTTCAGGAGATGATGGGGCAAAGAAGACGTTGGAGATGTTGACGGTGCAGCATCGGAAGTTGGCGAGGGATCTGGAGAGGAGGATTGGTGGGGGCCTGGGTGGGAGTCCGCAGCGAGCATCTTCGGGCTTCCGAGAAGGTCTACCTGGAGCCAGTGGTGGTCTGTTCGAAACGGCTGGCGGAATGAATGACGCTCCCGCAGGTCAGGATTTATTCTGAAGTTGCTGTACATGCTTATCCAAGCAATCTAGGCTCCCTCCTTTCACCTACCCTCGGCATACCGCCCTTCGCGCTCCGCCCTAGTCTTTCCCACTCCTCCCAATCCCAGCCAGCCCGCCCGCCTATCGAGGTACCGGCTCACAGCTTATCCCCTCTGTACTCCTCCTCCTCATCCTCGGACGCACCGGAGGATTCATTCCTCCACCTCGACACCCTCGACCCGTTCTCCCGCTTCTGGGGCGCGCTCGAGAACATGCTTGGCGATATCTCGAAGCCTGTCGCTTTTGCGAGTGCGCCATTGACGGTGGAGATGCCGGCGGTGGATGAGTTGGTGCGAAGGGCTAGGAAGGGGAATCGGGGGAAGCGGAAAGAGGTGGTTGCGGAGGGGAAGGGGAAAGGTGAGGTGCCTCGACTTCGACTCAGTCCAAGATAGGCTCAAGAGTGAGTAGGGAAGGAAGAGCCGCCGAGTCCGTCCGAGTCGTTTTACGTGGTTTCCAGTTTGAAATCGGACGAGCCCGAAACCCCGTATGTATACCCTCTATGGCTTCCGCTCGCTGACACCCCTCAGCTGCGCACCGAGCAAAACCCCAGAAGAGCTAGCACTCGAGAACGAGTCCCTCCGCTCAAGTCTCGATGCATTAGCCTCGCACGCCCAGACACTAGAACAGGCCAATAAGGCGTTGAAGCAGGCCGGGGACGAGAGGGAGAAGATGATGCGCAGCGTCGTCGTTGGTGTGCGGCGAGAAGTGCGTCCGCACCCTCCAAGCATAGAACGCTTCTGACGGGTCGCTTTCGCAGGCGCAGAAAGCGAAAGCCGGACAGGAGTTGATGCGATCTCAGCTCCTCTCGAGCCTTTCGGCCCCGAAGGCTCCTCGGTTGGTGGCGAAAGGAGGCGGTGGAAGCGGGGTGATGCCGGACATAGAAGCGGGATCTCCTACTGGTGAAGGGACCCCTCTTGACCTTCGTTGTGCGGCGGGTTGGAGTGCTTACGACAAGCTAGGCCTGCGGAAGAAGGTACGTGAGCTGGAGGAGGAGGTGAAGAACCTCAAATTCGTCAACGAGAAGCAGGTACGTCCTCTCTCACCTCGGTAAGGCCGACCTGAAGATAGCGCAGAAAGGCCAGATGGATAAGTATAAAGATCGGGTACGCCTTCTCCGTCTGCCTCCATTGATCGGTGAAGACTGATGTGAGGCGTGGGGCAGTTTGATAAGCTCAAGGTCAATGCGAGGGCGAAGAGGGAGGCGAAGCTCGCTCCGACTGGCGAAGAGGAGGGGTCGAAGCGGGGTTGAGCGGCGGCGCATCTTAGCATATCAGCATCAACCTCGATCCATCTGCATCGTCTCATTACCTCTTCATCCCGAGTCTGACGTCACTCCCAATTTCCCGTGATGGAGCCCTGTCCCACTCGCCAAGCACCCACCTCAGTATCGCACAACGAAGCAAAGGCCGCGAAAGCTGGTCGTCGAAGCAAGGTCTCCCAGTCGGGCATATTGGCAGAAACAACCACCATCTCGACATGACGTGATACATCTGCATCGCCCTTTGCAACGTAACGAAACCGTGAAATATAGACATGAATGAAAACGCGTAACAAAAGGAGTGGACGAGTCTCGGTTCTCTCGCAGCTCCGGGTCTGGGTATGTGAGGCGAATTTTATAGAATCAATGTCCGAGTGTCCGTCCATTTTGCACACCTCCCCTTGATCACTTGGCATTCCCAATCTCCTCGTCCTCGGCGGAATAAGCGCGGCCTTCACTCATCGTACTACTCCGGCCCCTAGCCGGGACCGGTACTCGTAGGTTCGCCGCTGGTTTCTCGAGTGTTGGGCTGATGACTCCGCGCGGACCGGGAGGTGGGAGGGCGTCGACGACGGTGGCAGAGACTGTCCCGCGGTTGAGGTGGACGTACGACCGCATGTCTCCCGGCGTTGGGGGCGGAGGCATCGCAGACGAGGCGGTGTGAAGACGTGGGATTGGCGAGGTCGAGCTAGCCACTTTCCCGCGTGCGGCGTAGACTGCTAGCATCTGATCGGGACCGTATGCGACTGTGCTGGAACCCGCGATTGGGGAAGGCGCGGTGGGGAGATCGTATGCCACGTTCGTGTCTAGGGCTTCGACCGAGTTGAGGTCGGGAGTCGGTGGGTTGCTGAATTGACTGGCGTATTTAGGGTTGGGAGAGCTTTTCGAATGCTGCGAGATGATTGAGCGGCGCGCGACTGGATCAGGTCAGCAGGGATTACAGCTGTATGTAGGGTGTATTTACGGAAAGTCGCCTCCATGTCACGGAGCTCGTCGACGGATCCACGAGCGCCGGCAGCAGACTTGAAGTCGTCCGCACTGAGTGCGCTGGCTGTGGATTCGCGCCTGGATTTGTCCCCACCTAAACTCATGATACTCTTCCTCCCGGTCCTCTGCTTGTGCCCAACACGCCTCATCTCGGAGTCCGCGAATGCTTGCGGACCCTGCAATTGCGATGGCGAGATGTTGATGTCTTCGTCATCCTCGATGGCTGAGCCAGTAGCGTAAGCAGCGTTCTTGCGGTTGGGAGTGCCGAGTTCGGTAGCGGACTTCGTGCCGCCCGGATTGCGGAAGATACCGTTAGATCCTAAGACAGGACGCATGTCCCCAGCGAGGGAGAGGCGGGATCGGCGTTCGGGTCGAGCGATATCGGCGAACGAGATGCGGGACTGACGGACTTGACCATCTGGCATGACGACGGACGAGCGGACGGACGAGGGGTTGGGCGAGGTGGAATTGACCCAATCGACAGAATGCGATCGCAAACCGTGAGGCACCGGAGGAGCGTGCGAGCCGGCACCTGCGCCGGCCATGTTACCTTCGACGGCGTAGATCGAGGAGGTCGCGAATGACATCGGTCGGACGGAATGGTGGGTGCTGGGTCGACCGAGGATCGATCCGGGTTTCTCGCCGGGTTGAGCACCCTTCTCCCACTCGAGCTTGGAGTGGGTTGACAGCGCTTGAGACCACCGACGACGTTTCTCCTGCTCACGGGCACGCCAGAAGCGGACAGCAACAGCGGCAACGGCTGCAAGGACGAGGATGGGGATGATAACGGCAACAGCGATTATCCCTTTCGAGGGGCCGCCGTGAGGCTTTGTGCTTGCGACGGTCTGGAAGACGGCATCGGCGGATTGAGTCGCAGCAGCCGCCGCGGTACTGGTCTCCAATGATCCATCTTTGCTAGTGGTCGAGTACATGGCTGACGCAGCGTAGTTGGCGGTGAAGACCGGTCCCGCTGGGCTGGAAGTATCCCAAGCCGCGGCACCAGAATTGATGATGCTCAGCTGAAGGGAAGCCGTAGTGGTGTCATTCCACCACTTAGGTAAGAGAGTGGCGGTGTACTGCCCATCGGAGAACAGGACACCCTGCCAGACATGGATGAGACCGGCGGAGGAAGTCGGCTCGTAAAGGTAAAGGTCGACCGTGGAGGACGTGATGGGACACCCCGTATTCCACTTGAAGGTGAGCGGCTGAGTCGCATCGACAGTCGAGGTTGAGTTTGGGAACTCGTATAGGTCACCACCGGCCAGGTTACAGGCTATAATCCATCAGTAGGGATTGCCGAGTATGAGCCAGAACTGACCCGCTCGTTTCACGACTCTCTGCTTCACCTCGGCGTGCGCTCCAGCGAGACCAATCCGGCCGATAGGAGGACTCATGATGATATTTTCGTTGATTGATCAATGAAGTGATGATGATCTGTGGGGAAAAGAGGGAAGCGGCATCAGCGCAGTCCAGGACAATGAAGGCCAAGGCGGGGGGGCGGTGAGGGATTCGAGGTGGCTCGTCCTCCGCCCCAGACATTGGAATGAGGGTGGTCAGGCAGACACTCACCAGCGTCAACGGGGCTGGAGGTGCTGGTTGGAATCGAATTGTCGCTTAATGATCGATCTGTGCGCTTGGTGTGAGTCGTTCAACGTTGATTGTTTCGGTTTTGTCGAGGTATGGTGAAATGAAGGTGGACGAAGTGTGTCTCGTCTACATGTAGTATCTTCCCATGAGCTCGATTTCGCGATAGTTTTTAGAGTGAGGAAGAGACGTGATGGAGCGGAAGAGATGGAGGTGGCGAGGTTGAGCGAGGGGTGCCTTTGAGTGGTCAGGGGTAACTCCGCACAGGCCGCCGCGTTGAATCAAAGGAATGTCGTGTCGT
>JAABUW010002789.1_pt1 | contig 25966 bp, 24 predicted proteins | sample 5560081 | NCBI WGS metagenome assembly JAABUW01 (sample SAMN10711882, study PRJNA513363) | rock metagenome | isolation source: Antarctica rocks | place: Antarctica: Victoria Land, Knobhead sud | reverse complement strand
GCCGCGTCGGGGGATAGTCCACGGCCAGAGGCTCATGCCGCTACCCATCCGAAGCTGACCTGGGGGCCGCGTCTCAGTAGACGACCGGCCAGCGGCACAAGATCACCAGTCAGCGGGGCTACGAGCCGGAGCAGGACCGGTCGTCCCAATAGACAGTGAGGATGTACCTGGCACCGCCTGCTGGGTCTGACTCGCCAATAGACCGACGCGAACCTGCTGTCCTTGACGGGATCGGTCGGCTTGGTGGGTGGTGCAGCTGGCACGCGAACGGCCGGGTGACGTGACCTCATAGGAGCCTGCGCAAGAGGCGCCCATCACTGTCTTGTCCGCCTGCCCGGCCGTCGCGTGCCCGACCCATCCGGTGCAAGCGGAAGAGGTACGGCGTGACCAGCATGACCAGCATGAGGATTGTCGTCACCGGCGGCGTCGACACGCACGGGCAGACACACCACGCGGCGGTGATCGACCAAGTCGGGCGACAGCTCGGCGACCGCGAGTTCCCGACGACACCAACGGGCTACCAGGCGCTCCTGTCGTGGCTGCAGGGGCACGGCACGCTCGAGCGAGTCGGTATGGAGGGGACGGGCGCCTACGGCGCCGGATTGGCCCGGCACCTTCACGCCGAGCAGGTCGACGTCGTCGAGGTCGACCGGCCAGACCGTAAGGCTCGCCGGGCGCACGGTAAGTCCGATCCGCTCGATGCCTACGCGGCAGCCCGAGCCGCGCTGTCGGGCAGCGCGACCGGCACACCCAAGACGCGAAACGGCGTCGTGGAGTCGATCAGGGCGCTACGGGTGGCCCGCAGCAGCGCGGTCAAGGCCCGTACGCAGGCCACGAACCAGCTCAAGGCGCTGCTGCTCAGTGGGCCGGCGGAGCTGCGCGAGCAGCTGCGGCACCTCAGCACCACCACGCTCATCGCGACCTGTGCCCGACTGCGCCCGACCACCGAGCTCACTGACCCGGAGCAGGCAACCAAGACCGCGCTGCGGCGCCTGGCCCGCCGCCACCAGCAGCTGAACGAGGAGATCGCCGAAGCCGACGGCGAGCTGCGGACGCTGGTCGCGCAAGCCGCGCCGCGTCTTCTCGCTCTGCCCGGGGTCGGCGTCGAGGTGGCTGGACAGCTGCTTACCAGCGCCGGGGACAACCCCGACCGACTCCACTCGGAGTCTGCGTTCGCGCAGATGTGCGGTGTCGCGCCGGTGCCAGCGAGCAGCGGCAAGGTGCACCGGCACCGCCTCAACCGCGGCGGCGACCGAGACGCCAACAAGGCCCTGTACATCGTCGTCCTCGGACGACTAAGGACCTGCCAGCGCACCAGGAGCTACGTTGAGCGGCGCACCAAGGAGGGCCTGTCCAAGCCCGAGATCATCCGGTGCCTCAAGCGCTATGTGGCCCGCGAGGTCTACCTCGCCCTGCGGCCGCTTCGAGCCAGTAAAGATCTTGCGTCAGCGGCTTGACACGTCATAGGAGCATCCCGTCCGATTTGAAGTCCCGCTCAGGCACCTTATACGGCACACTGATCCGTGATGACCGGACTGAAGGTCGGCTACGCGCGGGTCTCCACCGTCGGCCAGGACCTGACCGCTCAGCGCGACGGCCTGGCCGCCCTCGGCGTCGACGCCGGCCGGGTCTACGTCGACCACGGCCTGACCGGCACCACCCGGCTGCGGCCGGGCCTGCGCGAAGCCCTGGCGGCATGTCGCACCGGCGACACCCGCCGGGCCTGCGCGAAGCCCTGGCGGCATGTCGCACCGGCGACACCTTGGTGGTGACCAAGCTGGACCGGCTCGCCCGCTCGCTGTCCGACGCCCGCGACATCGTCGAGGAGTTGACCGGCCGCGGTGTCCGGCTGCAGCTGGGCGGCTCGGTGCATGACCCGACCGACCCGATCGGCCGGCTGCTGTTCAACGTGCTGGCCATGGTCGCCGAGCACGACCTGATCGTCGAGCGCACCCACGATGGGCTCGCCGCCGCCGGCGCCCGCGCGAGGGCGGCCCGAAGTTCAAGATGACCCCGAACCGCGCCAGGCAGGCCCCGGCGATGTATGACGCCGGCCAGCACACCGTCCAAGAGATCGCGGACACCTTCGGGGTCTCCCGCCCCACCATCTACCGTCACCTCGGTGGCGGCGGCGCACCTGACGTGGCATGACAACCGGCCGGCCGAACCAGCAGCGCGCAGGCCAGCGACCCGCACGACCTGACCCGGTGCCGCTGGCAGGCGGTCCAGTGGTGGTCCTACCACCGCCCGTTCTGGCCCGTTCTGGGAAGTTGGCAGCGACCGGAGCTGAATCACGTCGACGGCTGGAACGACCCAGCCCACCCCTTCGCCTGGACCAAAACCGCCGATCAGATCCTCGCCAAAGCCAAGCGCCCAGCAACTATTAACTCAGGCCACTAGACGCAGCGATTGGCTGCCGTTGAGCCTGAGTGCGGCCGCCAGCGGTGATCAGTCCAGCTCGGTTGGCAATTTGGCCGGACCCCGGAATTGCTCAACACGTTGTGAGAGTCGTTGATCGTGCGGAAGCTTCTCGTTCGTATCCGAGGATTCCTGGGCGAAGAACAGAGACGCTTTATCAAGAACGTGCGATCCATGTTCAGCTTCGAGTTCTCTTGCGGAGCCTGGCCAGCTCGGCCCGCTCGGTCTCCCTCAAAGCCTCCTCCCTGTCGGCCTGCCGGGCCTTGAACGGATTCACCCACCGGTGCAGCTTCGGCCCCTTGAGGCCGAGTTCGCGTGCCAGTGTGGCCGGTTTGGTGCCGAGGGGCGGTCCGTCCGCCGCTGTGGTCAGCCGTAATAGGCGAGTGCCTGGTTGGCGTAGCGGACCCGGTTGTCGGTGACGCAGGAGCCGCATCCTTCGAAGTCCCCCTGGAAGGTCACCACGGCGTTGTAGACGCTGCTCGCCGAGCGTAGGGGCGCGAGGCCGTAGACGGAGAAGGTCGTGAGTTCGTACCAGGTGAAAGCCGTCTGCACGTTCAGCGACCACACCGACTGTGCCTGGGTGCCGGCGTACCAGACGGCGTTGTCGTTGGCGTCAGTGTCCCAGCGGCCGCCGGTGCTCCACTGTGCGATACCGCGACCGGGCCCGCTCGGGTATTGGCGGCTGTTGGGGTCCATGCCAGATTCTTGGTCGAAATTTCCGATGATCGCTGCGGCTTGGGTGGTGCTCAGGCCGCGGCTGACGAAGTAGTCAAACGCCGTCTTGTTATTGGACGTGGGCTGCGTGGTGACCGGGTCGGTGAAGCCGGAGATGCCGCCGCCGCTGTTTGGCAGGGTGCTCTGTTTGACGGCATCGTCTTGTCCGTTGGCGGAGTCGTAGGCGTTGCCCGAGATCATCGTGAAGGAGCTGCCGGAGACCGCGGTGACGAGGCCGACGTGACTGGCCGACCCCCCGCTGGAGGTCAGGTTGAACACCACGGCGTCTCCGACCCGGGGGGCGCCTCCGTGCCAGGTGCCATGGGCGCGACCGTATTGATAGAAGCTGGCCGCTGCGGGGTTGAGGCCACCGACGGCCACCCCGGCCTTGTTCCAGACCCACGTGGCGAAGTCGGCGCACCACTCCTCGCTCTTCCAGCCGTTACTGCAAGGCGCACCCGTGCCCGACAGGCCAAGAGCGGTCGTATAAAAGTTGCAGTTGGACCCGCCCTGCTCGTGGTTGCGCGACGGGTCGTTCATCTGCCCGGCGGCGACTGAGGCGATCGCGGCCCCGACGTCGCCGGGTGCCGGCGTCCCACTCGGGGGCGGGCTCGTGCAGGGGTGGACACGAGTGATACCCATCGCTTTCATCGTCGCCGCACCGGCCTGGCCGTCCGCGGTCAGACCGTGCGAGGACTGCCACGACGCGACCGCGGTGCGGGTGGTGGGCCCGAACCCGCCGTCGGCGGTCGTTCCGGCCGTCCGCTGCACCTGCTGCACCACGCTCACCAACGCGGCATTGGTCTGCGACCCAGCGATACCGTCGACGCCCAGGCACTGGTCAGACTGGAATGCCTCGGTCGAACCGGCAGTGTGGGGACCGGTCAGTCCGTCGATACCCAACCACGGGAGATAGCCCAACCCGGCCAGATCCCACTGCAGCTGGACGGTCGCCGACTTGCCGGGGGACGGCGTGCCCGACGGCGGGGCGGCACAGTGCGGCGCGCGGGTCACACCCATCCCAGACATGGTCGAAGGCCCAGCCTGTCCATCGGCACTGAGCCCGTGCGAGGACTGCCACGATGCGACCGCGCTGCGGGTGGCGGGACCGTACGCCCCGTCCGCAGTCGCTCCGGCTGCCCGCTGAACCCGTTGGATTACACTAGCCAGCGCGCCGTTGGTCTGCGCGCCCGCGACTCCGTCGACCGCCAGGCACTGGTCGGACTGAAATGCCTGAGTGGCCCCCGAGGTCTGCGGCCCAGCGACCCCGTCAATGCTCGACCAGGACAAATAACCCAATCCCGCGAGATTCCACTGCAGCTGCGAAGTCGAGGAACTGCTCGGCGACGGCGCGCCTGCGGACGGTCCGCTGCACTGGTGATTCCGCGTGATCAACATAGCAGCCATGGTCGACCGGCCCGCGGCGCCGTCTGCCGCCAACCCGTACGCAGACTGCCACGACGCCACTGCCGACTTCGTGCCCGCCCCGTAGGCGCCATCGCTCGTCGTGCCCGCCACGTCCTGGACCTGACCCACAACCTGCGACAGTGCCGCGTCGGTCTGCGAACCGGCGCTACCGTCCACCGGCAGACACTGATCACCCTGAAAGGCCCTCACCGCAGCCGTCGTCTGCGAGCCGTAGGTCCCGTCTACACCCGAGAACGCCATATACCCCAAACCCGCGAGATCCCACTGGACCTGCATCGTCGAGGTCGTCGCCTGCGCAACCCCGCCACCGGCCGCCACCAGACCCACAGCCGTCACCACGACCGCGGCCGAAGCCGCGACCCGCCGTGCCCATACAGCCGACAGCGAATTACGCAAAGTAATCACAGGAAAAACCGTCCCACCACCAGTTACACCAGTCAAGTGCGCACCGAAGCAACTTCCAAACATGTGCCCTGAAGCGCCATAGCCTTGCCCTGCGCGGATACCGCTAGGGCTAGTAGGGCTCCCCTAGTAGGCCCAGCCCACGACGCGCCTGGTGTCCGTTCAGTCCGACGGTGCGCTGCTGGCGGGCTGTCCGGTTTGAGGTGGTGATGCGCTGTGCTCAGCGGCCGATGCGGGCGCGAGCGGACCAAGGTTTACTACGCAGCTGCTGGCGGCACGCAGACGCAGCAGCAGGGTGAGGGCCAACAGCACGATGGAAGCGAGGGCGATCCAGCCGCGGTCGGGCACTAGGAACGCGAGCAGGCCGCCGGTGCCCAGCAAGGGGATCGCCAGTGGGCTGCACACCGGGCAGGCCATCACGATCGCCGCGATCGTTCCGGCCGACCCGCTGCCAGCGCCGGCGAGTGCGCGGCGCCCGCCCGGGCGCACGAACGTGGCCGCGATCATCCCGATGAGCGCTGCGGACACCGCCAGCGTCACCCAGTTCCACCATTCCACCGGATACACACGACCGGTGTTCGCCGGTGGCAGCGTTTCCCCGACCTCACCGATCACCACGAACGCCAAGACGAATACGATCGCGGCGACGTACCGCTGTGGGGTCGACCACCAACGGATCTGCATGATCGTCTGTACGGACAGCAGGGGAGGGCGTCCAGTCGACCGGCCTGTGCGGAGTTGGATGTTTCTCATGTGCCTATTCCTGTCTGGCTCGATCTCAGCGGTTCAGATGGCCGGCGGTGCGCGAACCGGGGGGCCAGCCGCCGATCGAACCCACTGGCCGGCCGGCCGGCACGATGGCCAGCAGAATTAGCGGGAACACGTCTTCAGCAGGGTACTCCCACAGGTAGCCGCCGGTGTGGAGCAGCATCAGCCAGATCGATCCGATGCAGCAGCCCGCCGACAGCGGCCAGCCGGGTCGCGACCCTGAAGATCAGTCCGAGCCCGACGACGAGTTCGGCGACGGTTACGGGCGGACTGCACCGGATCGTGGCGGTGGCGTTCGGTGTCATCACCGCGCTGATCCTGGTCGCGGCCGTCCTCCCGGCGAGTCCCGTACCGGCCGCCGCGGCGGGCAGCGCCGGAGCGGGGGGCGCGGCGGGCGGGACCTTGACCGCGTTCGTGGCCGCCAACGCCACCGACGTGTTCAACACGGTCATTGACCGGTTCGAGCGTCAGCATCGCGGGGTGAGCGTCAAACCGTCCTACGCCGGCACCCAGATTCTGCTCACTCAACTGCAACAGGGCGCTCCAGTCGACCTGTTCCTGTCCGCCGACGAGGCACACGCCAAGCAGGCCGTCGCCGACGGGCTCATCCCGCGCTATGACCCGGTCAGCGGAAACAGTGAGGTCATCGTCGTCCCGCGAAGCAACCCTGCCGGGATCAGCAGCCTGCAGGACCTCGCGACCAAACCGGTCAAGCTGATCATCGGAGTGCCGACGGTCCCGATCGGCATCTACACCCGCTAGATATTCATCAACGCTGCCGCGCAGTACGGGCCCGGGTTCACCCAGCAAGCGCTGGCCCACGTGGTTTCCACCGAAACCGACGTCAAACAGGTCCTGCACAAGGTCGCCCTGAACGAGGCCGACGCCGGCATCGTCTACCGCACCGACGTCACACCCGACGTCGCCGGGCAGGTAACCATGATCGCGGTTCCTAACGCCGACCAGGTCATCTCCGTCAACCACATCGCCGTCCCCACCCGAGCCCCGCACCAGGAACCGGCCCGGCAGCTACGGGACTACATGCTCTCCCCGGCCGGGCAGTCCGTGTTCACCAGCTTGGGCTACCGCCCCCTCATACCCGCGACACCAGCATCGGCCACCCCCGATGCGTCTGTTACCCCGACACCGTCGCATCCATCAGGATGAGCCCTCATATCGGGGTCGCAGCGCTGGCGTAGCAGGGAGCGAGCGCCTCCGGCACTCGCAATGTCGTCAGGTTGCCTCGACACCTCGTCCCGTATGCCGAGGATCCTGTTGTGCGACAGCCCGGCTCTCCCAGCGGCCGTGGTCGGGTTAGCTTAGGCGATCTTGGGCGCAGCGCCAGCACGCCGATGGTGGCGGCCAGCACGTCGCCGCCGGTCAACGGGGCGAACACAATCTGTGCCTCTGCCCGTAGTGTCCGGCGCTGGCTGCGGGTGGTCCCGGCCCGGATCCCACGGTCATAGAGCGGGTGGGTCAGCAGCGCCACATCAAGACAGACGCGGGAGTCTGGGCAGCCGGCGCAGACGGCCCGGCAGTCAGCGAGTACCGCCCGGCTGCTGGGGTCCTCGGCGAAGACCAGCCGTCCGGCGCAGGCCGGCGCGGTCCGCCGCGGCAGCGGCGGTAGCGGCGGTAGCCCGGGCCGGATCTGGCGGGGACGAGCGGCGGCACGGGTCACGAGATCTCTCCGTCAAGTACGCGCTGTGCTGGCGGAGAGAAGTGTGATCGACGCGGTACCTGTTGTTCAGGGACTGAGGTGGACCTGTGGATAAGGTCAGGGGCGCGCACTATCTGGGTCGGCGAGCGATGCTCGGCTGTGACAAGAAGTCGGGTGTGGCTGCCAGGCAGCGGAGGTGTCGGCGGCGCCGCAGCCAGGGGGCCGGGGCTCCGTCGGCGCGACGCGGGCAGGGGCAAGGCGGTCATCGGCACTCCATTCCGAAGGGGACTGGAGCGAGGCTGGTCACCTACCCTTGCTGAAATCCTGACTGGCGCGCGCCGGCTAGCCAGCACGTTGCCTTGCAAACCACCGGCGCCCCGCGTTGGGGGCCGGCTTTGTTTGCAAAGCCGGCGACCGGGGGGATCGACGGCCTCGCAGCGGCACTTTCAAGGATCAAGGGAGCCACCCACCTCCCAGCCCGACGTCGCCCGCAAGTGAAGCCGGACCCGGTCAGGGCTTGGGTTGATCCAGACATTCTCGTTCGGGTGGTGTGACCGCGACCGAAACTCAGCCTGGCTCTCCAGGACGATCGGCACCCCGAGACTTCTGCTTCTGACGTTAAACCGCTCGGACATGACATCAGCTCCATCCGCACGGATAGAAGCCTCTACGAAGCCCAGGGCGATTCAGAATCCTCGCGTCAGGGGGGAGTGGGGCGCCTGGGATTCGAACCCAGAACCTACGGATTAAAAGACCGGACAATCCCGTGCCAGGCGGTGCAACGTGATCCCGACTCGTGCCGGTTCGTGCGGCGGCGCAAGGATTTCCGGGTCGGCTCGTGTCGGCTCGTGTCGGCTCGTGCAACGTCGTGGTGGCGGTTGCGTTATCAACGCGTTGGCAGTCGACCCTCCCGACGGTGGTGCGGCGTGGCTGAGCGAGCCCCGGCCGGCGCCGGAACGGATCCGGTCGGCGGCGCGCGGGTGGTCGGCTGCCCGGACCTGTCACCCCCATCGTGGCCGCCGCCGAGATCGACCGGGATGCCGCGTCGCTGGCCTGTCCCACGACGAGCGCGCCGAGATGGTCGACGGGGTCGTGGCCACCCACGACTGGTGCTACGACGTCGTGCGGACCGGCGCGGCGAACGGCAACGTCAACTTCGCCGACTACTGGCACCGGATCGGCCGATGCCGGGCGGCCGTCGTGCGCGCGTGGTACGGGCACGGCGACACCCTCCGCGGGCATTGGACTGAGCCGGGTCCGTCGCACGGCGCCCCTGATACCGCGTCCCCCGGACTTGCCCCGGGCAGCTCAGCTGCGAATGGCGGCCCCCGTGTCGGCGTCGAAGAAGTGCAATCGACCGGTGTCGACGGCGATCTCGACCTGGTCGCCGATCCGGACCCGCGACCGGGGACCGAAGGAGGCGACCCACTGGGTCTCGTGTTGGGCGGCGACGCGCCCCTGCTCCTCGGTCCGGGCGTCCTGGTCCAAGGCGGCCGTGTCCTGCGTCTGCACCCGCTGGGCGTCGACGCCGAACCGCACCACGATCTCCGAACCCAAGGCCTCGGTGAGCAGCGCAGCAGCCCGCAGCCGGCGGTCCGGCGGTGCCTCGCGCGCGATGGTGGCGTCCTCCATGTCCTCCGAACGCACGCCCACCGCGACGGTGCGGCCGGCGTAGCTGCGAATCGCCGGCCGCTCGACCACCCGCTCGGGGTCGACGGCGAGGCGGTCGTGGCCGAGGTCCAGCACGACGTTGCCGTCATTGACGTCGACCCGGGCCAGACACATGTTCATCGGCGGCGAACCGATGAATCCGGCCACAAACAAGTTGTCGGGATCGTCGTAGAGGGCCTGAGGGGCGTTGCACTGCTGCAGCACGCCGAACTTCATCACCGCGACCCGGTCCCCCATGGTCATCGCCTCGATCTGGTCGTGGGTGACGTAGATAGTCGTCGTCTTGAGCTCCCGCTGGAGCTGGGCTATGTCGGCCCGCATCTGCACGCGCAGCTTGGCGTCGAGGTTGGACAGCGGCTCGTCCATCAAGAACACCTGCGGCTGGCGGACGATGGCCCGACCCATGGCCACCCGTTGCCGCTGGCCGCCGGAGAGCTGCGCCGGCTTGCGGTCGAGCAGCGGGTCCAGGTCGAGCATCTGGGCTGCCTGCTGGACCCGGGTCTTGATGTCCTGCTTGGGCATCTTGCGCATGCGCAGTCCGTACGCGATGTTGTCGGCGACCGTGAGGTGCGGGTAGAGCGCGTAGCTCTGGAACACCATGGCGATGTCGCGGTCCTTCGGCGAGACGTCGTTGACCACCCGATCGCCGATCGAGATGGTGCCGTCGGAGATGTCCTCCAGGCCGGCGACCATTCGCAGGGCGGTCGTCTTCCCGCACCCGGACGGGCCGACGAGCACCAGGAACTCGCCGTCGGCGATGCCAAGTGTCAGGTCCTTGACCGCGTGGAACCCGTTGTCATAACGCTTGTTGACCCGTTGCAGGGTGACCTCGGCCATCAACATCCCTCCGGTGTCATGCCTCGCCGACCACCGCGACGCCGCCGGCCGGAACCGTCACGTTGTCCACCACCGCGCACCCGGTGAGCAGGTCCGTCCCCGCGGCGGGCACCTCCGCCGGCGTGCTGGTGTGGTTCAGCAAGAAGAGGTACGACGGACCCGAGGGCTCGTGCCGCCGCCGTACCGCCTCCACCCCGGGCGGGACGTGGGCTGCCGGCGTCACCCCGGCTCGGGCGGTGACGGTCGCGAGGAAGTCGGCGAGGGAGTCGGGGTGCAGCTGGGTGGTCAGGTACCACGCCAGCGAGTCGCCCGAGGCCTTTCGCGTCACCGCCGGGCTGCCGGGCAGCGGCCCGTCGAGGTAAGTGGCCAGCGTGTCTGCACCGTCCGGGTGCAGCATCTCGGTCCACACCCCGGCCCGCCATCCGTTGGACAGGGCCACGGCGTGGCCGGCCGGCAGGGGGAAGAACTCCTCGACCCGGACGCCGAGCAGGTCCCGGAAGGCGCCGGGATAGCCGCCGGGGCGCACCGCGTCATGCTCGTCGACGATGCCGGAAAAGAATCCGACGGCCAGGTGGCCGCCGCGGCCGACGTGATGGGCGATGTTGGTCGCGCCGGCGTCGCCGACGAGGTAGAGGCTGGGCGCGAGCACCAGCCGGTAGGCGCCCAGGTCGGCCTCCGGGTGCACCGCGTCGACGGTGATGCCGCGCCGCCACAGCGCCCGGTGCCAGGCCTGGACCTGGTCGAGATAGCCGACATCGACCGAGGGCCGGCCGTCGAGCTCAAGCGCCCACCAGGCAGGCCAGTCCCACAGCACGGCGACCTGCGCCTGCACCCGGCTGCCCGCCACGGGGCCGAGCCTCCTTAGGTCGGCACCGAGGCCGACCGCCTCGGTGAACAGCTTGGACCGGGTGCCGGCGTGGGGCAGCAACGCCGAGTGGAACTTCTCCGCCCCGGCCCGCGAAGCCCGCCATTGGAAGAACAATGCGCTGTCGGCGCCCCGGGCGACGTGCCCGAGGGCGGCGAGGCGCAGCCGGCCGGGCCGTCGGGCGTAGTTGCGCGGCAGCCAGTTGACCGCGCTGGGCGCCTGTTCCATCATCAGCCACGGCGCGCCCCCGGACACGCCGCGGGTGATGTCGCCGGCCAATGCACCGTCGATGGCGATGTCTGCCTCGGTGGCCGACCGGGAATAGTGGTCGTTCGCCACCACGTCCACCTCGGCCCCCCACGGCCGGTAGTCGATCTCCTTCAGGTGGCCGACCATGAAGTTGGTGGTCACCGGCACGTCCGGCGTGTGCCGGCGGAGTACCGCGCGCTCCGCGCGAAAGCAGGCCAGATGCTCGTCACCGGAGAAACGGTAAAAGTCCAGCGCCTGCGCGGGGTTGATCTGCGCCGGGGTCGCCCGGGGCGGCAGCACCTGCGCCCAATCACCGTAGGTCTGGCTCCAGAATGCGGTGGCCCACGCCTCGTTGCACGCCGCGATGTTGCCGTAGCGCGCCTCGAGCCAGGTCCGGAAGGCAGCCGCGCTGGTGTCGCAGTAGCAGTACGGGACGTGGGCGCCGTACTCGTTGGAGACGTGCCACAGCGCGAGCGCCGGATGGCCGGCGTAGTGGCCGGCGAGCGCGTCCGTCAGGGCCACGGCCGCCCGGCGAAAGTCCGGCGAGCTCGGGCAGTACGCCTGCCGGGACCCAGGCCACAGCCGCCGTCCGTCGACATCGACCGGCAGACTGTTGGGATAAGCATGGGAAAACCACGGGGGCGGGCTGGCGGTCGCCGTGGCCAGGTCGACCTTGATTCCGTGGTCGTCCACGAGGTCCAGCACCCGGTCCAGCCAGCCGAACTCATACGCTCCCTCCGCCGGCTCCAGCAGCGCCCAGGCGAAGACCCCAACGGTGACCAGATTGACGCCCGCCTCGCGCATCAACGCCAGGTCCTGCGGCCACACGTCCTCGGGCCACTGCTCGGGGTTGTAGTCGCCGCCGTAGGGAAGGCCGCCGAGGGTGTCGGCCAGCGCGACGGTCGGCCCCGGGTTGGCTATTTGACACCGCCGGCGGCCAGGCCCGAGCGCCAGTAGCGCTGCAGCGACAGGAACAGCAGGATCAGCGGGATCACCGACACCAGCGCGCCGACAATGGTCAGCGTCTGCAGCTGCGGTTTCCGCGACACCTGGGAGTTCCAGGTGAACAGGCCAAGGGTCAGCGGGTACAACCGCTCGTTCTGCAGCATGATCAGCGGAAGGAAGAAGTTGTTCCAGATCGCGACGAACTGGAACAGGAAGATGGTCACCAGCGCCGGCGACATCAGCCGGGTGGCATGGGTGAAAAAGATGCGGTATTCCCCGGAGCCGTCGATCCGAGCCGCCTCGATCAGCTCGTCGGGCACGCTGGCGGCGGCGTAGACCCGGGCCAGGTAGACCCCGAACGGACTGACGATGCTGGGCAGGAACACCGACCAGAACGTGTCGGTCTGGTGCAGCTTGCTGAACAGCAGGAACAGCGGCAAGGCGAGCGCGGTGGCCGGCACGAGGACGCCACCGAGGATGGCGGAGAACACGACCTCACGGCCGGGGAAGGCGTACTTGGCCAGGCCGTAGCCTGCCATCGCCGCCAGCAGGGTGCCCACCGCGGCGCCGAGGCCGGCGTACAGCACGCTGTTGAGCAGCCAGCGCAGGTAGATGCCGTTCTGCTCGCTGACCAGCGCGTGCAGGTTGGAGGCCAGGTGCACATGTGAGAACCACAGGCCGAAGGTGTTGGCCAGGTCGCCCTGGGTCTTGGTGGACGCGATGATCAGCCACAGGACCGGCAGGAGGAAGTACACGGTCATGATGACCAGGAACACCATCGCCACGCTGACCGACAGCGGATTTTCCCGCACCCGCAGAGCCGGCGCTGCCGGGCGCATCCCGGTGGGCGGCCCCGTTACCGACCGGCGGAGGGTTCTCACGACTGCGCCCGGCGCTGGGTGAACCGTAGGAAAACGAAGGACAAGATGAACGTCCCGATGGCGAGCACCACCGACATCGCGGCCGCGAAGTTGTAGTTGTTCGCGGACGCCTGGGTGAATGCGTCGAGATTCGGTGTATAGGTGCTGGTCACGTTGGTGGAGATGGACTTGAAGACCTGCGGCTCGGTGAACAGCTGCAGGGTGCCGATCACCGAGAACACCGCGGTGAGGATGATCGCCGGCCGGACGATCGGGATCTTGATCGTCCAGGCGATCTGCACGTTGCTCGCGCCGTCGAGCCGGGCCGCTTCGTACAGGTCGGCCGGGATGGCTTGCAAGGCCGAGTAGATGATCAGCATGTTGTAGCCGGCGTAGGTCCAGGTGACCACGTTCGCGATCGACCACAGGATGAGGTTGGGGCCGAGAAAGTCCGGTGCCAGGCCGAACTTGTCGAGCAGGTCGATGATGGGCGAGAGGGACGGCTGGTACAGGAAGGCCCACATCAGGGCGGCGAGCACGCCGGGTATTCCGTACGGTACGAAGAAGGTGATCCGGAAGAAGGGCTTGAACCGAGCCAGGGTGGAGTCCAGCAGCAACGCCAGGACCAGAGCGAGGCCCAGCATGATCGGCACCTGCACGACGCCGAAGAGCAGCACCCGCAGCAGGCTGGACCGGAAGGCGCTGTCGCCGAGTACCCGGCTGAACTGGCTGAGCCCGGCGAACGTGGTGACCGGCTTGCCGAAGATGCCGCCCGGCCGCTCGATCTTGAGCAGGCTCTGATAGCCGGCGTAGCCGATCGGGATGACGTAGAAAAGTGTGAACGGGACGAGGAACGGCAGCAGGAAGGCCACCGCGCCCCGGATCGCCCGCCGGCGCGATGCCGAAGAGCGACCACGTCGGGACGGCTGGCTGACCAGGCCCGCCTCCGGACGGGATGTGACTGTCTCCACGACCGCCTCCCTGCCGAGGGCCGGTGGCTACCCGCTCACCTTGATCGACTGGCTCTTCATCGCCGCCACCGTCTTGGCCTGCGCGTCGTCGAGCGTGGAAGTAAGCGTGCCACCACCGTTGAGCGCCTTGCTGAAGCCGTCGGACATGAACCGATAGGTGTCGGTCATGATCGGGCCCCACTGAAAACTGGTGTTGACGTTGGACGACGCCGTCTTGAACACGTCGAAGACCTTCTCGTTGCCGTAGAACGGCACTCCCTGGCTCAGGCTCGGCAAGTTCAATCCGTCCTTAGCCGCCGGGTAGAGGCCGCCGAGGGAGTTGAGCAGCTTGAGCGAGTCGGGGCTGGTGTTGAGCCACAAGGCGAACTTCGCCGCCTCATTCTGGTGCTTGCTGGACTTGAACACGGCCGTGGTCGAACCGCCCCAGTTGCCGGCGCTGCTGGCGCCGGCACTCCACTGCGGCATCGGTGCGACGGCCCACTTGCCGGCGGACGCCTTTGCGTTGTCCCGGATGGTGCTGTAGCCCCATGCCGCGCTGATCCAGGATGCGACCTGGCCACTGTCCCAGGCCTTGTACAGCCCGGGGGAGAATCCCTGAAGGTTCGTGGCGACCAGCTTCTGGCTAATCAGTTTCTGCCAGTAGTCGGCCACCTGCTTGGCCTTCGGGTCGTTGATGGCGACCTGCCAGGAGTCGCCACTGGTCTTGAACAGCTGCGCGCCGTTCTGCCACAGCAGGCCGGTGAACCAGTTCGCGTCACCCTGCGGGAAGAAGGTGATCTGACTGCCGACCGCCTTCACCTTCTGCGCGTCGGCGGCGTACTCGTCCCAGGTCGCCGGCGGCGTCTTGATGCCGGCCCGAGCGAAGACGTCCTTGCGGTAGTACAGGGCCATCGGCCCGCTGTCCTGCGGGATCGCGTAGAGGCCGGTGTTGGAAAAGGACGCCTGCGAGTACGTCCAGTTAACGAACTTGTCCTTCGCTGCCGACACACTGCCGCACTTCGACAGGTCAGCCAGGCCGTCCTGCACGCGGAAGCTGGCCAGTGAGTCGTACTCGATCTGCCCGAGGTCCGGAGCCGTGCCGGCCTTCAGCGCGTTGAACATGTTCTGATAGGTGCCGGCGTTGCCGGCCGGCGTGGTCTTCAGGGTGACCGTGATATCCGGGTTCTGCTTGTTCCACAGCGCGACGGCCTTGTCCACGCCGGGCACCCACGACCAGAAGGCGAGCGCCACCTTGCCCTTGGCCGCCGGGCAAGCGCCGCCACCCCCACCGCTGCTGCCCCCGGTGCTCTTCTTCGACGACGAGCACGCCGCAACGGCCAACACCGGCACCAGAGCGACCACCACCAGGGTGCGGCGACGCCGCGAACTTGATCCGATCATGTGCACTCCTCGGCTGATCCGGGGGAATATCCAGCGGCTGCCCGCTGCTTCCGGCCAGGCACACGATGTCCTTCCGGTGAACGACCGTCAACAGGACGCGCGGCGCTGCATCACTACGACGCCCTGCTCACCTCCGCCATCGGGGTCCCACCGAACCGGGTCGGGCGACGACGGACGCAGCACCTGGCGCAGCAAGTCCACGCCATGCGGGTCCAGCGCGGCCAGGGAGTCCGAGGCGCCGGCCAGGCCGCCGGTGGCCACGACATGTTCGGCCAGCTCGTCGCGAAAGGCGACCGCCGGCCGGACCAGTGCGCAGTCGGGGTCGTTCACCCAGAAGCGCCCATGCAGGAATGCCCGAGACCGCCCGTTGCGGATGGCACTGAGACCGCCCGGCTGGCTGACGTCGCCCAGCGGGGGCTGGTAGGCCGCGTCGACGTCGGGGCTGATCCGCATCGCGTCGACCAGGCCGAGGCTGGGCAGCAGCGGTGCTCCGCAGCCCAAGATGGTGGCGGCGGACCCGACCGCGCCGCGGATCAGCGACAGGCCCTGCCGGTAGGCCCCGACGTCGTCGAGGTCGGCATACCTGCGCCCGGCCTGGGCGCCGGCGTACAGGAAGTCGATCTTGAAGAAGCTGTAACCCTCGGCAGCGAGCGTGGCAAAGACCCTGACGAGGTGCTCCTGGGCGCCTGGGTGGGAGGTGTCCAGGACGTAGACGTCCTGCGTCCAGTGCTGCGCAGCGAGCAGCGGGCGGTCCGCGCCGTCCAGATCGCCGACCAGCCAGTCCGGATGCTCGGCGGCGACCCGGCTGCGCGCCCCGACCAGGAACGGCGCGGTCCACACCCCCGCCCGCCGTCCCGTGTCGCGGATCCGGCCGGCCAGGTCGCGCAGCGGCCCGAACCGCGGCGATCGCGACACCCAGTCGCCAATCTCCTCCTGGTGGCCGTCGTCGACCTGCACGACGCCGACGTCGAGGCCCAACCGGTCGATCGCGGTCAGGTTGTCGGCGACATCGCGCTCGGTGACACCGCCCCAGTACTCGTACCAGGAGCACCAGATCGGCGGCAGGCTCGGCACCGGCGGCAGCTCCAGGCGCCCGGCCAGACCCTGCGCCCAGCCGGCCAGCGCGTCCGGCATCGAGCCAGCGAAGGCGCTCTCGGTGACCGGTCCGTCGGCGCTGACGACGATCCGGTCGGGCAGGGCCTGCGCGCGGATCGACGGCACCTGCACCGTCGGCTCCACCGCGGACCAGATCCGGACGACGCCTCCCGGCTCCTCGACCGCGAGCAGGCCCTCCCCCTGAAAGCCCTGGGCTGGGGGTGGCCGATCCGGCCGGAACCCCATCAGCTGCCACAGCGGCCGGGCCGGCCGTGGGCTGGTGGTGTCGGCGGAGTAACGGCCGGCCGGACTCCAGGACTGCCAGCCCAACTCGTACACGGTCGCCTGCTCGGGCCGGACGGGCACCTCGGCGACGTCGGCGTATTCGCGGCCGGCGGGCACGGGCACACCGTATCCCCGACGGATTCTTGTGCAGTTCGCCGCCGCGCCGGCGGCCGCTCGGTCCGGCTCTATGGTCTGGGCAGACATCCGGGGTGGCGACCGACGGCCGGAGGCGGTGAATGACTGGGCCACGCTGCAGCGAACTGGGCCCCCGGCAGCGCGCCGAGGACCTGCGCCGGCTACGCGAGGAAACCTTCGACGTGGTCGTGGTCGGCGGCGGGGTGACCGGAGCCGGCGCCGCGCTCGACGCCGCCTCCCGGGGTGTGTCTGTGGCCCTCGTCGAGGCCCGGGACTGGGCGGCCGGCACGTCCAGCCGGTCGAGCAAGCTCATTCACGGCGGCCTGCGCTATCTCGAGCAGCTGAACTTCCGGCTGGTCCGCGAGGCGCTGAAGGAACGCGGACTGATGCTGACCACGCTGGCACCGCATCTGGTCCGGCCGGTTCCCTTCCTCATCCCGCTGCAGCACTGGTGGCAGCGGCCCTACTACGGCGCCGGCGTCGCGCTGTACGACCTGTTCGCCACCGCGCCGGGGGTCTCCCGCGGCGTGCCCCTGCACCGTCACCTGACCCGCCGCACGGCCCTGCGGCTGATGCCGGCGCTGCGCCCGGAGGCGTTGCGCGGCGCCATCCAGTACTTCGACGGGCAGGTCGACGACGCCCGGCACACCCTCGCCGTCGCCCGGACGGCCCGCGCGTACGGCGCCGCGTTGGTGAGCAGCGCCCGGGTGACCGGCCTGCGACGCGACGGGGAGCGGGTGGCCGGGGTGACCGTGCGCGACCTGGAGACCGGCGAGAAGATCGACGTACGAGCCCGCTCCACGATCGCCGCGACCGGCGTCTGGAGCGACGACATCGGCGAGCTAGTGGGTGCGCAGTCCAGCCTGCGGGTCCGGGCGTCCAAGGGCGTTCACCTTGTCGTCGCGCGGTCGCGGATCGAGGGTCAACGGGGGCTGATCCTGCGCACCGCCACCTCGGTGCTGTTCGTCATCCCGTGGGACGAGCACTGGATCATCGGCACCACCGACACCGACTGGGACCTTGACCGTGCCCATCCCGCCGCCAGCTCGCGCGACATCGAGTACCTGCTCGACAACGTCAACCGGGTGCTGCGCCGCCCCCTGCGGCCCGAGGACATCGAGGGCGTTTATGCCGGCCTGCGGCCGCTGCTGTCCGGCGAGTCCGACGCCACGTCTGCGTTGTCCCGCGAGCACGCCGTGGTGGCGCCGCTGCCCGGCCTCGTGCTGATCGCCGGCGGGAAGTACACGACGTACCGGATCATGGCCCGCGACGCCGTCGACGAGGCTGTCCGATGCCTCGCCGGTGCGCTCCCACCCAGCCGCACGCAGGCGATCCCGCTGGTCGGGGTCGACGGCTACGCCGCGGCTGTCGCCGCCCGCTCGGAGACCGCCGCGGCGCACGCCCTGCGACTCGACCAGATGGAGCACCTGCTGCTGCGGTACGGCGCGCTGGCCGCCGACGTGCTGGCGTTGGTCGCCGACCGGCCGGAGTTGCGGCGGCCCGTGCCGGGCGCACCCGGCACCCTGCAGGCCGAGGTGGTCTACGCGGCGATGGCCGAGGGGGCGTTGCACCTGGACGACGTGCTCACCCGGCGGACCCGGATCTCCATCGAGACCCCGGACCGCGGGCTGCGCGCCGCGGAGGCCGCCGCCACCTTGGTCGGTGAGGTGCTCGGCTGGGACGCTGCCGTGCAGGCCAACGAGTTGGCCCACTACCGTGCGCGGGTCGACGCCGAGCGGGAGTCGCAGCGCCAGCCCGACGATCGAACTGCCGACGCCGCCCGGCTCGGCGCCCCCGACGTCCGCGGTGCGGCGGCGATCCACTGATCTCCCGCGTGCGGCGCCCGGCCGCATGCGGCGGCGCAGCGCGACGGTGGAGATCAGCTCAGCTGCCGGGTCTGCGGCGGGAGCACCCCGCCGGCGACGAGCTCCGCGGCGGCATCCTGCAGCGCGGTCAGCGCAACGCTGGGTGAACGGCCCGGTCGACACCCGGGCCACCCCCCCAGTTGCTGCATGTCGCGGACCGGCGGGGTGGCGATCCGGTCGACGCTGCCCTGGGGCCACATCCCCGTCCTGCTGGACAAGCTCGACGACCAAGCCGAGCGGGACTGGCACGCCGCGGCCGCCGTTCAGCACGGCTGGTCCCCCAGCGTCCACGGCTATCGAGGCAAACCTACGTCCGCTGTCATTTACACCGAGGTTAGGACCAGGTTAGGACGCGACCAAGACCAAGTTCGCGGCGGCGACGGACCAACTCATACTGTTGGGGCGATGACGGATGGTCCACTGAACGACGAGCACGGGTCGTTCCCGCCAGTATGGGAGGGCGTGTCAGGAGCGATCGCGCCACGGGTCAACAACGATGATCCCGGTCTCCTGGAAGTCCTTGACGTTGCGCGTGGCCAGGGTCGCCTCGTGCTCTCTGCAGATTGAAGCGATCTGGGCGTCGAAGCCCTCGATTGGCGCCCCTACACGGTCACGGTGACTGACGATCTGGCCATATTGCTTCGCAGCGGCCGCGTCGAAGGCGAGCACGTGCTCCGTGAACGCCGAGAAAACCTCATCCGCGGCGGCCCGCAGCAAATCTTTGCGGTGACCGTTGGGCAGCCGCAGAATGCCATAGTCAATCTCCGCGAGCGTGATGGACGTCGTGTATAGCTCGGTGGCGCTGTGACCACGCACCCACGCCGCCACCTTTACAGACGGCGCACTCTTCATCAGCTCCGAGGTGACGTTCGTGTCCAGGACGATCACGCGGACAGATCGGCGGCACGAGGTCGGGCCACGCGCTGCGGCAACTCCAGCTCCACCCCGCCCAGATCACCGAAACGATCCAACAAAGTGGTGAACAGCCCCGCTGACGGCGACTGCTCCCGTACGGCTTCGACGAGGATGCTGCGCATCTCGGCCTCCATCGACCGACCGTGGCGCGCCGCCCTGACCCGAAGCCGCTCTCGTACCTGATCGTCCAGACCCCGGATACTCACCGCTGCCATCAGCCACCTCCGACTGTGCCAGCAATGCTAGCAGTTGGCCTCCCGTCAAGCGATCACCGCGAGAGCCCAAGGATCCCCTTAGGACACTCGGACCTTGCTTGCTGGCCCCGGCGTCACTGCTCGTGACGTTCCACTTCCTAGGTAGTGGGCCGGCGCCCCGACCAGTGTGGAACCAACCTGTGACTAGTCGCCGGTGTGGCTTGCGGCGTCGTCGCCCGGTCCGCAGCGCCTCGGGCAACTCGCGGACCAGCCCACCCAGCTCAGGGCGATAGACAGCCTGATAGATCGTCTCCGGCACCACGTGCCGCTCCGGCCCACCGGGGAACTCCACACGCAGCGCCTGGCTGATCTGCTCGGGACTCCACCGCTTCTTCAACCGCCCAGCCACGAACTCGCGCAGCACCGGGTCGCGCAACAGCTTGCCTCGACCAGGACGCGCCCGCCGGTCAGCGGCCAGCCGCTGTGCGGTGAACGGCCGGTACTGCCCACTGCCCGGATCGGCGTTGCGGCGCAGCTCCCGACTAACCGTCGCCGGGCTGCGACCCAGCTCAGCGGCGATCGCGCGCACGGTCAGACCGCGGACACGCAGATCCGCGATCGTGACCCGCTCGTCCTCGGACAAGTACCGCGGCGAGATCTCCTGCCTGCGCGTGGTGATCACAGGCGGATAGTGCAGCCGCCGACCGCTGCTGCTAGTGACCGTCCGGCCGTGTCGCCACCGTTTCCCCGTCCGCGGATTGATGCCGACCATGCGGCACGCCTCCGCATTCGACACGCCCCGCGCGATCAACCGCGCAAACTGTTCACGCTCCTCCACCTGCGGCGCCGGACCCGGTCGACCGTGAACCATCGCAACTCCCGAGCACCTCCGGTGTTGCGACGATCGCTAGAACCCGCGCCGTCACGGTGGGGCCAAATCAGAGTGACAGGGCCAGAAGCCGGACCCGGTCAGGGCTCGGGGAGATCCGGCCGTTCTCGCTTGGGTGGTGTGACCGCAATCGATACTCAGCCTGGCCCTCCAAGACCATCCGCACCACCCGAGCCTTCTGCTCTGACGTGAAACCGCTGGAACGTGACATCAGCTCCATCCGTACGGATAGAAGCCTCTACGAAACCCAGGGCGATTCAGCTCAGCAGCGACTGGTTCAGCTCGGCAGCCCCCTGGAGGGGGTGAGTCCAGGATCGACAGCGCGGCCGCGTGGGCGTCGTCGGGGGCGGTGACTACAGCGGTCGCCCCTGCGCGGTGAGCGAATTATCCCGGTATGGGAGCACGTGTACGAGATCGCCGCCCCGTTCCGTCCGTTTGTCGACGGCCTGCTCCGATCTGAAAGCGACGCCACGTTCCACCAGATCGCCGCTGCCCTCGACCGCTTTGCCACCGACGGCACGAGGAACGACCGGCGCAACCGCCGAGATCGTCGTCGCAGCGCCTGATCTAGACCTCCACAGGTGGGTCGGTGGGTGGCGGTCCCCCGATGGGGGTGCTCTCGAAGAGCCGCCCGGGGCCGTCAGGCTTGCCGACGTTCGCGCCGAGGCGGCACGCTAGGGCCGTGCCGGTTGCCGAGTGGTTCCTCAGTGCCAGCGAGCGCGGCAACCCGGCCACCGGCCTCGACCGGCGGCACCGCGACGGGGCAGCCTGGTCGACGGGCAACGTGGCCACACCGCTGGTGCACGGGGCGACCTACTTCGCCGAGCTGGTCCGCTGCCTGGCGTTGCTCCGGCGGGGTGACCTGGTCATGTTCACCGACTGGCGCGGTGATCCCGACCAGCGCCTCACCGGTGAGCCCGACAGCTCGGTGTCGCGGGTGCTGAGTGACGTCGCCGGCCGCGGCGTCGACGTGCGTGGGCTGGTCTGGCGTTCCCACCTCGACAAGCTCGGCCTCAGCGCCACGGAGAACCGGCACCTGGGCGAGGAGATCGAACAGGCCGGGGGTGAGTGCCTGCTGGACATGCGGGTGCGCACCGGCGGATCCCATCACCAGAAGTTCGTCGTGCTGCGTCATCGAGGTCGTCCCGAGCTCGACGTCGCCTTCGTCGGTGGGATCGACCTGTGTCACGGCCGGCGCGACGACGGCGATCACCGCGGTGACCCGCAGCGGCAGCCGATGGCGAAGGTGTACGGCCCGCGGCCGCCGTGGCACGACGCCATGGTGGCCTTGCGCGGACCGATCGTGGCAGACGTCGAGACTGTTTTTCGGGAGCGTTGGGAGGACCCGCAGCCGCTGACCCGCAGCCCGATGGGCTGGCTTGCCGAGCGGGTCCGCCACGAGGACCGGCACGGCGCACCGCTGCCGCCGCCGCTGCCGGACCCGCCGCCGGTCGGGCCGCACGCCGTGCAGCTGCTGCGGACCTACCCGAAACGCTTCGGCGGCTACCCGTTCGCGCCTAATGGGGAGCGCAGCGTCGCGCACGGTTACACCAAGGCCCTGCGGCGAGCCCGTTGCCTGGTCTACATCGAGGACCAGTACCTGTGGTCGAACGAGGTGGCGAGCACCTTCGCCGAGGCGCTGCGGGCGCAGCCGGGGCTGCACGTCGTCGTGGTGCTGCCGCACCACCCCGACCAGGACGGCCGCTTCTCGCTCCCGCCGAACCTGGTCGGGCGCGACCGGGCGTTGTCGACCATGCTTGAAGCGGGCGGCGGGCGGGTCGGCGTCTATGGGGTCGAGAACGCCAGCGGCACGCCGGTCTACATCCACGCCAAGATTTGCATCATCGATGACACCTGGGCCGCCATCGGCTCGGACAACTTCAACCGAAGATCATGGACGCACGACTCGGAGCTCAGCGCTGCGGTCCTAGACGGCACGCGTGACCTGCGAGCCCCACGGGACCCGGCCGGCCTCGGGGACGGGGCGCGGACCTACGCCCGCGACCTGCGGCTGCGCCTGACCCGCGAGCACCTCGACCGCGGTGACGACGACGGGCTGATCGACCCGCTCGGCGCCTTCGAGGAGCTGCGGCGATCCGCCGCCGCGCTGCAGGCGTGGCACGATGCGGGGCGTGCCGGCGCCCGACCGCCGGGTCGACTGCGGCCGCTGGTCGACCCGGAGCTCTCGACGACAACGAGGCGCTGGGCGACGCTGGCCTACCACCACGTCTACGACCCGGACGGACGGCCCCGCTCGGCGCGGCGGCGACAGAGCTTCTGAACACCGCAGAGCAACGGTGGGAGCCGGGCCCGGACAGGCCAACGCGGCGCCATCTGCCGCCGCAGCCACCCCAGGCGCTGCGCGTCGCGGCGCTCACCGTCACCGGGCCGATCGGAACCGCCGCTGACGCTGGGTGCCCTGGGGGTCGTGTTCGGAGACATCGGGACGAGCCTCTGCCCCGCGCTGCGCTCGGCCACCAGGCCGGTGGGGTCGAGGAAGTCCAGGACGTCGGGGTTGCGGGTGAGCTGCTGGGCCAGTTCGGGCTTTCGCGGGCAGCTGGTCCGGGAAGTGCCAGGGGGCTGGCGTGGCACGAAAACGGCGTGACGATGGCGCCGGTCGGAGTCGTGCAGTGCCCGCGATGCCGACAAGCAACGACACCAAAAGACCCGGCAGCTCGCGAATGGACCTGCCCGGTCTGTTCCAAGGTGTTCCGCTTCTTGCGCTGCGAAGTCTGCCCGGCGTACGGCCCGATTGGTGCCGTGCTGCCCGGGGGCCAGCGAGTCCCGTGCGCGGCCTGCGGTCAGCCCGTTCGCGTTCCGCGGCTGGCCGGCGACAAACGTTGGGGCACCGCCGCTGACATGGCCGCCGACATCGAACTGCGGGGGATGCCGTTCCCCCGCGCAGAGCCCACGGTCGCCTCCCTCCAGGCGGTGGACCCGGACTACCGGCGGGTGGCGCCCGCGGCTTCGGCGGCGTCGAGGGACGCCCGCTGGGCGGCGGAGAAGTTGCGTTGCAGACCTGTGGCCACCCCGCCGGGGTTCACCGCGTTCGCGACAATGCCATCCGCTCGCCAGCGCTTCGTCGCCTCGACGGCGAACAGGCTGTTCGCCGTTTTGGACTGCGCGTAGGCGACCCGCGGGTCGTACGGCCGCCGTTGGAAGAGGATGTCGTCGAAGTCGACCGGGGCACGCATGTGGGTGGTGGAGGACAGCGCAACGATCCGGGCGCCTCCACGTGCGTGCGCGGCGGCGGCCAGGTGCGGATGTAGGCCCAGTGCCAGTGCGAAGTGCCCGAGGTGGTTGGTCGCGAACTGCAGCTCCCATCCTTGCCGGGTCCGTTCCAGTCCTGCCGTGACAAGCCCGGCGTTGTTTACCAGGACGTCGAGCGGTGCGTCCACTGGCTGACGAGCGAGACCACGCTGGCGGGATCCGCGAGGTCCAGCGCACGGACCTGCGGTCGTGACCGGCCGGTAGCTGCCGCGATCCGGTCGGCCACAACGAGACCAGCGTGCACGTTGCGCACGGCCAGGGTCACTACGGCGCCCGCAGCCGTTAGGGGCCGCGCCGTCTCAACGCCAAGGCCGGAGGAAGCGCCCGTCACCAGGGCGTGCCGTCCGCTCAGATCCGCGCCGCGGACGACGTCCGCGGCCGTGCTGGTCGCGCCGAACCGAGTGGTGACCAGCGACTTCGGCGCCATTGGACTCCTTGCAGGTTTCGCGCCCAACTACGGTCGGCGGCGGCGGGCGGCATCGACGACGACCCAGGTGAGATGTTCCGGGCCCGGCTGACCCTGAGCCCTGAAGTGATCTTCGGCTGATTGCGGCAGCTCCCGGGTCCGGTGGCGGTGGTCTGCGAGGCCGGGCTGACAGGCTTTGGCCTGGCTCGGTTCCTGCGTGAGCGGTAGATGAGGGTTCTGGTGGCGGCGCCGAGCAAGTTGCAGCGGCCGTCCGGGGACCGGGCAAGACCGACGCCCGGGACGCGTTGCTGCTGGCCCGGTTGCTGCGGCTCGGGGAGATCGTCGAGGTGGCGGTACCGACGGTGGCGCAGGAGGCCGCCCGGGATCAGGTCCAGGCCCGGGAGGACGTCCGCGGCGATCTGATGCGGGCCCGGCACCGCACCTCACAGTTGCTGTTGCTCCGAGGGATCGCTCTACGGGCGGCCGCGCTGTCCTGAATAGTCGACCGACGTCTGCGACTCGGACGTCTGCGACTCGCTCGCCTGTCAGGCCGTGAGCGAGGTTCGGTCTGGACCCTCGGCGTCGGCTGCGAGATGACCAAGTTCGAGGCCCAGGGCGGCTGCCAACGCGACGACGGTGAAGAAGGCGGGTGTGGGGATTCGGCCTGCTTCGATCTTGCGCAGCGTCTCGACCGGAACACCCGCCCGTGCGGCGACGTCGACCATGCTGCGACCGGCTCGGGCCTGGCGCAGGAACGAGCCGAGGCGCTGTCCGCGTGCGCGTTCCTCGGGGGTGAGCATCGGCCTGACCATGCCGTGATAGTAATACCGGGATAGTTATACCGAAGCAGTGTGGGAGGTAACCGTGGTCGAGCTCAAGACACCGACAGACATCGAGGCGATGCACGCCGCCGGCGTCGTCGTGGCCGACGCATTGGCTGCGGTGCGCTCCCATGCTGCCGTCGGAGTGCGGCTGGCGAGGCTGGATGAGGTGGTGCGCGGCGTGCTCGCCGCCGCCGGCGCATCGTCACCCTTTCTCGGCTACCAGCCCAGCTTCGCCTCGACACCGTTCCCCGCGGTGATCTGCACCTCGGTCAACGACGCTGTCCTGCACGGCATCCCGGACAGTTACCGACTCCAGGACGCAGATTTGCTCAGCATCGACTGCGGTGCCGTGCTCGACGGCTGGGCCGCCGATGCCGCGACCTCCTTTACCGTCGGCCGGGCACGCGGGGTCGATCAGGAGCTCATCGGCACTGCCGAAGCCGCTCTCGCCGCCGGTATCGCCGCGGCCAAGGTGGGCGCGCAGATCGGGGACATCTCCGCCGCGATCGCGCGCATCGGAAGGGCGGCGGGCTGTGGCATAAACACCGACTTCGGCGGTCACGGGGTCGGCCACGCGATGCACGAAGCGCCGTCCGTGCCGAATGAAGGACGAGCAGGACGGGGCCTGCGACTGCGACCAGGACTGGTCATCGCGATCGAGCCATGGTTCCTGGCCGGCGGCAACGACGAATACCGCATCGATTCCGACGGCTGGACCCTGCGCAGCGCCGACGGCTCACCTGGCGCCCACGTCGAGCACACCATCGCCATCACCGACAACGGACCCCGCATCCTCACCACCCGCGCAGCCGCGTGAACTCCACCGGGGCAGCGTCTCCGTTGACCATCGATCTACGGCCTGGTCAGAAGTCGGTCTCGGAGCTCCCGAAGGTGTCTGGCCGGGTGAGTCGGCCCGGTCCTGC
>JAABUW010002787.1_pt1 | contig 25970 bp, 31 predicted proteins | sample 5560081 | NCBI WGS metagenome assembly JAABUW01 (sample SAMN10711882, study PRJNA513363) | rock metagenome | isolation source: Antarctica rocks | place: Antarctica: Victoria Land, Knobhead sud | reverse complement strand
GATAGCTTCAGAAATCGTTTAATTTGATCAAATCGAGTCAGAGCCATAGCCTGAGGTATTTCGGGATTTCCATGCATATCTGAGTGTGTATCCCAATAGCTCTCCGTGCGATTTATGGAAATCAAACTCATGAATAGTAAAATCCTCACGAAGACGTCAATTTCGACACCCGAAGTGAGAATTCAGAGTCGTTGTTTAGCTGTTCTCTCTGTCTTCTGTGCCTTCATATTCGTGAACTCGAAAATTCGTTCAGGAATGAATGAGGTAATGAACAGGCTGAGGCTGGCAAGACTCTCACCTCCACGTGGTGCCGGCTGGGAACCTGATAACAATTGGTTATTCTTATCAGAGCTAAGAAGAGTCACGAACTCGACGATACGCAGCCAAAGACGCTTATTAACGATCTTTATCGAGCGATGTGCGACTGTTACAACGATCATCGAAGTCACCGAGCCATTTCAGGGACAAGATACTGCGTCCTCACCACACGGCTTATATACCTCAGTGCCGAAGTTCTATCGATAGAAACTCTCAGCGATCTTCGACGATTAAGCTCTCGAGACTTATTCGACTGCGTTTCGTTCAAATCATTGTTCTGTTGAGAAAAAGAGACTTTGCCAATAAACACACTATATGAGCTATAGAATGGCCTTCGATAGAAGTTTGGCTCTTGAATTCAGCACTCACTACGATGAAGGTATACAAGTTGATTGGAAAGTTGATATGCTCAGGAAGAGGGGGAATCAAGACTTAACGACGTGTCGTTTGAGTGTCAGAGACTGTGCAGAACTGGATTCAATTGTCAGTCTTCCTCATACGCCTCTATATCTAGAGACATCGATGCATTTCTACGGTTTAGAGTTTTCATCGAACCCGATGATTTTTCGTTTCCGTGAGGCTATTCTACAAAGGCCAGCTATTCTGAAGTACTGAAGGAGGGGGTACGAATAGAAGAAATCTCGTGTATTGAGGACCTGTCTTGAGGATGGTACAGTTCGGTGGCGATTGTATAGTCTGTGGGTAACACTAACCAGGCCTACATAAGGTACTTAGCGAGTGTCTACAAGTATTGTAGTGTCAACTTCGGTCAGCCGCACTCGAGTCAATAAAAGAACTATCAATGAACAGGCTGAAAAAAATCCAACGGGGGTCACAAGCCCTGGGGAAGTAATTTAGGCTGAAAAGGCCAATCCTTCTCCACCTGGATAGATCGATATGTAGAAGAAGGAGGTTCAATCGAATCTAGTATTTTTTTTGAATCGACGGCTTGTTTTTAGCTTTTGAACAGCCTTCGGTGCAGTGTCTGGTACGGAAGGAATTTTTCTTCCTCGTTAGGTCGTGTGTTGAGCTGTGTAGGTAGGTGGGTGGGTAGAGGAAGGAGGGTGAGTGAGCTGGGTCGGTGGGGTGTTGGAGGAAGGAGGGTGAGTGAGGAGGTGAGTAGGTAGAGGGAGGAGGGTGAGTAGGTAGAGGAAGGAGGTGAGCGAGCTGGGTCGGTGGGGTGGAGGTGAATGTGAACAATGCGGACGGTTTTAAGGGATACAGTACGCTAGTTCATCAGCCTTACGGTAGAAGCCATTCCATTTCATGTATAATAAGCCTTGGTATTGTCGATTGAAGGTTTTGATTTCGTCATTTCAAACATCGCTTTTCTAAATCAATAGATGTGAATGACGATTCATTGCTTGTTGCTACGTTCCAGTGACTAGGTATTGGTTCGACGATGTTCCCTCTAAATGCTCGTAGTCTTCGCCAACTCTGAGAAAAAGCCGAGCAAAATACAAATTCTGCTAAGCATGATATATCCAACCGACTCGACATTATTACTTCCTTTGCTCCTATATAGACAAAAATGCTTTTAGGAAACGCTGACGAACTGCCCGATTGCCGGCACCCCGTCGACGGTGACATATACAACATATGGCCCCGGCTGGGCCACGTTCCTGTTCGGCGGCATCGTCACCGTAATCTTCTGAGTCGTGCTTCCAGCGGCAAATCCGGTGTTATCGAGGAACACCATGCGGTGGTTCATGTGCAGACTGTGCGTCACGTAACCGCCGTGGTAAAGCGCGACCTTGCATCCTTTCGCACCAGCGGGTGCGGTGAACTTGATTTGGAAAGTAGCACCGTTGGCAGTGAGAGAGCCAGAGCTGATTACCACGTTGGTGGGGCGCTTGTTTGCGTTGGCACCGGAGAGGTAGGGCGGGACGTAGTTCTCGACGCGGAATTCGGTCACGTAGTCTTCCGAAGGGACTTTGTTGGGTACGGGGGTGAGTATGGGCATTTGAACGGGGTTTGAGCCAGCGACCATGAGGGTACCGTCAAGGAGGAGTAAAGAGACGGAATGGTAGAGACGTGCGATGCCGGAGAAGGGGCCTGTGGTCCAGCGTTGGCCGTGGGGTTGCGCCGGGTCGTAGATGAGAACGGTCTCAGTCGCGGCAGAGGCGGTAGCGACACCGAAGCCTTGCGCTCCCTTATCGCAGCCGTTGAGCCAAATGACGGTCCCGTCTGGAAGCAGAGTCCCTTCGACCATACCACGGCCTTCGGGCATGGAATCCATTTCCCAGGTTGGGTTGGCGTCATAGGGCTTCATACGGCCACAACTAGGGTCGGTAGGGGATGTAATGTCCTGGTAGGCACCGCCACCGCAGATGATGATGTCAGCGGCCCATTGGTTGGCGCTTGAAAGGGGAAGAAGAACGCTGCCACCCGTGTTGGGGTAAGTACGGAAGTCACCGGGGAGATCTGGCAACTTCTTGAGGGTGGCGTTGGTAGCAACATTGAAGATCTCTGCGGACTTGGATACGAAGATGAAAAGATTTCCATCGTTCAAAAGGTGGATGAAAGGATACATGTAGTATGGCTGGTTCTTGTAAAGAATATCAAGGGTGGTGCTACCCTTGCCGTTAGGAGTACCTTGAGCAGTCAACAATTCCCAAGTAGGGTTGTTGTTTGCAGGGACTGTAGGGTCCAATCCATTGAGACTTCCAGAGGCTACGAATAGGGTTCCATCTGGCATCGTCTGAACCGAGGCATACCAACGTGCAGTGGAGATTTGATTGCTAGTGGATTCCTGCCATGCTTGTCCGTCGTTGGCGTTGCTGCCGATAGGTCGGGATAGCGTACGGATTGACTTGAAACCGTCGCCTACGGTAGGGTCAATGAATGTAAGGGGAGCATTGCCGCCAACGGAGATGAAGCGTCCGTCAGGGAGGAAAGCACCACCGGAACAGAATGCATTGGTCTGGATCTAGGTTAGTCAAGAAAATAGTACACATGTATGGGGCGCGAACCTTGTATTGAAGCCCAACAACTGTGTTTGAGGCAGGGTCGTATTCTGCAGAGTAAGCATATTGGCCGTTGGGGAGCTTGATTTGGGTGTAGTTTTCGACTTTGTCGAGGAAGACAACTTTTCCGTTTGGCAAGAGACCTGCGTGCATAGCCGGAACACCGGCTTGACCGACAACCTTGATGGACCCTCCGTTGGGGTTTGCGGGAGCCGGGGCAGGACCTGGGGCAGGGGTGGCAGGAGCGCCGGTGCATGGTCCGCTCTGGCATCCGTTGCCGCAGTGAGCAGTCGACCTACCACAGAAACCGTATGCTGAGCAACAAGATCCCTGAGGCCAATTGCCGCAGACAGTGTTGCCGTTGTTCGCACCGCAAGTTCCATCGGTTGTCGCTGGCCCAGTGGCCGGTGCGGTCGATGGCACGCCGAGAACTGGCTCTTGGGAGGTCGCAGCAGCAGAAGTCGCCCTGGTCTTGGAGCTGGCGGTCGTCGTGACCCCTCCGTTGCTGGTTACGCAGCCACTTTGGCAACCGTTTGTGCAGTGCGCAGCATCCTTCCCACAATACCCAGCTGAAGAACAGCATCCGCCAAAGGGTCCGTTGGGATCACATGTAGCACCTGCAAACGCGGATCCGCAACGAGCATCAGATCGAGGTACTTTTGGGTCTGTTACAGGCGCTGCGCCAGTGCAGCCAGACTGACAGCCTGTACCGCAGTGAGCGGGAGTGTTTCCACACCATCCGTAGGAAGAACAGCATGTGCCCTTGTAAACCGTGCTGTTGGGGTCGCAAAGTGTATTGCCGTGGTTTGGCCCACACGTACCATCTGTAGAATATGCCCGTTTGACGATTTCTTTGGGATGGTCACGCTTGAGAGATTGGGGGTAGTAGGGCTCCGACGACTTTTTACACCTATCAAATTTCCCGGTCAGTACAAAATCCAATAGTTCAATGTCTCGATTGTCTGAGAAGCCTTACTCGCCCTCCACGCAATGCATCCCCCTGAAACATCCCGTATAGTTTGGGCTCTCGGTATCGCATGAAAGATCAACGGGGGTGAATATGATATTGGAGTAAGCCTGGCCAAGGCAAAGGCCCAGAGGAAGAATAAATGAAGCTCTCATGATGTGTATGTCTATAGAGATGTTAGATGGAACGATGCAAGTGATGCAGAACCGAAAGAATGGTCCGAGTTGCAAGACGCTTTTTAAGACAAAGAAATGATTACGGCGGTGCACTAGGTTACAGCCTTCGTACTTCATTCACACCCGTCGTTTGATGTCAACAAAGAGACCGGTGAAGGCAGATTCCCACGCATCCGGGTGCGTTTGCTGCGCAGCGCATCCGGCCATTTCACTAACGAATAACGTTGATGTGACGGAATTTCCAAAAATGTCAAAAATGTACCATGCGCCTTACTTCAGAGATGTTTTAACAAGCCTTTTCACGGAACATCGACACTTTGCCTTTCCCAATATCTCCAGGTATCAAAGAATTATTAAGTAGGGATATAATTAAAAGCTTTTTAAAGGATGATATATTTTGTTACTGCCGGAACGAGTGACGACAGAACGATATATGGTATGACAGGAAAGGGTTCAATGGAAGAAGGTGGTGGTGTGTCGAAGGACAACGACGGTAGTAGTGAGTGAAGGGTGAAAGAAAGGGCGGCAGTGGGTGTAGTAGTTGTACATACCTTAAGGAATGAGACGGATGCAACCCCCGCGGTAAGCCCCCCTGAACAGGCACATGTTCTTACTGCGGTACTACGGGCGGTACTACTATGTACTACCTCCTAGTCGATGCTCCAATACGAGCATCAGACATGGTTGAGGCCCTGAGGTCACTCTGCGCGCAAACAGAAAGCAGCGCTTGAATCGATGCATCCAATGAGTGGACCCGGACGATGCACTTACAACGGGGCGGCATAGACTCGTCCAATGATGTTGGGTCAGGGGCCACTGTAGCGGCTCTACTACTAGGGCCACCGTATGCCGGCTCTTGCGTCTTGTTGCCGGCATCCAATCACAGGACATACTGTGGTATCGATGAATGATACAGTACTCTATTAGTAAGCGTTCGTTCCTGACGATCTTTTTTATTTTAGGGTCTAACGCCCGGCCGAAATGTGGGGTCCGAGGGGTCCCACATTTTTTTACCCTCCTGCAATTTCCCCTGCAGCTTTGAGGTATTTTTGGGCGAAACCTGAGACCATCATTGGGAAGTGCTCGAGGCGCTCGCTCGCTCGCTCTCCACCGCAAAACGTCATTGATGATGAGGAACCGCGGATTTCTCCATCATCCGAAACCTTGAGAGAAGGTGACGGCCCAGGAGATTACATTGTACCTTGGTGCCATCTTCTTCCATCGTGTAATGTAACACGGTGGGGGTTAGAAGCGTGCCGTAACACTAAAACACTCATCTCGGCTCACAGAGTCACAAGTGAGGGAATTGGGCGCAGTACATACGGAATACGGAAGTACAAACCAAACTCCCGTCCCTTAGGGTAAGCTTGCGGAACATCGGAAACTGGTCACGTGCTCGGCTTCTTGACCTCCATTTGCCATCCGTCTCATCCACAGACCACAGTGGTACCAGATGAATAGGGTTTGGATTTGGTGTAGAGATCGAGTACGACATATGCTGTAAAACCCATGTTCCCGTCGGCTATTATACCAAGTCTTATACTATATTCTACATGTCTATGCAATGCCATCCATCAACGTCTCTATCCAAGTATTCATATAGTCGTGAATCATACACCGCTCAAATGCTTGTAGTATTCTAAAATCGTAGGTCCGAGAAACATTTCACGTCTCTGCACCAGCCAGTCTTTGCAGACGATGAACGCCAAGATGCTCATTCCCATCGCTGCCAGTGTAGACCCCAAAAGCGTATTGTGGACTGGAATGCTCCCCGAGCAGTCGTGTCACCAAATCGACCTTAGTCCGAGGCTCCCGGAATACATTATCCTTCAGCAGCGGACTTTGGTGGAAGAAGGTCATGAGCTGGCCAAGTGTACTAATTCCATGTGGAAGGTACCGCTTCTTAGTGGGCCAGATGATGAGGAAGGATAGAGCGTAGACAAGAACGAAGCCAACCAGGGCTTCATAGCCTGGCATGCTAGCGGCTATTCGGACGTCCTGCGTTGCCACAAAGAATTGAGCGGTGAATACACCACCACCGAGGACAGGAATGGTGATGGAGAGGAGGGAAATGAACGATATCCAGGAGACTTTGTAGTGGCCAGCAAAGGCTGCCTTGAGGCTCACTTCAATCGGGAAATAGGCGGTATAATCGAGTAGGAGGGAGTTTTCGGCTGTGGTGCCATGCGGATCCGAGAGGGTTGCAAATGGCTGAAGACCACGGAAATAAAAGTCGATAGACTGCCAGGCGAGGAACAGGATCATGCCGAGGAGCGATGGCAAGAAACTGTAGAGGAAGTTGGCGGGCGAGAAGCCCAAAGGTGAGGTAGGCGCGGGAAGTAATGGTAAGAATCCATCCTCAACAGCGTGGTTTAAAAAGCTAACCACAATGAAGGCCAACGTCAAAACCAAAGCACTGACAGTCCAGGCGACCACAAACGTGTCTCTGAGGAACCACGGCGTCCATTGGACAGCTGGAGAATGGGCGTCTGTTTGGAAAGAATCTAGCCTTGACGGTATCGATCGCTGACGGTTATGTTCTGGCTCAGCCAAACGATGCGTTGCCTTGGCTTTGCCGCCGCTTGAGTGGTCGTCACGTACAATTCCCTCCTCAAAGCTGTCCAATGCTTCATTTGGTCGACCTGATGAGGAGTCGATATTGTAATTCTTCGAGGCATGCCCTGTCTGCGCGGTCCTCTTAATTTCTGATCCCGCAAAGTCTGAGACTATATTTGACGAGTGGAGCAGAACCAACAGGTCGGCGATTGATTTCGGATCCCAGCGCAACCCAGTGTCTTGTCTCGAAAATCGAAGTAGCACTAGCACCAGCGCAATCACTAAAAGCACGTATAGTATCAGGAGCGTCCACCCAACAGGCCGGACTGCGGTCCACCTCCAAACGTCCTGCCCATCGAGTGAATAATATCGAGTTTGAAAAAACGAGCTCTGCAATGGCACTGTAAAAAGCGAAAGCCAAAAGATTATATAGCACAAGCCCAATACAGGCTCCCCATACTTGAACAATGACAGATTGGGTATCAAAAAGTTGGTTGGAAACCACGCCAAACCGTGCAATATCCGCGAATTCTCAGTACTCTGTCCTGAAGCCAATGTGCTAAACGAAAGTGTCCTCTGTACGGCAGACTGTATTATGAAAAGCGAGATCTCTATAAGTATAGCAAGTAATTGTGGTAAATATTCGAAGAGGAAGTAGCGTTTGGTTCCCACGCCGTCATATTGGAGCAGGCCATGGTGCCGGATTGACTGGATGTTGCAAAAAATAAGAGCCGCTGAAACGAGGAGGCAGCATAAGACAACGGTCATAATGAAGAGGAGTCGGAGCGGTTGAGGTACGAAATTAGGCCTGGGGTAATGGCATGATTCTTCATCCGACACTACAGGAATCGATCGGACGTTGTGAGTTGCTGTCAGATTATCAGAAATCGGCTGTTGACCTATAAACAGATCTACTTACGTGGTAAATCTGGACGCTTGATCTCGTGATCCGAGTGTTGTCTCTTGTGACCTGTTGATCGATAATTTATATCTTCATCAGGTGCGATCTTCCCAACGGGGTACGAATCTTCGCTCGCGCCCCCTTGCCGTCTTCGCCCAAATAGCTCTTCATCGCGTGATAATTGGTCAATCGCGAACCGAATATACGGTGTATCATCTACGCCTGGTGTCGGAGGACAGATTTCATTATCTGTACGCTTTCGTGGTTGTGGACCGTCTGCAGTCACTGGCTTCGATTTTGGGACCTCGCCCTCTTTAGGAGGGGAAGGTTTGGATTTCTGCACAGGCTGCTCGCGTGCTCTAGACCTCAGTGGGGGTATCGTAGCTTCTGATTGCAGGGCATCTCGACTTGCGTTGGGGGTCCTCATCTGCGAGGGGGGCGTTTGGTATCGTAGAACGGTTGTACCGGTACTCGATTCGTCCGATGGCAATGAATTGTAATCATCCGAAGCTGTAGCGGATTGCTTGGAGGTGGTATGAATCAATTGGGGTCTGCTAGCTATAATGTGGGAAACCGTTAGTTGCAGCTTTGAAAACTCATCTTATGCGTTTGCCTTACTGTTAACGAAACCCAGTTTTGCATCACTGAGGTTCATGTCGGTCATAAAGTCGTGGAATGTACAGTAGGTCGTGAACGTATGTCCCGATCAAAAATGTAGCGCAAGCCATTCTGTACATATTGAAGGCAGAAATTTGATGGCTGTTGTTGATGGTTGATGGATGGCTGGGACGCTGTGTGGGGGTTGGGGATCCAGATTGGTGAGCCGCCCAAAAAGGGGGATTTAGCCGAGGATCGGTTCATTATTGCGATGCACGTCTCTTCCAACTATATCTCTCCCAATAAACGTGCCAAACAAAACAGAAAATAAATCGGAATCTTCCTTTCCACGATCCTTGAGAACTAGTGGAAGAGTGTTGTAATAACTGCAACATCTTCGCTCTCCTGTAAGCCTAAATATGACAATGCTATATCCATAAAAGCCAAAAGCTAAATGATGCCTGAAGACGTTCCATTCTCTTTGCGTAGTTCTCAGCAGCTTGTACGTTCAAGATGTACAGTGATGAGACCGTTCCGACCCCGTGGTAAAACAGGCGCCTCGAATAAACACAGAATTGACTGAACGGGAAAGCGCCAGTCCATTGCAAGTATTTCTAGTTCCGAGTTCGCATTGTCTTCGTCGAGGATGGAATAGGTACTCTGGCGTTCTAGCTTTAATATCAGTATATCGTAGTCCAAAATGGCGACTTCATGCTGATGACCACCACACACTAGGAGTAAGCGTCGGGACTATATATTCATGTTTTTGCCTGTAGACGTCGCTCCCTAATATATTAGCAGAAAATTCTACCTCCTTGCGGGTTTTGAGATCGAGGATCACATTTCTCCTTTTTGGATGGCGAAGATAGGCGCTGGGTAGGTTAAGAGCTTCGCAGTAGGATGTGTCGACTAATCCAGAAGACGAACAGACAGGAAAATTCTCGTTTGCACTATTTTAATATTCGGTAAGTCTATTCATGATGTCAAATTAGTCTTCAGATATCTGTAGAAGTCGTCACGAACTTATCGAATGTTTGAAAATTAAGAATCACAACTAAAATCCTGCAAAGTAAACCTATTCACAGGCGTTCTTATCAAGCATTTCCTCTGTAATTCGACAGGTAAGGTATGATGATGGTTCGGCACTTTGATAAAACGAAGACGAAAATAAAGAGCTTAAGAGTCGAAGTCGAAAAGACGAAACACACACAACAAACTCGCATAATGCAAATCAACAATCTCAGCTGTAAAGTCGATCTGCCGCACATGCTATTCAAAAATCTTGCTCTATGTGTTTCAGATTTGTAAAAGCAAGAAAATCGATGAGACTAGGTGTTCGTTTGACAATATCAACAAGAAACATGTGGTTACTCACAATATGCACTACCACTCATACTTGTAGATCGCCTGAAGCCATGCTCTTTCCAGCAACTGGTGTCTGTTCACTAACTTTCAATTCTCACCTGATGATTCATGCGACGAGAAAGCTGAATATATTATGGGTTCTCTTCATCATTGCAAGCCCTAAACAGTTTGTTCAGTATGACGAGAGAGAGATTCATCTACAATGCGTCAAATACCCATCGCTTTGGGTGCATCTCGAACCTGCAACCAGTATGATGAACTCGAGGCAGAGATTACAAACGAAATTGACTCATCGTTCGTCCGCTTCGAGGCGTTGGTATCAAAGGATCGGTACGAACTCTTTTACTTGTGCCATCAATACAAGCTGACAGCTCTCCCAAGGCCGACGTCATAGTTATTCGAAATCCCTACAAGACGAACAAGACATTGATCTGAGATCCATAGGGACTAAATGGAATGACTACTAGTGATAGGAGATAAATACTCTGGTCCTTACTCAATTTCCATGTCCTCGACCGCCACCGATCACCTCATCGTACGCCTACACATCTCCTTCAGTCGAGTCAAGCACAGAAACCCAAGCCCTTAGCGAAAGAGACCTAGCGAGAAAAGAAGGGCATACGTTGTAGCTGAAGAGCGTAGGGGGAAAAACCAAGCGAATTCGGGTAAGCCGGGTGAATTTAATGACGCTAAACAGACTTGATGACCTTTCCTTTATTGACGCTCATGCTGTCGTCTACGACTGGCCAGGTGTCTGCGACTGACCCTGAATCTACGGGCGACTCTTCATCTTGGTACCACCATAGAGCTGCGCAATCTACCAATATCCCGATCCTCGTCAGCCTTATTCTCGAAGCCATTGCCGACACTGCTACTGGTGAGGCCATCGGTGTGCAAGTCCTCTGTGAGGCCCCTGAACTTCTCGACGGCTTCTCTACCATTGCCTTTGTTCTCGGCTGCTTTGGTGCAGACGTCAGATCCTGTAGGAGCCTCCTTGTAGTCAAATTCGATCTCGATGAAGCGGTTCCTTGGCTTGAACGCCGAGACCCATTCCTTGACGGAAACATTCTCGTACTGACCGGGCTTCAAGGAGAACCCTGAACTTGATTTCGTGGCTTTTCTTGATCACGTCCGCTCGTTTCTTCATTGGCTGCCTAATTGGTACATCGGCCAATTGGTCAAATTGGATGCCTCCGTCAAATACTAGATTGTTGATGTTTGGCGGAGCCTCTGCTATCTTTGGCTTGATTTGGCTTGTCTTCACTACGGAGTACACTCTTACTCTCTAGTGATTCTTCATATCCTCCTTTGCGAAGCGTGGGTTATTGTGCGCATCGTCCAACCTTGTCCATTCTGATGAAGCCTCGGTGTGGTAGAATAGACAAGCCTGCTTGACCTGCGCATTCGATCTGGAAACCCCATAATGGCTGACATGATGGCTGGCTCGTAGAGTCTCGACCTCAAACTTGCACAAGGTTACTGAATCATACCAGATTCGCTGCAAGAAGGAACTTATAACGAAGATAGAGGCAATTTGATGGACAAGCGAGCGAGTGCCTTAAACCTGATACGTTAGAATAGGTGGACAAGTGCCTTGAACCTCGTGTGGAAGTAGACTAGTGTCTTGAACCTCGTGTGCAGTGGAACGTGCGACAACTGTCATAGAATGCTGACTTATAGTTTCGATTCTTGACGTTCGGGCGCCGTGGTGCTGCAGGACGAGGAAGAAAAGTCTGGGGTGAGACCATACCTACCTTACTTACTGCACGATCAAGCGAGATCAACGAGATGAATGCTAGAAACCTGAGCTAAGACAACACATTCCTATTTCCTATTTAGCATTAGGCCATATCTGTGGGCTGGTTCCACTTCCCAGTTTTGAGGTACTCAAAGCCTTCTAAAATCTTGCAGAGAGTTTCACCAGAATGGGCTAGAAATTCTGGCTAGAGTGAATAGAAAGGGGCATCAACCTCCATTACCTTGAAAAAAGCAAACCCCTTTGGTCAAACCCATATACTTGTTAACCATTGATTGCTCCGCTGATCTTACCTCCATCCTCGAATCTCACTCAACCCGCCATCTCGTTCGGTTAACCCAAGTTCAAGTAAAAGGTAGTTTTAAAACGACCAAAGAAGCACGTAAAACATGTGAAACAAATAAGAGCACTCAGGAACAGCAATATAAACGCTATATGACCGGAATTCGTAGATCACTTCACATGGCATTTACTTAAGAAAGAACTCAATGTTTGAGCTAGTCGACCAATTGGGAATTACCAATTGGAACGCGGGCTGCCTATTCTTCTATCGTTGCTCGGTGGTCTTCTCTAACCTCAACAATGCCACCCCACGTAGACTTTGTCGAGCCAAGACATGGTTCTCCGGCGGATTGGCACGTTGACTAGGTTTCCTTCAGCTCTTAGAGGATGGTATATTTTCCTTGTGCAAAACAAGTCTTTAAGGCTATTAGCATATGCAGCCTTAGCTCGGGCGATATCTGTCGGAGCCATTATTCCCCTTCAAAGCATTGCCTAGGTTTGGATTTGGAAGAGCCTCGATTACTTTTGAACTCTCTTCTGGCTAGAGCTAAACAACAGGAAAGTTAGCGTTACAGAAGCGGCGTCAGATCTCCCAGTCCCCCAATTCTCCTCGTATGTGCTGTCAATTTACCCGTCTAGTTACTATTTCCTCACTCCCCTTTCGCATTTGTCCGCTACAACTTACTCTTCTGCTGCTCTGCTACTGGTGTCAGCAAGCTGCCGTTTTCTATGGCGCTGCGTAAGTTGTCGATCACTAAAACTTCCATTGCTCGCTGTTTAAACGTTGGCGTTAGCAAGAACTCTCTACACATATCGGATATCCTCCATATCCACAGAAGACAGATCAAGCCGATAGAGATCTTATCCATAATTCCACATACCTGAATCTCAAACGTCAAGCAAGCAGCGTGCGGCAGGAGAACAACGTTATTATGTTCAATCAAACCTGGATGAATCTCTGGCTCTTTCTCAAACACATCCAATCCTGCGCCGAATATCTTTCCCGAGTCCAACGCCTTGACAAGCGCGTTCTCATCAATGATCGATCCCCTTGCCGTATTCACTACTACAACCCCGTCCTTCATCATTGCAAATTCCTTCTGCCCTATCATATATCTCGTGAGGTGTGATAAAGGCAAATGTATACTGATTACATCACTTGTTCTCAATAGCTCCTCGAACGACACATACTTGGCATTTGTCGGGTTCAGCTCGCCAAAGACCGGTCTCCGGTTGTGATATTGTATCTGGAAACCAAACGGAACCGCTCGCAGGGCCAGCGCTCTTCCTATGCCGCCCATTCCAAGGATGCCCAGAACTTTACCTTCTGGACCATGGCCTAGACCCATGTTTCCACGCCATTTGCCAGCACGGATAGCGGTAGAAGGAACGTGAGATCGACGTAGAGCGCCCAGAAGAAGATACATGGCCGTATTGGCAGTGCCTGCGTCAACGACCCCACAGGTATTGGAGACGGCGATGCCTGAAATCGGGATAGTCAGAAAGAACGAGCTTGGTCGAGAAACTGGAAAAGGAAGTTGCAACCTCGAGCTGTGCAAGCGTTGACATCGATTTGATCATATCCCGCACCATTATGGCATATGTATCTGACGCTCTTAGGCAAAACGTCGATGAGTGCTTTGTCAATTCTTCCAGTTATCTGTCGGTTACACAGACCATCATTAAGCTTTCCAATGCAATATAAATCCCAGTCTCTGATCATACACACCGCGACTGAGTCATAGGTCCTGGATATGGCGTAAACATCATTGTGAAGGCCGGATGTACAATCGCTGAGGAATTCCTTTCTGGTTGTACTGCTGACTTGCTAGGTCAGCAATCGGTATGTCAGCTGGTTGACTTGCAGAAGACTTTCAACACTGCGCCAGGTCTCCATGGAGCCCGTACCGTGATTTCAGCAATAGCGTTCAGGGCTTCCCATTCTGCCTGAGCGTAGAAGATCTGCCCTATCAGAAGTACTCTCGGCTTTGGAGCTGCCATTCAGGCTTTGGAGGGACAGTGGGTTAGGGAACATGAGAGGCTGAAGGACTAATATGAAAGGACCTGCTCAGCGAAGAGTATATACTTTGTCCAAAATGCATGTGCTTCACATCCGCTTATCATATCCGCAACAATGAACTCAATAATCTTCCCTTAACATCCGCAAACTTGGGGGCCACCACACTTTTAGGGCTCTTTGAATCTGCAGTAGTGACACTTCCGGCCCTAGCGGCCGTTACCTTGGGTGTGGGGGTTGCATCCAATTGAACGGAGTAGATATGCCAACTATCCCTCAGTAAGTACCTAGCCAGGGCTATGAGGGCCCAACAGGCGTGATCCCGTCGTTAATGCAATCGGGTTATTGATCGCCGGATCGATAACATGGCGATAACAATGTCTAATCTACGATAAGATGTCAATACGCAAGTACCGTGCACACACAATAATGAACATGATGACGAGCTGTCAGATAAAAGGGGATTCCCGCTCGCGTGCCGGCGGTAGCACCCGCTCGCCCTGCCGTAGCTGTCCTGCTTCTTAAGTGTTGGCCTTCGTTGTGGCGCCGGTGGTATCTTGAGAACCACTCTGATGAAGAGCTTCTGGCGACGTTGGATCCCACCTGAACCAATTGAAAAGTAGCACCAGATTAAGCGAAACCGACCCCTATTGCCTGTCTGGTGCCATCATCATGTTTGCCTCCAACACCCGGGCACGCCGGGGCACTCTGATAAACTTGGCAGATTTCAGGGAGGAATATGAAGTACTGTGATGCCGAAGGAAAGTCTTGTTATTGCTGTTCGAGGAATCAATCACGTGACTCTGATATTAGTCATCACTGTTAACCTGAAACATCCCAAATGCCGGTTTGACCGAGCCGCGGGGCGTCTACCAGGCTATGTAGAGTGGATAACTGGATATGGATGCTCTATCAATGTCCCAATAATAAATACCTACTGTGCCTTATGCTTACTTGGTATTGCTGGTCTTTGGGAACCTCTCCTCCACCTTCCACCCTCATCCAACTATGCCTGCCGCCTTCATCAATCGTGCAATCTTCGAGTTCCTTCTAGATGAAAAAGCCATTTGTTAAAAACCCACATAGGCTTCAACTGTCATAGCCTCTCTGTCACCACTCATCAGCCTCAGCTACTACACAGACTCTTCCCTGCTGGCTTAGAAGGCTCGGTCATAACGGAACGGCAAGACCATTCGGGTCACACAAGCGAGAAACTTGATTGTTCATAAAGTAGGGAAAGAGAAAGCCCGACGATATCGACACTATGTCTTCACCAGTTCCTCTCCTTCGCCCGCCTATCCCAGGTTCAAAGGGAGGCGCCCGTACACCAAGGCTAGGGCTGGCCATACCTCCATCACCCAATCAGAAGCCCATGGCAGGCAAGGGCAGCGTACCTGAGCTTGCCCCACTAACAACGTCTCAGCGGCCCTCATCACGGCCTGCACCACCTCAGTTACGGTTGGCGACGCCAATGGGTAGTAATACTACGCCACAAGAAGGGCAATCTCTCTCTAACGGTCGACCACCGCCACAACCTCATGTCGGTAGTTCAGCTAGCGGTGCTAGTGACGGGAGCGGGCACTCGAGATCAGACAGCTTTACAATGGTGGACGGGGGGAATAGTGGGTCAGCATCGTCATTCTCATCTTCGGCTTTATCGTATCCGACAGGAGCCCTCCGACACGCCGGTACACCCGATCCAGCCTCCGCGATAAGCTCGGTCTACTCTGACGAGCGAGGTGGAGCGCCCATGGAGCGGGAGGGAAGCAATCATGCTTTACCAGATCTAGAGAAGCTTAGTCTCGAAATGGGCAGGAATCTTGACGTAGAAGATCTAGACGATGATGGCTGGAGAGCAGCAAGTGAGACGAAGAAGATCATCGAATTGGGCAGCCTGGGAGAGGGTGCAGGTGGTGCCGTGACGAGATGTAAACTCGTTGGTGGGAAGACAGAATTTGCTCTCAAGGTATGTTGTCCGTTTCTTGCATTTGACCATGCGGATGTTAATTCCGATCTAGATCATCACCACCGATCCAAATCCAGACGTTAAGAAACAAATAAAGCGAGAACTAGCTTTTAACATAAATTGTGCCTCAGAACACATCTGCAGATACTACGGGGCCTTTGATGATTCTAGCGGCACAATATCTATAGCCATGGAGTTTTGCGAAGGAGGAAGTCTAGATGGGGTCTACCGAGAAGTCAAAAAGCTGGGCGGTAGAACTGGGGAGAAAGTGCTGGGAAAAGTAGCAGAAGGAGTGCTAAACGGCTTGACCTATCTACATGGCCAGAAGATTATCCACAGAGGTAAGGTGTCTCGCGCCAAAATATACGCAGACTTCATTGACAATGAGCGTTAGATATAAAACCCTCAAACATCCTCCTGTGCCGCAACGGCCAAGTCAAACTCTGCGATTTTGGCGTCAGTGGCGAATTCGGAACCAAAGGTGACGCTAACACCTTCATTGGCACATCCTACTACATGGCCCCGGAGCGCATCACAGGTCAATCTTACACCATCACCTCCGACGTCTGGTCCCTAGGCGTTACTCTTCTTGAAGTCGCTCAGCACCGCTTTCCGTTTCCAGCAGACGGAACGGAGATGCAGCCACGAGCCGGGTTGATAGATCTTTTGACCTATATTGTAAGGCAGCCGATTCCAAAGCTGAAGGATGAGAAAGAGCATGGGATTGAGTGGAGTGAGAGCTTCAAGTATTTTATTGAGTGCTCGTAGGTTAAGCCCTTGCGATCTCTTATCTCCGACAATTTCATGGCGTGTAAGACTATGCTGACCCAATGTTGCCCATCCAGCCTAGAAAAAGAACCCTCGCGAAGGGCAACACCATGGCGGATGCTGGAACATCCGTGGATCGTCGAGATGAAGACCAAGAAAGTCAACATGGCACATTTCTTGGCCCAGGTTTGGGACTGGAAGGATTGATCGAGACTCGCAAAGGGTTTCCGCAACATACAGAACAATTTGTCTCTTAACCCTCTTATTTCGGTTTGGCTATACGATTCCTCTAAAGGCTTTTATGGCGCCATGCTTTAAGCGACTGCATGGTTTTTACGATTGGACATTGCCGTGTCAAGGAAGCGATAGGCGTTTGGATTCTGCGCCTTTGGTAGGGGCGATGGCGTTGGTGTTCCAGGAGAGGAGCGGGAGGGTTTCCGAGAAAAAGAACGGATAAGTGAGGAAGAAGTTTCGACGGAAATGAATATTGTTAGATCGAGCGTAACGCCATTGGTATTAGGATTTTAACGTAGCATACCTTAGGTAGTGATTGACTTGTCGACTTTTTCGGATAGCCTGATTGGAAATCAAAATATACTTCTCAAGAGCTACCTTGCTTGACCCAGTCGTTTCCCGGAAAAACCGCACCCGTTTTCGTACCAAGACAAAATGATAGTTTCTGTCACAAGAAACAATGTCCACGCTTTCCCCTCCTTCCCTCTCCTTTTCATCTCGGTATGTACTAAGAACCACGAAAAGAAAAAAAAAATTCAATCACCTAACATTACACAATATATATATATAGATTCAGATATATCACGATTATTATTTTTCCCTTTTTCATCCATCCATCCCATCCCATCCCATCCCCGCCCCTTACATCTTCCCTCCCCCAATTCCCCCCCCACACACACACCCACACACACACACCAACACACACACACACACACAAACCCCACCCCCCGAAATCTTACCACACAGACAGACAGACAGACATCCCTCATTTCCGGTACCATATGTATATATATATACAAAAATCCCAAGGAAGCGGCGAAAAAGGTAGTGTATCTCACTACTGTATGTATCTTTTGGCAGGGGGGTTAATGGATACGGGGCGGAAGCGGTTCCTTTTTTTTGGTTCTTTCGTCGGCTGTTTTTCGTTGTTGGGAATTTTTTCTGGCAGCTTTCTCTGCGTTGATTGATTGTTTCTAGTTTCTTGTTTGTTTGTTGGAATTTTTTGGTTTTTTGGGGAGGGGAAAGGGGGCAATTGGTGATTGTTCTTGAGAAGGGGGGTTTTTTTGGCTCAGTATTTCCGAAAGTTGAAAAGGGGGGGTGTGTGTGTGTGTGATTATGCACGCAGAGAAAATCCGTGTTTTTAAAAGTTGGTTTTTTTGCGATAGGAGAAGAAAAAGAAGAGACGACTTGATTGAAGGGAAATTACCCCTGGCTGTGGGTACGTTTCGATGATGTTTTATCAAGCCATCGTTTATATCAAACTGAAAACGATTTAAACCAATATGCCATGAGCCAGCCAACTTCCCATACATAGTATGGAGTTTTTTACTCTAAAACCGCATTCATCCAATCTCCCTGCCTTACCTCCCCCACTCGTCCCCTCCTCAAACGAAAATAAAACCAAATCCCCACCGCCCTAGCTATGACTACAGAGGAAACCCCGCTCTTGTCTTTTTCAAGGAGTGAGTCTGGATCTGGATCTGGATCTTGCTGGTGGGCGAGAATGCTCTATCTGGGGGGATGGGAGGCGGAAGGGGGTACTAGGAAGGCTGTCTGAGAGGCTGGTCGTAACGGCGTTGTGTGGTCGATGTTTGTACGGCTTTTCATCAGAGTCGCGATTTATTCTTTATCGAAGAGGTAATATAGAGTGCAATATCATATTCTTCTATTCTTCTTCTTCTCGGCAGTCAAGAGGGAGGGGGATACGGAGCTTCGAAAGTAGATGGGAGATGAGGGTTTGGGATGTGTTCTTTCTGGTGTGAAGATGGTGTTGGGTATAGATGGTACAGTTTTCTCTTAAGTTAAATAAGATCGATGCTGTGGATATGTAGATGGGTATACTATCTCGAAAACCCAATATTCTTCAACTACTCCCGGCTTTGCTTTTACGAGAGAGCCTCCCTCGGTCCTTCACTAACGGCTAATCTTCTTGAAGAGACTTGAGACCGTGGCAAGGGGTTCACGGCAAAGGACGGGTCGGAAAGCGTGAGGTAGGTTGAACTTGTATTATTTCCTTCTTGTATAGTAGTTGTGAAGACAATATCTTGATGTGTGTTTATAGTGGGTTGGTTTTTGTTTAATCTCGCTCTTGAGCTCCAACGTGTTTTTATGAAAAGCCTTCAATCCGTGGGTACGAATCCGATGTTCCAACGCGGCCTGAAAGTGCGCGATCCACGCTCTTGTGAAACCCCCCCCCCCCCCAAACGCCGGCACACCTCACCCACTCGACCCCAACCGCCTACATCGTCGACGCCGGCCTCACCACCCTCCTCGCCACCCACTCCCAACTGCACGTCCCCCGTGGCGTCTCCTCTTCAAACCGACTGACCGCGCTCCTGAAGCTCGTCTCCCTCGACGGCACATCTCGCTCTACCCGCAGCGAGGGCGTAGAAGACGAAGGCGGGAAATACGACGCCGACCAATCCATCATCGCGGGCGCTCTGGGCATCTCTTCCTGCATCGGTTCGCGCTCTGATAACGAAGAGGAAAGTAAGCGATCTTCTTCCCTCGGTTCGAGCAGACTGCGCAGCTGGTCTTGCACCGGTGATAATGGTGGAGTGAGGTCGTAGTGGAAGTGGCGAGTCGGTGGGGACTCTGAGCGGCTGTAGTTGCGTCGCGTATATGCAGGTGGAGACTCCTGGTACGCCTCACGGTCCAATCCCGGAAGCGCTTCGTCCGACGTGAGCCACATTTGCTCGTCGGGCAGCCAGACCATGGGGGACGGGGAGGTGTGGGAGCGCGCGCGTTGTTGAATGCTGGTTTCGGGAACTGAGAGGGTGAGTTGCGGGGGTGGGGGAATGTTGCGGCGTTGGGGGATGGAGTGGTGAGGGTCGAAAAGGGGCTCGTCTGGCCGCGGTCTCCTAATTCGGCGGAGGATACAGCAGGATTGGACGTCGCGAGTGTCGGGGAAGGGGCCTCTTCTGCCGCCTAGTCTTCGAGAAGGGAGGGGTGGAAGAGGCTTCATTGTACAGCTTCGGGGATGGTAGTAGTCGTGGTTTTGTAGGGTGTTCTCGGCGTACGTGCGGAGAGTGTTCTCTGTATAAGCGCTTCTTGAGGTTTGGTGTGGAATAGAAGGCGGGTCTGAGACGGCGAAGTGACTGTCGTTGGTAGGAGATACAGCGAAGAGTGAAAGATCAACCAGTTCATCGTTTGGCTCCATGGCAATATGAATTAAAAATTATTCGTTCGTCCTAGAAGTACATATGCCAGCGATATCGAATCGTCCCTCAGCTTCAAAAGTACGAACTTTATGTTATAATCGTCAGTGAACTGATAGTCAGATTAAAACCGGTTGTGGGATATGGATAACAGGGCGAAGGATGGGTTCTTTGAGGGAGGAAGCAGGTGATGCTTTAATCCTAGATCATGCAATATTGAAAGATTGGCGCCAGATTCCCGCCAAGGAGGCAGTGTTTTGAATTATTGCAGGTGGCCTTACAACTGTGCAGTAGCTATACGTAAACCTTGGATATCTGATGATATGGAAAACAACGCCGCCGATAGATGACCCCCAGGGCTCAAATTGAACAGTCGGTTTGGTTTATTGCGATGTTGGAATTGGCTACTAGAGGAAGAAGGTAGATGTTGGAAGGAAAGTTTGACGGGACGGGCTAAAGGCCTCCACAAGTGTATGTAAGTAATGCGGTTAGTTCGGGGAAGCCGTGGAAGATGAAGTTCAACCTGCCAGAAGAGTATAAGCCCCCTCAAGGTGCTGCATGACAAGATATACTAAGCAGCGTGCATACACAACGAAGAAAAGATGGAGGCGGATTGGGGCAAAGGCATAGCATTGCAGCAATGTTACTGCAAATGAGAACGGCATCGAGGATGAGTTACTGCCACCGAAAAGGAAGGGTGGCTTCGACGGTCATCCATCCAGAGTCGCATTGGAACCTGTCAGAGATATCTAAGCCGAGGGCCTTGTAGTGTTGTTGAATTAGAATAGAGTATTCGCAAGTAAAAGTTGGTTTTTGCGAGGCTGTGCAGAGCCCATGTACATCAAGTGGTAGGCTGTGTGGCCTTCAACCTCTAACCCCCATTTAACGTTGCGGAAGTTTTGCGGAAGTCTTGCATCATTAGTACACGCTAGTTTAAGAATGTACTTTGATCGGTGAGGCATCCCTGGTCGTGCCAGACAAGTTGTACCATAATGCAGCATTCTTCGTAATCTTAAGTAGTCGGATTATCCAACATCAGAGTCCTCTGCGCCTTCACTACGACAAGGTTGATCTATGCCATGATCATGATGCTTGCATGACAAGTCCTGCTTCAGAGCGAGACTGTCCATATCGACAGCGCCAACAGCGCCAACGTAATATCTAATCTCGGCGTCCAGCGACAGTGATCGTTATCTCTCGTAGGCTGGACCAACTCCGTCATAGCTGCAGTGGGAAAGGCATGCTGTAGCGAGCTCCGGAGGCATACGCCGCAGGCCTGACGTTGCATTTTGTCATAACCTGATAACAATGGTAGATATTGAGGCCGACATTGAAGGGGTCCCTGATCCAATCATGGGCTGGAATTCCGAATTCTGATGGCGGAACTCTCTAATCCTTCAACCCAGCGGTGGCAACGGGATCAACCCGCCAGGATCGATGCCTTCACGAATTGCAGGAGAGCGGTGCTAGTCGTCCAACGTTTATACAAAATGCTTTCGGAGCGGGAACAAATCTCAATGACCTGAAAGGCGCAGCATGTCAACTGTTGGGAGTTTTACTATACTACTCATGCTATCAAACTTACCAGATCCTTTATCACACTGTGGCATCCAAGTGGCAAGAATCCTCTGTTACAGAATGTGTTTCATGGACGTCGTTGAACCCGCTCATTTTACGTGCAGAATCCTTTCGTACTCTTTTCCCGAATGTTCGTGATAACAAATTTGCGTTCAAAGTGCTAGTCTGCACTGGGTCGTAGAATCCATGGGGTCGTAAGCTCCATTGATACAGCGATTCAGAACTTGGTATCCCTTGGCTTTCGGAGCAACTGCGGTGTCGTTAGAGACGCACGATACTGTCACTTTAGGTTTTGGTTTTTCGATCTCTTCCGGAACCGACTGCAGAGGAAATTGCCCGTCATCAACTTCCAACGGGAAAACTCCCGATATCTAGCTGAGTAAGTGGACCTGGTTACCATATCAATGTGACATGGTGTGTCAAAATCCTCGATAAGAAAAGGCTCAGAGCTTTTGCGAGCTCCGAGCCGAGAACCAATTCGACTGTCAAGCTGAACAACCTTGCCGAAGTCTTAGTCGGGATACCCTTTGGTCCTTCAGCAGAGCTTAAGACCAAACACTGAGCGATAGTAACAACCGATCCTCCCTTCCGCTGAACCCTTCTTCTGTCGCTGTCATGAGACATCCGTGAAAACCGTCAAAAGCCCATGCCGGCTATGCAGTCCTGACCGATTCCCGACGCTTTTTTTTGGATGCATAACTTCTTATATGGCGCAAATGGCAAATTAACTGCTGGCGACCAATTCCTCCAGGATGGATGAATGCTACACGTCGATGCTGCAAAGTGGAAAAGTGTGATCTGCAAGCTTACTATTTCGAGAAAGGTTATCTTAAAAAGTCCAATAGAACTAATCTGTTTAGGAGCAAGGCCGAGTTTGCGAAAATAGATGGAATCGGAGAAAGGGATGAGGACATAGCATTTCCTGGAACAAGTACAGAGCATGGCCTCCGCTCTAGAGGTTGCTCTTTGATCAGCTGGGCGTTCTTATGCTTTGTCCTGCGAGTCGACGTTTATGGCTTTCAATATGGGGGGTATAGAGAATCTGCTCTATGATTGGAAGATTGGAAGATTTATATGCCAATGCTGTGCAAACGCGGAAGGGTTGTGTTATGGAAAGCGAACAGCCTTCGCGGGGAGGGTCGGCAATTCCGAAAGGTAGTAGGAGTACTTTCATGAAACGACAAATCTGGTAAAGCAGAGAGAAAAAACAGCTAAGAACTGAGCAGTCCAGGGAAGAAATCTTCGAGCAGTTGAACATCTGAAAGATCAGATACATCAGTAGTAGTGGGACACAGGGAGCAGAAACATGTTTGAGAGTGTGACTGCTCGGAGGGGCTGACGCCAATTGTCCATTGTACCAAAGCGAAGCCAACAGAGGTACTATGTCCATAACCGCACGATCAAACCGTGCAACAGAGGTCAGAAATAGTATTGTTGGAAGGAATGGAAGATAACAACTGGGAAATGCACTCGAAACCCTGTTGGTGAGGAGGGAGCTGAAGATGTATTGCTGGGGCGCCACACATAGTAAGCGGAACGCCTCATGGCCTGTAATCCTGCAAGATCTGTTTCGAACATATCCGCTCACTTGCAGTTCTTCTCCGCCAGTAACCCCCCGTATACATAACTGACGGGGACTGGGCGAATACCAGTTGAATGGCCTCATATATTTAATAAATACAATAATAGGCTTAATAGCGAAGGCAAATAGCATCGGCGCCGACGACTCGCAGGTGTGCTGCACGTGTCGTGTTCCTGTGTATGATGGGCTGAGCTAAAAGGCTAGGGGCGCGCGCTAGTGTTTCCGCTTGGACCAAAGTGAATGATTGACACATTTACCCCTGACGCTACATAACACATCTGACTTCATCCGCCCAATTGTTGCACTCAACGCAGGATGTTCAGATGGAGGAACCCCCCGACATGCAGTGCGACAACAGGTAACACAGCAAGACCAGGAAGTATATGATATGTGATGCCAAACCGACTCCAGTTTCCCCTCTTGTCTTGCGTGACATGGATTACAGTACCGGTTGATCCATTGGTAATATTGACAAGTATTGAGCCGGAGCCGCCTCCCCACTCGCAAATGAGGTTACTATTTCAATACAAGGTCTCGTCCAATCAAACACGAGACGCGGGGCAGTAGCAAGTCGCAAGTGGTAATCTTCCCTGCAAGTTCTGGTCTGGGTGGTGGAGCCAGTATCGATCATTACGTGAAGTTGGCAACCTAACACCGGCATCCCACCCAATCAGACACCGCTTTGCCGCTTGTGTACTGTGTACCCCCCGTTACCCTCCCCTTTCCCCTTTCCCCTTTTCCCTTTTCCCGATCAGCGGATTAATCTCACGGGAGGTATAAGGATCAGGTACCCGCGGCATAGCTTGTTTCTGTTTCTTCCTCTGCCCAACACCCAAATTTCACTCGTACTTCTTTTAAAAGTAATCTGCCCACCTGTCTCTGCTCGACTTCGGTCATCACACTCTTTAAGACAGAAACTCGTAACACATACTACACTCTTTAATTCTTCACCTTCAACCTACCAACTTCTTAAAACCCCAACCTTCAAGAACCTTTACCAAATTCAAAATGCGTTACTCATTCGCTGTTACGGCTCTTTTGGTGGGTGCGGTCACCGCTACCCCGGCTCTTCAAGCCTCCCAGCCCATGGTCTCCCAGATTGGCGATGGACAGATCCAAGCTCCTGGCCCATCCTCCGCACCGGCCTCTGCACCCGCAGTGCCAGCGTCCAGCAACTCCCCAGCGAGCTCTGCGCCAGCTGCTCCCCCGGTCTCTATCGTGATGAGCACGAAGGAGGTGACCATTACCAGCTGCGGTCCCGAAGTGACCAGCTGCCCGGCTCGCTCCACCGTGGTCTCGACCACTTCTTTCCCGGTCACCCAGCCGAGCGCTCCCGCCAGCTCTGCGCCCGCCGTCCCCGCCAGCAGCCCGGCATCCAGCGCACCTGCAGTGCCTGCTTCCTCGCCTGCTTCCTCGCCTGCTTCAAGTGCACCGGCCACCTCCGCACCAGCAACTAGCGCTCCAGCGACAAGTGCCCCGGCCACCAGCGCGCCCGCTGTCCCAGCTTCTTCCGCACCAGCTGTCCCAGCATCAAGCAACTCTCCCGCCTCTTCTCCAGCTGCTCCCGCTGTCCCGGCTTCCTCTGCCCCAGCGACCAGCAAGGCTTCGTCCGCGCCTGCCGTTCCAGCTTCAAGCAACTCCCCCGCCTCGTCCCCAGCTGCCCCCGTTGTTCCAGCTTCGTCTTGCCCAGCCACGTGCTCCCCAGTGACCATCTACTCGACCGTCACCGTGGCTGCCAGCCCATCGCCTGCCCCGGCCGGCCCAGCTTCGTCCGCACCCGCCGTCCCGGCTTCCAGCAACTCCCCAGCCAGCGCCTCAGCTGCACCAGCTGTTCCAGCTTCATCCGCACCTGCAGTGCCAGCTTCCAGCAACTCCCCAGCCAGCGCCTCAGCTGCACCAGCTGTCCCAGCTTCATCCGCACCTGCAGTGCCAGCTTCCAGCAACTCCCCAGTTCAGGCTAGCCCAGTTGCCCCATACCCAGTCGGCCCATCTGGCGTTGGCGCTCCCGCCAGCTTCCCTAGTGGAACCGGTGCATCAGCGTAAGCAATACTTTCGTCCTCCAAGCCCTCCCATCTTACTAACATTAAACAGCGGTCTCCCCAAAGCCACCGGCCCAGCTACATTCACCGGCGCCGCCAGCACCGTTGGCAGCTCCTTTGCTGTTGTCGCACTTGGTGCCATCGCCGCTGTTCTCCTCATCTAAGACTCATATCGCTACGAATGACCTTGCCCATGTATGATGGAGAGGTTTACCAATGGATATAGATCTTTGATGATTGCGGGTTTCATGCTTGTCAAATCTTTCGGGTGGGGTTGACGGATGGTGTGTAATGGTTGATTGGAGACAAAAGATCCACATTGGATGTGGAATTCATTGGCTTCGCTTCTGGTGGGGTGTGGTGGTTGTACATACGAGAGGAAAATTGAGGACGTGATTTCGATCTCTCACTTTGACGTTTGTGAATCACGAACTCATCATGATCGCTTTGATTGATTCTATCCACCCCCTTACTTGCGCCCACGCATCCCCATTTTCCCACCCCACCCACTCCCACTCCCACTCCCACCACAACTCCCCATCCCATCCCATCCCATCCACCCACCACCATCCCCACCCAACCGCACCTATCCCATCCTGAAATTCCAACTCCCCCTTCTCAACTTATCACCAGCAAAGCTCAACCCACACAACGCGTGCCCCCCCCTCACAAATTCCCCTAAACCCCCAAACACAAGGACACCTGTCCTGGACCAGCCGTGGCTTCATCCAACAACCATAGAAT
>JAABUW010002786.1_pt1 | contig 25971 bp, 23 predicted proteins | sample 5560081 | NCBI WGS metagenome assembly JAABUW01 (sample SAMN10711882, study PRJNA513363) | rock metagenome | isolation source: Antarctica rocks | place: Antarctica: Victoria Land, Knobhead sud | reverse complement strand
GTTAACTATTTTTTTTAATTAAACAGTTTTGTTTAGACAAAGCAATTAGAACTGTAAAATAGCTACTATTTTTTTTAATAAAACTATATAGTTAAGCGAGTTAAGTTAGATAGTATATATAATAATAATAGTAGTTTTTGTAGTAGAACTAATTGCTAAAAAACGCAAATACAAGAAAAATCTTATTCTCTATAAAACGCTTTTTTGCTTGCTATTAAGAGAGAGCAATATGCAAACAGTATTTGTTAATTTAATACTAGTTCTGCTTAAATCTAGTTTGCGCAATTCTTTGCCAAGTACGCACTAATATATGCTAGATATGTTATTGCGAAGTCGATCTAGTATTGCGAGATACGCTTTACAATTATATACAACAATAATCTTATCTAACAATATAAATACTCTAATATTATTATCTAAAGATATTAATACAACAGCAAAGAATATTATACTCGAAGAGATAAGATGATACTATAAAATTTTTAGCAAAATATATAAAAATTTTATATATTTTATAGTTTTTCTCTAAATTATTCTCTAGATTGTTTTATACTTATTTATAAAACTTATAGATACTAAATTAATTTAAGTAGTTTAAATTATATTTAGATATATTTGTTCTTTTTTAATAATTAATTCCGTTAAGAGATCTATTTTTGATCTCAAAGAATCTCTTTTCTTGCTATCTAAAACTTTATTATTTCTTATCTATATTATTAACTTTTGATATATAAAATGTAGCGCACAATTCTAGCTTTTATTTGACTCTCGATTTCATAAATCGAGGTTGATCTAATAGTGTAATAGCGATATATAGAAAAAGCATCTTAAAATTATTAATGCAAGTGATATATTAATCTAGATGGCACCCGCCAAGAGACGAGGCGGTGAGAGACGAATTTAGTTACTACCCCGCATTTACATTTTCCTAATTCGATTTTTCTGCGAGGGGGGCGTTCCAATTCTTTGGGCCATGTTCTTCTCAGCACTGGGCAATGTAAATGCAAGTAGTCCCCACAACGCAAGGGCAGTCACGCCTTATGATATCCATGTCAATGGCAAGACCCCGTATCAACCCCTTTTTGTCCTTCACGCCAGTACACTACGTTGTGCTGTGCAATCACCAGCCCTCGTCATCTTCCTTACTGAAATCTGGCTTGTAGCTGCCCAACCGATAGCTGCCGTCAGTGGTTCGAATAATCCTCGCGATACGAAAGCGATTTACCATCTTCGGTCTCTGCTGGTCGATCACAGCAGCTATGGGCGGTGGATCGTTCATCGGTGTCCTGGTTTGAAAAATTGGCATGGTGAGACCTTCACGTAACCGCGTCGCCTGTCATCGTGCCTCAACCTACTTAATCCCGTCTCTCGACTGTGTCGGGGATCGACTGCTGGACCTCCGTATTGGCGCGGGCGGTATAGGATCATCACCCATCATGGTATCCATCGAGTCCTCATCACCTGAGGAGTGATCATGTTCAGTGACAAGGTCGCCATCATCTAGGTCATCGACCTTTCGTTCAGTGGGTGTGGTGGGCTTGTTTGTCTGGAACTTTTCGAGTTCTGCTGCAAAATTGAGATTGTCCGCTCGAACGAAGTTCTAGAAGCAGTCAACCTTTGCGCATCACACATGAGAATTGAACACTACCTGGAGTTGACTCGGCAGATCGGAAGGCTTCAACTGGATTGACGTCTCATTAGCGTATACAAGCAGGGTAGACGAAGATCCGTCCCTGGCTTCCTTCAAAACCTCGACCTCGCGGACCTTCTGATGACAAGGACGACCAGTAAGCTTGATGTTCACATGACGGTTACCTTAGGGGCTACCCAAGACTCATCAAACTTACGCTTCGTGACAGTACTTCTGTGTGACCCGACGCGTAGCTCAATTTCCACCACTGCCATTCATTTGCGTCAACCTTTGATGTAGCGATATCGTCAATGGTATCGTCGCGTTCAAGAACGTAGGTTGTTTCTTTGGAAGACGAGACGCCGCGAAGCAGATATTTGTAGTGAGGTGGTTCCTTGGGATCTTCGGAAGCTTTGGTGTACCACTGAGATATATCTGCGAATTTCTCCAAGGCTCTAGTGCGAGAGATTTCTAGAGCTAGAAGGCGCATGGTCAGCGGCATCGGAAGCAATAAATTGTGTGGATCCGTACTCTTTAATTTTCGCGCAATATTTTCTGCCAGCCTTTGCAGCTCAATCAAGGGCCTTTCGCTCCTGTCTTTTCCGAGGTCCGGTGAAATTCCATTTGTTGTTTCGATGGCTGGACCTCTGTTGGCGAAGTGTTGTCTCGCCTGTTCGATCAACGCTAGCGCATTGTACTCTTGATCACCGGTCGAGGATTTGTAATTCGTGATCCTAGCTGTTGCATGATCAATCCGCTCAACCTCTTTCCTTAGAGCCCGCTCAGCGGCTAACATATCAAGTGCCTGTTCACGTGAGGTCTCCAAGTAACGGTCCAGATACCATATTGCCGGGATCCTTATGCCTAGACCAGTTGACTGATCTTTGCTTTGGCGACTTAGCTGCACACACAGCACGTCTCCAAGCTTGTGTAAATAGGCGTATTCGGAGCGACCTTCCTGCAGGCTCCCCCACAATGCGAAGTCGACAACATCATACAGCGTGCGACATTGTAAAGGTCCTGAATCCGAATCTTCGGGTATGGAGAGCTCAAGGCACCAACAAGGGTGGATTTCGGGTTCGGCATGCTCTGAATAGATTCGTCTAGCCTCGGACATGAGAATCTCAGCCAGAGGGGTCTCCGGGTCAGCATCTAAGGTGGCCGCGGCCCAGGCCTCAAGTATGGTCCCGAGGGATTGATCAACTTTACACTGTGTTGTGGCCTTGATCAGCTGCATCAACCCATCCGCACTCCCATAAGCTCGCTCCGTCTGGTCCAAGAATGCCATCAAGCGCTGAATCTCATATATAACCTTGTGAGAATTGGCTTGATTCTCCTCCTCCTCCGGATAAGCAACCTGAAGGGTCCTGACGTCAATATTCACGCCGTCCCACCATTCGGCATCTATTCCATAGTCGGGTATGGTATGGTCTAGGTCCAATAGCGCCTCTCGTGCCAAAGGGATGGCGTGCAAGATCTTGATCAAGGCCGGGAGCCGAGTATCTTCTAGAGAAGGTTTCAAGAACGCTGGGCCACGAGGTTCTCGCTGACGATGGGGTGGATCCGGATTCTCTAGGATCTCTCGAGCATGAGCACCGGGTAGAGTCATCGTCCACTTGGCGGTCTCATAATGTTCCCGTGTTGCTGGTCCGAACTGGGGCTTGCGAGCCTCTATTACTCCACTCTCTTGGCCTATCGACAAAGGGCCTCCGGTCATTGACTGTGACATAGCCACAGCCCGATCAAGCTCTCGTCTTTCCTGCTCGTCTGAAGCCATCCCAGAGCTAGTTCCTTGAACCTTCGAGTCAGGATGCTATATAGCTACAGCTAGAATAGAGACACTAGTTACCAGATTCTTGCGCCACGGATGCATTAAGTCCCCGCGTACTCGCTCGGGAGGGTGGTCGGGAAGGCGCATTTCCTCCGAATACCTGCGGATTCAAGGTATCAGGATGGTGGACGGCAAACGCTGAATAGAGAAACACAGGTCAGACAAGCGGCAGTTCTCCGGGAATAGCACTCATGGCAAGAAGTTTGCCCAAGGACAGGGCACTCAGGCTTCTTACAGGTCTGATTTCCGCTAGTAGTCTTGTCAGTATGGAATTGACTCTCGTTCCAACTACCCGGAATATCCTAAATCACCACTCTGTATCAGAAAGAGGATCTGATCGTAGAGTGCGAGGCCTCACGTGGTCTTGTAATACACCGTCGTTATCAAAGAACGCATTCGAGGCTCTCTGAGGATCACAGTTGTATGCCTACATATACGAGTAGTCGTCAGCTACAGAGGCTGCACAGACTAATTCGGGAAGAAGAAGCTGTACCTTGAGCCATCTCGAAGCTTCTCCTAATAGAAGGCCGGTGACAGCGGCAACGCTCTCAATGCTCTCTGGGCTAGGCTCGGAAGCCATAGCTGCTGCTGCTGTCGAAGAGGCGTGCCATTCAACGAGTATGCATGGAGGATAATGATAATACGAGAGGTGTCTAGCAAGAAGGTTCAATAAATCTTAAGTTTAAGACAGTATTGATACAACCTAGAAGACATTGGCGGCATATAAAACTCATGTGCAAACTACATGTAAGCTCAAGAGGTATGCCGGCTGTTCTTCGGAGAAACTGGCTATGACGCAATGCGACCTCTGAAGCTTAAGTGCTTCAGGTGAAGCAAGCTGTGGTTCTTGCTGTCCAGCAAAAGATAGACTTACACCTAGGTACTCTGCTGTTCTCGGCTGTCGTTATACAGTCAGCAACCCCCCTTGTATCTTGGAAACGCAATGCTACCAGACAACTCCTTGGACGATGCCACAGTAGCCTTGACGATGACAAGGTACAATTATATCCACCAGCTATGACAGTACTGAAGAATTGCCTTTTGAGAGATAAGGCTGCCGAGCAACAGGTCGTCGGGCCTTTAACAGTCAATGCTATCAAATCGGAAAAGATGTATATGTATAAAACAGTTAGATTGATTCAGCCTGTGAATCCCCCAAGAACCCATTGGGTCCACTGGACATGGAACAACCCCGGACACTGGAATCATAACTTGCTTGCGTGAGAGTGTTCAATAGTGCTCTCTAAAACAGAGCATAAGTAAAATGCTTGGCTATTTAGAGATCCTTAAGTCCGGTATTATGATGAATGGTATCCGAGTGAAAATGGGGGTTCCTGTGCTGAATCAGGCGCCGAGAGCACTGTCCTTTATCTTTACGTTGGGGAGCTTGATTCGGAGTATAGCTCCAGGCTACTGCCGGGGATCTGTGCCACTTGGGTTGATATCTTGCATGAAGAACAATTTTGGCCATGTCAAAGACGAAGGCGACATGAGCGGGAGAGCATAACTTGAGCCTATATCAACAGGTGAGGAAATACTGAGAACATTGAACAGTAAGGAATTCGCGGAACCTGATTGCTGTTGAAGAAGATATATCTGCATTGCGATCAGCTGACATTCTTCGTTTGCTGTTATCCTGCAAACCAACCGGTCAAAATCCATATTGGCTAAGTCAGGCCAGATGCTTATGTTCCATGAACAGGACAGGTGATGCAGCATTAGTAATATCAACAGACTTTGGATATCTAAACAACAACTCAGCCTAGAGACTCATGATGCTATAGATGTTTATCGCATTTTGTTCGAGCATAAGCATATATAGACTACTTTACGCCGTTTGAATTTTCGGCGCAGTCGTTGGCATTAGCAACTCACAGGCCCAAGTCCTGTCCTTTATTCAACGGCCTTTGAGGGCTTGAGATCTTGTTCACTGGGTTGGCTCGTAGGTACTGCGTTTCGATGCTACACAGATAGTCGCTCGTCACAGGAGAGTAATACATAGCGCTGCCATCAACAGTCAGCTCAGCACCATTGAGATCCTTGACTATATTGGTAAGCGGCGATCCAAGACTATTTTGAAAGAAGTGGAATCGATCGTAGGGTACGTCCTCGAACATCTGGAGCGTTGAAGGGTATTAGGTGAGCTGTCGCTAACACTTTTCTGCACTTAGGTTGAGCATGATGAAGCCGGTCCGGTCTTTATAGCTTGAACCCACAATGTATGCTAAAACTAGGAGGGACACTGTATGTTCTCGATATCGAAATCCTGCCCAGGTTGATCGTAACGAGCTTGGGACCTCCCAGGGGGCCCATACGGCATCGTGAGCATGATTGACTTATTGACGATTGGTCCTTCAGTATCGAGAATCTACAGAGCGTCACCTGGAGTCACAAAGAGAGTCTGTACATGATGGAAACTTCTTGCGAGTCACTTCCGAAAGTGATCCCGTTCAATGTACTTAACAGACTCTCAGGGAGCGAACTCATTCATAGGTTAGGGCAATGACTTTCGGACGTAGTGTTTGAAATTCGCCGCCTACAATTTGTTGATCCCATCCATACAAATTATACGTATGATTGAGATAAGTCCCCGGGTATAGCCGACAAAGATCCTGTTCTACTTCGATATGGCCAGGCCAAGCGGCCTTTGATCATAGTATTAGTGCACCTCCTTCACTAGCGAGCCGTAGCCACCTGCATCGACTCTGACTTCCGCATCGCTTGGATCTTGGAATATTGCTTGGAATTGTGCTCTTCCCCAAGTAACTATCTAACAGAACGTGAGACGCTAGAGAGCTTCATCTTGAATCCGGGCTAGGTCTTATAGAAAGGGTAAGGAAGAAAGCTGTAGAAGAGTCCAAGATCTGAGTGGGTACCATATAGGGTAAGATATGAACGGTGACTGAAGTGCCATTTTCGAATGCGTCTTGTTCTCTCACAAAGAACTGGAATAACGTCAGGCAAGGGCGACGCACTAAGGTATGCCTATCGAGTTCTCAATATTGACGATGGCCAAACAATGAATGTCAACTTGACAATAGTATTAGAATAAATCACAGAAGTCGACTTCGTGTGTTTTGGCAATGGTACGTAGAGGGAGTAATAAGTTTGAGGTGCAGCTATGACGTATTCTAAGAAACCAGACTGTCTGTTGCCAATGGAATGATTGATAAGGGAGTGGGGATATGCGACAGAGATTAACATCGATACGACATCAGAATAGTTAAATGTACTGTGTTCCTTTGCTGAGAAATTGAACTGCAGGGGCCTAGAACAATGCCTTGGCAAGCCAAGCTTTTTGTTGAAGGTCTCTAGGATCTCTCAATAGCTTCTCAGCTTGGTTTGCATGATCTCCATGTAACGAAGACATCATCACCAGGCACCCCTTCGATTCGGCCGGCACATGTCACATCAATTGTGGACAGACACGGTCTGTCTGTCGCCATGACACAAATGCTTGAGCGCGGCGACGACTTCACACATAGTGATACCCAAGGCTTGATAATTAGTTGATGAAAACATTGGGGTCTTTGTTTCGCAGTTCTTCTTCTCAGGAAGTTCAAAATTCTATTATTCACTTATCGTCCCGCTTATCTGATCTTTCAATCTACTAATTCTTAAGCCGGACACGCGTCCACGATCATCCGTTCTTGTTCCAACAACTTATAGCGAAATCTGTCACCATGTCTGAACGCACGTCAGAACGCATCTTGATGAGAGAATTCCAGGCCCTTTCGCAGGAGAAATGGGTCAACGTCGAAGTAAGTGCTTGCAATCTCATGGATTCTTCTGGTGGTGCTGATTCGCATCCTAGCTCGAGAGTGACAAAGTCACCTCGTGGAATGTCGCCTTGATGGTTATCAACCCTGACTCTCTCTACTACGGTGGTTACTTCAAAGCAAAGATGTCCTTCCCCAGCAACTATCCTTACTCCCCGCCTGGTAAGTCGGACGGCTCACATGGATATCTGCTGCACCAATATTGACTGATCATGGAACAGACTTCAAGTTCACCCGTCCCCTGTGCCATCCAAACATTTACCCCGATGGCAAGCTCTGCATCTCGATCCTTCATTCCCCAGGTCATGATGAAATGTCTGGCGAATCAGCTGGAGAGCGCTGGTCCCCGGTTCAGCGCGTCGAATCCGTACTCCTATCTATTATCTCGCTACTCGACGATGCGGAGTGCTCGTCTCCGGCGAATGTGGACGCCGGAGTGATGCTACGCAACGATTTCGCTGCATACAAGGCCAAGGTGAAAGAGGACGTGGAGGCTAGCAAGAAGGACATCCCTGAGGGCTTCGTAATGCCCACGCACGAGAGCACCGTCAAGAAGCCATCAACAAACGTGGAAGACGATGACGCCGCATTCTGGGCTGACAGCGATGAGGAGGAGGACTTTGGAGGAAGTGGTAGGTTATCTTTTCTGAGCACCTTTCATTACCCGTTTTCGAGTGTTTTGAGAGCCTTGAGACATGTCTAGCGAGCCTTCGCTTGGAATACATGCCTTATGGCTCCATCCGTAAGCTTCGAGAGGGAATACTGACTCTGGATTAATTTAGATACCGATTCCGAGCCGGGACAGGACGATGAGGATGAGGATGAGGATGATGAAGAAGTTCCAGACCACGATAGTCCTGACGAGGATGAGGATAATGATGTAGAGATGCCAGATACGGAAGACGAAGCGATCGATACAGAGGATATGGAAGGTGATGAGGAGATTGACGTTGTGCCTAGGAAGGGTCGTTCCTAAAATGTGGCATATAGGACATGGGTCCTTCTTCGCGTGCATGGTGAAGAAGTTGCATCCACGACCGGGAATGTCAGCATTTAACGGTCGCATAGCGAGTGATGCTACAGCGTGGTGTTGGTGGATACACTTTTTGATCCTATCGACAGCTTCGATACAGACCAAACGGCAATGATAGTCCAGCCTTGAGCAAGGCATTCAAATCATCAACAGTTTGAAAACGCACTAATACCTTAAAACCGGCAGAGCGCATGAGTTCGATCTTGGAGCCCTATATCGACTTATCTACATATACCGGGTAGTAGGCCTTTAATGACTTTAAAGCTGCATCGCAGGAGCCACAGTCTAAGCTAAAATGCAGCCATGACTTCATTCATGTTAACCTACTCTGACACGTGCTACGACGTGGAAACGAGGAAAGTCTGTCAATGTAAACTGGGCATGCATTCTAGCAGAACCTGAAAACTGTTAGTGGACCTAACCGGCTCCTTGCTAATCCTGTCAATGTATGAAACACTCAGATGCCAGCTCCCGAAGCCGGTCCGTCTTTCGCTTTCTTCTCTACTCTCTTAGCTTCCAGCCTCTTCTTCGCTGCTTCTGCACGATCCGGCGGCAAAGCCCTCCGCGAGCCCATAGTTGACGTTCTTGTGCCTGTAGAGAGTAGAGTAGACTTCCTGTCCAAATCGACATGGCTAGATTCAGGCCGGACCCGCTGCGTACCGGGTTTCTGAGCACTGGGAGCCATGCTGAGGAACGAGGGACGCGGTGAACCGATGATGGAGCGACGAGAATGCATGCGCCGGACAGCTGAGAATAGGGTTGCCGGTCCCGAAGTTTTGCTAGCGGCTCCGACTTGCGGTGCTGGCAGCTGATCGTTGGGTTGTTGCTCAAATATGTTGTTCTGTGAAATTTCCTGCAAAGCGTCGTAGGTCGAACGCCGAAGTAGAGTAAAGTCTGAACCTTTAGGGGTTCCTGCGGATGGCAGAGTATTGTCTAAAAGATCTCCTGGTGTGTTGTGTGACCATATATGTAGGCTAGAGTCTTGGGAAGTGAGGTCCACATATGCCCGCGGCTCCCTTGCCTTGTCATCGTCATAACGTTTCATATCACTAGACGGCCTATCATTTTCGACAAAAGGACTCCTTGGTTTCCCATCAGGACTTTGTGGGTGCTTTCGTGGCTGATCAAATCTCCGCCCAGTAGCCAAAGCGGCGTGCCTCTCCGCTAGAGAGGCGGGCAAGCCTTGCTGGTCTGGGATTACACTAGGATTCCTGGGAGCTTCCTGCTGCGCTTGAGCAACTATTAGCCGTGTGCCTTCTTCTTGTAAGCTTTCGGCTCTCAAGATAGGTGGTCTCTGATCCTGCCTGCGCTCATCGACACTGGTCTGGTGCGTACGTCGCAGCTTCTCATGATCAACTCTGAGCTTTTCGAAATTCGCTTCACTTGCCTCTTTAGCAGCTAGGAGCTTGGCTTGCTTTCTTGCCAACCTCTCGTCTCTGGCAAGACGCCTTTGCTCATAGCTCTGCATCTCAACTTTGACCCGCGCCATTTTTTGCTTCAGGGCAAGATTTTCGCTCTGGAGCTTTGTAGCCTTGTCCTCAGCGATGTCTAGTGCTGACTGAAGACTGCTTAACTCGCTACGTAGTACAACCATCTTGGGGGACTCGACTTGTTTCTCCAGAGATTTATGGCTATGAGGTAGCGCAATGGGTACACACTCGTCATTGTTCCTGGGTGACGCCTCCGCAACATCATGTGCTTTCAATGCGGCTTTGTACCTTTCGGCCTTTTGCTTGGATTTAATGGCAGTAGCTGTTTGTTTGGCCAGATCGGTCATAAGCTGCGACGGGTCTATTTTCCCATGCGCACCTCGCGATCGCACACTAGCCAATTCGACGGCCAGTTCCGACACTCTGGCCTCCATGGAGGCAGCTTTTGCCAGCTCTTTGTCCAACTTTTGGTGAAGGCTAGCAGCTTCCGAGTCCTTTTTCTGGGCGTATGATTTGATGGTTTGACCGTGTTGAATTAGGCGCCTCATTTCGCGGTTGGATTTCCGATTAAACTGGTCATACTCTCCTTTCCAATGCTTGCCTGAACGAGAACAAGGTACATTCAGGTCGACAGTGATATCGCGCACTGGCTCCTGAGGAATTCCTTGGCTAGCAAGGTATGCTCCTGGTGCCCCACGACCCTCTGGGGGTTTCGCATCGACTACACTCTTCTGTGATGTAGCATCTTTGCCAATACGTCGCTTCGATACTTCCAGCTGAGTTTCGAATGATGACTTGGTAAGGACAGGCTGAACCTCATGGTCTTTCGGAGACTCAGTAGCTGTAGCTTGAATCGCCGTTGGTTCCTCCTGGCTTGCAACTGCGATAGGCTGCCCCGTAAACAGATCGAATCTGTTCTTTGCGCCAACTGCAAAGTCGCCAAAAGATACGGTCTTGCGCTTGTTTGCCGCAGTGCCCGGGGTGACCAAAATTCCTTTTGCAGGAGATAATAGCCGAACGTTTTTCAATCTCATCCGTCTGCCAGAGGGACTGCCTTGCTCTTCGTTACTCCCTAGGTGCGTTTCAGCCTTATCAATCTCGACAGCTTCTTTCGAATTGGCGTGGTATAGGCTTCTCTTCATAGACTGCTTTGCATGGGGAGTTCCAATGAAAGCCGACTTGAGGGCGCGAATAGCGAATTGAGGCGCAGGGGTATCCGGCGCATCCTCGCCGTATTCACCGTCATCTGTTTCCAGTCAGTATTCTCTACGATGATCAAGGACATCCATGGAATCACCATTAAGAAAAGTGTGGTCTTCGGTAACCTTGGATGGTCCAGTAAACCAGCCGAGCATAACTGCAGCTGGACCCAGAGATTTTAGACGACGATGGCCTCTTGCATGCTAGAGTCTGTAAGTAGCTCGCAAATTTATCAATCGTTGGTAATCTCCAAAAGTATTGTTGACATACCATGCGATGATCAGCTTCCGTGTCGTGGAGTCGTCAACAAACGATATGATCTGTACAGGGATTCCCGGATCTGTTTCCGCGATAAGCCGCGTGATTTGGGTTCGCCGCAGATTATAATGCAAACACCCCTATGTCCAAGAAAGGGTACCGTCTGTCTCTTTGGCAATTGGGAGCCGCGAAAGTCTTTTGAGCTGGATCAATCGTCTTGTGCCTTCATTCTGGAGTGTGCATTGACGCGTCATTGATCGGCATATAGCTTCAGTCCTCTTGTGGCGAGCCATTTGGCAGCCACAGTATAAAGTAGCAGGTTCTGGGCTAATCATGCTCGCCATGTACGATGCGTGAGCCTTGGACTGATTTAACAGTGTCGATGTGAAATAAGTTCAGAGCCATGGCTCAGTCGGTAACCAACTATGCTGAAATACAGCAAGATGAGATTGAAGCCTTGAAATCTATCTATATGGAAGATTTCGTGGAGAAGGAGACCAAGACTGGAGCATGGAATGTAGGTGTATCATCTTCTAGTTACTACCCTCATGATCTTCTACAGAGCACTTCATCAAACCCACTTTGCAGATTGAGTCGATGTGGTCCGTGAACATGCTCCAAAATGGGGAGGTCGGGGTTTCCTAAGGTAGTCAAAAGAACCCATGTCGTACGTCGATGAAATGTACATTACTAAGATCGGTGTTCCTTATGAAAAAGTGGCAATGACTGGTCACTTGCCAAGCTCTTCTCTTGCTTGGTATGCAGTCTCGTAGTACCTGTTATACGTATCTTATGTCGCTGATACGGTTGTTCTTTATTACAGAAAATCACCAATCGCGCTTTTGACATAAGCCTCAGGAATAGCGAAGACCCTGATGTTGCGCTTGTGCTTGAAACCTCTTTTCCGAACACGTATCCAAAATCCTTGCCACACTTGAGCCTATGTTTTGGCCCAGGTGTCCCTGCTAAGGTACAGCTAGCAATCAGGGACTTGGTGACGCAAAAGCCCAGGACCTTACTTGGCTCTGAAATGATATTTGAAATTGCAACGACACTTCAGGACCTCCTAGACAATGTACCTCGGACTGCAGAAGCCCCAACCCTAGAGGAAGAACGTGCAGCTCAGCTTGCTCTATCCCAACAAATAAAGCAAAAAGAGTCAGCAACAACAGTAGAGTCGAACATCTCTGATACTACTGAGGAGGCGAACACACGCCAGACAGAAGAAGACGAAGCACTTTCCATCATGATGGAGCAAGCAAAGACTCGTGCAGAGAAGCGTAAAGAGAAGTCACCGAGCAAGCCTGCCGCTGCAGAGATTGAAGCCAACGAAGGCTTACAGCTCGACCACGTTATCACAGCCAAAGATGCCGAAGGCTCCTTGACAAAATTCCAAGTCATTCACCATAGGGTTCGATATCGTCAGGGCCCCGTTACAAAGGTTACTAAAGTGCACATCTGGAACGCTCCTCGGCATTTAGAGCCTTGTCTGGTTCTGAAAGAGTGCCGCTTCCCTGTGCAAGGCATGCAGGACATATTGAAGAAGCAATTATTCGAATTGGACCAGAGACTTGAGCAAATGGTACAATTGCCGGACAATCTCAATATCATCAAGCCACTGAGTTTTGTCATCAAGCGCGGCAATAGCGAGTATCCTGATCCTGAGCATTGGCATGTCGCTATAATCATGGAATTAACGCCAAAAGGATGTATGCAAGACCTTCTAGAGACAGTCCACGTTCTTGATCTCGAAGTGTTCAGGGCATGGGCACTACAGCTTCTCGAGGGCCTGATGTTTTACCATCGTCATGGTATTGTTCACGCAAGCATACACCTACGGAACATGCTCCTTGTCAAAGCGGACACTGGTAACACAGTCGTCAAATTAGCCGATGCTTCTTACCAACACGCTATGCATGTTATGAAAAATGGCCCCACCGCGGATTATTCGGCCGCAACTTCGACAAATTGGATCTGCCCGGAAGTCATGAATGGCAATGGAGGCAAAAGGCTCACTGCAAGCGATATTTGGGATTTGGGCACTACTTTAGTGCAAATGCTTTTTGGCCTAAAGGTGCAGAGCGTGCACCGATCACCACGGGATTTGATCGACAATCTAGAGCTCTCGAGATCTCTCGAAGAACTTCTCGACCATATTTTTAAATCAGACTTCCGAAGTCGCCCTTCAGCTTTTGAACTGCTGCCTTCAGAATTCTTCCGCAATGACGATTTCATCCTTTCGCAGGCGCAACCACCTCAATCGCCCCACAACAATGATCCATCTCAGCGGACGTTTTTAGAAGTGTCCCGTCGGCGCCGTGAGTCTGCAACAGCACCTTCGATTTCAAGGTACAAGAACGACTTCGTCGAGGCTGGACGCCTAGGTCGTGGAGGCTACGGCGAAGTTGTCCGAGCCAGAAACAAGTTAGATGGAAGATTCTACGCAATTAAGCTAATCAAATCACGCTCTGCTTCGGCACTCAAAGATGTCCTGAGCGAGATAATGCTCCTCTCTCAACTCAATCATCCAAATGTCGTCAGGTATTTCAACGCTTGGCTTGAAAGCGAAGAGGTCCAGGCGGATCGACCGACGCAGTCTGACTCGTCCGGAACATCAAGCGGGAGCAAAGATGAAGATGAACATGATGTGTTTGAGGAATACCCATCGGGCTTGGACTTTATGAGTGAGAGCGGTCCGAATATTGTCTTCGAGAGTGATAGCGATGATGAAGCTCCTAAGGCACGGATAACGTCCGACGCGAATACCGATGCGAATCATGCAAGCGCGTCAGGAGACAATAATACGACCGGAGACGAAGCCAATGGTGATAACAGCAGGGAAGTGGACGGTGATAGTGAGATGTCTGGTCTAGACACTCATTTGAGTAGGAAGCGCTCTGTGTCCAGTCTGCCCCTGTCCAAATCAACACTTTACATACAAATGGAGTATTGTGAGCGAAAAGTCTGTTTGGAAATTCTGTCCTTGGTCTCTGCTAATCGTGTGCAGACTCTGCGCGATCTAATCAAAGGAGACATTCATGCTGATCAAGTTGAATGTTGGAGAATTTTACGCCAGATTCTGGAGGGCTTGGCTCACATACACGCTGTATCTATCGTGCATAGAGATCTGAAGCCTGAAAACATTTTCATCGATGCCTCCGGCGATGTCCGTATTGGTGATTTCGGACTTGCACGACCCGGCGACTATCAAGGGTCACTCAAAGCTCGGAATATTGGAGAAGCGTATACCAGCTTTACTAAGAGCATCGGGACTGCGTTCTACGTAGCACCAGAAGTCCGCTCCGCCGGTATGGGGAAATACAACGAGAAAGCAGATGTGAGTACAACGCTGTGGAAGCTTCGCCCAGCTATCTAACAAACAAATTGTAGATGTACTCGTTGGGTATCATCTTTTTTGAGATGTGTATTCCGATCGTGACGGGCATGGAGAGGGCTGCAATTCTTGGGAAACTCCGGGATGGAAAACCTATGCTTCCTCTCATTTTCAAGCAGCCAAATATGTCTGTACAAGCCGACATTATCGTATCCCTCGTCGACCATGCCCCTTCGAGCCGACCTCGCAGCTCAGAGCTCTTGGCCAGTGACCAGATCCCAGAAGAAGTCGAGGGCGACAAATGGGCGCGCCACGTTCTGCGCCACGCACATAAGGAATCCTATCGAAAGAAGTTCTTAGCCAGCATGTTCCCCAAGGCTGAAGAGGCACATTTGGATCCAGCGGCCGTGAACGAGTTCAAGCTAGATGCAAGCCGCCCTTCAACGCGATCGCATATGTACGATCCTCATCAGCCCATTGAAGAGGACGATGAAGAGTTTTACCCGAGAGTAACGTCGAGCGAGTTTGATTATGATCTCAAAGACGTTCCTAATATAGATTCCGGTGAATCACTTCTTCGCAGTTTTGTGGAAGAGAAATTAATCTCGATCTTCCGCCGCCATGGAGCCTTGAAGCTAGATATGCCGGCCTTGATGCCCTTCTCAACTCAGTACCTGAAGAACCTGGACCAGACTGTCAAGCTCGTGGACCCAACTGGTCATCTTCTACAGTTGCCATTTGACTTCACTTTACCCTATGCCAGCTTGCTTGCAAGGACCCCAGTCACTCCACGGAAGACCTATACCATCGGTAATGTGTACCGAGCTACTCGTTCCGATGGTCCCCCTCGGCGTATAGGAGAAGCGCATTTCGACATCATTTCCTCAAACTATCTCGACCTGGCGCTTCGTGAAGCTGAAGCTATCAAAGTGGTCGACGAAATTGTAAGCTCCTTTCCAAGTATGTCATCTCTCCAGATGTGCTACCATATCAATCATTCAAGAATTCTCAATGCCATTCTTGGCTTCTGTAATATCCATCGTTCAAAGTGGGCCATTGTTAAGGAGGCTCTTGCTTCGCTACACGCTGGCCAGATGAACTGGACCAAAGTGCGAAGTGCTCTTCGCTCACCCGCCATGGGTGTAGCAGCGACATCGGTAGAGGAGCTCATGCAGTTCGATTTTCGGGACACGTACGACAAAGCGGTTCCGAAGCTTCGGTCTCTGTTGCGGAGCACGGAGCACCTGGATGTTTACTTCGGACATATCGAGGCTGTCACTCTTTACCTGAAACGATTCAACGTCAATCGGAAGACATATATCAATCCGCTGGGTAGCGTCAATGAAAGCTTCTATCGAGGCAATTTCTTCTTTCAATGCATATTTGACACTCCAAAGAAGGAGGTTTTTGCTGCTGGGGGCCGCTATGATCGGCTGATAGAATCGTACAAAGCATTAGCCTCTTCGAGATCAAAAGAAGAAATCGTTCACGCTGTGGGATTCAATTTCAATTGGGATCGGCTATGTTCTTCTATGGCACGCTTCCAGAGGGCCGCTACCAAGGTCAAGGCGAAGAAAAAGTCTCAGCACGAAACCCAGGATGTGGCTCTGCCTAATCGTTGCGATGTCCTGATCGGAAGTTCGGATCGTGAGATTCTGTATTCGACAGGGCTTGAGATAATCCAGGAGCTCTGGGCGAATGAGATCAGCGCAGAATTCGTCATCGACACCGTCACGCATGGGTTAGATCTTGTCTACAGTACGACAAGTGAGAGCCGGGAGCCTCATACCTGGATCATCTACATCAAACAGGACGGATATCTCAAAGTTCGAAGCACCTTGCGGAAAGAGGAGACTGACATGCGCACTTCGGATCTTTTTGCATGGCTTCGCGGCGAGATCCGTGAACGTGATCGGATAGAAGGGCGGTCACCCGGGGCAAAACTACTTCGTCAATCAAGTCAGCAAGACGCTAGTCGAGCAGTAGGCGGTGGAGAAGCTGATGTAAGAGTCATAACATCTGCATCAAGGGGCAAGAAGTTTAATCGAAAAACGGTCATCGAAGAAGGTAATTCCTAGCAATAGAACACCTGTGCCGGACTGACAAGGCCACCCCAGCCATATCTATTACGAAGGAGACCGTGAGCAGCTTCCTAGAGGGCCCAATCGTAGCTATCGAGACCAAGGACGAATACTTCGAAGGCCTCCGAAATACTAAGCTCTCTGACGCTGAGAGCTGGAGAAAACTCATCCAGAACACAGCGGCGGACGATCGCGCATATCTCAGAGACGTCCACAAGCTTCTTCAGGACATCTCAAAGGAGTCCTCTCCTCGCAACGCGTTCTTGTACAACTTCCGCAGCAAAGCTTGCATCTACTACGATCTCGGTCGCGCACTGTGAAGCCGGCATTTGTTGTCATTTTTCCTATTCCCTTATCATATGTTGCAGGCAGGTCAATGAAATCATGACACCGTTTCTCGCCTTCGCGTATTGTGGAGGATATTGTGCGTGCGATGATACCCTTTTTAGCGTGAAAATAGTGCGGTCGGCGAATGAAGATTAGAGGTCAATCCTTCAACAGCGTGAGCAGTCTGTGATCTTAGCAACAGAGCGATACTAGGTCAGAGATAAACGTTTGTCGCACTTGATTAGTGAATGCTCGCACTCATTGAGAAGCTTCCAGCAGATGACCGTTGCATCTACAATCCCCACAACAGATCAACCAGACAAGTAATCTTCACTTGTTCATACGAATGTACGGGAACAGGAGGGGCTCTTTTCAGAATTCTGCAAAAGCAGCGAGCATGAAAGTGGCACCGAAGCTAAGCTTGAAGGCTATGTTGTCTTCGACCACTGAGCGCAAATCTATCCCTTTCACATACCGCTGTATCCTTGATGTCGGCACGATGTTATAGCCATAGGACGCCATCCACTAACACAAAGGATCACTTAGCCTAGAGACGCGGGGGAGGTCAAGGGTATGAAGTACCTGTACGCCAAAGACAGCCAACCCAAACAAGAATGCCAGCGTCCTCGAAAAAGAGCTTGCTGCCACCCCTCCCAGTAGCCCTACCACCACATCTCGTGTCAGCTCTCGTGCTCAACCACGACCCCCAAGAATGTCCCCCTCCGATCTGTGCGAAGCCCGAAGGAGCTAGCTTACCACATATACTCCCAGCGCTCAATTGCCTGTATGCGGCAGGATTGGGCCTCCCATTCCTGAACACGGGAACCTTGGCTTCATGCGAATAGGTGTGGAAGGCGTCTGAAATGTTCCGAGCAGCGGGGGAAGCGTCGCAGAGGAGAGGACGGGGCTTGTAGATCGAGTGCGCGGCGAAGGCGGTCGTGATGCCAAGGCCGAGGGAGAAAGGCGCAAGAAGGGGGCGGCGGAGGATGAGGAGGGATGCCATGATAGACAATGAGTTGATGGGTGTGAGAAAGTGGAAAGGTATGGCCGATCAAGGAGATGTGTTACGGTGGTCAGGCTTCAGGAGCTTGAAACTCTGCTAGCAACCTCGGGGCGCGATCTGCCGTCACTGAGTCTGCTGATTAGATAAACCTAAACTCCACGATCTCGCCGATCTCGCTCGCTTCCGTTCGGTTTTGCCATGCAAGAGTCATAGAATTAAGTTGATAGTCGCTTTCAGTCGGTTTATACAGTTCGTTGAGATTCCTCTGCCGATTCTGTAGAGACCAAAACCAAGCAGGCATTCCCCTTGGCCTGCGAACATCTTCATTCGGTCTACGATCATTTGCTACGCTACTTGAGGTATGCAGATAACGCCGTTCTGTGGCAAAACGTTCCCATCTAAGATCTTTTTTACTAATGGTCATGTAGCAAGGCTGCCCTTTGAGTCGGCCTTTTCATACAGTTCCTTCACCAAGACTTGTAGATTGAACCTCTTGCAACGGAATTTAGTCATTGGTCTCCGAACACCAACATGATCAACGATGCTCCCATCAACGGCCATGGCCCCGCAGCCGATACTAATGGTGGCTCAACCACTTTTACTGTCAAGACGGGCTTAGCGCAGATGTTGAAGGGCGGCGTTATCATGGACGTGGTCAATGCCGACCAGGCGAGGATTGCAGAGGAAGCAGGCGCCTGCGCCGTCATGGCCCTGGAGCGGGTGCCTGCGGACATTCGAGCCCGAGGAGGAGTAGCGCGCATGTCAGACCCCAAATTGATCAAGGAGATCATGGAAGCCGTCACAATACCCGTCATGGCCAAAGCGCGGATAGGTCATTTTGTGGAATGCCAGGTAAGCAGCCGTCCCTCTCGTCTCGCCTAGAGGACTCAGATGCTGACACGAAGTCGCTCAGATCCTTGAAGCGCTCGGAGTAGACTACATCGACGAGTCTGAAGTCCTTACACCGGCTGACGCTGTGCACCACGTCGAGAAAAGCCCCTTCCGTGTCCCTTTTGTTTGCGGCTGCCGCAACCTCGGTGAGGCGCTCCGCCGGATTTCGGAAGGTGCGGCCATGATCCGAACCAAGGGTGAAGCCGGTACAGGCGACGTCATCGAAGCTGTCAGACATATGCGAACTGTCAGCGCCGAGGTCAGCCGTGCAAGAAGCCTAAGCGACATGGAATTGCGAGTCATGGCGAAGGAGATAGGTGCACCATTTGATCTCTTGAAAGAGACTGCGCGACTGGGTCGACTGCCTGTGGTCAACTTCGCCGCAGGAGGCGTGGCAACGCCGGCAGATGCTGCGATGATGATGCAGCTGGGTTGTGATGGCGTCTTCGTGGGTAGCGGTATTTACAAAAGCGGCAATGCTGCTGTAAGAGCAAAGGCAATCGTGCAGGCGGTAACCCATTTCCGAGATGCAAAAATACTGGCGGAGGTGAGCACAGATCTCGGGGAAGCAATGGTTGGATTGAATGTAGACAAGTTGAGCGAAGGTGAGAAATTGGCAAAGAGAGGATGGTGAGATGCTCTGCGCTGGCGGCAGCCATAGTGTACATAGCATGAAGAAAAGGATAACGTCTGCAATGTCTGCCCTCAGGACAAGCTTGTGCAGGAGGGAAGCATCGGAACAGCCAATGAGCCAGGAATCACGCGCATGCTGGCACATGGAGCGTCCAATGGTTGGCAGGATGAAGCTGGGGAAGAGAGCTTCACCAAAAGGCGCTGGTGAGCTTGCACGGTAGAAGTCACATATTGGACGATTTGAGAGACATCGGGCTTGGTCACAGACGAAGAAGATAGAGGCGTGTGGAGAGACGAGTAAATTGACGTTGCTTGTCTCTGTACTCCGTAGACAGGGCATATTTGCGCGGAGGCACTGGCTTGGCGCGGTGATCTGGCTTTTCTATTCTGGTGGACCTCGAATTCTTCCACCCATAACCGACTCACGCTTTACTTTCTACGCTCCATTTCAACGGAAAACAATCGTCAACTCGCTGGCCGCTGTCCTGACCTCACCTTCGTTCACTAGGTCTCCCTTACTGCTGAAGTCCGCGCAGCGGCACCACAGCAACCATGAGCGGCCGTGAGAACTCCCCTGCCTCCACCCTCGAGAGCCATGCGCATGCTGGCGATTCTCTTTACTTTGGTAGCTGACAGTGATTTTGTTCAGTACGGTTTTTGGACCTCATCAAGCCCTTCACTCCTCTACTCCCAGAAGTGGCAGCCCCTGAGACCAAGACACCCTTTAACCAGAAGCTCATGTGGACGGGCGTAAGTAAATGCTAGCCAACTGATCAGTCCAGCATGCAACTACTGACCGTCACTTCTTGCAGCTAACCCTCCTCATCTTCTTAATTATGAGTCAGATGCCACTTTACGGCATTGTCTCCTCCGACAACTCGGATCCATTGTACTGGCTCAGGATGATGTTGGCAAGTAACAGAGGAACCTTGATGGAGTTGGGAACGACGCCCATCATATCGTCTGGCATGGTCTTCCAAGTATGTCGAAGCGCCATCATCAGCTTGAAATCCTACGGTAATCGGCTGACCGAGAGATAGCTGCTTGCCGGTACCCACTTGATCGATGTCAATCTCGATCTAAAGACAGATCGAGAGCTGTATCAGACAGCGCAGAAGTTGTTCGCAATCATCATCTCCTTTGGACAAGCTTGCGTCTTCGTTCTCACCGGTCTATACGGACAACCATCGGATCTTGGCGCCGGTGTCTGTGTGCTACTGGTCGTTCAATTGGTGGTTGCAGGCCTCATTGTTATTCTACTAGACGAACTTCTGCAGAAGGGATATGGTCTCGGTAGCGGTATCTCCCTATTCATCGCGACAAACATCTGTGAGTCGATCATCTGGAAAGCGTTCTCCCCAACCACGATCAACACAGGCCGCGGACCTGAGTTCGAGGGCGCTGTCATTGCGCTCTTCCATCTGCTCCTGACGTGGCCGGACAAACAACGCGCTCTTCGAGAAGCGTTCTACAGGCAGAACCTTCCCAACATTATGAACCTTCTCTCAACGCTTGTGGTCTTCGCCGCGGTCATCTACCTTCAAGGCTTCCGTGTCGAAATCCCCGTCAAATCCTCCCGCCAAAGAGGCATGCGAGGCTCGTATCCGGTCCGTCTGTTCTATACCTCGAACATGCCCATCATGTTACAGTCAGCTCTTGCGTCCAACATCTTCCTCGTTAGCCAAATGATGTACTCTCGCTTCTCGGACAATCTTCTGGTTAAGCTACTCGGAGTATGGGAACCACGTGAGGGATCCGCTCAACTCTACGCTGCGTCGGGAATTGCATATTATATGTCACCACCACTCAACTTTACTGAAGCGTTACTGGACCCTGTTCACACTGCAATCTACATGACCTTCATCGTGGTCGCCTGTGCTATATTTTCCAAAACTTGGATCGAGGTCTCTGGATCTGCGCCGAGGGACGTTGCCAAACAGCTCAAAGAGCAAGGACTGGTCATGGCTGGACATCGAGAGCAAAGCATGTACAAGGAGTTGAAGAGAGTTATTCCTACGGCGGCTGCTTTCGGTGGAGCTTGTATCGGTGCCTTGTCTGTGGCCAGCGACCTTCTGGGCGCGCTTGGCAGTGGCACTGGTATTCTTCTCGCCGTCACGTAAGATCACTCTGAACGATATTGTGCAACAATGGCTGACAAGCAGTAGCATCATTTACGGATACTTCGAAATTGCTGCCAAGGAGGGAGACATGGCTGGCTTGAAGGGGATGGTGATGGGTTGATGGCAGGCATAATTTTACTTGACCTTGGCGAGCATCACTCGAGAAAAGAGGTGGAAAAGTATCGGCAGAAAGCTGGGGGCAGCTCCCTTGTCCGAAGGCTGGGTGGAAAGGCATTTAAGCCTCTTGTATATAAGTGCGTCTGTACGGATATGGAAGTTAAATGAAAAACTTTGCCATCACCCAAGATGTTGTGGCTAACTCTATCAAGTTCTATAATCACCATTTATGGTCTACATTCCCATTAGCGCAGCCTCTATTATTTTGGAGCAGAAAAGAAAGTGTCAAACTCACGACGTATTCATGACTGAAATCACAAAACCAATAGCTCGCTTTTTCCGCTCCGGTTCCACTCTCTCCACCTCCAAGGTCAACTCTAATCTCCAGATCCTCGCACTCCAATATCTGCCCAGCCCTCATTTCATCCACCGCCTCCGGCTCCCCTCTCACCAGGAGCTCCAGCTCCTCGCTCCCGTCCACAGGGACAAAACTCACACTCGTCCGCTCGGGAACAACAGTACCCTCGCTTACACCCTGCGTGTAGCCTACGGCGCAGAGTATGCGTCCCCAATTCGCATCTTTACCATACAATGCCGTTTTGACCAGCGGCGAGCGAGCAATCGTGCTGGCAATCCTCTTTGCATCTTCATAAGAAGGCGAATTGACAACCCGCACACACACGAACTTCGTGGCGCCTTCGCCGTCACGCACCACAAGCTGAGCGAGCTGTTGTGCGAATCCTGTCAATGTTTCTGTCATTGCTCTGCCATCTTCCGAGTCCAGGGATGACACTGGCGAGCCACCTGCTGCGCCGTTGGCGAGGAGGGCAAGGGTGTCGTTGGTAGAGGTGTCGCCGTCTACGGAGATTGCGTTGAAGGATCTATCGACAGCGTGGGTGAGGAGGGGTTGCAGCACCAAGGCTGGGATGGGGGCATCGGTGCAGATGATGCCGAGGAGAGTGGCCATGTTAGGGTGGATCATGCCGGCGCCCTTGGTCATCCCGGCAATGGTGTAAGTTATTGAAGGGGAGGAAGGCAGAGAGAAGGTCTTGGAGGCTAGTTTGGGGAAGGTGTCGGTGGTGCAGATGGCGCGGGCGGTGCGGAGCCAGGAGTCGTGGGTAGATTCGAGGGAAGAGTAAGCATTTGGGATGCCAGACAGGATTCTGGAGATTGGGAGACGCTGGCCGATGACGCCAGTAGACATGACGAGCGTGCTACTGCTGCTGGGTGGTGATGGTGCGAGGCAGGCGTCAACAGTTCGTCCCATGTTAGTAGCATCTTCCAGACCTCCCTTTCCAGTGACCGCATTAGCACAGCCAGAGTTAATGATGATAGCGCGGATGCCCTCGCCATTCCGCTTTAGCAGGGTCTCTCGACTGACGGTTACGGGAGCCGCTTGGAATCTGTTCTTAGTGAAGACTGCAGCGCCGGAGCACGGTGTCTCTGAACAGAGCAGGGCCAGATCAGGGAAAGACTTGTTAGATGGCTTTACGCCAACATGTGTCCCTGAGACGAGAAACCCTTTGGGATAAGCCCCTGAGGTAGGGACGTATTTTTGCTTTGCAAGTGGTATTGCACCACTTATGGGAGCAGAATAGTGGCGGACGTGACGGAGACAGAGGTAGGAAGACCACGGTCGGAGAGTGATGGCTTGATCAGGGATAAGAACGACTGCACTACTAAAAACATACTGAAGCTTGTCCTCTTACCTGCTTTGCTATGGCCCGGCATCGCTTTAAAGACACTTCTCCCCTGGGGCTCCCCAGGGAGAATCGTGACGAATAGAGAATTCAATCAGACTTCGATATAGTCGTTTTCTCAAAGGCTTATATGCTGCAGAGGAGCACGTTTATCCCGAGGCCTGACATGGTGAACGTTCTCAAGGCTAAGATGATTTTGATTGAGTCATATGTGTACTAGAGTCGTCCCTCGGAGCTTCTTATTGGATCACCACATGAGTGTACGAGACGATATGATGGTTTGTTTCATAGCCATTGGTCTTCAGAAGCCACTCAATCCATCGTCGCTCCACCCAAACGATGCCTTCTGAAGTGCCAATCAGTCAAGAACAGGAGGCCGCAGAATCAACCCTACCAGAGCCCTGGGATTCTCTAGCCTTGAATCCAGCAGCTCTTTGCTTGACGGCATTCGCGACAAACGGCGTACGACACAATGTCGAAAAGTTAGGGATGTCTCGTCGAAGGCAGACAAGAAGATAATTGTTGGACGGGTGAATACGCGTGGGAAGTGTCAGCGGCATCCTGCTGAAAGTGCGAATGAAGAGCATAGGATGTCCTATCTCCAGAATGGGAACGACGGTCATATCAATGGCAGTCATGGGCGCGAAGAATCGAATGGATATGATGGGAATATACAGGACACAGGTTCCAGGGAGACAGGTCGTGTGCGCCGCGCAGGTGGTTATGGCGGTTTAATGAGTGATGACCTACCCTTACCTGCAGACCACGACGAGCCATTGCAGTCGCGCCAGCGTGCATCCGAAGGCGCCTCGAACGGGGTATATGCGCGTGGGAGCCCCGAGAGGAGAGGAACCAGTCATGATGGGCGGAGGCGGAGCACAGAACGAGATGGATCCAGTGTGAGCAACGCCAGGACTTTTGGCAGTGGGCCTGGAGGAAGTCAAATCCAAGGTCAGATGCGTCTGGTGGTCGATATGGCGATGAGATTAGCTGAAGTGCTAGCCGTTGCTACAATGGATCAACAGAAGGCAAAGACGAGGCTGACTCGGCATAGGCGTGCTTGAGCATATCGAAGAGAGCTGGGATATAATGACGCGGGACGATTGTGTACCGGTGCACATTGCTTTGCAACTGATGGACCATAGCTCCCTTGGTCGCGGGGGTGACTATCAAGATTTCCAACACACGAGCAAGTCTTTGCAGAAAGCGTTGAAAGCTATCGTGAACGGTAAGTGGGAAGCAATTATGGCTTCTGCATATTGTACGCTCTGACCTGGCTAGAACACCACCAAGGCTTCAATAGCTCGATCGGCACTTTCCACAAAATCCAGTCAAGCATACAGACTTCCCAGAACCGTGTCAGGGCGCTGCGAAATACAATTCTAGATGCGAAATCTAGCCTTATGACGGCGAAGCCAGAGCTCAAGGGCATGGGGACCTCGTCACAGAGCTACGATGATATGCTCCAGGTTCTTGGGCAAATGTAGGTACGTTTCCGAGTTATTAGGGCCAAAAAGCTGGGTACTGATCATGTAGCGAGAAAATTCAAATGGTCCCTGAACAACTGGATGCCCGGATATCGGATAAGCATTATCTTCTTGCAGTCGATCTTCTTCAAGATGCTTTAAGAATCATCAGACGCTCGGATGTGGAGAAGATAGGGGCACTGGCAGACCTCCGAATCTACTTTAGCAACCAAGAAACCGTCGGTCCCCCTAAGCTTTCTCAAGTCGAAAGCTGATTGGGTCGTAGTCTCTCGCCGATATTTTGATTGAGGAACTTCATGAACATGTTTATCTCAAATCACCTTATTGTCAAGACCGATGGAAGCCATACACTCCGAATCCTTCATCGATGGCGGCCGACAATAGCACATCTGCTTCGCGTAAGGGCTGTGCGGTACCCCAGCAGATCTCTACTGACTTGGATTTTAGCCAACACATGGGGCAGGCCATTATATCATTTCCTCCACAGCTTGAATCTAACCGCTCCGGTAAGTTGCGTCGTTGAACTAAGTGCGATAATGCTTCGTCTAACGATGGTAGATGGAAGACGATGCATCAATGAATCCGGAAGCTGACAGCTTCCGATATATGCACATGATTCTGGAAGCGTTGAACAGATTAGGTCACCTCGATGCAGCTGTAGATAAGCTGGAGCAAAGGCTTCCTGTGGAACTGTTCGCAACCGTTGATCGAACCAACCAGGAGGTTGATCTACGCCATCCATCACATTTGCGTGGTCCACGCAAACCCGAACGAGAATCCTCGGATTTTGACATTGAAGGTAGCAACAGCCGTAACGATGTTTTGAACGACCTGCTGTGGACATTGTACTCCAAATTTGAGGCTATCGCAGAAGGACATCGGGTCGTGCATGATGTGGTGGTTGGCATAGCCAAGCGTGAGGGCTTTCGGGATCGACATGAACTGGCTGGAGGCTTCGATGAGCTGTGGAAGCTGTACCAAAGCGAGGTGAGTCCATTCAAGCGCCTTGAAAACCCTTCTAATCTATTTAGATGCGGTCCCTGCTCCATGACTACATGGCCACAGATAGCGACATGTCCAATGGATCAGGTCGGATGCCGACGGCAGACTCCAATCT